>PJUA01000487.1_pt1 | contig 20613 bp, 15 predicted proteins | sample 1512151 | NCBI WGS metagenome assembly PJUA01 (sample SAMN08177678, study PRJNA422409) | Soil metagenome, whole genome shotgun sequencing project. | isolation source: Soil enriched on filter paper: beechwood xylan treatment | place: USA: Madison | collected 2015-01-15
GAAAGGACACATCGTTAAAGATAGCCCGGTCGCCAAAACCGTGGCTTAAACGTTCTACATTTAATATGCTCATTTATGACACCTTTTCCGTTAGACTTGATACTTGACTATTATAATCGGAAACAGAGGCTTAACTCAACATCGAAAATGTAAAGACAAAGGAGACCCTCCCTATATAGAGAAGGTCTCCTGCGGATTGCGGATATTGCTCTTAATGATGTATTTAGGCGAAGGCGACTTTATGCTTGCCCCACCAGCAGTTTAAATTAAGAGGCCTTTGCCTCGCTATCTGGCATCCGGTTGGATGTGCGAAGCGGAATTTCCCGCAAGAAAAACGTAAGCAGAAGAGCGACCGCAATCAAGGCGGTTCCCCATAGAAACACAACCGTCAAGGACGAGCTTAACGCTTCGCGCAGCGTATCGATCATTTTGACGATCAAGGGCTGGATATCGCTTGGCAGCGTGCTTTGAAGCTCCTGGAGCTTGGGCTGGTCAAGCAGCATCTCGGGATGCTGGAAATCAGCCAGCTTGGAAGCCAGAGCCGGATCCAGCGATCCGAAGTCAAATCCGTCCGCCGAAGCTGCCGCCTCCTTCATATTTTTGAGCAGGCTGGATTGCATGATTGTGCCCATCACCGCAATGCCGATCGTGCCGCCAAGGTTACGGAACAGCTGCGAAGAAGCAGTTGCGACACCAAGCTCTTCGGGGCGAGCCGCATTTTGTACGGTGAGCGAAAAAATCGGCATGCCGATTCCAAGTCCCACACCAAACACAATCATTGCCACGACAGCAATCCAGACGCTATTCATATAAGCCATAATGAGCATGCCGCCAACCATTATTGGCAGCCCGGCAAGCGCATAACGCTTGTATTTACCCGTTTTGGTAATGTAACGGCCGATAACAGAGCTCATGATGACCATGGAAATCGACATCGGCATGGTTACGTAGCCGGAATAGGTTGGCGAAATGCCCTCCACGCCCTGCACAAAAAAAGGCAAATAAATCAAAGCGCCCATCATGCCGGCATTCATCAGGAAGCCGATCACATTGGATATCGTAATAATATCATTGCGGAACAGCGACAGCGGAAGCACGGGGCTTTTGGCCTTCTGTTCAACAAAAATAAACAACAAGGTGAATATTAAGCTTGTCGCAAACAGACCGAGAATCTGGAATGAACCCCAGTCGTACTTTGATCCGGCCCATGTAAAGCCCAACAGCAGCGCAATAATCGCAATGCTAAGCAGCAGCGAGCCCGCATAATCGATGCTTTCCGCCGGTTTCTTCTCTGTTTTTGGAAACAGGAACAAAATCATAAAAAAAGCGACAAAACCAAGCGGCAGGAAGATCCAGAACAGCCACTTCCACGCAAAATGGTCCACCAGCCAGCCGCCGAGCGCTGGCCCGATAACACTGGAGAAGCCAAATACGGCCATCATCACGCCGGTCCATTTGGCACGTTCCCTTGGCGGAAACAAATCGCCCACCGCTGAAAAGACGGTTGCCATAATAATGCCTGCGCCAACGCCTTGAATGCCGCGGTACAGAATCATGTCGAAAATGGTATTGGACAGACCGGTCAAAAAGGCCCCGACCATAAAAATAACAATACCGCTCAAAATAAACGGCTTCCTTCCATAAATATCGGACAGCTTGCCGACCAGCACAGTTGACAGCGTCGAGGTCAGCATATAAATCGTAATAACCCAGCTATAGTGCTCCATGCCGTTCAAAACGGCGATAATGCGCGGCATTGCCGTGCTAACAATCGTTTGGTTGATTGCGGAAAAAAACATAGCCGCTATAATCGCGAACATAATCGTCATTTTTCGTTTTGGCGATAAATCTTCCATTATTTCTCTCCTTCTTTCTGTAAAAAAGCGTTCTAGATGAGGCAATAAACAGAATTTATTAATGCCATTAACTATCTTGGCTCTTCCTCTGATTTATGGAACGGAGCCGTCAGTTTTTCAAGCAAACTCGTCACCGTTTCCCTTTCCTTCGGCTCCAGTATGCCCAGATAGCGCTCTGTAATCTCCTGTTGAATGTTTCTGGCTGCGGTTAATGCCGCATAGCCGTTATCGGTCAACTCTGCCATAATGACCCGGCGATCCTGGCTATCACGGATGCGAAGGACATATCCGCATCTCACCATGCGGTCAATCATAACCGTTACCGCGCTAGGCTTCACGTTGAGCAAATCCGCCAAATCGGTCAGCTTGCATCTTTGGCGGTCGGCAATCACATGCAGCAGAAATAATTGAGCTCCCGTTATTTCGGAGTCCAATCGTTTTACCGCCTCCGATTTTAGGCCCCGATGCAGCAAAACAATAGATCTGAAAAAACGGCTGGGTACAGAATCCACTACATTCACCGCCTCTCCAAAATTGTTTCAGCACTAAACTATTAACTTTTATAAATATTAATCACTAAATGAATTATTGTCAAGACAGTGTCTCTATCGTTCACAATTGACCCATAAATTAACAAAACGCCGTTTCCAAAGTGCCTTTTGAGGCTGGAATCGGCGTTATTGTTATAGTTGCTTTATGTTACCGGTATGGTCGAAGGTTGTCGAATCATTTAAGCTTTGTCTTGCAGACGGCTCATCCAAAGCACAAAGGATTTGCCATCCCTTTCTGCGCCAATGGCTTGCAGCATGTCTGCTGCTTCGGTTTCCCCCACAGCCTTGTTATTCCACTTTTCGATGACGATTTTGGTCAAGCGCTGCGTGTGAAGAATGGTGCTGAAAACCTTGCGCAGTTGCCGGGTATCATCCTTGCCTATAGCATGATCCTCATTCATGCTATAGATACGTTTGCCATTGTTTTCGATCCAAAAACGCCATTTCCCGTCGCCGACGACTAAATAACTTCCCGTTTTTCTGGCGCAGGCAATGCCGGGAGTGTCTGGCCAATCCATCATTAGACCAAACGGGTTGGCGGGGTCTAGAGCCGACAAGACGGTTAAATCCCCGCGGGCTAGTTCAGTTTCGTCCAGCCGCGAGGCAACACCTGGCGGCGCAAACTGCATACCGGACTGCCCCTCGATGAAACGCCCCCGAACTACCGTCCCCCACTCCTCCAGCTTCCCAAGAAGCGGCAGCATATCGTCCCAGCTAAAGGGCGAAACGGCGTGAACAAGCTCCTTCGTAATGATGCCATACCCTTCCAGCAACTGATGCAGCCAGCCTAAGGCGGATTCAGCAAGCTCCTTGGCACGCGGGGCTCCAGAGGCGCCGACTTCTGTTGTCTGAGACAAATGACCAGGGGCTGGCGCAGCCAGACTTCCCGTCCAATACCAACGTCCAAAGCCAGAGCCGCCTTGGGCAAAATCGCTGTTTTTCCCTTTACGAACCCGAAGCGGTGCAAACTGGTCATTTGACGCATGGCCCTCCCATACAAGCTCCAGCAAATCGCTCAACGTTTCGCTAGGCGGTCTGCCATAATTGCGGCTTAATCCGGTAAGAAATGCGGCTCCGCCGGTTTTCAACAGCTCTAGCAGCTCGGGATGGGAGGACTGGCTCCGGCTTGCGCGCTCGACAATAGGGGTATACAAGCCGGCTTGATCACTCAGAAAAAAAGCAACCTTCCCTTCCTTGCGTCCCTCCCCCTTATCGCCAAGCCAAATCAGCTCCCCCGCAGAGCATAGCATGTCCAGCTCTTCCTTCCGGTAATTAGGAATGCGTGCGGGGAAAATAAGCGATTCCCAATGAGATACGGGCATGTACAAGCCCTGCAGCTTACGCAAGGTCTCCACTATGCTTTGACTGCTTCCCGCAACGGCGCCTTGTCCAACAAGCTGACGCTCGGCCAGCATGCCGCACCAGCGCCACGGGTTTACGGGTTGAATCTGGCTTCTCGCCTCGCGCAGCGAGTTTTTGACCAGACGCTCCACTATTCTGCTGCTGCTCCAGCTTTTCTCGTCCCCATCCGTTTGAAACGGCGTTGGCACGATGCGACCATGCTTGCTTAGGTGTTGGATCCATTCCTCCGTCCGTTCCGGTGTCAAAACGGGGTAACGCTGCGTCAAATCGTCTGACGAAAAGGATAGGATACCATCCACGTAACGGTTCAACACAAAAGCGGCGGCTTCCGGGTCCGCTGCAAGCGACTCATACATGTCTCTTTCCTCCGCGCAATACCACCGCTGGATTCCCTTGCTTGAAGTCAAGGACGCAATCGCTCCCTGGCGGCTAAGCTCCGTCACCCACTCTGACGTGTGAGGGCCGGCAATTGAGCTTAGTTCCTCCACGCTGCTATCACCGCGCTGCTTGAGCAGCTGCAGCAGCCCGGCCGCACTGCCAGGGACATAAGCAGGGTTTTGGAGGCGTTGTTTTTCCTCTTGGATAGCATTTGAGGTCAACACCCCCCTCACCGCATCCGGTCCAAATAATGTGCTCGCGAGCTCCCGGCTGATTGCCAGCAAGCTAGCTTGAGTCTCCAGGTTCAGGCCGTCCCCTTCATAGACCTTCATGTTGACGTAATCGGCTAGAAACTGGGTTGCCATCGGCGAAGGGTACGCTGTTTCACGAATGACCAGCGTCATGCTTCCGTCCTGGATGGAAGCAAGCACCTCCTTGAGACCCTCTATATCCAGGTAGTCGTGCAGACACTCTCTCATAGCTTCCGCAAGAAACGGGAATTTGTCGGCATAAGGAAGGGATTCGCGCAGCAGCTCTTCGCTGCGCAGGCGCATTTGCCACATCGGCGTGCGGGTAAAGCTGCGAGCAAGAAGCAGTCCGGTTTCCGCAATTCTGCGGAAAGCAATCGCAAGCAGAGGTGAACCCGACATTCCGTCCATCAGCAGCTGCTCGACGTTGCCGGGCATGACTTCCCGAAAAACGCGCAGCCAAGAAACATCCCATTCCGGGAGCACGAATTCAATGCCGTTATCCTTGGCATTACCGTACAGCGTATAGGGAAGCAGGAGCTCGAACTGCCGCTGAAGCGCCAACAGCCAAGTCCGGTTAATTCGCCTGCCAAAATGGTTCAGCACCACTACATGCGTCTGATTCATCATATCGCGGTAATGCTCCACCACAATCCTTTTGCCCGTCGGCAGCTCACTTACGGCATGCTGCGATGCGACATAGGACATCAATTCAGTTGCCGATCCGTCGTCCATGCCGTATGGTCCGCGCAGGAAATCATACGTTTCTTTCCGCACTGACTCGTCCGGGACAAGCTTGGATAACTCCGCAAGCTGGCTCCAATGCGCTCCGCGCTCCCTGTCGGGGCTGGAATCAAGCCGCAGCAAGCCGGAGAGTGTCTCCATAAATAATCCAATTTGTTTTCCCAGACGAAAGGAACGCCCCGGCCCCTCATTGCGCCAAAACGGAATTTCGCTAAAGCTGTTTGCGCTTTCGGATACATAAACGCGATCCTTATCTATTTGTCTGATCATCCATGAATTTGTACCGAGAAGAAAGACATCCCCGACCCTGCTTTCCAGCACAAATTCCTCGTCCAGCTCTCCAAGATGGGTGCGGCTGTCTATGTGATGGACCGGATATTGCGAGCTTTGGGGAATCGTTCCCGCGCCTCGAAGTGCGGCAATTGCCGTATTTCCCCGTTTTGTAATTTCTCCCCTCTCGCGGTTCCAATCCAGAATGGGCCTGGAGAAAGGGTAAAAGCCCGCCAGCACATTCAGCATCTCCTCCAGCATAACGCGGTCAAGCTCCCTGTAGCTGTCGCTGCCTGCAACCAGACGGTGCAAGTCAGCCACGTTCATCGGCGATTCGGCGGAGCCTGCAATGGCGATGGTCTGCTGGGACAATACGTCAATGGGCCGCTGGGGAATAACGATGGGATCAATATCCCTCTCTGCGATGCATTTGCCCAGCACAGCCGCTTCCGGCAGTGCGCCTCTGTACCGGGTTACAATGACGCCCGTGGAGATGTCGCCTACGGAATGGCCCGCGCGCCCGATCCGCTGAATGCCGGATGCGGCGCTTAGCGGGGAATCAATCTGTATGACCAGGTCGATATGACCCACGTCAATACCCAGTTCCAGCGACGAGGTTGCGACTAGGCAACGCAAATCACCGCTTTTGAGCCGGGCCTCGGCCTCCAGCCGCAGCTCCTTCGACATACTGCCGTGATGCGATCTTGCCATATCGATACCAGCAAAATCATTAATGCGCAGCACCAGTCTTTCGCATAGTCTGCGGCTGTTCACGAAAACAAGCACGGAGCGCCGCCCCTCCATCAGGCTGAACATCGTTTTTAATAAGGGGCCCCATACCGCCTCCCGCGAGGTTTGAATCCCTGCCAATTGCGGCATACAAAGGACAACATCCAGTCTTTTGTCCATTGCGCTTTCTACTATATGTACGGGTCGGGGAATAAAGCCGAGGCTATGGGCACGGGCTGTTTCCTCGCCGTTCTGTATTCCTTTATGAATGCCTTTATTTATGCCTGCCGCCTCCGCGTTTTCGGGGTCCATCCATCCGCCCAAAAAGGCTGCCACCGCCGACAGCGGCTTCTGGGTTGCGGATACGCCAATTCGCTGAATGCGTCTTCCGGTTAATGCAGCCAGCCTCTCCAGTGAAAGGGATAGATGGGAGCCGCGCTTGTCTCCGGCCAGGTCATGAATTTCATCAATGATTACCTGCTTTACAAACCGCAATATGCCCCTGCCCTGATCCGATGTCAGCAAAATAAAAAGGGATTCCGGCGTTGTAATCAATAGCTGGGGCGGATTTTTAAGCATGGCTCTGCGCTGCGCGGGGGTAGTGTCTCCAGTGCGAACAGCGCTGCGGTAGCCAGGCCAAGGCAAGTTCAGTTTTTCCGCCGCAGCTTCCAGTTGCTCGCCAAACCCTATTACATGATGCTGAATATCGTTATTCAACGCTTTTAGCGGAGTAATATAGAGCGTTTCCACTCCTTGGGGGGAGCTGCCATGGCGATTTGCTTTGCTCAAGCTTGCATTTACGCAAGGCAGCAAAGCAGCCAGTGTTTTTCCTGAGCCTGTTGGAGCAGCAATCAAGGTATGTTTCCCGGCTGTAATCGTCTCCCATGACTGCCGTTGGACATCGGTTGGCTGCCCAAAGGTATGGCTGAACCAAGCCTGCAAAAGTGGATGAAATGGCTTTATGGCGGATGTGGACATCTGTTCAACTCCCGAACTTGGCTTTTGTCACTTGGCTTATGTGATTGACAGAACCTTGCATTATGATCCTGCTGCTAGTATACAGGATGTCGATAACTCTTCATAGAAGTCATCCATAATTTGACAAACATTGCAGATGGCTTCTGTTAGCATAATAAAGAGCTTGCGTTAGCGCTGGCATAACATATCTTTTAGGAGAGTATACGTATGAAAATGATTTCCAATCAAAGCTTTACCAATGAAACTATCTTTTTTGACGGCTTTTGCTTTTCCAACTGCAGCTTTACAGACTGTGTCATTATTATTACGTCGCTCCAATTCCATTTTGAAGGCTGCTGCTTTTACCGGTCCTCTCTCCACGTTCATCCCGAGCTGCCGGTTTTCGAGGTATCTCATCGTTTGTCGCAATCCAGCTATGATTCCGATACGCTATGCTTCCGCGACGATTACAAGTATCCCAGAACAACGCTGCGCCTCCCGGGCGCCAGCTTAGCTTAATTGATTCTTATAGACTCGCCAAGAAAAAAACAACCTTCGGAACACACCGTTCGCAAACGCGGTCCAAAGGTTGTTTTTTCTTCTGATGATCTATAAGGTCCTTAATCATTAGCGGGCCTTCACAATAATTTTACGAATGCTTTCGCTGGACAGATGGTACTGTCTCTCAAGCTCGGCCACTGATGCGCCGTTGCTGTAGCACTTAACGATCTCGCTGTTTCGCTCCGCCAGCAGCTTGCGGGTTCCGCTTACTTCGCCCCAGCTTGCACGTTGGTTGGCAGGTTTTGGTATATAAATCAAATCGCCTTGAATATACTTTTGCAGCTCCAGCAAAAGGCTAGGGGGAAGCACGTCTCTTCCATTTTTGTAGTTCACGGTCAAAGTCCTCCTGAAATTGGTTTAAGCTAAACGATACTGCGACATTCGACATTCCATTCATAAGCAATGTGTTAATCATGTCTTACATCCTCCCTTTCCTTAAGTTTTGGTTGCCTTTTTATGGCTCATTATTCATTATAATGAACATTGTTCCAATGTTCAATCACCGACTTCAGAAAAATATAAGAGGAGGCCTCAAAGGCCTCCTCCGTGGAAGGCAGTTTCCGGCGTTAACCGAAAACCACCTCAAGGTTCTTAATCAAATCGATCAGCTCCTTTCTTCTGAAATTCGTCGGCCCGACACCTTCATTATAGAGCCGGCTCGGGTGGGATTTCTAGGAAAAGAACAGCTATAAAATAAACTTTACCAAAAAGTCGGGCATGCTAGATCGCTTTTACCGCGCGCAGCCAGGCATCTGCAATGAGCGCATGGCCGGGAGCCGAGGGATGAACGCCGTCTGCGGCCCAATAGGCAGGCCCTGTCGACATGCTGCTTGCCGCAAACAAACCGTCAAGCGGCACATATAGTGTTTTAAACTCTGCAGCTAACGAGCGGACAACTGCTATTTTGGGATCAAGATCTTCCCGCCAAGCACGGCGGTCTTCCGGAACGGGAAGCACAAATGGCTCGATCAAAACCAGCGAAACATCCAGCTTGTTTTTTGTATCCACAATCAGCTTGCGATAGCGCTCATAAAAGACTTCTGCCGGCGTGTAATCGTCGTTGTCATATCTGCGCCAGGTATCATTGATGCCAATGTAAATGGACAGCACGTCCGGTTTAAGGTCCAGACAATCCTGCTGCCATCTTGCCTCCAGATCAGGCATGCGATTGCCGCTGATTCCCCGATTTAGAAAGGTAACTCCGCTGTCAGGATACAGAAAACCGAATTGCGAGGCGATGAGATGAGCGTAGCCATTTCCAACGCTGCCGGGATCGTTATAGTTTCGCCCGCAGTCTGTAATGCTGTCGCCTTGAAATAGAACCGTTGCATGATTAGGGATAATTGACATTGCCTGAAATCCTCCCAAGCTTAAAATAGAGTTTTTATGGAAGTCGATACCATGATGATGGTTAATTTTATCCCTCTGTTTTGGAGCTGTCAATGATTAAACGCTGTTGTTTTACGCCGTTGCCGGCGCTTCATCCACTCTGGCAAGGCAATACCGAGCAGAACCAGAAGCACGCCTCCCCATTGAAGCACGCTTACCTGCTCGTGCAGCACCACCGACGACAGCAGGACCGCAACGGGAAGCTCGGCTGCGCCAAGAATGCCGGCCAACCCTTCCCCTACATGCGGTACGCCGTAGGCAAACAGCAGCGGCGGGATAAATGCGCCGAACAACCCAAGAAAAATGCCGAATACCAACAAACTGGATACCAGCTCGCCGTTCCACAAAAATTGCGGCGGGAAAATAGTCCAGATCAAGAGCAGCGCGCCAGCCATCATCCATTTGCTTCGTTCCGCAGGCGGAGCGCTTTGCACCGCCTTGCCGCTAACCATAATAAAGAGTGTATAGCTGATTGCCGACAAAAATCCTAGCAGCAGCCCCCACAGATGAAGCCTGCCCAAGCCTTGCTCCAACACGCCTGCGGCCAGAAACGTTCCGCTTAACAAAACAAATAACGTCCAATAAATAATACCGGAGGGCCGTTTACGTTGTCTCACCGATTGAACCAGCACGCTGATCCAGGTAAATTGAAACAGAAGTAATATGGCAAGCGAAGCCGGAATATAGCGGAGCGACTGATAATAAAGCAGTCCGGTAATAGCCGTCGGCATGCCTGCAGCCATAAGAATGAGACGTTGCTTCCATGAAAGCGCCGTTGCTGCCGCTCCCGCTTTATTTGCCTCGACTCCTGCCCCTGCCTTTTTCCCGGCAGCTTTAAGGGCTGAAGCGCTATTGTTGGGCATGGTGCCCGCTGGAAGCTGATTTTTGCTATATTTACGGCGGAGTCTCAGCCAATAAGCAAAACCCCAGCTTAGCAGAAACCCAACCATCATTTGCGAGCCTGTCACCTCGCCAAGGCTATAGCCCGCCTCATAGGCCTTCACTACAAATGTCGACAATACGCCGTAGCTGGCGGCGCCGAGTAATACCGATAATACATACTTCACTTCAATTCCCCCTATAGGTAGTTCAAAAAGTACGCTTCCCATTACGAGCCATGACTAATAGCGTCATGGCCAGCGGCGAATATGAAACTCAGCCGAAATCTCCGGTGCTCACTTAGCTTTCACTAAGCTCCGCTCCTCGATTTCTAGCTTCATTCCATCTTCTTGGTACTGGAAACCGAACTTTTTGAACTTTCATTTTTATGGTAGTTCAAAAAGTACGCTTCCCATTACGGGCCATGACTAGTAGCGTCATGGCCAGCGGCGAATATGAAACTCAGCCGAAATCTCCGGTGCTCACTTAGCTTTCACTAAGCTCCGCTACTCAGTTTCTAGTTTCATCCCATGAACGCAAAAAAGCTACGGATAAGCAAGTTATCCTCCTTGGAGGAACAACTTGTTATTCGTAGCTGGAAAGTTAGGCTTTCCGTAGAAACCCCCGCCCTGTGCCTTTCGCGGTTATGCGGGACTATACGAATGCATGATGAAGCAACAGCATTCATTGTTACACAGGCCGGCTTGTCCTGTCAAGGATAATTAGTCGACTTGATGAATTTGAATCAGGTTGGTTGCGCCTGCTTTTCCGCTTGGAACGCCTGCGGAAATAACAACGAAGTCGCCGGATTGAACGATTCCCGTTTCAGCTGCTTTAGCAATGGACAGCTTGAACATTTCGTCGGTCGAATTTACGTTTTCGCCTTTGACAGGTACAACACCGCGTGTCATTGTCAGACGCTTCAATACGCTGTCATGGGATGAAATCGCGATAATTGGCGCTTTTGGACGATATTTGGATACCATGCGAGCCGTAAAGCCGCTTTCCGTAGGCGTCAGAATAGCTTTTGCGCCTAGTTGCAGCGAGGAGCTGACAACGGATTGGCTGATCACTTCAGTAATTGAACCGATCGGCGCCGTCATGCGGCTTTCGAAAGCTGCGTCGTAATCGACGGTTGCTTCTGTACGGTCAGCGATTTGGGCCATCATACGAACAGACTCCAGCGGATATTTGCCCGCCGCGGATTCGCCGGACAACATGATGCAGTCAGCGCCTTGCAGTACAGCATTGGCAACGTCGCTCACTTCTGCGCGAGTCGGACGCGGGTTAACCTGCATGGAATCAAGCATTTGAGTCGCTACGATAACCGGCTTGCCGGCAACGTTGGATTTTTGAATCATGATGCGTTGCAGCATTGGAACGTCCTCGGCCGGAATTTCAACGCCAAGGTCGCCGCGGGCAACCATGATGCCGTCGGATGCTTCGATAATGGCGTCGAGGTTGTCTACGCCTTCCTGGTTTTCGATTTTGGAGATGATCGCGATATGTCCTGCGCCTGCATCCTCAAGAATTTGTTTCACTTGCAGCACGTCCTCCGCTTTGCGGACAAAGGACATGGCGATAATGTCGATTTTTTCCTCGATACCAAAACGGATATGGCGAATATCGCGGTCCGTTACGCCTGGAAGGCTTGTGCTGATGCCTGGCAGGTTAACGCCCTTGCGAGGTTTGAGGGCGCCGCCATTCAAAACCAGGCAGTTGATTTCAGTATCAACAACCTCTTCAACAACCAGTTCGATCAAGCCGTCGTCGATCAGAATGCGATCGCCCGCTTTAACGTCTTTTGGCAGGTCAGGGTAGTTTACAGGCACGCATTCGGCAGTACCTGTAACCTGGCGGCTGGTCAAGGTCAGCTTGTCGCCGGCTTTGAGGGCAAACGAGCTTTCTTCCAAGTTGCCGATCCGAATTTCCGGTCCTTTAATGTCCATCATAATAGCAACAATTTTGTTTGCCGCTGCCGCAGCTTCGCGAACAAGCGCAATACGCGCGCTATGATCTTCCAGTTCACCGTGTGCCATATTCAAGCGGGCTACGGTCATCCCCGCGTTCATCATATCTTTCAAGATTGGTACTGAATTGCTTGATGGTCCCATTGTACATACGATTTTTGTTTGGCTCATTGCTAAGATCCCTCCATAGTTGTTCTGCTCACCCCAATTGTAGAGGAACCGGAAGACAACGTACATGAATTATAGTATGATGAATGTAAAATAGTATTGCGAGGTGCGCCATGCTCACTGTGGAAAAGATCAGCTTTGACCGTGGGATGGGCTGGTACGGAGATTCCAAGGAAAACGCCGATTTATCGCTATTTATCGTTATGACCTACGGAAAGTGCCTTTTTCGCATTAATGGTAAGAAAGTGATCGCGGAAAAAGGCGATTTCCTGTATGTGCCAGCCGGTTCAGACTATTACGGGAAAAGCGTTCCAACCGTCTTTCATGAAAAACTTGTCTATTTCTTGAAAATACATGTCAATTATGTGACACTCCCATTGCTGCAAAAAGGGATTGGCGTCGCGGCTAAAGCAGGCTGCTTTGATTATAGCGTGGAAAGGCTCCGCTCCGCCGCCAAGGAATGGGAGGAAGATGCGCCTTACGCCTCCGTCCGCAATGCGTCGGTCATTATGGAAACGCTGGTGCTCTGGAGCCGCGAGCTGGATCGCGGAGAACCATCGGATATTTGCATTCAGCATACCGAGAAGATGAAAGCTTTTATTGGTTCGGGCTACCGCGAAAAAGTAACAAAGGAGCTGCTGGGAGATTGCATCGGGCGCAGTCCCAATTATGCGGCCTCCCTCTTCAGGCGCATGACAGGACAGACGATCAGCGAATATGTTCACGCCGTGAGAATGCGCACAGCTGTTTACATGCTGACAGAATCCTTGCTCAGCATCACCGAAATTTCCGAGTATCTGGGCTATACCGACGTCTCCTATTTTCAACGCTTATTCAAGCGGCAATTCGGCGTACCCCCTTCCCATTATTTAAAGGAACGGCCAAAAGGAGTATACTGAAAATATAGATTTATTAGCAAATACGGCCGCATTCAGTCCGGTCCTGCGTGAAAGGCAGTGTGAACTCATGACATCTTTTGTATCCGACGGTATTGTCCGTTCTGTATGTCCCTTCGATTGTCCCGATACCTGCGGACTTCATGTCACGATAAGCGGGGGCAAAGTGACAAACGTCACCGGCGATCCCCAGCATCCCGTAACAAAAGGAGCTATTTGCAACAAAGTAAGACAGCTGCCGGACCGGGTCCATCATCCCGACAGGCTTATGCATCCCATGCGCCGTGTCGGAACAAAAGGAAGCGGCCAGTTTCAGCGTATCTCCTGGGAGGAGGCTTACGACGAAATAACGTCCCGCATGAAGCATCTGACAGAGCAGTACGGCGCTGACAGCATCATGCCTTATAGCTTTTACGGCAATATGGGCGTACTTAGCGCGGAAGGCATGGATCGGCGCTTTTTTCATCGCCTTGGCGCAACCCATCTCCAGCGGACGATTTGCAATGCAGCCGGGGCAGCCGGCTACAGCTATACGATGGGCGCTTCCGCCGGCATTGACCCGGAAGAAACCATCCACACCAAGCTGTTTATTATATGGGGCTGCAATCTGGTTTCCACCAACATGCACCAGACGGCTTTAGCTACAGAGGCGCGCAAGCGCGGCGCTCGCATCATCCATATTGACGTGCACCGCAACCGTACGTCAACATGGGCGGACGAGTTTATTTTAGTCAAACCGGGTTCGGACGGCGCTCTTGCGCTGGGCCTTATGCATGTTCTGATTCGCGACGGGATGGTTAACCATGATTTTGTCAACCAATTTACGGTTGGATATGAAGAGCTTGCCGAAGAAGCGAAACGTTACGAGCCTCATGTCGTGGAGGAGCTGACGGGCGTGCCTGTGGCCAAAATCGAGGAGCTTGCCCGGTTGTACGGCAGCGTCTCGCCCTCTTTTATCCGCATTGGCAACGGTTTGCAGCATCACGACAATGGCGGTATGATGACACGCACCATCGCTTGTCTTCCGGCGTTGACCGGACAGTGGGATATTCCCGGAGGCGGCGCGATGAAAGGCAATGGCTGGTACTCCCGTTTTAACGGCAGCAAAGTGGAACGTCCCGATCTTTCGCCCAATCCCGAGGTGCGCCAAGTCAATATGAACCGGTTGGGAGAAGCTTTGACGGAGCTGGACCCGCCAATCCGCATGCTTTTTGTGTACAACAGCAATCCCGCCATCGTGGCGCCGGACCTAAACAAGGTTCGGGATGGCCTGCTGCGCGAGGATTTGTTTACGGTTGTGCATGATCTCTTCCTGACGGATACGGCTAGCTATGCCGATCTTGTACTGCCTGCAACGTCGCATATGGAAAATCTTGATTTGTACTCTTCGTATTGGCATCTGTATGTACAGCTTGGCAAGCCTGTTTTGCCGGTGCCAGGGGAATGCAAATCCAATTTCACCTTGTTCAAGGAGCTGGGCCTCAGGATGGGCTTTGAGCCTGAAGCATTCGATATCGACGAGGAGCAGATGATTGCCGATGCGCTGGACAGCAAATGGAATCCTTTGCTTGAAGGAATAAATGTAGAAACGTTAAAGGAAAATGATTGGCTCAAAGCCGGAGGCGGACGCCGTGTGCCTCTGAAGGAGCGTCTGCGCACGCCAAGCGGGAAGATCGAGTTTTATTCCGGCTCTATGAAAGCAGCTGGCCTGCCTCCCGTTCCCGTTTATACGCCGCTGATGGAGGAAACGGACTATCCGTTCTGGCTGACGACGGGGCCTAATCATAGCTACATCAATTCAACCTTTGCCAATCAATCCAAGCTGCAAAAGCTTGAAAAAAGGCCAACTCTCATTATGCACCGCGATGACGCGGCGGCAATGGAGCTGGCCGAAGGCGATCAGGTGCTTGTTCGCAACGATCGCGGCAAGGTTAAGTTAACGTTAAAAATCGGCGAGGACGTGCTTCCCGGCGTGCTGGTCACCCAAGGATTATGGTGGGATGATGCCAGCGGCGGCCAAGGAGCCGTAAACAAGCTGACTCCACAACGTTTATCCGATATGGGCGGCGGCGCCGTCTTTTTCTCCAATCGTGTTGAGGTTGTCCGCTTATAACATTTGAAAACCGTTTACCGGTAACCTAATGACTTGAATTCAGGGATTAGGCAGGATGGCGTTTCTCCCTTTAATGCACTGACCAGGTTTTCAGCGGCAAGCATGGCCATATCGTTGCGGGTTTTGGTTGTGGCGGAGCCAATATGCGGCAAGAGCACAACATTGTTCAGCTTCATCAAGCGATTGTCCAGGGGAAGAGGCTCCCGCTCATACACATCCAGTCCCGCGCCGCGAATGGTTCCGTTTTCCAATGCCTGGATTAAAGCTTCTTCATCCAGCGTAGCGCCTCGCGAAGCGTTAATCAGGATAGCGCTGTTTTTCATCATGCCAAACTCCCTGGCGCCCAGCATGCCTTTTGTATCCTCCGTTAACGGAGCCAGCATAATGACAAAATCGCTATGCTGAAGCAGCTCATCCAAAGTCGCAAAAGCGGCTCCATACTTGGCTTCGACTTGCAGTTTGCGGCTTCGGTTATGATACAGCAGCTTCATGCCGAAGCCAAGAGCTGTCCGTCTGGCCACTGCTTCGCCGATCCGTCCCATGCCTATGATACCCGCGGTTGCATGATGAACGTCGATGCCAAACAGGTTTTCGCCATCGCCTCGTTTCCAGTTTCCGTCCCGGACGTACCGGTCCAGCTCCGCTATGCGTCTTGCGCTGCCAAGCATAAGCGCCAACACCAAATCGGCAACCGAATCATCCAGCACATATGGCGTGTGTGTGCCAATAACCCCTGCTGCCGCCATTTCCTCAATGTCAAAATGGTTGTAGCCTACGCTGATGGTGCTGACCGCTTTTAACTTTGGCGCAGCCGCTAGCAGCTCCTTATCCACTCGCCTGCCTGCCGTCAGAAAGCCTTCGGCCTCTGCCAGCCTGGCATGCAAAGCCTCGCGCGTCAGCGTATCGCTGCCCTCCCATACATCCAGAGCGCTATGCTCCATCAAATAAGCCTTCACGTTGTCCGGCAGCGGACGGTCTGCAAAAATATAGGGCTTCAAACAGCCTCACCTCTCTTTTACAAGCTTGTGACTCTACGCGCGACAGCGATAATCCAATCCCCCACGTTTAGGAAGACGGCAAAATCGGCGTATAGCCAACCTTCTCCACGATTTTTTGTCCTTGCTCTGACGTTATCCACTCCAGCAGTCCATCCAGATTGGGATTATCGGACCCCGCAGTAATGGCATAAAAATCATTAGCAAGCGGATATGTTCCATTTCTGATATTTTCGCGCGTTGGCGCGATTCCGTCGATCTCAAGCAATCGAATCTTTCCGTTGCCCGCCATTTCTGTTGCGTAAAATAAAAAGGAATAACCGATCGCACCGGGATAATTGCGATAATCCGCCGTTTGCGAAATAATCCCACCCATGCCGCTCGCAACATCTTCCTTCAGCGGCTCCATCAGCTTTGTATCGCCCATGAGGCGCTGAAGCGCGGTCTGGCTTCCGCTGTCCTCCGGACGCTGAAACGCCTTGATGACTGAGTCTTTCCCTCCAAGCTGCGACCAGTTTGTCAGCTTGCCGGAGTAGATTTCTCTTATTTGCTCCGAAGTGATCCCGGTTACAGGATTATCCTTATGTACAAAAAAAACAAAGGCCTCTTTGCCAAGCGGCGTCAGCTTCAACTCAACGCCTGCCGTCTTGGCATTCCATAGCTGCATGTCGGACGGTCCCGCGGCAAAAATGATATCGGCTTCGCCCTTGATCAAGCCTGCGTAGGCTTCCTGTGTTTTGGTAGAGCGCACCTTGCTATTATAGGGATTATAGTCCCCTTGCGGATAAATAGCTTGGGCAAAGGAAGCGTATAGCGGGTACATCGCTGTCGCACCGTCCATAACGGGGAGCGGCTGGACAGCCTTAAAACCGGGCTCCTCGCCCAGCGAAACCGCCTTGGTATCCTTGGCAAAAGGTTTGTATGCCGCCAGGCTTACCTCGCTGCCGACAACCCCGAAGCTTTTGTGATAAAGGTTGATGCCTTCATTGCCTGCAATACTTAAAACAACTGCCAGCAAAAAGCCGACAATGATACGCTTGCCCGCTTTGCCTTTAAGCCGCCCCATTATGCCTATTGCTAACAATACAATGCTGGCAATAACCGCAATCGGAATAACATACATGTAGAAACGATCGCTTGAAAATAGGGCTGTCCCTACCCAGATCACAAATCCAACGAGCGCTATCATTGGCGCAAACACTATAAATAAACCAATATTTTCCCATGTAGTACGTTTCAAGTCCGACTCCCCCTCTTCCTCTGCTTTCATCATAAGAAAAGGGGGCTGAACTAGATAGTACCAACTTCTTATAGTACCTTCACTACTATTTTGCCGCGAACATGGCGCTCCGAAAGCCTTTTTAACGCTTGGGGCACTTCCTCCAGGCCAATTGTTTCTTCGATCATGGGGTCAATCAGCCCTTTGTCCATTAAGCCAAGAAACTCGTTGCCCATTGCCGCCAGTTCTCTTTGCGCTTTTATACTTCCCGAAAGATGCGCGCCGCCCAGCATAAGCTTGTGCAGCGTAAAGGACTTTGTGGAGGGATGGAAATCCGCAACGATTTCCGGAGCGCCGGCAATACAGGCTAAATGGCCGCCAAACGACAGCGCGCCCAGATCCTTTTGCGAGACGACCCTATTAACTGTATTTAAAATAAGGTCGGGGCCTTCCCCTCCGGTAGCCTCTAACATACGAGCATGTACATCCTCATTATTGTAATCAAACGCGAGGTCTGCCCCTAATTTGTTTACATAATCAAAGTTATGTGACGAACAACTTGTCATAATCAGCCCCGCGCCAAAAACGCGGGCCAATTGAATGGCGTAACCGCCAACTCCGCCTGCTCCCCCGTGGATAAACACGGATTGGCCAGGCTGAATGTGCATGCATCGCACGAGCGCCTGATAAGCGGTCAAGCCGGCGCAAGGAAAAGCTGCAGCTGCTTCAAAGCTGACGTTTTCTGGAATGCGCGAAACGGTATGCGCCGTCGTAACCGCATATTCCGCGCATACACCGCCAGCAAATACGCTGGCATGAAAAACGACCCGGTCGCCCTTCCTCCATTCCGTTACGCCTCCTCCAATCTCCTCCACCGTGCCGGAGGCATCAACGCCGGGGACATGGGGATAAGACCAGGAAGGATGTCCCGCAGTCATCATTTTGTAATCGACCGGATTTAGGCTTGCAGCATGAATGCGGACTACGATTTCTCCGCTCCCAGCCACTGGCTTGTCAAGCTCCGCCATAACAAGCTCCTCCGGCTTTCCCGGGCCTGACTGCGCGATTGCTTTCATTTTTTTCGCCTCCTTAATTTCGTTATTTACCTTGCAATCTTTGCACCAATACCTCGCTTGGCACCTCAGGCCCTCCATTGATGCGTTTCAAAGCAAACAGCGTCCGCGGATCGCCCTTTACGATTTCATTCAATCCTGATTTGGTTGATAACGTTGAACGATAACCCAAATCCATTAAAACCTGCTCGGAGAGATGCGTGTAAAATCCGAAGGGATACGTAAATACGTTTACCTCGCCGCCAACATGTTTTTGTATCTGTTCCTTCATATACTGTACGTCGTCTGTCAAAGCTCTTGCATAAGCCCCTGTGCTTTCGCCGTCCTTCGGCAATACTCCATTGCGCACATCGGAACCCTCGGGGGGCGTTTCATGCATATCGAAGGAATGGTTTTGAATGTCGATTACGCCGGAATCCTCCATTTCCTTGGCCTGCTCCCATGTAAAATGCGGATAAAACTGCTTGCCTGGAATCCGGTGTTCATCCCTGCCGACCGACCAGCCGATCGCGGAAATGGTGGCGTGCATGCCTAGCTCCTTCAATACAGGATAGGCATATTCGTAATTGCTCAAATATCCGTCATCAAACGTAATGGCCAGCGGATTGTCGGGGAGCTCGCTTTTTCCATCTACGTAATCAATAAGCTGCTGCAGGCTGACGGTTTGAAAACCCGCCGCCTTGACCGCCTCCATGTCGCTGCGGAATTTGGCAACCGGAATAATCAGAGAATTTGGTTCATAGGGATTGTCGTCAATATGATGATAAATCAGAATCGGAACCGTTACTTTTTCGCCAGACAATACTGGCGGCGCCGTAAACACCTTCTCCGCTTGCTCCTTGACGTTTTCCTTGGTAGTGTAATGTCCAAAATTGGCTGGCACATACACGTCGGGGTCCTGAAAAATGTAACCCAGCATCATTTTGCCAAGCGTATTCCGATAATGCATCGTATCGTAGAAATAACGCGGATCTCCGCTAATTCCGGTGTAGCCGGTAAAATCCCAGAAGTCCGTCACCTCCGCCAGCTTGGCCCAATATTCCTTCAGAGCCTCCAGATCGTAGCTTTTCAGCTCCTGCTCCGACGTTGCTCCGGTAATGAGCCGGAAGGTCGCTCCCCGCGATTCCACATATTCCTTGATTCGTTTCAGCGACATTACGTTTTTGTCCAATGCAACGGCCTCCAGCTTGCCGAAGGGAGCAAACGCCGCCTTGTTGGCGGCCATAAAGGCCTCCCGATCGTCCACGGGCTCGGCGTCGCGTCTTTCTTTATTGTATACGCCTGTTTCGGGAATAAAAGTCGCAAACTGGTACGGATCAGCCGCTCTTTTTGCATACCCCTCCAGCTTGGCGTAGCTATAGGACGGATTCAGCTTGAGATAATCCAGATAAAAGCGCCATAGCGGCTCGCCAGAAACCTTGCCGTGCAGCGATTGCTTGAAATCCGTCGCTTTTTCATTGAAATGGCTGATTTCCTGAAGGCTCATATGGAGCACGATATTTTGGGGCTTATATTGATCCATTAAATAATAGACCGTTTTTTCGTAATCGTTAAAATCACCGCCATACATCAGCATGCTGTAAAAGCTGGCGCCGTCCCCGTAGTAGTCATTCAGCAGCTCTGGCGATATGGAGCTGGACTTGGACCCTCCTATAATATAGGAATTATAGCGTTCATGATACTGGTCCAAATAGCCGATTTTGGCGACGCGCGGATTATTGTTCATATTGTAGGCATGCCAGCCCAGCACTTTGTCGCCGAATACGCCAAAGGGATCGACAAGTACATTAAAACCCGCCACTAGCCCGGCTCCAAGCACTAGCGAAGCGACAAAAGCGGTCAGCCATTTGCGTAACGTCATGTTTTCACCTCAAAATTGGAAGTACAAAAAGTTGGATACGGATGTCATCTGCGCCAGACAAATGCTCAGAAGCACCGCAGCCACAACCGCATGGCGCAGGCGCGGCGTAAAGTTTTCGGTAAGCTGGGCGCTGTTTTTCCCAAAGAAGGTAATGCCCATCCCAATGATTAGCAGAACAATAACATAGGCATTGGAAGCGCCGAAATGGGCTATTTTTTCTAACGCGCCTGTCCATCCCATCCCGGCAAAATCCTTCAGGCTCATCATTTTCTCCATGACGTGCCACGCCTCTATTGCATCCTTGGAAACAAACAGAATCCGGGTCAAAACAACGCCCGCAAACGTTAACACCCAGGCTAGTATAAACGGCAGCTTCCATTTTCTCCGGTACATC
>PJUA01000488.1_pt1 | contig 20575 bp, 13 predicted proteins | sample 1512151 | NCBI WGS metagenome assembly PJUA01 (sample SAMN08177678, study PRJNA422409) | Soil metagenome, whole genome shotgun sequencing project. | isolation source: Soil enriched on filter paper: beechwood xylan treatment | place: USA: Madison | collected 2015-01-15
CATTTCGGCGATTACGGCGGGCTGCCGCTGCAGATCGTCTGGGCGCTGTTCACCATCGTCACCGGCGTGGTGACGGTGACCGGCTTCATCGTCTGGCTGAAACGGCCGCGGGCGCGGGCGGTGCCGGCTGCACCCGGCGCCAAGCTGGGGAGCAAGGCATGACCGGCGTCTGGCGCATTCCGACCGCGCTGGCCGTGCTCTCCGTCATCGGGCTGGCCGCCGCCATCCTGGGCGACGGGGTGTGGGACTGGCTGTGCTGGGCGACCCTGTCGGTGCCGCTGGCCGTCTGCGCGGCCAAGCTGTGGCGGCAGTGGCCCTCCTGACCGGCCGGCTCTCCGCCTGCTAGCCGATGCCGTTGCGGCCCGGCGACAGAACGCCGGCCGGGTCGCCCACCGCGCGCAGCTCCGTCAGCAAGGTGGCGGCGGGTGATCGGCGCAGGACCTCGGGCACCGGCAGGCCGTTCGCCAGCCGGTAGGGCGCGAAGCCCCGTTCCAGCGCCGTTCCGATCAGATCCCGGTACGCGGCGAGGGCGGCCTCATCAGCCCCCGGCATCATCCGGTCGAATCCCAGCGTGAAATAGGTCAGCAGGCAGCGGAAGCCGTTGGACTCGATCCCGACATTGAGGTCGATCCCGGCCTGTTCCAGCCGGCCGCGCGCCCAGGTCAGGTAATCGGCCAGCGCCTGGAACTCGAAGGGGAAGGCGAGGCAGAGCCAGATCAGGCCGCAGCCGTCGCGGTCGGGATCGGCTGTTGCGAGGTCGGGGTGCCGATCCTTGCGCCAATAGACCGTTCGCAGGTTGCGGCCGCCCGGCACGCCCAGCCAATCCTCGTATCCCTCGATCCAGGCGCCGTCCCGCCGGGCGACGTCCAGTTCCACCGCTTGGGACACCGCGGCGAAGCGCCGGGACAGGCGGTCGGCGCGGGCCTCCAGCACCTCCGGCGCCTCCGCGCGGATCAGGGCGGAGGCGTGCCACTCGTTCAAGGCCGCCGGGGCGAGCCGGTCGGTCGGGACGGAAGCGCGGACATCGTCCAGCGCCAGCCATTTGATGCCGTTCCACAGGGTCAGCGACCGGTCGGGCAGGGATTGCTCGCGTTGGCAGTCGCGCCACAGTTCCAGGAAGGCGGGCAGGGCATCGAGGCCGCCGATGTCCACCGACAGGATGGCGAGGTCGCTGGGCATCGCCTCCAGCCGGATGACGGCGCTTGTCACCACCCCTAGGTTCGACTGGCTGAACAGCCCGTCGATCAGCGGCCCGGCCGGCGCCGGGTCCAGCCCGACCGTCCGCTCCGCCCCGAGCGGCCCGCAGCCGGTCCGCAGCCGCCGGCCGTCCGGCAGGGCGACCTCCAGTTCGCACAGCGAGGTCCAGCGCTCGCCCATGCTGCCGTCGCCGCGGTCAAGCGCGTTGGCAAGGGCGCTGGCCTCCGCCGGGCCGCCGATGACGGGGACGAAGAAGCGGTCGGTCCGCTCCGCCAGGAAGGCGGCCAGCGCCTGGAAGGTCACTCCGGCCTCGACCCGCACCAGCCCGCGCTCGCCATCGAAGCCGGAGATGCGGTCGAGCCGCCGGAGATCGAGCACCACCGCCCCGTCCCGCGTCGGCGCCCGCGACCCCAGCCCCCAGTTGGCGCCGCGGCTGACCGGATGGACCGGCAGGCGGTGCCGGGTGGCGACGGCGAGGCAGGCGGCGGTCTGGTCGGCATCGCCCGGACTGACGACGGCCGAGACCCGGACATCCGGCGCGAAGGTGCGCCGGCCCCAATCCAGGCGCTCGGCCTCCGCGGTTCGGACATGCTCCGGCCCGACGATGCGGCGCCAGTCCTCCAGCGCGTCTGCGGGCGGTTCGCTGTCGGAACGCGAAGCGGCAAGGGGGCAGGGCGGCGTGGGCATTTTGGGGCGGTCCCGATGCGGTCGTCGTGGCGGCGGTGCGGTGCATGGTGGCAGACTGCATACCGGGGAAGGCATCCCGTTTTCATGGTATGGCGATTTGCAGCCGTGGCCCGCTATGATGAATTCCGAATAGAAGATTCGATCCGACAGTCCGCATGGGGTCGTCACAGTGGATCAGGCACGATCGGCCGCCGGAACCGGCGGCGTCATCTCCGTGGTCCTCGTGGAGGACGACGCGCCGACCCGTGATTTCCTGGCCGCATCGCTGGCCGCGGGCGAGGGGATCCGTCTGCAGGCTTCGGTCGGAACGCTGGCGGACGCGCGCGCGGCGCTGGAGCGCAGCCGTCCGCGCGTGCTGGTGACCGACCTGAAGCTGCCCGACGGCCATGGCAGCGATCTGATCCGCGAGGTGCGGCAACGCATGCCGGAAACGGAGATCATGGTGATCTCCGTGCTGGGCGACGAGCCGTCGGTGATGCAGGCGGTGCGGGCCGGCGCCTCCGGCTACATCCTGAAGGACGCGCGGCCGATCGACCTGATCGCGGCGGTCCACGACCTGACCAACGGCCGGTCGCCGATTTCCGCCTCCATCGCCCGCCACATCATCCGGCAGACCCAGTCCGCGTCGCCCGCCCTGGCGGAGGAGGCGCCGCCCGCCCTGACCCCGCGCGAGATGGACATCCTGTGGGGCATCGCCAAGGGCTTCACCTACAACGACATCGCGGCCCGGCTGGGCATCAGCCGGCAGACGGTCCCCAGCCACATCAAGAACATCTACCGCAAGCTTGAGGTTAATTCCCGAAGCGAAGCGGTCTACACTGCGGTGGAGCGGAGAATCATCAAGCTGTCGGACTGACGCACTTGAGCCAACACATCGCCGGGTTGCCGGCGTCCGGTCCGTCCCTGCCGCGGCGCCTGCGGGCTTGGTTGAGAGGCCGCGGCCCGCTGCTGCTTCTGTATTACGGGTTGGCCGCGATTTTCGGTCTCGGGCTGGTGACGGCGACCCCGGAGATGCCGGACGGCGGATTGGCCGTCGCCGAGGCGACCTTCGCCCCGGTGGCCATGGACCAGGCCATGGAAACTCCGCCGCCCGAGACGATGCCGCCGGGGGCCGCCGCCGTTCCGCTGCCTTACCGCTGCAAGGCGGTTCCCGATCCGGTCGGCTGTTCCGGCCTGTTCCGCCTGACTTTCCATTACGATCCCGCCGGCGAGGGCCGCGACGAGGGCCGCTGGTCGATCTACGTGCCGATCCTGTCCGGGCACGCGACGCTGTGGCTGAACGGGGCGCTGCTGGTCGACAGCGTGACCATCCAGTCCGACGTGGTCGTCAACCAGTCGCTGCCGCTGATCCAGCCGATCCCCCGGCCGCTGTTGAGGGATGGCGAGAATCGGATCGACATCCGCATCGCGGCCTGGAGTCAGTCCGGTGGCTTTCTCGACACGGTGGTGGTCGGCCCGGATCGTCTGCTTCGCCCCGCCTACAGCCAGCGAGAATGGATGATGGTCACGCTGCCGCGCCTGCTGGTGGCGTGGCAGGCGGCCTTGTGCCTGTCGCTGCTGATCGTGTGGGCCGGCCATCGCGACGAGCCGATCCATCTGGTGATGAGCCTGATCCTGGGCTTGGGCGTGCTCCAGGGCCTGCCGATGTTCGGCACCGAGCCGAACGGCCTGGAGCGGCTGTATCGTGTCCTCAATTTCGCCGGCCAGTGGCAGGGGGCGCTGCTGCCCTTCGTGATGTCGCGTCTGGTCGGGCGCGAACTGGCGGTTCCGCTGCGCTGGCTGCTGGTGATCCCGGCGGTGGTCGCCGGCGCGTTCCTGCTCGCGGCAGTCGACCCGCCAACGCTGCAGCCGTGGTTCGCGTGGCTGTGGCTCGTCCTTGTGATCCCCTGGGCGGTGGCGATGCTGGGCTGGTCGGGCTGGATCGTGCTGTCGGCGGCGATCCGGCGGAACCATGCCGCCGCCCAGCTCGTGCTTGGCGGCCTGATCGTCATCGTGATGATGGCCGGCCACGACATCCTGGCGGTGACCGGCGTACTGGACCTGCGGGTGCCGTCGATGACCCGCTACATGGCGCCGCTGCTGATGACGGTGATCAGCGCGACGCTGATGTGGCGGTTCGCCAAGGCGCTGGGCGAGGTCAGCCGGTTCAACGACATCCTGCGGCGCGAGGTGGCGACGGCGGAGGCCGAGCTGCGGGCCAGTTTCGCCCGCGAACAGGCGCAGACCCGCGCCGTCGCGCTGGAAAGCGAACGGCTGCGCCTGACCCGCGATCTGCATGACGGGCTGGCCGGGCAGCTGGTGTCGATCGTCGCCCAGTGCGAGCTGCCGCAGCATGATTACCGCCGCATTTCTGCGGCGGCCCGGCAGGCGCTGGACGATCTGCGGCTGGTCGTGGCGTCGCTGGACGATGTCGGCAACGACCTGGGCATGATGCTGGCGCAGTTCCACGAGCGCATCGGTCCCCAGCTTCAGGCCCAGGGGATGGAACTCGACTGGCAGATGGCGCCGTTGCCCGACATCGAGGGACTCAGGTCGGAACATGCCCTGACGCTGTTCCGAATCCTGCAGGAGGCCGTGACCAACGCGGTGCGCCATTCCGGCTGCCGCCGGGTCAGCATCGTCATGGCGCCGGCGCCGGACGGTGCCGCCACGGGTGTGACGGACGACAAGGGACGGTTCGCGGTCCGCATCGTCGTCGGGGACGAAGGCCGCGGCATTCCGGACGGAATCGCCGCCGCAAGGCCCGGCAAGGGGCTGAACAACATGCGCCAGCGCGCGGCGTCGCTGGGCGCCGACCTGACCCTGGTCACCGGTCCGGAGGGAACCCGGATCGTCATCGATCTGCCATTCCGTCTGCCGGGCTTTTAAAGCATCCGATAGAGCAGGCAGCTGTCAGGCGCCACCATAACTTGCGAAAATCCCGGTTTCTCCAGCTCTCCCATAAACATGGGATTACCTAGAACGGTTAGTCCTCATACAAAAGATTTGGCGCAAACCTTGCGCAAATCCCGGCGGCGGTGAAAGCCGGGGCGAATGACTTCCGATCATCCAATAACCAGGGATTGCAGGCATGAGCAAGACGCAGGCGGCGATGGTCGACATTTCCGATGACGAGCTTCTGGTGGTGGTGGGCGGAACCGGCTCGACCAACGCCCAGTCCGGTCATGCGCAGGAGGATGAGAACGGGGTCAGCGTCAGCGTCGGGGTCGAGGTCGCCAGCGCTTCGGGCAGCGTCGGCGTTTCCACCTCCTCCAGCCACGACATCGGCGGCGCCACCGTGACCACCGAGGTCGGGGCCGGCGCCAGCGGGTCGGCCGGCGTCACCGTCGGGTCGGGCGGCGTCACCGCGACGGCGGACGGCTTTGCCGGCAGCCACGGCAGCGTGACGGTGACCAACGGGCCGGTCACCCAGACCATCAGCTATGAGGCCGGCGCCAGCGGCAGCGCCAGCGTCTCGGTGTCCTACACCGGGGTGGAAGCCTCGGCATCCGGCTCGGTCGGCGTTTCGGTGACCACGGAAACCACGGTCGGCGGCAATGTCGGCCATGGCGTGACGGTGGAGGGCTCGGTCACCCAGACCATCGCGGTCGGTGCCGGCGCCGAGGTCAGCGGCTCCATCGGGGCGAGCGGCGTCCATGGCGACGTCAGCACCTATGCCGGCAATTACGTCGAGGTGACGGCTTCGGTCACCGCCGGCAACAACGACGTCAGCAGCACCACCACGGTCGGCGTCATCGATTCGGGATCGGTCGGTGCCGGTACCGAGGTCACGGCGGGCTATTCCGACGGCCATGTCACGCTCGGGCTCGGCGCCACGGCGGCGATCGGCATCGGCGGCGTCACGGTGGGCCAGGAGGTCACGGTCAACACCGCCCCGCTCGAACATGCCGGCGCCCAGGCGGTGACCGCGGCCACGCCGGCCGTCACCGACGCCGCCCACACGGTCGCCAACACCGCGCAGTCGGTCGCGACCACCGCGGCCCCGGCGGTGACCGATGCGGCGCACATCGTCGCCAACACGGCGCAGAACACCGCCAGCACGGTCAGCAATACCGCGCAGTCGGCCGTTCACGACGTGTCCAGCACGGCGCAGAGCACCGTCAACAGCGTGTCGAACACCGCGAAGAGCGTCACCAACTCCATCAAGAAGAAGATGAAGAAGTGGTGATGCCGGGCGGATCGGCGGCATGAGCGACAGCGCGACGACTGAACGGCCGGCGGATCGGCCGGTGGCGGCATCTGCGCCGGCCGGCGGCGGCGGTCCGGCCGCTTCCGGCGGCAATACCGGCAAGGCCGGCTTCCGGGCCGAGGCCGCGGAGGCCGCCACCTCCGTGTCGCAGGTGGACGATGCCCTGGAGGTGGTGCGGCCGCCGGTGCTGGCCTTCTGCGTCACGCTGGCCCTGCTGGTCGTCGGCGTCGTCGTGTGGGCGTCCTTCACCGACGTGCCGATCAAGATCAACGGGCAGGGCATCCTGGTCAGTCCGGGCGGCGTCATCGACGTGGTGTCGGAATCGAGCGGCCGGATCAACGACATCCGCTTCAAGCCGGGCGACCTGATCCACCCCGGCGACGTCGTCGCGCTGGTCGACCAGAGCGAGCAGAAGCTGAAGCTGGCGGAGGCCGAGGGCGAATTGCAGGACGCCGTCGCCGCCCGCGACGACATGCAACGCTTCCAGGAGCGCGACCTGCATGCCGACGAGGTCTGGCGGCAGGCGCGCGAGCAGGCGGTCAACGGCAACATCGCGTCGCTGCAGGAACGCCAGCGCATGATGAGCGAGCGCGAGGAGCTGGTCCGCCAACTCGCCGAACGCGGACTGATCACCCGTGACCGCGCCATCTCCGCCAAGATCGAGCTGTTCACCATCCGCTCCGACCTGGAGGCTCAGCGCAACGAGCTGCAGACCATGACGCTCGACGCCGCCCGCCGCCAGACCCAGCGCGAGAAGGACATGCTGGCGGCCGAGCAGCGGGTGGCGACCGCCTCGCGCGCGGTGGAGTCCGCCCGCGACCGGCTGAAGCGCTATGCCGCGGTGCTGTCGCCCTATGGCGGCCGCGTGGTGGAGGCGAAGGCGAACATCGGGCAGGTGGTGTCGAGCGGGGCGCCGATCGTCAGCATCGAGCGAGACGGCGCGCTGGCCGGCCAGGGGGGCGATCTGGTGGCCCTGGTCTATGTCGGGGCGCAGGACGGCAAGAAGCTGCGCCATGGCATGGAGGCCGACGTGTCGCCGGCATCGGTCCGCAAGGAGGAGCATGGGCACCTGATCGGACGGGTCGACCGCGTGGCCGACACCCCCGCCAGCAGCGTCGGCATGCTGCGCACCCTGCAGAACGACGCGCTGGTCGGCGAATTCCAGAAGACGCTGCGCACCCCCTTCGAGATCATGATCCGGCTGGAGCGCGACCCGGCCGGGGCGCTGCGCTGGTCCACCGGCAATCCGCCGAAATTCTCGATGGATGGCGGCACGCTGGTGTCGGTGGAGATCACCGTGCAGAAGGTCCGGCTGATCGCGCTGGCCCTGCCGATCCTGCAGCAATGGCTCCGGCTGGATCTGACCGACGTGGCGCCCGCAGGGGCGCCGGCCGCGTCCGGGGCCTGAGATGCGCACCCCGTCGATCCTGCAGATCGAGGCGGCGGAATGCGGCGCCGCGGCGCTCGGCATCGTCGCCGCCCATTACGGCCGCTGGTTGACGCTGGAGGATCTGCGCGAGCGCTGCGGCATCTCGCGCGACGGCAGCCGCGCCGCCAATCTGGTCCAGGCCGCCCGCGAGCTGGGGCTGCAGGCCCGCGGCGTCCGCACCGAGCCGGAGGGGCTGCAGGGACAGGCCGGGCCGATGATCCTGCATTGGGGAATGGACCATTTCCTGGTGCTGGAGGGGCGGCGCGGGCGCTGGTGGCATCTGAACGACCCGGCGCGCGGCCGGCGCCGCGTCGACGATGCCGAATTCCGCCGCCAGTTCACCGGCATCGCCCTGCTGATGGCGCCGGGGCCGGAGTTCCGCAAGGGCGGGTCGGCGCCCAGCGCGCTGCGCGGCCTCGCCCGGCGGCTGCGCAAATCCTGGGGGGCGGTGTGGTTCGCCGCCGCGATCAGCCTCTTGCTGGCGATCCCCGGCATGCTGTTCCCCGCCTTCCGCCAGATCTTCATGGACAGCGTGCTGGTCGGCGGGCTGGCCGACTGGATGACCCCGCTGATCGGCGCGATGATGCTGGTTGGCGCGGTCACGCTGACCTTCACCTGGCTGCAGAAGAGCGTTCTGCACCGGCTGGAGACCCGGCTGGCGCTGCTGGGCGGCATCGGCTTCATGGAGCGGGTGCTGCGGCTGCCGATGGGCTTCTTCGGCCAGCGCGGCCCGGCGGCGGTCGCCGACCGCATCATGCAGAGCGACCGGCTGGCCGAGCTGCTGGCCGGCGAGATCGGCGCCTGCCTGTTCGCCATCCTGACCGCGCTGACCTATCTGGCGGCGATGGCCTTCTACCAGCCGGCGCTGGCGCTGGTCGCCGTGGCCGCCGCCGCCAGCCTCGCGCTGGCGTTGGCCCTGCTGTCGCGCCAGCTGGAGGAGGGGCAGCAGCGTCTGCTGAACGAATCGGCGCAGGAGGGCGCCGACGCCAAGCAGGGGCTGCGCATGATCGAGACCTACCGCGCCGCCGGGGCGGAGCGGCTGCTGTTCGAGCGGCTGGTCGCCCGCCATGCCCGCGTGCTGAACATCCGACAGTCGCTGATGCTGCGCCGCGCCGTTCTGCGGCTGCTGCCGGCCTTCGTCGGCGGGGTGGCGTCGGCCGCCGTGGTCACCGTCGGCGGCGGCATCGTCGCGGAAGGCGGCATGACCATCGGCGCCATGATGGGATTCATGGTGCTGATGTCGGCCTTCCTGGCGCCGGTGTCGCGCCTTGTCCAGCTCGGCGCCCGCATCCAGGAGGCGCGCTCCTATCTGCGCCTGCTCGACGACACCATGCAGCATCCCATCGCCGAGGAGTTCCGGCAGGCGCAGCCGCAGCAGGCCCCCGCCGTTCTGCGCCGGCTGACCGGGCGGATCGAGCTGCGCGAGGTGACCTTCGGCCATTCCCGCCGGGCGCCGCCGCTGATCCGCGGCCTGTCGCTGACCATCGAGCCGGGCGAGCGGGTCGGGGTGGTCGGCGGCTCAGGCTCCGGCAAATCGACGCTGGCGCTGCTGACCGCCGGGCTTTACGAACCCTGGTCGGGCGAGGTGCTGCTCGACGGCAAGCCGCTGCGCGAGATCCCGCGCCGGGTGCTGCGCCAGAGCGTGCAGGTCGTCGACCAGAACGTGACGCTGTTCGAAGGCAGCGTGCGCGACAACATCGCCCTATGGGACCCGACGGTGTCGGACGAACGGCTGTTCGCCGCCGCCCGCGACGCGGTGATCCACGACATCATCATCGACCGCCGCGACGGCTATGCCTCGCCGGTCAGCGAAGGCGGGGCCAACCTGTCCGGCGGCCAGCGCGCCCGCATCGAGATGGCGCGCGCCCTGGTGCAGAACCCGCGCATCCTGGTGATGGACGAGGCGACCGCCGCGCTCGACGATCACACCCAGGCGCAGCTGCTGTCCAACCTGCGCCGCCGGGGATCCACCATGCTGGTGATCGCCCACCGGCTGACGGCGATCCGCGACTGCGACCGGGTGCTGGTGATGCAGAGCGGCGAGATCGTCGAGTCCGGTCCGCCGGCCGAGTTGGCGCGCCGCGCGGGTGCCTTTTCCTCGCTGATGCTGAGCATGGCCTGACCGGATGAGCCGCAGATGACGACCGCAGCCGAAGCCGCCCTGCCGGAACCCGACATCCAAGAGGTGTCCGGCGCTCCCGTCATCGCCTTCCAGCAGCCGGCGGTGGCGCTGGAACCGGCAGGATCGGTCTGGTTCCTGGAAGAGGGCGAGGCCGACATCTTCGCCGTCGCCGCCATGGGCGCCAACGCTGGCTCCCGCCTGTTTCTCGGCCGGCTGCCGGCGGGCAGCCTGCTGGTCGGCATCGATGCCTTCATGCAGGAGTTGATCGCGGTTCCGGCGGCCGGGTCGCGGCTGGAGGCCGTCGCCGACCCGCTGGAGGAGATCGAGCCGGACGCCCTGCTGGCGGGGATGGAGGCGTGGTCGTCCACCCTGATCTCCGGCATCGCCGCCATCCTCTGGCATCCCGAGCGCATCGACCGGCAGGCCCGCTGCGGCGCGGCGGTCGAGCTGGCCGACGGGCAGCTTGCGATGGTGCAGGAAGCCGGATTGTGGTGCGCGGTGCCCGCCCCCGGCGCCCTGCTGCTGGAGCAGGAGATAATCCAGGGCATCATGCCGCTGCCGCCGCGCGCGTGGCTGAAGGCGGCGGGGCCGATGCGCATCGTCTTCGGCCGCCGCCCGCTGCCGCGCGACCTGCCCGCCGCGCTGGCCGGCATCCATGCGCTGACCGCCGCCTGCGGTGAAATGCTGATGGGCGCCCGCGGTTTGGCCGAGGCCGACGAGGCCGGGCGGCTGTCGCTGCGCGGCGCACGTGAGGCGGAGGAGGGCGAGCGCTTCGTCCATCTGGCTGGGCGCCTGCTCGACCATGCCCGCAAGCCGCCGGCGCCGGCGGACGGCGGTCATCACGATCCGCTGTTCACGGCGATGAGCGCGGTCGCCGCCCGCACCAACCCGCGCCTGCGGTTGCGCCGGCCGACGCTGCTGCGCGAGCGCGACCTCGACGTCCAGCCGACGATGGAGGAGATCGCCCGCGCCTCCGGCCAGCACATGCGGCCGGTGACGCTGACGGAGGGCTGGTGGCGCCGCCCGCTGGGTCCGCTGGTCGGTGCGACGCTGGACGGCCGGCCGGTGGCGCTGCTGCCGAAGGGGCGCGGCTATGACCTGCTGGCCGGCGAGGGCGCCAAGCCGGTCCGCATCACCGCGCCGGTCGCCGCCGGACTGTCGCCGTCGGCCTGGACCATGGTGGAGCCGCTGCCGGACCGGCCGCAGACCGTCGGGTCGTTGATGCGGTTCGTCCGTACCCCGCCGGCCTTCTGGCTGCTGACCCTGGCGGTGGCGGCGCTGGGCGCGCTGCTCGGCCTCGCCAGCCCGTTCGGGATGAAATTCGCCTTCTCGTCGCTGGTGCCGGCGCGCGACCATGGCGGCCTGCTGGAGCTTGGCATCCTGCTGGGCTGCGTCGCCGCGGTGACGCTGGTGATCCAACTGGTCGGCGAGGTGACGCGGCAAAGCATGCAGACCATGCGCGAGGCCGGGCTGCATGCCGGCCTGTGGGACCGGGTGCTGCGGCTGCCGATGCCGGTGCTGCGCCAGCATTCGGCCGGCGACATGGCGGCGCGGGTGGGGATGGCGATGGCCCTGCCGCTGGCCGCCCAGGGCTTCACGGTCGCCGGCATCGGGACCGGCGCGGTGCTGGTGGCCAGCATCTTCGCGATGGCGTCCTTCCATGGCGCCGGCGCGGTGGTGGCGGTGCTGGCGCTGGCGGTGCAGCTGGGATTGGCGGTCCTGTCGGCGGTGCTGCGGGCGCGGGTCTACAAGCTGGGCGAGGCGCTGAGCGGGCAGGCCGATTCCCTGGCGATGCAGTTCCTGACCGGGATCGCCAAGCTGCGTCTGGCCGCCGCCGAGCATTGGGCGCTGACCCATTGGTCGGAGCGCTTCATCGGCATGCGCGAGAAGCGCATGGAGGTGCAGGAGATCGAGGGCCGGATGGCGGCGGTCAACTCCGCCCTGCCGGTGCTGGCGATGGCGGCGCTGTTCCTGGTCTTCCATTCCGCCGGGACCGACAGCGCCAGCATCGTCGCGATGATGACCGCCTATATGATCGCCAACGGGGCGGCGGCGGCGCTGGGCGACGGGTTCGGCGCCTTTTATCAGGTCTATGCCGCCCGCGCCTTCGCCGATCCGGTGCTGCGCTGCGCGCCGGAGCCGGCGCTGGGACGGATCGACCCCGGCCGGCTGTCCGGGCAGATCGCGGTCAGCGGCCTGTACTTCAATTACGCCCAGGCCGAGACGCCGGTCTTCGCCAACCTGAACCTGTCCATCGCCGCCGGTGAGTATGTGGCGATCCTCGGCCGGTCGGGCTGCGGCAAGTCCACGCTTGTCAGGATTTTGCTGGGGCTGGAGCGGCCGCGGGTGGGCAGCGTCACCTATGACGGCAACGATCTGTCCTCGCTCGATCTGGGGCTGTTGCGGCGGCGTGTGGGAACCGTGCTGCAGGGGGCGCAGCTGCCGCCCGGCGCGCTGATCGACGTGGTGCGCGGCCTGAGCGACGCGACCGAGGCGGAAATCTGGGACGCGCTGGCGGCGTCGGCGATCGCCGACGAGATCCGGGCGATGCCGCTGGGCGTGCGCACGCCCATCGCCGATGCATCGCGCACGCTGTCGGGCGGGCAGGTGCAGCGGTTGCTGCTGGCCCGCGCGCTGGTGACCAAGCCCGATGTGCTGATCCTGGACGAGGCGACCAGCGCGCTGGACAACGCCACCCAGGCGGCGACCATCCGCACTTTGTCGTCGCTCGACTGCACCCGGATCGTCATCGCCCACCGGCTGGAGACCATCCGCGGCGCCGACCGCATCCTGATCCTGGACGGCGGCCGCGTCGCCCATGCCGGCCGTTTCGCCGACCTGCAGGCCCATGGACTGCTGGGCGCGTAGCGCATTTCCGCGTGTCGATCGGCGTCAGCCGCGCTTTCCGGCGCCGGACGCCGTCACCATGGCGAAGAACTGCGCCTCGTCGATGATGTCGGGCTTGCCATATTTGGCGCGCCGGGCGGCGGCGGTGTCCAGCTTGGTGGCGCCGGGGGCGTGGCCGACGACGAGATAGTCGGTGTCCTTGCGGACGCTGGGATGCCAGTGTCCGCCCAGCGCCAGGATGCGGGCCATCACCGCGTCGCGCGACAGGCCGGTCAGTTCGCCGGTGACGGCGAAGGCATGACCGCCGACGCCGTGCGTGATGGGAGCGGCCGATGGCCGGACCACCGGCGGCGGATCGATCTGGTTGGTCGGCGCCAGATGGGGAACCGCCAGCATCTCGGCGCTGCCGAGGATCATCTTCTGGAACAGGCGGCTGGTGATCTCGGCATCGACGAAGGCGCCGTGGAAACGCGCCCGGATGCCGACATCGATGCCGAACAGGGTCGCGACCGCATCGAGCGACGCGCGCCCCGCCACCTGCGCCCGCGCGTGTTGCCCCCTTGCATATTGCATCGTGCAGACCGACTGGGCCGGTGCCCAGGGAAGGCCGCAGAGCCGGAATTCATGCCGCAGGAAGTCGATGTCGAAGCCGACATTGTGGCCGACCAGCACCGCGCCGTCGAGGAAGTCGCGAACGTCCTGGGCGACGCTGTGGAAGGGATCCTGATGGCGCAGCAGGTGATCCGGCAGCCCGTGCACCCTCAGCGCATGCGGGTTCGACTTGCGGCCCGGATTGAAGATGAGGCTGAGACAGCGGCCGGTCGGCGTCGCCTCCGCCAGTTCGATCGCGGCGAAGCTGACCATGCGGTCGCCGCCGGCCGGCGACAGCCCGGTGGTCTCGCAGTCGATGACGACGAAACGGCGGGCGGAGGTCTGCGTCCGGGCGGCTTTCGCCGCTGCCGCCGGACGGGCACGCACTGCATCAACCAAACGGCTCATGACCTCTCGTTCCGGGGGCAGGACGGCCCTGCCACGTCAAACACGCGCCGACTATAGGCGGGTCCGCCACCGCAGGTCGAGAGTCCGTGCCGTCGCAGGGCCGGCGGCCGTACGGTCGCCGATCTGCGGCCGATCCCGCCTCTTTCGACTCCGGCGCGCCCTGCGGCTTGGGGGGACGCATAGCCGATATGACGTGACGATCTGCTGAACCGGCTCAGTGATTCCGCAGGCCGCCTGTCATGGTGGCTTCTATCCGCCGGCGACGTCCGGTGGAGTCATGGTCGAATCAAACGAGGAAGGTGTCGTGTGGCACGGAGCCGGTGGCGTTCGCATCATACCGGAAAGGTCCTCCCATTGGCCTCCGGAACCGAATCCGGAACCGGACCGGGCCTGACGGTCTATGCGCAGCTTGCCGGGATCGTCTTGTTCTGGGGCGCCAACTGGCCGCTGATGAAGCTGGCGCTGGTCGACATCGGGCCGCTCGCCTTCTGCGCCGTGCGGCTGTTCGGAACCGCGCTGAGCGTCGCGGCGCTGGCGCCGATCCTGCGCTTTCCCCTGCTGCCCCAACGCGGCGAGCGGCTGATGCTGGCGGTCGTCGGCCTGCTGCAGGTCGCCGGCATGATGGGGCTGAGCAACATCGGGCTGCAGTTCGTCTCGCCGGGGCGGGCGTCGGTGCTCGCCTACACCATGCAGATGTGGGCCTTGCCGCTCGGCCTGCTGCTGCTGGGCGAGCGGATCACCGGGCGGCGCGCCGCGTCGGCGGGGCTGACCTTCGCCGGGGTGGTCGTCTTCTTCAACCCGGTGCTGGTGGATTGGAACGACGCCAACGCGCTGATCGGCAACGGCCTGCTCATCGGCTGCGCGCTCAGCTGGGCGCTGGGGGCGACCCTGTACCGCCGGCGGGTCTGGCGCACGCCCTTCTGGACCCAGACCTTCTGGCAGATCGCCGCCAGCGCGCTGGTGATGGTGCCGCTGGCGCTGTCCACCGAATCCGGGCACCCGATCCACTGGTCGGGCTCCCTGCTGGCGGTCGTCGCCTACAACTGCCTGATCGCCACCGGGCTTTGCTATTGGTGGTGGGGCAAGGCGCTGTCGGTGATGCCGGCCAGCCAGGCCGGGCAGATCGTCTGTCTGGTGCCGATCACGGCCCTGCTGTTGAGCGCGATCTTCTACCACGAGCCGCTGAGCGCGGGCGTGCTGGCCAGCGTGGCGATGATCGCCGGCGGCATCGTCCTGTCGGCGCGGGCGCGTTGAGCGGACCCGGCGGCGCCGGAATAGGAATTGTGGTCGTCAGTTGGAGGCGGGATAGAGCGGCAGCAAATTCTGCTGGCGGCGCTGGTAGCGGACCAGCTCCAGCGCGCTCAGCGGCCGGGCCCCCTGCGCCCGGCAGGCGGCGGCGACCTCGAACATCAGCGCCTGCTGGTGGAACAGGGTGGCGTAGGCGTCGCCGAGCCGGAATTCCGGATCCCACATGTGGATGGCCTCCGCCCCGGCGCCGTTGACCTCGATGATGCGGAAATCCTCGCCCACCGCCAGCCGCTCCACCGAGGCGAAGCGCACGTCGAAGCGGCCGAAATGGAAGCCCGGCATCTCGTCGGCGATCTCGTCGAAGCGGGCGGTCAGCGTCGCCGTGACATGGCCGCAGGCATCCTTGTAGAGCCCGCCGACCCGGCTGCTGCCGACCAGCGACAGCCGAACCGTGCGGCCCGCCTCCGGCACCTCGTCCAGCCGGTCGGCCAGCGCCTCGTGATGCAGCTCCGCCTTCCAGGAGGCGCGCGGGTCCGCGGCGATCAGCTGGCGCAGGGTGGAGCGGCCGTCGCCCACCACATGCGGGTAATAGCGGAAGGTCATGGAGAAGATGCGCCCGTGCCGCTCCCCCGGCTTGCGGACGTAGAAGATGCCGGCCTCGCCGGCGTAAGGCACATGCTCCTGCAGGATCAGGCGGGCGTCGGCCGGGAAGCCGCGGAGATAGGCGTGGAGGTCGGCGCTGTCGTGCACCAGCCGCACGCCGATGCCGCGCCAGCCGATGTCCGGCTTGGCGACCAGCGGGAAGGACAGGCCGGCGCCCGAGGCCAGCGAGTCCAGCTGGGCCGGGGTCAGCGACGGGCGGTTGACCAGGGCGACGGATTGCGCGGCCCATCGCCGCGCCGCCGGCCCGATCAGGTCCATGCAGGCGATCTTCGATTCGCCCAGCAGGCCGCCGGCCTCGATCGACGGGTTGGCGGCGGTCGGCAGGGTCAGGCTGCGGTGGCGGATGCCGAGCGCGAACCACTGCGCCACCAGCGGGATGTAGAACAGCAGCGGCGGAATGCGCTCCGCCCAGCCGATGGTGGGGGCGCCGGCCGGCACCACCGGCAGGCCGGGCAGGGCGATGGCGCGCGGGGTCGGGCTGCCGTGCAGCGCATCGCGCAGGGCGGCGGGCAGATGCGGCTCCAACTTCGCCCGGACGCGGGCGAACAGGGCGCCGGCGATGGCCTGGGCGCGCCGCGTGCGCAGGAGCATCAGCGCCGCCGCGCAGCCGATGCCGATCACCTGCACCTGCACCGCCGCCGATTCCAGCGAGGAGGTCATCAGCGTCAGCAGCAGCCCGACATGGACGCCGGCGGTCGCCAGGGTGATGGCGACGAACCGCAGGAACGGCACCCGCATCACGCCGCAGGCGAAATAGGTGGGGAACAAGACGCCGGGCACCAGCCGGCAAGTCACCAGCGTCGGCAGCAGGTTCTTCTGCAATGCGTTGCGGCAGCGCTCAAGCATCGGCCCTTCGGTCCGCCGCCGGATCCAGGTGACCCGCAGCGACAATAGTCCGAGGACATAAATGAACAGGTCGCCGGCAACGATCCCACACAGTAGCGTGAAGGCGGTCACGCCAATGCTGACGGTGCCGACGCTGACAAGGCTCGCACCCGCTGCAATCGCAACGTCTTCGTGCAAAAGCGTCAGCAAAGCAAGGCCCAGCAACAGGGGGAAACCAGCGAGGGCGGTTATTGGTTGCAATGCAGCAAACACGGGCGGGCTGTCCGTTGAAGTCGGGGCGGCAAGGATGCCACCGGCAAAATTGCATAGGAAAAGGTAAGCTTCACGTTAAAACTTTTGTAGAACCGTGCGGCATAGAGACTGTTTCCTTTAGGTCATATCGAAACGGTATGGCCATGATAGAAAATATGTGTTTGCAGCTATGGCGCTGGCGCGGCACAGTGCGTCCCAATGAAGACCGGCCAATCGGTGACCGGCGGGCGAAGCGCCAGACGACACGACCCAGACGATACGACCAGGAGACGCACCGTGCAGAGCATCCAGTGGGACGACGCCTTTCTCCTTGAAGCCCAGCTGACCGAGGATGAGAAGCTGGTGCGCGACAGCGCCCGCGCCTACTGCCAGGACCGGCTGCAGCCGCGCGTCATCTCCGCCTTCCGCGAGGAGCGGTTCGACCGCGAGATCATGACCGAGATGGGCGAGCTGGGCCTGCTGGGCCCGACCATCCCGGAGGAGTACGGCGGGCCGGGCGTCAGCCATGTCGCCTACGGTCTGGTTGCCCGCGAGGTGGAGCGGGTGGACAGCGGCTATCGCTCGGCGATGTCGGTGCAGTCCTCGCTGGTCATGCACCCGATCTACGCCTATGGCAGCGAGGAGCAGAAGAAGAAGTGGCTGCCGCGGCTGGCCACCGGCGAGCTGATCGGCTGCTTCGGCCTGACCGAGCCGGACCACGGCTCCGACCCCAACGGCATGAAGACCCGCGCCACCAAGGTCGACGGCGGCTATCTGCTGTCGGGCTCTAAGATGTGGATCACCAACTCGCCCATCGCCGACCTCGCCGTCGTCTGGGCGAAGTCGGAGGCCCATGACAACAAGATCAAGGGCTTCGTGGTGGAGCGCGGGACCAAGGGCTTCTCCACGCCGAAGATCGAGGGCAAGCTGTCGCTGCGCTCGTCGGTCACCGGCGAGATCGTGCTGGACGAGGCCTTCGTCCCCGAAGAGAACCTGCTGCCCAACGCGTCCGGTCTCGGCGGCCCGTTCGGCTGCCTGAACAAGGCGCGCTACGGCATCGCCTGGGGCGTGATGGGTGCGGCGGAGTTCTGCTGGCACGCCGCCCGCCAGTACACGATGGACCGCAAGCAGTTCGGCCGCCCGCTGGCCCAGACCCAGCTGGTGCAGAAGAAGCTGGCCGACATGATGACGGAGATCACGCTTGGCCTGCAGGCCTGCCTGCGCGTCGGCCGCATGATGGACGACGGCAGCTGGTCGCCGGAAGCGGTGTCGCTGATCAAGCGCAACAACTGCGGCAAGGCCCTGGACATCGCCCGCGTCGCCCGCGACATGCATGGCGGCAACGGCATCTCCGAGGAGTTCCAGGTCATCCGCCACATGGTGAACCTGGAGACGGTGAACACCTACGAAGGCACCCACGACGTCCACGCCCTGATCCTGGGCCGGGCGCAGACGGGCCTGCAGGCGTTCTCGTAACGGACGTTGCGTTTGCAAGGTAGTTTTCCCCCTCTCCCGTCCCGGGAGAGGGAGGGGCCCACCGTGAAGCGGTGGGAGGGTGAGGGGTGAACCGAGAATCGGTGTGGTTGCGGATTCCCGGACTACCCCTCACCCTCCCCACTCCGTGGGTCCCCTCCCTCTCCCGGGGCGGGAGAGGGCGTTTTTTACGCTGCCTTCACATCCCCGGTCGCCTGCTGGCGGACCTCCGTCAGGAAGCGCTCCACCTCCGCGGCCAGCGCACGGGTCTGGCCGGACAGGCCGCGGGCGGCGTCCTGCACTCCCAGTGCCGTGCTGCCGGCGCTTTCCGCCGTGTGGGCCAGGGCGGCGATAGTCGCCGACACGTCCTGGGTGCCCAGCGCCGCCATCTCCACCGCCCGCGCGATCTCCTGGGTGGCGGAGTTCTGTTCCTGTACCGACTGGGTGATGGTGCCGGAAATGCCGTCGATCTCGGTGATGGTGCTGCCGATGGCGCCGATGGCGTCGGCGGCCTCGCGGGTCACCGACTGCATGGCGTTGACCTGGGCGGCGATCTCGTCGGTGGCCTTGGCGGTCTGGTCGGCCAGCCCCTTCACCTCGGTCGCCACCACGGCGAAGCCCTTGCCGGCTTCTCCGGCGCGGGCGGCCTCGATGGTCGCGTTCAGCGCCAAGAGGTTGGTCTGCTTGGCGATGGCGTGGATCAGCCCGACCACCTGACCGATGCGCTCGGCATTGGCGATCAGGCCCTGGACGGTGGCGTTGGTGCGGTCGGCATGGGACACCGCCTCGCCGGCGATGCGGGCGGAATGGCCGACCTGTTCGGTGATGCCGCCGATGGAGCTGGCGAGTTCGGTCGCCGCCGCCGCGGCGGAGCGGACGTTGGACTGGATGTCGTCGGATTCGCGGGCGACGTTGCGGGTCTGGCTGGACGCCTCGCCCACCACCATCGCCATGCGGTCGGCGCTGTCGGCCATGCCGGACGCCGACTCGGCGATGCCCTCCACCAGACGCTTCACCGTGCCCTGGAAGCGGTCGGCGAGGTCGAGCAATGCTGCGCGCTTGGCTTCCTCCGCCCTGGCGTCGGCTTCGGCCTGGGCCGCGTGCATGCGGGCGATGGCGCGGGCGTTGTCGCGGAAGACGGTAACCGAGCCGGCCATGGCGCCGATTTCGTCGGAGCGGCCATTGCCGGGCACCTCGACCGCGGTGTCGCCGTCGGCCAGCTTCGCCATCGCCGCCGACATGGCGCGCAAGGGGCGGATGACGATGCGGCCGAGCATGACGTTCAACAGGACGATCTGCACCACCAGCGCGATCAGGCAGATGGCGATCTGGTTGCGCATCTGGGTGGCGATGGCGTCGATCTGCTGGTCCAGGCTCCAGGCGATCTGCAGGGCGCCGACCAGCCGGTTGCTCTTGCCGGTCACCACCGGCACGGTCACGACGATGTGGCCGCTGGCCGAGCGGGTCTGCGCCCCCTTGCCGGCCAGAACCGCGTCGATCAGATCCTTGTCGGCCTTCAGGTCGTACTTGGCGAAGCGCGGGTTGGAGAAGTCGGCCAGCGTGTCCGACGCGGTCGCGGCGCGGAGCGAGGCGAGCTGCACCTCGTGGCTGTCGGCCAGCGGCATGAACTCCGTCTCGATGGAGGCGCCGTCGCTGGCGATGAAGCTGGTCTTGGTGGCGTTCGCCAGCATGTCCGTCTTGACGCGGGCGTCGTGCGTGGCCAGCCGCACCGCGTCGTCATACTGCATCTTGGCCTGCAGCCCCATGATGACGATGAAGCCGCCGACGATGGCCGCCACGAAGGCCGCCGTCACTTTCCGCCCGACGCTCCAGAACCGACGCGGCCGGGATGCGGCCGCCTTGTCCACTGCCATGCTCTTGCCCTTCCCATGCCGCCTTCGCGTCGCATCGACCGTCAAGGCATGACGGATCAGCCGCCGGAATGACCGGCGTTCGCTGTCGAAGCGTCAACGAATTGCAAAATTTAAATGGTATTGTAACGGAACGTCATGGTCTGCGCCATGATCTTCTTCTCTGACTTTCGGATGGTTGCCAATTGACACAGCAATCCCAAAGTCGTGGGCCGGCGCGGCCAAAGTGAAGACGACGCCGTTTCGTTGACGGAACGGCGCCTTTCCATGCCGGATATATCGTTAATCCGGCTTCTGTTCTTTTGGTTGTGCGTTATGCTGGGGTGTCCGGGTCCTCCATGGGAACCAGGACACCCCAGGATCATGGCCCAGGATCATGGCCCAGGATCATGGCGTCTCAGCCGCGGGCCGGCTTGCGCTCCCGCCAGCCGAACGGGCCGGCAGTCTCATAGAGCCACGGATACTGGTTGACCATGCGCCTTGCGATGGCGATGCGATGCGCCGTCAGCGTGATGAGGCCGAGCACGACCGTGTGAACGATGAAGCCCCACGGCGACAGCAGCTCCTCGCCGAACAGGCCCCAGGCCAGGAAGCGGTCGCCAACCCCCAGCAGCAGCGAATAGGCCAGCACGCTCGACACCGGCTTCCAGCCCTCCGCCAGCGTCTGGCCGGTCAGAACGCCGCAGCCGCCGAACACTAGAAGCGTCAGGAACACGAAGACCGGAACCGACGAACCCAGGATCGTCTCCATCTCAGTGACCCCCTTCCAGATA
>PJUA01000489.1_pt1 | contig 20540 bp, 18 predicted proteins | sample 1512151 | NCBI WGS metagenome assembly PJUA01 (sample SAMN08177678, study PRJNA422409) | Soil metagenome, whole genome shotgun sequencing project. | isolation source: Soil enriched on filter paper: beechwood xylan treatment | place: USA: Madison | collected 2015-01-15
AACCGCCTCGCCATGTTCGGGATCGGCGATGTCGCGGATGCCGATGGCGGCCGGGTCGCCGAAATGCACCGGCGCACCATGCACCGACGGGAAGCGCGAGGTGATCTGGATGGCGCGGATGGCGTCCTTCGGCACCATCGGCCGCATCGACACCACCATGGTGCCGCGGAAGCGGCCGGCGGGCGTGCAGGCGATGTTGGTCTCGTACATCGGCACATTGCGGTTCATCGCGATGTGCCGCACCGGCAGCCCGTCGGCCAGCAGTGCTTCCTCGAACGAGAAGGAGCAGCCGATCAGGAAGGCGACGAAATCATCCTGCCACAGGTCGGTGATGTCGGTCGGCCCGTCCATCAGCACGCCGTCGCGATAGACGCGGTAGCGCGGCACGTCGGTGCGGATGTCGATGTCGTGGCCGAGAGTCGGGAGGCGCGGGTCGCCGACCTCCGACACCGCCAGCAGCGGGCAGGGACGCGGGTTCGCCTGGCAGAAGCGCAGGAAATCGCCGGCCCAGTCAGCCGGCAGGATGGCGAGGTTGGCCTGGACATGGCCGGGAGCGAGCCCGGCGGTCTGGCCGCTGTTGGCGCCGCTGCGGATGCGCAGGCGCTCGGCGGCGGCGGTGAGGAAGGGTGTGGTCGTCATGGGAATGGTCCGGGGAGTTGGTGTATGTGGAGGTTTTGGCTTCGCTTGCCCCCACCCCGACCCTCCCCCGCTGGGCGGGGGAGGGGGACAGGAGCTTTGTCGGCGCTCTAGCGGCAGTCCCCTCCCCCGCCCAGCTCTCGCACAAAGCTTTGCTTTGTGCTGACGCGGCAGGCGGACCATAGGTCCGCTGAGAGCGGGGGAGGGTTAGGGTGGGGGTCTAGCTCGGTGGTGGTCTAACTCCGCCCCCGTCACATGCCCAGATACGCCTGCCGCACCTCGTCGTTGCCCAGCAGATCCTGGCCGCTGCCTTCCATCACGACGCGGCCGGTCTGGATGACATAGCCGCGGTCGGCGATCTCCAGCGCGCGGTGGACGTTCTGTTCGACCAGAAGCACCGTGATGCCGCGCCGGCGGATCAACTGGATGGTCTCGAAGATGCGGGTCACCAGCTTGGGCGCGACGCCCCAGGACGGCTCGTCCAGCATCAGCAGGTCGGGCTGGCTCATCAGACCGCGGCACATCGCCAGCATCTGCTGTTCGCCGCCCGACAGGGTGCCGGCCTGCTGCTTCCGCCGCTCGCCCAGCACCGTGAAGGTGTCGTAGGCGAATTGGAGCGTTTGCTCGCGCTTGGCCGCATCGCTGGTGGTGAAGCCGCCCAGCATCAGGTTCTGTTCCACCGTCAGGCGGGGGAACAGCCGGCGGCCTTCCGGAACCAGGACCAGCCCGCGCTTGACCCGCTCATGGGCCGGCACGGCGGAGATGTCCTGGCCCTTCAGCAGGACCGACCCGCCATCGAGAGCGTTCAGCCCGGCGACGGCGCGCAGCGTGGTGGACTTGCCGTTGCCGTTGCCGCCGACCAGCGCGACGATCTCGCCCCGGTTCAGGGTCAGGCTGATGTCGCGGATGGCCGGAACCCGGCGGTAGCTGGACTGGATGTTGCGTACCTGCAGCATCGCCTCGCCCACCGGCGCGACGGCAACCGGGCGGACGGGTTCGGACAGCGTCGGTTGGAGCATCGTCTCACTCCCCCAGATAGGCGGCGATCACCGCCGGGTTCTCGGCGATCTCGGCCGGGGTGCCGTCGGCGATCTTGGCACCATAATCCAGCACAAGCATCCGGTGGGCGATGGGCATGATGCCCTCCATCACATGTTCGACGATGATGCTGGCGATGCCGCGCTGGTGGATGCGGTGGACCAGTTGCGACGCCTCGCGCACCTCGGTCGGGTTCAGGCCGGCCATCACCTCGTCCAGCAGGATCAGCTTCGGTTCGGTGGCGAGCGCGCGGGCGACCTCCAACCGCTTCTGCTCCGACACCGTCAGGTCGGACGCCGGGGTGTCGGCCCGGTGCGACAGGCCGACGAAGGCCAGTTCTTCCTCCGCCCGGTCGCGGGCTTCGGCCACCCGCTTGTTGCGCAGCATGGCGCCGATCATGACGTTCTCCAGCGCGGTCATCGACTGGAAGACGCGGACGATCTGGAAGGTGCGGGCGATGCCCAGCGCCGCCGCGGCCTCCGGCGTCGAGCCGGTGATGTCGTGCCCTTCGAAGGCGATGCGCCCGGTGGTCGGGGTGTGGAAGCCGGCGAGGCAGTTGAACAGCGTGGTCTTGCCGGCGCCGTTCGGGCCGATCAGCCCGATGATCTCGCCATGATGGACGATGAAGCTGATGTCGCGGTTGGCGATCAGTCCGTCGAAGGCCTTGCCCAGGCCGTCCACGGCAAGCAGAGGAGCGGTGTTCACGGGCGGACCTCCATCTTCTCGGCCTTCACGCCCTCGGACTTGGCGGCGGGCTTGGAGCCCGGCAGGTGGCGACGCAGATCGCCCAGCAGGCCCAGCACGCCGGACGGGCTGAACACGGCGACCAGGATGATCATGGCGGCGTAGATGATCATGTCGGTGCCGGACCCGGTGCTGCCGAACAGGGTGCGGCTGTATTCCTCGATGGTGATGAGGATGACGGCGCCCAGCACCGGACCCATCAGCCGGCCCACCCCGCCCAGGATGGCGATCAGCGCGATCTTGATCGAGATCGTCGTCGCCAGGACCGAGCCCGGATCGATGAACATCTCCTTCTGGGCGTAGAAGCTACCGCCCATCGCGGTCAGGAACGCCGACACCGACAGCGCGATCAGCTTGTAGCGGGTCAGGCTGACGCCCAGCGCGCGGGCCGCCTCCGGCTCGTCCTTGATGGCGCGGAAATAATAGCCGATGTGGCTGCGCTCGATCGCCCAGGAGACCAGCACCGTCAGTACCAGCAGGCCGAGGATGACGTAGTAGTAGGGCAGCTTGGACAGGAAGATCAGCCAGTTCCAGCCGCTGCGGTCCATCGGCAGGTAGAGGCCGACGGCACCCTCCAGAAAGTCGCTGTTGGTGACAAGGATCTGCATGATCTCCGCCACCGCGATGGTCGCCATGGCGAAATAATGCCCCTTCAGCCGGAAGCAGGGCCAGCCCATGGCGAGCGCGAACAGCGCCGCCACCAGCCCGCCGGCCACCGCTCCGATCCAGGGGCTGATCCCCAGCGTCAGCAGCAGCATGGTCGAGGTGTAGGCGCCGATGCCGTAGAACACCGCATGGCCCAGCGAGACCTGACCGGCATAGCCGCCGACGATGTTCCAGGCGACGCCCATCTGGGCACCCATCAGGATCAGGATCAGGAAATTCTGCTGCGACGGTTCGGTGATCGCCAGCGGCAGCACGGCGGCAAGCGCCAGCAGGGCGCCGGTGCCCATTGCTTTGGGCGAGATGGGCGCCTTGCGTGAGAGAGTGGTTCCGGTCGTCATCAGGCTTTCCCCAGCAGGCCGCGCGGACGCACCAGCAGCACGATCAGCAGCAGCGACAGCACGATGGCGGTCTTGTATTCGGGGCCGATCAGGAAGCCGCCCAGCACCTCGATCAGTCCGACGATGATGCCGGCCAGAAAGGCGCCGGTGACGCTGCCGAAGCCGCCCAGCACGACCACCACGAAGGCGATCAGGATGAAGTTCGACCCCACCTCCGGGAAGATCGGGAAGAAGGTGGCGATCAGCCCGCCGGCCAGACCGGCGCAGGCGGCGCCGATGCCCCAGGCGAGGGCGAACATCTTCTGCCCGTCGATGCCCATCAGGGTCGCCGCCTCACGATCGATGGCGGTCGCCTCCAGCGCGGTGCCGAGCCGGGTGCGGTGCAGGAACATCCACAGGGCGCCGGTGACGCCGACCGCTCCCAGCGCCGCGACGAACTGCGGCAGGCCGAACTGGACGGGGCCGAGGGCGATGTTGCCGCTGACCAGGCTGTGCGGGATCAGCCGGTGGTCCGGCTTCCAGAAGAACTGCGCCAGACCGCGCAGCAGGATCATCAGGCCGAAGGTCGCGAAGATCTGCGACAGCATCGGCGCCTTCAGGATGCGGCGGATCACCGTCTGGTAGACGATGACGCCCACCGCGAACAGCAGCAGCGCGGTCAGGGGAAGCGCCACGATGGGGTCGATGGCGAAGAGGGCGAAGGCCCAGAAACTGGCGTACATGCCCAGCATCAGGAATTCGCCATGGGCAAAATTGACGATGTCCATCACGCCGAAAATCAACGTCAGGCCCACCGCAACCAGGGCATAGATCAGCCCGATCAGCAGGCCCGAGACGAGCACTTGGATGAGAATGTCTGCGGTCATTGCCGCGCCCCTTTTGCGGTCAGGGTGGGCCGGAGGAGCGATGACGGGCGGGATACCCCCCTCTCCCCCCCCGGGAGAGGGCCGGGGTAAGGGGGACGCACGGCGTGGCTATCCCAGAGGTCCCGCCACGCATCCCCCTCACCCTAACCCTCTCCCCCGGGGAGAGAGGGGATCAGAGGCGTCCCAATCAAAGCTCCCAATGAAGAAAAGGACCGCCTCAGCGGCCGTCCCAGGCCGGCATCGGGTAGACGACCGGCTTGGTCGCCACGTCGAACGGCCACACCGTCACATACTGGCCGCCCTGCACCTGGACGATGATGCCCTGGCCCAGCTCGTTCTGGCCGTTGGCGTCGAACTTGACGCCCTTCCACGGCATGATCAGGCCGCTGGCCGGGATGTCGGTCTTCTGAAGCGCCTCGCGGATCGCGTCGGGCTTGGTCGAGCCGGCCCGGTCGAGCGCATCGGCCAGCACCGCGATGCCGGTGAAGGCGCGCGCCGAGTTGCCGTTGAAATTCACGCCGGAGCGCTGATGCATCAGGTCGTTGACCTGTTTGATCAGCGGGTTGCGTTCGGCCTGATCGAGCGCCCAGACCTCGCGGCTGATGACGAACTCGCCATCCTTGCCCATGGTCTTCAGGAACTCGCTGTCGTTGAAGCCGGCGTCGTTGGCCAGCAGCATCTTCGGCGAGAAGCCCAGCTCCTTGTAGGTCTTCATCGACAGGATGGCATCGCCGAGATAGCTGGACTGCATGATGACCGCCGGGGCCGCGGCCTTGATCCGCTGCACCTCCGACGTCATCTGCGTCGTCTTCGCCGGATAGAGGATCTTCTCGGCGATGGTGAACTTCTGCTCCTCCGCCAGCTTGACCTGCAGCTTGGTCGTCTCGTTGCCCCACAGCGTGTTCTCGTTGAACAGCGCGACGGTGCGCAGCTTGTCACCGGTCTTCTTCTCCATGTCGCCGAGGAAGGTGAAGAAGTTGCCGACGAACAGGTCGTCATGCGGCGTGGTGCGGAAGAACCATTTGAACTTGCGCTGGGTCAGTGAAGCCGACGAGGACTCGCCGTTCAGGAAGGGCACGCCATAGCGCTCGGCGACCTGGCTGGCGGTGGCGGTGACGTTGGAAAAATAGGCGCCGGTCAGCGCCACCACCTTCTCGCTGGTGATCAGCCGCTCGGCCTCGGTGGCGCCGACCTGCGGGTTGCCCTGATGGTCGCCGAAGATCAGCTTGATCTTGGCGCCGTTCAGATGCGGCAGGCCGATGCCGGCGACCAGCCCCGGCGGGGCGGGGATTTCCTTGTTGATGATGGCGGCGGCCAGTTCGGCGGCGGCCTTCAGCTCCACACCGGTGGAGGCGGCGGCACCGGTCAGCGGATAGATCACGCCAATGCGGATCTCGTCCTCCGCCTGGGCCGGAGAGGCGCCGAAGCCGATGCCGGTCAGCGCGGTCGTGGTCAGCAGGGCCGCCGCCACGAGCATGCGCTTGATCGTCTGCCGGCGGGTGGGGAGCTTGCCCTTGGGCGTGCGGGTAGGGTCGGTGATCGCTGCCGCGAACCGCATCGTGAAATCTCCTCTGTTCAGTGCCTTGGTGGCTTTCGGCGCGTGCCTTTCCGGCTGTTCGGTTGCGCCTCTGACAAGGATGATGACACGAACAGTCTTGGGTCCGTCCAATCGTATGTTTTGATCTGGATTGATAAGCAGCGACGATCAATCGCTTGCTAATGCGCGCCGATCACTCTGCGGCCTGGGGCGCCTCGTTGCCGGTCGTCGCCTCGTAATTGGCGGCCACCTCGGCCGCCAGATCGGCGACGACCGACGCCATATGATTTTCCGCGGTGGCGGAATGGGCGGCGCAGAAGGTCATGCCGGGCAGCGGTGCCTGCGACCGGATCAGCCGCAGCCGGCCTTCCGCCAGTTCGCGCTGGACGATGACGGTGGGAATCACGCTGACGCCGACGGCATCCACCGCCATCCGCACCACGCTGGCGAGCGAGCTGTTGCCGAACATCCGCACCGGCAGGCCGATGGACGAGAACATCTCGCGGATCACGCCATAGGGCTGGGTGGTGCGGGAAAAGGTGATGATCGGCCAAGCCGCCAGATCCGCCAGCGACACCGGCTCCGCCGGCAGCGACAGCGCCGGACTGGCCACCCAGCCCAGCGGGTAATTGCCGACCGGGATCGTCCTGAACCGCACGTCGGTGTAGGAAGCCAGCATCACCGCCACGTCCAGTTCATGACGGGCGAGCGCATCGCGCAGGCTGGGGGAGGTTTCCACCTCGATCTCCAGCGACACGGCGGGGTAGAGGGCGTTCAGACGCTCGATCAACTGGCTGAGCCAAGTGTGGACCACCGTCTCCGCCACGCCCAGCCGGATGACGCCGCGGATGGCGCTGCGGTCCGCGACCGCGGTCAGCAGCTCCGACCTCAGCGCCATCATCTTCTCGGCATAGGTCAGCAGAACCATCGCCTGCGGTGTCGGCGCCACCCGCCGGCCGACACGCTCGAACAGCACAACGCCCAATTCGTCCTGAAGCTGGGCGATGCGGGCGGAGACGGCCGGCTGGGTGGTGTTCAACCGCTCTGCCGCCCGACGGAACCCGCCGAGCCGCATCGTCCAGATGAAGATTTCCAGCGATTTCAAGTCCAGCATGCCTCACCCATCCCCGTCCCGGATCATCGCACGCCGCACCGTCATCGCCGGCCGTCCTCAGTCCTCGTCGGCCAGCGTCGCCAGTTCCGCCTCCAGCACCGCCAGCCGCTCGCGCAGCCGGTCGCGCTCCGCCTCCAGCGCTTCGCGGCGGCTGACATGGTCGATGGCCTTGTTCCGCAGGTCGCGCTTGAAGCGGACGATCTCCGGCCGGGTGACGTCGGGCCGGATCAGGTTGCGCTGGTCGGCCAGCCGCAGCTGCTCGCTGGTCAGGGTGGCGAGCTGGTAGACGGTGGCATAGCTCGGCGGCAGCTTCGGTCCGGGCAGGCGCCCGCTGTCCACCGCCTCCGCCACCATGCGCAGCTGATAGGCGACCTGATAGCCGAAGGGCAGCTCGTTCTCTACCATCGCCTGGAACTCGCCATGCGGCAGCCGCGCCCGCGCCTGGACCAGATAGCGGCCGATCAGCAGGAACTTCTCCTGCGCGCTCCGCCAGAGGGTGGAGATCTCCTGGACGAACTCCTCGCGCCGGACGAGGTCGACCGTCGCCTCCGACATGCGTTCGATCCGCTCGTCCACCGCGATGTGACGGCGGGCCTGGGCCTTGGAAACCTGCTTGAACCCGCTCATTGCGCCAGCTCCAGTTCGTGGCGGACAAAGGCCCAGACGCCGGCGACATGCTCGGCCCCCTTGCCCCCCTTCAGCTCCAGCAGGCCGAGACCGCGGCCGGCGGTGAACTGGATGTCCTCGTAATCCGGCACCTCGACCGGGCAGATCCGGCCGTCGCCCAGCAGCTTGCGCTGCGCCTCGGTGAAGCCGCGGGTGCGCGGCTTGACGCGGTTCATGACGAAGGCGGCGTTCTTGCCGTAGCGGCGGACGAAGCGCATCCAGGGCCGGACGGAGTCCAGGTCGTCGTCGCTCTGCCCGGTCGGGACCACGATCAGGTCGGACGACAGCGCCAGCAGCTTGAATTCCTCCGGATGGTCCTCGATCGACGGCGGCGTATCTATCACCAGAAGATCGAAGCCCGCGATGCCGTCCAGCGCCGCCCGGATGTCGACCGGCGTCATGCCCGCCTCGAAATGGGTGATGGAGGCCATGCCATCCGGACGCTTGGCGAACCACTTGGTCAGGCTGCGCTGCGGATCGAGGTCCAGCGTCGCCACCGCGCAGCCATCGAGCGCCGCCGCCACCGCGATGTTGCGGCTGAGCGTTGTCTTGCCGATCCCGCCCTTCGGGCCATTGACCAGCAAGCGCTTCACCGGCACGTGTCCCGTGTCGTTGCTCATTCCCATGCCCCTTATCGCCATCGGCTGTCGGCCCCTTTTATCAAAGCCGGGCCGTGGCGCAAATCTAAGACATGTCTTAGCTTCGCTCCGTCCGGACAGGGTGTCGCCCCTGCCACAGAAGCGCGATTTAAGACAGAAACCGCCTTCATCATCGCATACGACGCATCGCCGACGCCAGCACCGGACGCACGGCACCGGCTCCGCCGCCCAACTCCCCGGTCCGCTCGCCGGCCCATTCCCCAGCCAGGGCGATGGCGCGCAACCGTTCGGCCAGAGCCCGTTCGGCGGCACAGGCCTCCTCGCACAGCGCGCGGATCTCGGCGATGCTCGGCCGCCATTTGCGGGTGCGTCGCCAGCGGCGGGCCGCCTGATCAATGGCCCAGGCCGGGAACTCCCCCAGATCGTCCGCCCAATCCATCGCGAGCAATTGCTCCACCTCCGGCGTCGTCGCCTTCGCCGGGAAATGGCTGAGCAGCGCCAGCACGCGGCCCAGCAGGTGATTGGCCGGCGCCGGTGCCAGGATGGTTTCGTCGATCTCCGCAAGCGCCCGGCGGGCAAGCGCGGCATGACGCGGCGTCACGCCGTCGGGAGGCGTCCAGTCCTCCACCACATCGGCAAAGCCGTCCTCGGTGAAGCGGCTGTGGCGCCCGACCTGCCCGCGGTCGAGCAGCCGTTGCAGCGGCTCCGGCAATGCTTCGCGCAGCATCCGGCTCCGCAGGGCCGGGGGCATCGCCGGATCGAAGGGCAGCGGCAGGCTAGGCGGAGCAGCGGGTGCCGCGGGAAACGGGTGCAGGTTGCTCATGCGATCCCCCAGGGATTGGCGGGCGTGGCCGATTGTCCGGCGTTCAGGCGCGCTGCAACGCTGGCCCAGGCCGACAGGCGCTGTTCCGCATTAGCAGCGGCAGTGGGTGGTGTTGTGCGGGAAGCGGTGCGGGCACCACGGTTGGCCGATCCGCGGACCGTTGCCGCGGGCTGTGGCGCCATACGCCCGGCGTCCTGCAACAGCCAGGACCGCCACGCCGCCGCCGGATCGCGGTAGCGGTAGCCATGGGCCCGGCATTGCTGGACGAAGCGCTCGGCATGTCCATCGACGTCGAGGTCGGGGAAGCGACTTGCAGCCCACTCGCGGTCTGCGGTCGGCGGCGTCCAGTCCTGCGGAACCGCCCCGGCCACCGATGCCATCCCGTCGTCCGCACGCCGGTGGAGCGTGTCTGGAATCTGTTCTGGTTCAGGCTGTTCATGACTCGCCGCTGAACAGGGGGAGTCCGCCGCTGAGTCAGCGGGGCTGTCCACCCCTGCACCATCAGCGGCCTTCTCTTCCGGCGCGTTCCCGGCGATCAGTGCCAGCCGATAGCGGCAGCTCAGCCTGCCGCCATTGGCCGAGCGGCGGTGTTCGATGCCGACCAGCCCGAGCGCCTCCAGCCGGCCCAGGATCCGGTTGACGGTCGGCCGGCTGCGTTTCAGCTTGTCCGCCAGCGTCGCCTGCGACGGCCAGCAGACCCCCGCCTCGTCGGCGTAGGTGCTGAGGGCCGCCAACACGGCGAGGCCGTCGGCGTCGAGGTCGGGGTGGTCGAGCCACCAGGCCGGGATCCGGCCCCAGCGGTTGGGGTTCGTGCTGTTCTCGGTCATCTGTGGCGATACTCCTCCGCGCCATCCGCGCAAGTTTGGACGCATGGACGGCCGCATGTCTGGCTGTCACGATTGGTCCAGAGGATTCGAAGCGGTTGATGGCAGAGTCGAATCGCGGGCAGGCACTCCATGACCACCCCATGGAGCGGCAGCCCGCGCATGGTGAGCGACAGCCCGCGACCGTAAAGCCCCTGCCCGCGACCATGGAGCATCGGCTCGCGGTTCCGCTGCGAATCGGAATCCTGATGCTTTTGGCCGCGGTCCTGGAGCCTTTGCCCGCGATTCGGCACCCGCCACCGACCTACGATTCCCAAAATTCCTGGAGCAACAGCCCGCGATTGACCGCGGATAGCGGCATTCGGGAGCAATCCGGCCCCTCTCGCTTCCGTTCCCGCCCGCCATGGAGTGCCAGCCCGCGGTTCCGCTCAGCCCGCCTGCCGGTCCACCGGTGCCGATTCTCCCCGATTCTTCAAGGAGTCGCGGTCACGCACCCTGGCAGGACCGCCCTCGCGGCCCAATCGCGGGCTGTCACTCCATAACCGCGGGCCGTTGCTCCATCATCGCGGGGTGCGGCGCCATATGCGCGGGCTGTCACTCCATCCCGGATGCGGTAATTTCTCCGCGTTCTGTTGCACCGGCGGGTCCGGCGCGCCATGGTTACTCCCGACCTTCGGAGACGTTCATGACCAAGATGGCCCCGACCAGCGCCGCGCAACTCATCCTGTTCGAGCTGGAAGACCGTTCGCAATCACACCTGATCGCGCTCTACGATCTGGCGCCGCGCTTCGTCTTCGTTTCCCGCGACAACGACAAGGAAAAGGCCGCCAAGGACAAGGGCGAGCTGGTCACCAAGGACAACTTCATCAAGTCGGTGCGGCGCGAGTTCGCCTTCCGCGGTCGCAACTATCGTCTGACCGTCCAGCCCGCCCGTATCGACCGGCTTAGCACCGCGAAGAAGGACGACCGCGCCCCCGGTACCGGCCCGGATCTGGTCGAAGTCGAGATCTTCCCGTCGGAACGCGAACAGGTGGTGGAGCAGGTCGTCCGCCGCCTCGCCATGGACCGCTCGCGCTTGTCGCTGACCGGCGAGAACCGCGACAAGGTGCAGATGCGCTTCAGCCTCTACGAGATTCAGCGCGAGTTGCGGGCGGTCAACCACACCCTGTCGATCCAGGACATCCGCGAATCCCTGACCATCCTTGCCCGCTCGCGCATCATCATCTCCACCGGCGGCAGTGCCGAGCCGGGGAAGAAGAGCCGCGGGCAGAACCTGCTGGAATCGACCGCCTTCCCGGTGCTGGCGATCCGCTCGCGCCCGGATCTGGTCGACGAGGATGGCGGGGTCGAAGAGACCTATCTGGAATTCAACCCGCTGGTCTCCGCCGCCATCCGCGATCTGGAGTTCAAGCCGGTCTCCTACGCGTGGCTGATGAAGCTGAAGTCGCCGGTGTCGCGCTGGCTCTACAACCGCCTGTCGATCGAATACGACACCGCCGACGACGAGGCGAAGCCGATCTCGATCAGCGCTGACGAGATCATCAAGAACAGCGGCATGAACGAGTGGTCGCGCCGCCGCGACACGCTGCGGGTGGTGACCTCCGCCGTCGACGCGCTGGTGGAGGAGGGGATCCTCGACGTCGCCGACAAGGAATACACCAAGGTCGGCAAGCGCATCGACGCCATCGACTATGTGCTGACCCCGTCGCAGAAATTCCTCGATCAGGTCCGCCGCGGCCGCAGGGTGCAGACCACCAACATCGACCTGCTCAAGCAGATCGTCGGCAACGCCATGCGCCCCGACGGTTTCGTGCCGCTGAAGGCGGGGGAGGCGGCGGAGGTCCGCAACAAGCGCACCAAGCGGCTCGCCGATCCGGCCAAGCCGCAACAGGCCGCTCTGCCGCTGCCGAAGAAATAACGGCTCAGCGCGCCAGAAGGCGCCGCGCCAGCAGCGTCACCGCCGTTCCCAGCAGGGCGCCGGCCAGCACGTCGGACGCCCAATGCCGGTGCCGGACCACCCGTCCGCCGGCGAGCGCTGCCGCGGTTCCGTAGATCATCAGGCTTTGCGCGGGCGACCGGCTGACGGTGGCGAGCGCCGTCGCCGCGGCGAAAGCGCTCGCCGCATGTCCCGACGGCAGCGACCGCGCACTGATGCGCCATCCCGGTTTGCGGCGCGGGGCGCATTCATCCGGGCGCCGACGCTTCACATAGCGCTTGATCGAGCGGCTGGCGGTCGCCGTCACCACCAGACCAGCCACGCCGACGCTGCCGGCGCGGCGGAGATCCGGCCGACCGGTCAGCAGCCCGACGATGCCGGCGATGGCGAAGCCGGGGATCAGCACATGCCGCTTTATGGCGTAATGGCCCGCGGTCGCCAGCGCATGGCTGACTGGGCCGGGATCGCAGGTGACGATGTCATGCACTTGGGCATCCAGCGCATCGACGGCGGTCAGGGTGGGCTGAAGGATCGCGGGAACCGGGTTTCCGCCGTAACCGATGCCGCCACCCGGATTTTCGATGCCGCTCTGTTCCCCGCTCTGTTCGATGATGTCGCTCAACGTCGATCCTCTGCATCCTGCGCCGCAACAAGGGGCGCCGCAGAGGAACGCAGGGCGGGCGGGGGGAGTTCCGCGCCCGCCTTGCTTCCGGTTCGGATCAGCCCCGCGCCGGCCGCCAGCCGGCAAAGGCTTCCAACACCGCCGTCAGCACCCGCTGCAGCTTTTCAGCCCGGTCGGGGCGGTAGGCGAAGGGCGGTGCCTCCTCGTCCATGTAACGGTCCTGCGCCAGTTCCATCTGGATGGCGTGGACGCCGTTGGCCGGCTGACCGTAAGCGCGGGTGATGTGGCCGCCGACGAACCGCCCATTGGTGACGCAGGTCAGCCCCTCCGCCGCCGAAGCACTTTCCATCGCCGCGACGACGCGGGCGGCCAACTGCGGATCGACGCTGGTGCCGCGCGCCGTTCCCAGATTCAGGTCGGGCAGCCGCCCGTCGAACAGGCGCGGCACATGGCTGCGGATGGAGTGGGCGTCATAGAGCAGGGCGAAGCCGTGCCGCGCCTTCACCCGCTCCAGTTCCGCCGCCAGCGCATCGTGGTAGGGCCGCCAATAGCCCTCCACCCGCTGCGCCACCTCGGCCTCGTCGGGGGCCTGGCCGTCGCGGTAGAGCGGCGTGCCGTCGAACAGCACATCCGGGCACAGGCCGGTGGTCGCCTGTCCGGGATAGAGGCTCTCGCCGGTCGAGGCCCGGTTGAGATCGACGACATAGCGGGAATAGCGGGCGCTGAGCAGCGTGGCACCCATGCCGCCGGCGAAGCCGTACAGGCGCGGAATGTGCCAGTCGGTGTCGCGCAGGGTCAGCGCCTCCTCCGTCAGCCGCTCGGCCAGACCGGGGGACAGCTCGGTGCCGCAATGGGGCATGCTGATGACCAGCGGCCCGTCGCCTTGCACCAGATCGTAGATCGTATCCGTCATCATGCGGTCTCCAGTTCCACCGGCATCAGATGGTCAAGCGACCCGTTGCGCACCAGGGCACCGATGGCGGCCAGATCCGGGGCGAAGTAGCGGTCGACCTCGTAGCGCGGCACCTCGGCGCGGATGGTGGCGATGGCCTGCTCCAGCCGGTCGGCGGTCTTCAGCGGACGATGGAACTCCAGCCCCTGAATCGCGGCCAAAAGCTCTATACCGACGATGTCGGCGACGTTGCCGGCGATGTCGCCGAGACGCCGGGCCGCGAAGGTCGCCATGCTGACATGGTCCTCCTGGTTGGCGGAGGTCGGCAGGCTGTCGACGCTGGCGGGGTGGGCGAGGGACTTGTTCTCCGACGCCAGGGCGGCGGCGGTGACATGGGCGATCATGAAGCCGGAATTCAGGCCCGGTTCGGCGACCAGGAAGGGCGGCAGGCCGCTGATGGTGGTGTCGATCAGCATGGCGATGCGGCGTTCGGCGAGCGCGCCGATCTCCGACGCGGCGATGGCGAGCTGGTCGGCGGCCATCGCCACCGGCTCCGCATGGAAGTTACCGCCGGACAGCACCTCGTCGGTGTCGACCAGCACCAGCGGGTTGTCGGTGACGCCGTTCGCCTCGATCACCAGCGTCCGTGCCGCCTGCCGCATCTGGTCCAGCACCGCGCCCATCACCTGCGGCTGGCAGCGCAGGCTGTAGGGATCCTGCACCCGGTGGCAGTCGGGTCCCTGATGGCTGGCGTTCAGCTCGCTGCCGGCCAGCACCTCGCGGAAGGCGGCGGCGACGGCGATCTGGCCGGGCTGGCCGCGCAGCGCGCTGATCCGGGCGTCGAACGGACGGTGGCTGCCCTTGACCGCCTCGACCGACAGGGCACCCGCGACCAGCGCCGCCTTGAAGGTGCGCTCGATCTCGAACAGGCCGGCGAGCGCCAGACCGGTCGAGACCTGGGTGCCGTTGATCAGCGCCAGCCCTTCCTTGGCCTTCAGGTCGAAGACCGGCAGGCCGGCGATGCGCAGCCCCTCTTCCGCCGGCAGGATCTCGCCCTTCACCCGGACATGGCCGATGCCGAGCAGCACGCCGCACAGATGGGCCAGCGGCGCCAGATCGCCCGAGGCGCCGACGGAGCCCTTGCCCGGCACCACCGGCAGCACGTCGGCCTCATACAGCTTCAGCAGCGCATCGACCAGCGCCGGCCGTACGCCCGAGGCGCCGACGGCGAGGCTGACCGCCTTGATGACCAGGATCAGCCGCACCACGCCGTCGGCCAGCGGAGCGCCGACGCCGGTGGCATGCGACAGGATCAGGTTGCGTTGGAGCGTTTCCAGATCCGCCGCGGCGATGTGGGTGTGCGCCAGCTTGCCGAAGCCGGTGTTGACGCCATAGACCGCCTCGTCGCCGCCGGCGATCTTGTCGATCAGCGCGCGCGAGCGCTCCATCCGCGGATAGGCCGCCGGGTCGAGCGTCAGGGGCGGACGGCCGCGGTAGATGCTGCGCAGCGTGTCGAGCGACAGCGCGCCCGGAACCAGGGTGATGGTCTCGCTCATCCCAGAAGTCTCCCAAGTGTCTTTTTGAAGCGGTCGGCGATCTCCTCCTCCTGCGGGTGGCGGCGGTCGCGGACGATTGCGCGTCCGGCGATCACCACATCGCGCACGAGGGGAGCGTTGCCGGCGAAAATCCAGCCATCCAGCAGCGCGTCGCCCTTACGCGCCGCCAGCAGCGGGTGGTCGGTGTCGAGCACGACGATATCGGCGCGCAGCCCGGCGGCGATGCGCCCGGCCTCGAAGCCGGTGGCCTGCGCGCCGCCGGCCTGGGCGTCCTCCACCAGCCGGCGGGCGGTGGAGCGGCGGGGGCCGCCGGCCAGCACGGTGCGCCGTTCGCTGGTCAGCCGCGCGCCGTATTCCAGCCAGCGCAGTTCCTCCACTGGGCTGACGGAGATATGGCTGTCGGAGCCGATGCCCCAGCGGCCGCCCTGTGCCATGTAGGAGTCGGCGGCGAAGAAGCCATCGCCGAGATTGGCCTCGGTGGTCAGGCAAAGCCCGGCGACCGCACCGCTGGCGGCGACGCCCGCCACCTCCGCTGCGGTCATGTGGGTGGCGTGGATCAGGCACCAGCGGCCATCGACCGGCTGGGTGTCGAGCAGATGCTCCACCGGGCGGCGGCTGCGGAAGGCGACGCAGTCCTCGACCTCCCGGCGCTGCTCGGCGATGTGGATGTGGATCGGGCCTTGCGGGTTGGCGGCGACGGTCTCGGTCAGCAACCCGTCCGGCACGGCGCGCAGAGAGTGCGGGGCGATGCCCAGCCGCACGTCGGAGGATTCGCCATAAGCGCCGCGCAGGGCTGCGGTCAGCCGTGCGAACCCTGCCCTGTCATGGATAAAGCGGCGCTGCCCGGCGGTCGGCGGCGTGCCGCCGAAGCCCGACGCATTGTACAGCACTGGCAGCAGCGTGATCGGTAGCCCGGCCGTCCGCGCGGCGGCGACGGCGCGGTGGCTCATCTCGGCCGGATCGGCGTATGGGCGCCCGTCGCGGTCATGGTGCAGGTAATGGAATTCGGCGATGGCGGTGAAGCCGGCCTTCAGCGTCTCGACATAGAGCTGGGCGGCGACCGCCTCGAAATCCTCCGGCTCCATGCGGTCGAGCGCGCGGTACATCACCTCGCGCCAGCTCCAGAAGCTGTCGGAGCCCTCGCCGGAGCTTTCGCCCATGCCGGCGATGGCGCGTTGGTGGGCGTGGGAATGCAGGTTGGCGATGCCGGCGACCGCCGCCCCGGCGAAGCGCTCCGCGTCGGCCGGGCAGGCGGCATTGGGCGTCGCCGAGACGATCCGGCCGCGCTGGTCCGTCGTGACCAGCACATTCTCCGCCCAGCCGTCCGGCAGCAGCGCCGAGGCAAAAAACAGGTTGCTCATGAGGGCGCCCTCGCTATTATAGACAACACTATACAAGTATAGGCAACCGGCTGCCAAGAGCCTTCCTTCGTAAGCACCCCTTTCCGAACCGGAGCCAATCTCCCTCTCCCCCCCGGGGAGAGGGTCGGGGTGAGGGGGATGCACAGGAAGGATTTTTGGTAAAGGGCCGCCACGCGTCCCCCTCACCCTAACCCTCTCCCCGGGGGGGAGAGGGGACTGGACCGAGTAGGAAGGAACCGAAGATGCCGACCAGCGCGCCGTGGGATTCCCTGTGGATCGACCTGTCCGTCGCCACCATGAGTGATGCCGACGGTTACGGCGCCATCGCCGATGCGGCGGTTGGCATCAAGGACGGCCGCATCGCTTATGTCGGTCCGCGCGCCAATCTCACCGATGCGCCTGACGCGCTGGCGACCGAGGTCCATTCGGGGCAGGGCGGCTGGATGACCCCCGGCCTGATCGACTGCCACACCCACCTCGTCTATGGCGGCAACCGCGCCCGCGAGTTCGAGATGCGGCTGAACGGCGCCACCTATGAGGAGATCGCGCGGGCCGGCGGCGGCATCCTGTCCACCGTCACCGCCACCCGCGCCGCGACGGAGGACCAGCTTCTGGCCGCCAGCCTGCCGCGGCTGGACAGCCTGCTGGCGGAGGGCGTGACCACGGTGGAGGTGAAGTCCGGCTATGGCCTCGACACCGAGACCGAAACCCGCATGCTCTGCGTCGCCCGCCGGCTGGCCCAGGTCCGCCCGGTGGAGGTCCGCACGACCTATCTCGGCGCCCACGCCCTGCCGCCGGAGTTCAAGGGGAACGCCGACGGCTACATCGACCGCATCTGCACCGAGACTCTGCCGGCCATCGCCGAAGCCGGGCTGGCCGATGCGGTGGACGCCTTCTGTGAGGGGATCGGCTTCTCCGTCACCCAGACCCGGCGGGTGTTCGAGACGGCGAAGCGTCTCGGCCTGCCGGTGAAGCTGCATGCCGAACAGCTGAGCAATCTCGGCGGCGCCCGGCTGGTGGCGGAGTTCGGCGGGCTGTCGGCCGACCATATCGAGCATCTGGACGAGGAGGGCGTCGTCGCCATGGCCAACGCCGGCACGGTGGCGGTTCTGCTGCCCGGCGCCTTCTACGCCCTGCGCGAGACCAGGCTGCCGCCGATCGACCTGCTGCGCCGCCATGGCGTGCCGATCGCGCTGTCCACCGACAACAACCCCGGCACCTCTCCGGTCACCTCGCTTCTGCTGATGCTGTCGATGGGCTGCACCTTCTTCCGCCTGACCCCGGCGGAGGCGCTGGCCGGCATCACCCGCCATGCGGCGAAGGCGCTGGGCCTCAGCGACCGCGGCGTGATCGCGCCCGGCCTGCGCGCCGATCTGGCGGTCTGGCGCATCGAGCATCCGGCGGAACTGGCCTACGCCATCGGCCTCAACCCCTGCATGGCGGTGGTGAACGGCGGGGTGGTTCGTACTCCCCGCGTGGAGGCCGCATGAGCGACGTCATCTCCACCGCCCAGCCGCGCTACGCCCAAATCAAGGAGACCATCCGCCGCCGGATCAGCTCCGGCGCCTGGCCGGAGGGCTTCCAGATCCCGTCGGAGCACAAGCTGCTGGAGGAATTCTCGGTCAGCCGCATGACGGTCCACCGCGCGCTGCGCGACCTGACCGACGAGGGGCTGCTGACCCGCGTGCAGGGGCTGGGCACCTTCGTTGCCGAACGGCCGCCCAGCACCGACGTGGTGGAACTGCGCAGCATCGCCGACGAGATCGCCGAGCGCGGCAACGTCCATTCCTGCCGGGTGGAGCAATTGCTCGCGGTTACCGCCGATGCGGGGTTGGCGCGGCGCTTCAATCTGCCGGTCGGGGCGAGGCTGTTCCACTCCGTCGTCGTCCACAGCGAGAGCGACGTGCCGGTGCAGCTGGAGGAACGCTGGGTCAACCCGGCGGTGGCGCCCGACTATCTAGACCAGGACTTCACCCGCCAGACGCCGGGTGAGTACCTGATCCGGCTGGAATCCTCGCCGCAGGTCGAGCACGTCATCGAAGCGGTGTCGCCGACGCCGGAGATCGCCCGGCTGTTGGACATCCCCGTTACCGAGCCTTGTTTGCGCGTGACCCGCCGGACGTGGGTCGGGGGGCGGGTGGTGACGGTGGCGATGCTGATCCATCCCGGCAGCCGCTATCGGCTGGGCGCGCGCTTCCAGCTGCCGCCGCCTTAGCAACGTTAGACCCCCACCTAACCTCCCCCGCTGGGCGGGGGAGGGACTGCCGCCACCCTCCCGTACAAGCGCTTGCTCCCTCCCCCGCCCAGCGGGGGAGGGTTGGGGTGGGGGCAAGAGTCAGCACAACACGCATCCCCTCCCACCAGGAGCCATCCCCCATGTCATCCCGCCTCGACAACCAGCGCGTCATCCGTGCCCCGCACGGCCCCGAACTGAGCTGCAAGAGCTGGCTCGCCGAGGCGCCGATGCGCATGCTGATGAACAACCTCGATCCCGACGTTGCCGAACGGCCGCAGGAACTGGTCGTCTATGGCGGCATCGGCCGCGCCGCCCGCGACTGGGAGAGCTTCGACCGCATCGTCTCGGCGCTGAAGACGCTGAACGACGACGAGACCCTGCTGGTCCAGTCGGGCAAGCCGGTCGGCGTCTTCCGCACCCATGCCGACGCGCCGCGCGTGCTGATCGCCAACTCCAACCTCGTGCCGCGCTGGGCGACCTGGGAACATTTCAACGAGCTGGACCGCAAAGGTCTGGCGATGTACGGCCAGATGACCGCCGGCAGCTGGATCTACATCGGCAGCCAGGGCATCGTGCAGGGCACCTACGAGACCTTCGTCGAGGCCGGGCGCCAGCATTACAACGGCGACCTGAAGGGCAAGTGGATTCTGACCGGCGGCCTCGGCGGCATGGGCGGGGCGCAGCCGCTGGCCGCCACCATGGCCGGCGCCTGCATGCTCGCCGTCGAATGCCGCCCCAGCAGCATCGAGATGCGCATCCGCACCGGCTATCTCGACCGCCACACCGCCGACCTCGACGAGGCGCTGGCCTGGATCAACGAGGCCTGCGCGAAGGGCGAGGCGATCTCGGTCGGCCTGCTCGGCAACGCCGCCGACGTCTTCCCGGAACTGGCGCGCCGCGCCGCCACCGACATCAAGGCCCGGCCGCACATCGTCACCGACCAGACCTCCGCCCACGATCCGGTGAACGGCTACCTGCCGCAGGGCTGGACGCTGGAGGAGTGGGAAAGCGCCCGCGAAAGCCAGCCGGCCGCGGTGGCCGCCGCCGCCCGCAAGTCGATGCGGGTGCAGGTGGAGGCGATGCTGGTCTTCCATGCCATGGGCATCCCGACCGTCGATTACGGCAACAACATCCGGCAGATGGCGAAGGAGGAGGGGCTGGAGAACGCTTTCGACTTCCCCGGCTTCGTCCCCGCCTATATCCGCCCGCTGTTCTGCCGCGGCATCGGCCCCTTCCGCTGGGCGGCGCTGTCCGGCGATCCGGAGGACATCCGCAAGACCGACGCCAAGGTGAAGGAGCTGATCCCCGACGATCCGCACCTGCACAACTGGCTCGACATGGCGGCCAAGCGCATCCAGTTCCAGGGCCTGCCGGCGCGCATCTGCTGGGTTGGCCTGGGGCAGCGCCACCGCCTGGGCCTCGCCTTCAACGAGATGGTGAAGTCGGGCGAGCTGAAGGCCCCCATCGTCATCGGCCGCGACCATCTCGACAGCGGCTCGGTCGCCAGCCCGAACCGCGAGACCGAGGCGATGAAGGACGGCACCGACGCCGTGTCGGACTGGCCGCTGCTGAACGCGCTGCTGAACACCGCCAGCGGGGCGACCTGGGTCAGCCTGCACCATGGCGGCGGCGTCGGCATGGGCTTCTCGCAGCATTCCGGCATGGTCATCGTCTGCGACGGCAGCGACGCCGCGGCCAAGCGGATCGAGCGCGTGCTGTGGAACGACCCGGCCACCGGCGTGATGCGCCACGCCGACGCCGGCTATGACATCGCCATCGAGTGCGCCAAGGAGCAGGGACTGAACCTGCCGTTCCTGAAGTAAAGCGGGTGACGTGACTTCTCCCTCTCCCCCCGGGGAGAGGGAAGGGGCCCATGCGGAGCATGGGAAGGGTGAGGGTTGCGCAAGGAACCATGCGCTCCTTGATTCTTGACCTCACCCTCACCCTCCCCACGCCTGCGGCGTGGGTCCCCTCCCTCTCCCGGGGCGGGAAAGGGCATTTTCCTCACGCCCGTCGGATCAGCTCCGAATACCAGCGCGCGTACTCCTTCGGGTGCCGCGCCTGGGGTTCGAAATCGACCCGGACG
>PJUA01000490.1_pt1 | contig 20522 bp, 16 predicted proteins | sample 1512151 | NCBI WGS metagenome assembly PJUA01 (sample SAMN08177678, study PRJNA422409) | Soil metagenome, whole genome shotgun sequencing project. | isolation source: Soil enriched on filter paper: beechwood xylan treatment | place: USA: Madison | collected 2015-01-15
GCGTCGGTCTTGACGCCGTCGGCGCCGGTGAACAGCCCGGACGCGGGGACGCCGTTGAGGATGAACGCCTGGTAGTCGGACCGGCCGGAGAACTGGGTGTCGACCCAGGGCTGGCCGATGGAGTCGAACCAGCCGGTGAGGACGTCCTCGGTCTCGGCGGAGCCGGGCGGCACGGGGACGGGCGCCGGGTGCGTCGACTGGTCGGCGTCGTACACGCCGATGATGTAGTTCGGCGAGCCGACCATGTCGAAGTTGAGGTAGGTCGCGATCTTGTCGATCTCGCCGGGCTGCGCGACGAGGTCCTCGACGTACGCGGTCGAGCCGATGAGCCCGAGCTCCTCGGCGCCCCACCACGCGAACCGCACGGCGTTGGGGAGCCTCTTGTCCTTGCCGAGCTGGACGGCGGTCTCGAGCAGCACGGCCGAGCCGGTGCCGTTGTCGTTGATGCCCGGGCCGTCCTCGACGCCGTCGAGGTGCGCCCCGAGCATGACGACGTTGTCCGTGCGCCCGGCGCGGGTCTGCGCGATGACGTTGAAGCTCTCGCGGGTCTCGGGGTGGGCGCGGGTGTCGAGGGTGACGGTGACGGGTCCGGCGGCGGCCTGGGCGGCGAGCGCCTGGCCGTCGGCCTGCGTGAGCCCGGCGGCGGGCACGCTCGCGATGCCCTCGGCGCCGAGGGTGCCGTTGAGCAGGACGTCGGGGACGTTGTTGTAGACGGCGACGCCGACGGCGCCGGCGGCCTCTGCGTTGGTCACCTTGATGGCGAAGGTGCACCCGCCGCGGCTGACGAGCGCGATGCTGCCGGCGACGGAGGTGCCGGCCCAGTCGGCGGCGGTGCAGCCGAGGGTGTCGGGGGCGGCGGGCAGGGCGAGGGGTGCGGTGATGCCGCCGACGGGTGTGTTCACCGCGAAGGTCATCTGGTCGACGTCGTAGGTCTCGCCGCCCGCGACGGTGAGGGTGGCGGCGTCGACGACCTCGAGGTCGAACGTGAAGGGGTCGCGCGTGGTGGTGTAGCCGGCCTTGCGGAGAGTCTTCTCGACGTACCGGGCGCTCGCCTCGTACCCGGGGGTGAGGGCGGCGCGGTTGCCGTCGTTGCGCTCGGCGATCCGCTGGAGCTCCTGCAGGTGCCGGTAGACGGCACGCTCGGAGACCTTCTTGACGAACTTCTCGGGGGCGGTCGGGCCGTGGCCGTGGCCGTGGCGGGCGGGGTCGTCGAGGGCTGCGGCGGGAGTCGCGACGGCGGCGCCTGCGAGGACGAGCGCCGAGACGAGGACGGTGAGCTTGCGGCGATGCAACACAGCGGACCTCCGTCGGTGGTGCGATCCAGACGGGGTGCATGGTAGCGATGACTGGAGTCATAACGGAATAGCAGGACCGGTGCCGTGCGCCCGTGGGGAGCGGCGACGGGCCGTCGGCGGCGCGTCGCTGAGCGCCCGGCCCGCGGTCAGGCCGGGGTCCGGGCCGCCTCCAGGACCTCGGCGGCGTGCGACGTGCGCACGAGGAAGTCGTGGATCGTGCGGCGGCTCGACGTGAGGCACGCGATGCGTGCGTCGAGCCCGTCGAGCTCGGTCGCGAGCATCTGCGCGACGGTCCGCGGGCACGCCGCCGCGAGGTCCTCCTCCTGCGTCTGCTCCAGGTCGAGGACGACCCTCGCGAGCTTCGTCGGGAGCCCCGCCTTGACCAGCTCCACCGCGCGCTCCACCTGCGCGACGTCCGCCTCGTCGTACTCGCGGTAGGTGTTCGCCGCGCGGGCCGGGGCGATGAGGCCCTGCTCCTCGTAGTAGCGCAGCAGGCGCGTCGAGACGCCCGTCCGCCGGGACAGCTCACCGATCTTCACGACGACCTCCGCTCTGCGCGACGACCTCGGCGCGACCCCTTGACCTTCACACTGATGTCAAACTTTACCGTCACGGACATGGACACCACCCAGCGACGGCTTCCCTGGCCCAGCCTCCTCGTCCTCGGCGGCGCGACCTTCGTCATGGTCACCGGCGAGATGCTCCCCACCGCCGTGCTCCCCGCGATGAGCGCCGACCTCGACGTCCCGCAGGCGCGCACCGGCCTCCTCGTCTCCCTCTGGGCCGCCACCGTCGTCGTCACGACCTTCCCGCTCGTGCGGCTCACCGCCCGGTTCGACCGCCGCACCGTCGTCGCCGGGGCGCTCGCGGTGTTCGCCGTCGCGTCCGCGCTCACCGCGCTCGCCCCCGTCTACGAGGTCGCCGCCGGGGCGCGCGTCCTCGGGGCCGCCGCGACCGGGCTCCTGTGGGCCAGCGTCAACGCGCACACCTCCGACGTCGTCGACCCCGGTCACCTCGCCCGCGCCGTCGCCGTCGTCCTCAGCGGCGCGACGCTCGGCACCGTCCTCGGGACACCCCTCGCGAGCGTCGTCGCGCAGGCCTGGGACTGGCGCGGGGCGTTCGTCGCGCTCGCGGTGCTCGCCGTCGTCGCCGCGGTGCTCGTCCGGGGCGTCGTCGTCGCGGCGCCCGCGCGTGCCCCTCTCGCCAGGAGCGTCGGCGCACCGCCCGCGGCAGGGGCCGCGGCGGGCGGGTCGTCGGGCGACGTCGCCGAGGTGGCCGACGGGCGGGCCGTCCTGCGGCCCCTGCTCGTCGTCGCCGGCCTCGTCGGGCTCGTCCTCGTCGGCCACTTCGCCGCGTTCACCTTCGTCACGCGACTCGTCGAGCAGCCCGCCGCGCACCTGCCGGGCGGCGTCAGCGGGCTCCTGCTGCTGTTCGGCGTGGCGTCGGCCGTCGGGGTCGTCGTCGTCGGGCGGATCGGGGACCGCCGGCCCGCCGCGACGCTGCTGGTGACCGTCGTGCTCGTCGCCGCCTCGCTCGTCGCGCTGCTCGCCGTCCGCGCGCACCCCGCCGTCGCCGTCCTCGTCGTCGCCGCCTGGGGGGTCACCACGGGTGCGCTGCCGCCGCTCGCGCAGACGACGATCATGCGGCTCGCCGGTCCCGAGCACCGGTCCACCGCGGCGACGGTCATCCCCGTCCTGTTCAACCTCGGCATCGCCGTCGGCGCCGCGCTCGGCTCCGCCGTCGTCGACGTCACCGGGCCCGGCGCGCTGCCGGTGCCCGCCGCGCTCGTCGCGCTCGCCGCGGCGGCGGGGCTCGCCGTCACCGCCCGGCCCCGGCCCCGCCCGGCTGGTCGCCGCGGCGCCCACCCCGTCGCGACCGCGCCCGCCGTCGCCCTCGCCGATGTCGAGGAACGCCGGCCGGCTCCGTTCGCCGGGTGAGAGTGCCACCCTGGGCACCACAGGACGAAGGAGCAGCACCATGGCCCGCTACCTGATCGGCGTCGACTTCCAGGCCGGGGTCGACCCCACCCCCATGGAGGAGTGGACGCCCGCCGAGATCACCGCCCACCTCGACTACTACGCCGCGCTCAACCGTGAGCTGGAGGCCAGCGGCGAGCTCGTCGACACGACGATCCTCACCGGTCCCGACCTCGCCAAGGTCGTCCGGTCGGACGGCGTCGGGGCGCCCGTCGTCACCGACGGGCCCTTCCCGGAGTTCAAGGAGTGGCTCGCCGGGTTCCAGGTCGTCGACGTCGAGACCGAGGAGCGCGCGGTCGAGATCGCGGCGCTCGTGTCCGCCGTGCCCGGCCGGGGCGGGCGGCCCACCGGCCAGCCCATCCACGTGCGCCGGATCATGGAGGAGGGCGGCGCGTCCGACGCCGACGGCATGCTCGACTACCTGCGCACCGCGGACGGCGTCGCCTGACCACGCCCGCCGTCGTGCCCGAGGACCTGCTGCGCACCCTCGCGCCGCAGGTCCTCGGCGTGCTCGGCCGGCGCTCCGGCGACTTCGCGGCCGCCGAGGACGCCGTGCAGGAGGCGCTCGTCGTCGCCGTGACGCACTGGGCGCGCGACGGCGTGCCCGAGCGGCCGTTCGGCTGGCTGCTGCAGACCGCGACCCGGCGCCTGCTCGACGCGCGACGCAGCGAGGGCGCCCGACGTGCCCGCGAGGAACGGTGGGCCGCCGCGGAGGTGGGCGGCGGGGAGGTCGTCGACCGCGACGACTCCCTGACCCTGCTGCTCCTGTGCTGCCACCCGTCGCTGACGCCCGCGTCGGCGATCCCGCTGACGCTGCGGGCCGTCGGCGGACTCACGACCGCGCAGGTCGCACGCGCGTTCCTCGTGCCCGAGCCGACGATGGCGCAGCGGATCAGCCGCGCGAAGAAGCGCGTCGCCGACGCGGGGTCGACGTTCACGCTGCCCGGTCCCGACGAACGACCGGCCCGGGTGCGCAGCGTCCTGCACGTGCTCTACGTGATGTTCACCGAGGGCTCGACGAGCACCGGCGGCGGCGACCTGCACCGCGTCGACCTGTCCGACGAGGCGGTCCGCCTGACCCGCTGGCTGCACGCGCTCGACCCCGACGACCCCGAGGTCGCCGGGCTGCTCGCCCTCATGCTGCTCACCGACGCGCGCCGCCCCGCCCGGACCGACGCGTCGGGCGACCTGGTCCCGCTGCCCGAGCAGGACCGCACCCGCTGGGACCGCGCGCGCATCGCCGAGGGCCTCGCGCTGCTCGACGCGGCGATCGGCGCGGGGTCGGTCGGGGAGTACCAGCTGCAGGCCGCGGTCGCGGCGGTCCACGACCGCGCCCCGACCGCCGCGGACACCGACTGGGCGCAGATCGCCGCGCTGTACGACCTGCTCGCGCGCATGACGGGCAGCCCCGTCGTCGCGGTGAACCGGGCGGTCGCGGTCGCGATGGTCGACGGTCCCGCCGCGGGCCTGCGGCTGCTGGACGGCGTCGACCTGCCGGGCCACCGTCTCGACGCCGTCCGCGCGCACCTGCTGGAGTCCGCGGGCGACACCACCGGCGCCGCCGCGGCCTACCGGCGGGCCGCGGCGGCAGCGACGTCGGTCCCCGAGCAGCGCTACCTCACCCTCCGCGCCGCCCGCCTGACGACGCCACCCGCCTGACGGCGCCGCCCGCCTGACGGCCCTGCTCGACGCCGCGCGCGTGGCGTGGGTCAGAGGAGCGTGCGCAGGCGGGTCGCGAACGCCGGCGGGTCCTCCGCGAAGCCGACGTGGTCGCTCGGGAACAGCACCGGCTCGACGCCGAGCTGGGCGGCCAGCGCCCGCGACGAGCGGTCGCAGAGCTGACCGGCCGACTCCTCGCCGATCCCGACGACGACCCGCGTCGCCGACGCCCGCAGCGCGTCGACGTCCGGCCGGTACCGGACCGTCGGCCACAGCATGTGCGAGAACTGCACGCGCTCGTCCGCGACGTCCTGCGCGGTGCGCTCCCCGCCGAACATCTGCTCGAGCGCCTCGGGCGGGATCGGGATGTCGGCGATCTCCATGAACTGCCGCCACGCGCCGATGCTGTCGCCGCCCTCGTGCGTCTCGATCATCCGTCGCGTGCGCGCGGCCAGGTCGGCGTCGTCGGGGAGCGGGGCGTGCAGCGGCGGCTCGTGCGCGACCACGGTCGCGGCGACGCCGGGGTGCCGCGTGGCGAGGTCGAGGACCGTGACAGCGCCGCCGCTCGACCCGAGCACCAGGTGGGCAGGCCCGCCGACGTGCGCGACCAGCCGGGCGACGTCGTCGGCGCGGACCTCGACGGTGACGTCGGCCTCGGCGTCGTCGACGGTGCTGCGGCGGATGCCCCGCGGGTCGGTCGTCAGGACGGTCCGGTCGGTCGCGAGCAGGTCGGCGAGCGGGGCGAACGCGTCGGCGTCCATCGGCGCGGCGACGAGCACGACGAGCGGCCCGGAGCCGCGCAGCTCGTAGTACAGGCGGGCGCCGGGCACGTCGAGCATGCCGGTGGTCACGGTGGCGGGCGAGGCGGTCACGGGTCCTCCATCAGGGTCGTGCTGGGTGTGCCGGGCGTGCCCGGGCGCGCGGTGCGTCGCTCGGGCTGTCGTGGGGTGGACCGCGGTCGCCGTCGGAACTCATCGGGTTGAGCCGGTCCTCGCGTGCCCGGCCCGGGGCGGGTGCGGGCAGCACGGGGCGACGCCTGCGCGGTCGGCGCCGCTGGTCGGCGTCGGGCCGTGCGGCCTAGTCTCCGCGGGATGACGGTCTTCTCGGACGGGCGGGCACCGACGGGCCGGCACGGGGTGCCCGCGGAGCGCGGCGCGGTCGGTGGCGGGACCGCGCCCACGGCCTGCCCGGTGCGCAAGCTCACGCAGCCGGACGACGGGCCGGGGCCGGACCTGGAGCGCGTCGACGGCCCGGTGCCGCGCTGGCGGATCCGTTCGTTCGACCTGGCGCGCACGGTGCTGCGGCACCCGGAGGGCACCCGGCAGGGAGGCTTCAATGCGCAGAACTTCCACGGGCCGGACGGTCCGCGGATCCGGCCGCCGATCCTCTACCTGGAGGGCGACCCGCACCACGCGCAGCGGCGGGCGGCCGCGCGGTTCTTCGCCCCGCGGACGGTCGAGGGGTACCGCGGCTGGATGCAGGAGGCGGCCGACGAGCTGGCCGCGACGGTCCGGTCGGACGCGTGGACGGACGTGACGCGGCTGTCGATGCAGATGGCGGTGCGGGTCGCGTCGCGCGTCATCGGGATCGACAGCGCGACGTCGCCCGCGATGCACCGGCGGCTCGACGCGTTCTTCGAGCCCGACCCGACGGGTGCGTCGGGGCCGGTCCTGCGTGCGCGGGCGACGTGGCGGAACCTCGCGATGCTGCGCTTCTACCTGTTCGACGTGCGGCCCTCGATCCGGGCGCGGCGTCGTCGTCGGCGGGACGACCTCATCAGCCAGCTCCTCGACGACGGGTTCAGCGACGTCGACATCCTCACGGAGTGCGTGACGTACGCGGCGGCGGGGATGGTGACGACGCGCGAGCTCATCACGGTCGCGGTGTGGCACCTGCTGGACGACCCGGCGCTGCTCGTGCGCTACCGGGCGGCGGACCGTGCCGGTCGGGTCGAGGTGCTGGACGAGGTGCTGCGGCTGGAGCCGGTGATCGGGCACCTGCTGCGGGAGACGACGGCGCCGGTGACGCTCGACGGGCCGGACGGTCCGGTCGAGGTGCCGGCCGGCGCGGTGGTCGACATCGACGTGCGCGCGGTGAACGCGGACCCGCGCGCGGCGGGGGCGGACGGCGACCGCCTGTGCCCGGCGCGCGACCTGCCGCGCTCGGTCCTGCCGACGCTGCTGAGCTTCGGCGACGGCCACCACAAGTGCCCGGGGGCGCCGCTCGCCATGGCGGAGGCGGAGGTGCTCGTCACGGCCCTGTTCCGTGAGGACCTGTTCGGGGCGGGGCCGCCGCGGGTCCGGTGGAACGCGGTGAGCGCGGGGTACGACCTCTCGGGGCTGCGCGTGCGTCGCGGCGTGCGCTGACCCGGGCCGCCGCCGGGCTCGCCGGACTCCGGACGCGACGCGGCGGCCGGACCCCCTCCAAGGTCGCGGCCGCCGTGTCGGTCTCGGGGCGCCGGCGCGTGGCCGGCGGGGCGTCAGGCCCGGCTGGGTCCGTAGGGCGCGTAGGTCGACGGGGCGACGGCCTGCGACGGCATGAGGATCCACAGGATCGGGTAGACGAGGATCTGGCTGCCGGGCAGCACCATGAGGACGAGGACGAACAGCAGTCGGGCCGCCCACGGGGAGATGCCGAACCGCTCCCCGAGCCCGGCGCAGACGCCGGCGAGGACGCGGCCGTGGACGGGGCGGACCAGTCCCTGTCGGCTCATCTGGTCGTGGATGGTGCTGCTCACGGTGGTTCCCTCCTGGGAGCGCCGGGCGCGACGGTCGCGTCTCGGCTGTGCCACCAGCATCGCGGCGGGCGACCGCCGGGCACATCGGGGAACGTCCCGGAGCGGACCCTGGGCCGCAGGGGTGCGGCCTCAGGGTCCGCGGGTCCGCCCCGGGGTGGACCAGGGCGGAGCGGAGGGTGGCGCGGGGGTTGCGCGGGGGTCGTCAGGCGACGACGAACCGCCCGGCCAGCAGGGCCTCGTCGCGCGACGACGGGCCGACGAGCAGGTCGAACGCGCCGGGCTCGACGACGCGCGCCCCGTGCCGGTCGACGATCGTGCAGTCGGCGACGGGCAGCTCCAGGTCGACGACGACGGACTCGCCCGGGGCGAGGTCGACCTGGCGGTACGCCTTGAGCTCCTTGGCGGCCCACGTCGCGGACGTCACGACGTCGTGCAGGTACACCTGGACGGTCTCGCGCGTCGGCCGGTCGCCGGTGTTGGTCACGGTGACCTGGGCGCGGACGGTGTCGTCCGGGCCGACCGCGGGCGTGAGGACGCGCAGGTCCGCGTAGGACACGGTGGTGTACGACAGACCCTCGCCGAACGCGAACGGCTGCCGCTGGGTGAGGTCGGCGTAGCGGTCGCCGTGCTGGCCGGGGATCTGGTTGTAGTACGTCGGCTGCTGGCCGACGTGCGCGGCGAACGAGATCGGCAGTCGTCCGGACGGCTCGACGAGCCCGAGCAGCACCTCGGCGACGGCCTGCCCGCCGCGCATGCCGGGGTTCGCGGCCCAGACGATCGCGGCGGCGCGGTGCGCGGACGGCGGCAGCACGAGGGGCTTGGACGCGAGGACGACGACGACCATCGGGGTGCCCGTGGCTTCCAGGGCGTCGAGCAGGGCGACCTGCCCGCCGAGCAGGTCGAGCGTCGCGGTGGACCGGCCCTCGCCGACGAGCTCGATGCGGTCGCCGACGACGGCGACGACGTAGTCGGCGCCCTGTGCGGCGGCGACGGCCTCGGCGATCTGCGCGTCGTCGACCGCGGCGGACGCGACCACGGGCGGGCGGGGCTGGCCGTCGGGGAAGAACGCCCCGGCGGGGTCGGGCTCGAGCGTGAGGATCTCCGCGCCGCGGGCGTGCGTGACGGACCAGTCGGCGGGGACGTGCGCGCGCAGGCCGTCGAGGACGGTCGAGATCATGTGCCGCGGGTGGCCGTCGGGCAGCCAGTCGACCTGCCCGGAGCGGCCCGCCCAGTCGCCGAGCGTGGTGTCGGGGTCGTCGGCGTTGGGGCCGACGACGGCGACGGTGCGCGGGGTGCCGTCGCTGCGCGCGCGGCCGCTCGCGTCGGCGTGCAGGCCGCCCGCGAACGGCAGGGTGCCGTCGTTGGTGAGCAGGACGAGCGAGCGGCGCGCGACCTCGACGTTGAGCGCGGTGTGCGCGGGCGGCGCGATGTCGGTGGCCTCGCGGGCGGGGTCGGGGCGGCGCGGGTCCTCGAACAGCCCGAGCTCGAACTTGAGCGTGAGGACGCGGGACACGGCGGCGTCGAGCGCCGACTCTTCGAGGAGGCCCTGGGCGACGGCGTCCTGCGCGCCCTGGAAGAACTGCGGGGTCGTCATGACCATGTCGTTGCCGGCGTTCACGGCCGCCGCGGCGGCGTGCGCGTGGTCGGGCTGGATGTGCTGCTCCCAGACCATGCGCCCGACGTTGTCCCAGTCGGTGATGAGGGTGCCGGTGTAGCCCCACTCGCCGCGCAGCACGTCGGACAGCAGCCACTCGTTGATCGTGATGGGGACGCCGTCGGTCGACTGGTAGCCGAGCATGAACGTGCGGCAGCCCTCGCGGGCGACGCGCTCGAACGGCGGCAGGAACCAGGACCGCAGCTTGCGGTGGCTGATGTCGGACTCGGACGCGTCGCGGCCGCCCTGCGTCTCGGAGTAGCCGGCGAAGTGCTTGGCGGTCGCGAGGATCGCGGTGGGGTCGTCGAGGCCGTCGCCCTGGTAGCCCGCGACCATGGCGGACGCGAGCTCGCCGATGAGGAACGGGTCCTCGCCGAACGTCTCGTTCACGCGGCCCCAGCGCAGGTCGCGCGTGATGCACAGGACGGGCGAGAAGGTCCAGTGGATGCCGGTCGCGGCGACCTCGACGGCCGTGGCGCGGGCGACGCGCTCGACGAGGGAGCGATCCCACGACGCGGCCATGCCGAGCTGGGTCGGGTAGATCGTGGCGCCCTCCCAGAAGGAGTGGCCGTGGATGCAGTCCTCGCCGACGAGCAGCGGGATCCGCAGCCGCGTCTTCTCGGTGAGGTCGTGGGCCTCGAGGACGTGCTCGGGGCTGGTGTGCAGGATCGAGCCGACGTGGACGTCCTCGATGAGGCTCCGGACGCCGTCGCGGGCGTCGAGCTGGAGCATCTGGCCGACCTTCTCGGGGAGGGTCATGCGTCCGACGAGGTCGGCGACGCGCTCGGCGACGGGGAGCGCGGGGTCCTGGTACGGGTGGGGCACGACGGGTCCTCTCACGGCGGCGATGACGTCGGGGCGACGCGCTTCGGGTGCGGGCCGAATCGATTCGACGTCAGGAGTGTAGACGGGAATTACTGACAGGTCAGTAAGTTGTCGCTGTGAATCCACGGGACGTCCCCCCGATGGCGGAGAGCGCCGTCCAGGGACAGTGTGGCCCGCGGAGGTGACACCCATGACCGACACGTACCCCGTGATCCGCCAGGTGGTCCTCGACACCACCGACGCCCGCGGCCTCGCCGAGTTCTACCGGGCCCTGTTCGGCCTCGCCTACCGCCCCGGCGACGAGCCGCCCGCCCCCGGCGAGCCCGACCCGCGCGGCCGCGACTGGCTCGTCCTCACCGGCGGCGACGGCGTCCCGCTCGCGTTCCAGCAGGTCGAGCACCTGACCCCGTCGGCGTGGCCCGACCACGCCGTCCCGCAGCAGCTCCACCTCGACTGCACCGTGCCCGACGTCGCGACGCTCGACGCCCAGCACGAGCGCGCCCTCGCCCTCGGCGCCACGCTCCGCTACGACCGGACCGACGACCCCGAGGAGCCCCTGCGGGTCTACGCCGACCCGTCCGGCCACCCGTTCTGCCTGTTCGTCGGCTGACGCCCGGGCCGCCGCCGACGCGCCGCAGCCCCGCCGACGCGCGGAGCGGCGTGCGTGCGTCGCGACCGCCCGCGCGCGACGATCGGGCGGTGCAGCACCTCGACGACGCCGAGCGGCGTGCCCGCCTCGCCGTCCGCCACGCCGTCGCCCCCGCCCACCGCGTGCCCGACGTCGAGTCCGCCGCCCGCGCCGTCGTCTGCCTGCACGCGACCGACCCCGCGGGCCTCTACCTGTCCGCGTGGGCGCGCACCGACGGGTTCCAGGTCGAGGACCTCGACCGCGCGCTGTACACCGACCGCACCCTGGTCAAGCACCTCGCGATGCGGCGCACGCTGTTCGCCGTCCCGCGCGACGTGCTGCCCGTCGTCCAGGCCGCGTGCTCGTCGCGCGTCGCCGCGACCGAGCGTCGTCGCCTGGAGAAGGAGGTCGTCGCCGCCGGCCTCACCGACGACGGCCCCGCGTGGTTCGACGAGGCGGTCGCCGCGACCGTCGCCGAGCTGCACGGCAGCGAGCCCCTGACCTCGACGCAGCTCCGGCAGCGGCTGTCCGTCATCGACGCGCACATCGCCTACGGCGGCGACAAGCCGTGGGCGGGGAAGCTCTCCGTCGCGTCCCGCGTCCTCACGTGCCTGCAGGCCGCCGGGACCGTCGTGCGCGCCGCGAACCTCGGCCGCTGGACCGCGTCACGGCCGACGTGGGCGCTCGCGCGCGACTGGCTCGGCGACGACATCGCCCCCGTCGACGAGCGCACGGCCCGCGCCGACCTCGTCCGGCACTGGCTCGCACGGTTCGGGCCCGGCACGACCGCCGACGTGCGGTGGTGGCTCGGGTCGACGCTGCGAGACGTCCGGCAGGCGCTCGCCGACGTCGGCGCGGTCGAGGTCACGCTCGACGGTGGGCTCACCGGCTGGGTCCTGGCCGACGACGTCGACCCCGTCGGACCCGTCGACCCCTGGGTCGCGCTGCTGCCGTGGCTCGACCCCGCGACCATGGGCTGGACCGACCGCGACTGGTACGTCGGACCGCACCGCGCCCAGGTCTACGACGCCGTCGGCAACGGCGCCGCCGCGATCTGGGTCGACGGGCGCATCGTCGGCGCCTGGACCGTCGCGACGACCGGCGAGGTCGTGCTCTACCCGCTGGAGGACGTCGGCCGCGACGCCACCGCCGCGGTCGAGACCGAGGCGGACCGCCTCACGACGTGGCTCGCGGGCACGCCCGTCCTGCCGCGCTTCCCGGCCCCGCTGGTCGGCGGCCGGTCCTGACCCGCCCGGTGACCCGGCAGGGCCACCGACTCCGCCACCTCTCCGTCGACCGCCCGGTGGTCAGCCAAGGACCACCGCGGACTCCTCCGAGTACCCCAGCAGCCGCGGGCCGAGCCGGGTGAGCCACTGCAGGTCGTCGGGGACGGCCACGGTCCGGACGAGCGTGCCCGTGCGGCGGTCGAGGACGTCCAGCGACGGCGGCCCGCTCGCGGACGGGTCGGCGACGACCAGCACGATGTGCGGGCCGTCGCACATGACCTCGATCTGCCCCGTCGTGACGGGCGTCGCGTACGACCACACGACCTCGCCCGTCCTCGCGTCGAGCGCGACCGTGCCCGCCGACGTCGGCAGGTGCACCCGGCCGTCGGCGACGGTTGCCGGCGTGCCGCTCGGCACGACGACCTCCGTGAGCTCGGTCTCCCAGAGCTGCCGGCCCGTCCGGCCGTCCCAGCCCCACACCGTCCCGCCGGCGCTCGACACCTCCAGCCCGGGCACGCTGCCGTCGTCGAGCACCCGCGTCGAGAGCGTCCCCAGCACCTCGAGGTCGGGCAGTCCCGCACGGACCACCCGGTTGCGGCCGAGGTCGGTCCGGGCCACGAGCCGGCCGATCCCCGACCAGGTCTGGTCCAGCGCGAGGTCGTCGCGGCGCTCGCCCGTGGCGCTCAGCGCGTACGTCTGCCCCGCACCCGTGAACACGACGGCGTGCCCTCCGGCCTCGGAGACCGACAGCCAGCCCGCCGAGTCGTCGTCGGGCTCGTCGTCGGGCGACCGGTACCGCCACCGCTCCTCGCCCGTGACGGTGTCGACGCCCGCGACGACGACGTGCCGCTCGTCGTCCAGCCACGCGAGAGCCGTGACGTCGCCGAGCGTCGCCGCCGACCACGCCGGCGGGACGTCCGCCTGCGACCGGATCGTGCCGTCGTGCAGGTCGACGACGACGAGGCGGGACCACTGCGGTGCCGGCCTGCGCTGCTCCTCGGCCGGGCCCGCGGTGCGGAACGCGTCGGCCGTGAAGCACACGAGCGTCTCCGGTGCGCGCCCGGGGTCCGCCAGCTCGGCCGGGGGCGGCAGGCACGACGACACGCCCCAGGTGTCCGAGCGCAGCAGCTCGGGGACGGCCGGCGCGATCGCGACCGACCACAGCTCCTCGCCGGTCGACAGGTCACGCGCGAGGACCGCGGGCGACCCGTCGTCGAGGACCGTCGGTCCGACGCCCGTGCCGCCGACGAACGCGACGGGGTACCAGCGCTCGTCCGTGGGCGACCAGAGCGTGGTGAGTGACTCGCCGGGGTCGGCGATCGCGCCCGGCAGCGCCGCGATCCGGGCATCGACGGCCGCCGCCCGGGAGTCCAGGAGCGTCTGCGTCGCGAGCAGCCCGACGGCGGCGACCGCCACGGGGACGACCCAGCGGCCGTGCCGGCGCCACTCCCGCCAGGTGCGGCGGGGGTGGCGTGCGCCTGGCGAGCCGGCGGCGCCCGGGTCGTCCGGTGCGGAGACGTGGCGGGGCGTCAGGTCGACGTCGTCGTCCTCGACGAGCTCGACCTCGGTGAGACGCTCACCGCGGGGCATGCGGGGAGGCTACCTCGCGAGGACCGCCCGCAGGGTGGCCCGGGACGACGTCGTCGACCGGTCAGCCGAGGACGCGGTAACCCTCGGGACTCGTCGCCAGGAACACGTCGCCCAGCGGCCAGACGACGGCGTCCGCGGGCAACGCGACCTGCCGGACCATGGCACCGGTCCGCCGGTCGAGGACGGCGATCGCGTCGGTGCCGCCGTCCGTGCCGCTCAGGACGAGGACGTGCGGGCCGTCGGTGAGGACCGCGCCGCGGTCGCCCGGTGGCAGGGGCGTCGACCAGAGCACCTCGCCCGTCGCGGCGTCGAGCGCGACCGCCGCGTCCTCCGTCACCCCGTGCAGACGCCCCTCCGCGACGAGGACCGACGCCCGCGTCGCGCCGACCAGCCGCACGTCGGCCGTCCAGCGCGCCGCGCCCGTGCGGCCGTCCCACGCCGACGTCCGGGTCGCCTCCGGGGAGACCTCCAGGCCGGGCGCGCTCCCGTCGTCGACCGTGCGGCGCGCCAGGTCGCCGGGCACCACAAGGTCGGGCAGGCCCGCGCGGGCGACCCGCCGCAGGCCGCCCTCGGCGCGCGAGACCAGCCAGCCGTCGACCGAGGTCAGCGCGTCGTCGAGGACGTCCGGTGAGAACGACTCGCCCGCGGCCGTGAACCCGACGAGGTGCTGGCGCGTCAGCGCGACCACGACGCCGCCGCCCGCGCTCCAGGCGACCGGGCCGGACGCCGTCCCGTCGCGCCGCTGCGCCGCCGGCGCCGCGTCGGGGACCACGTGCCGCCAGCGCTCCTCGCCCGACATCGTGTCGACCGCGACGAGCTCGACCCCGCCCTCGGCGTCGCGGCGGACGAGGACGGTGCGGTCCTCGAGCACGGCGGTCGACCGGACCGGGTCCACGTCGTGCCGCGCACGGACCGTGCCGTCCCGGGCGTCCACCACCGTGACCCGGGACCACGTCGCGGGCTGCTCGTGGAGCTGGTCGCCCTCGAGGTGCTGGTAGCCGTCGGACGCCACGCACACGACGACGTCCGGGAGGCTGCCCGTCTCGGTGCTGCCGGCGGGCGGGGAGCAGCGCGTGAGGCCGTAGACCCCCTGCTGCGCGAGGTCCGGGACCGCGTCGCCCAGCGGCACGGACCAGCGCTCCTCGCCCGTGTCGAGGTCGCGCGACGTCAGCGTCGGGGTCGCGTCGCGCCGGACCAGCGCGAGGACGCCGCCGTCGACGGCGACCAGCGGGGCGGGCTGCTCGGCCGGGTCCGCGACCCACAGGGTCGTGAGCTCGTCGCCGACGTCGGCGACGGCACCCGGGAGGGCGGCGATCGCCGCGTCGGCGGCGTCCGCGCGCGCGTCGAGCAGGACCTGCACGCCGACGAGGGCGGCCGCGACCACGACCGGCACCCACGCCCACCGGAGCAGCCGCCGTGCCGGGCGGCGCCCGGGACGCCGGGATGGGCTCTCGACCGGGTCGACCGGGTCGGCGTCGTCGACGAGCCGGACCGGGGTGAGGCGCTGGTCGGGCGGCATGCGCGGAGGCTACTGGCGACGCCGGGGTCGTAGGGGCGGAACGGGACGGCGGATGTCGGGCGGCACGCACGCCGGTCGCGCTGGACCGCGCCGTGCGTGCCGCCCGTGGTCCGTCAGGCCTGGGCGGGGGCCTTGGCGTGCTCGAGCGCCCAGTCGAGGGCCTTGTCCGCGACGGCCTCCCAGCCCGGTGCGGCGCAGGTCCAGTGGTCGCGGTCCGGGAACTCGTGGTACTCGGTGAGCGCCGGCGACTTGTCGTAGTGCTTGGCGTTCGAGCGGTTCACCGACGCGGGCATGATGTGGTCCTTGCCGCCCGCGATGAACAGCAGCGGTGCCCGGTCGCTGTCGTAGTCGACCCACGTCTCCTGGTGGCCGGGCTTGTAGTTCGCGATCAGCCCGTACGCCCAGATCCACGCGCCGGGCGCCGCGATGGCGTACCGCTCGTAGACCTTGTCCGACTCCTCGCGGCTGAGGGTGTTGGTGAAGGCGTAGTGGAACTGCTCGGGGGTGAACGCGACGGCCCCGTGCCGCTTCGACAGGCTCGTGAAGGCGGCGCTGAGCGACTTGAGCTGCGACAGGGGCGTGACGCGGACGCCCTCCGTGGGCGCCGAGTCGACGACGACCCCCGCGGCGCCGAGACCCCGCGCGAGCAGGAGCTGCGTGAGGGTCCCGCCGAAGGAGTGGCCCATGATGATCGGCGGCGCGTCGAGGCCTTCGATCACGGCGGCCAGGTGGTCGACGACCTCCGGGACCGTGAGCCTGGCGATGAGGTCGGGGTTCTCGCGGAGCGCCTCGACCTCGATCTCGAAGCCCGGGTAGCCGGGCGTCAGGACGCGGAAGCCCTTCGCGGTGTAGTGCTCGACCCAGCCCTCCCAGCTGCGCGGGGTCATCCACAGGCCGTGCACCAGGACGATCGTGTCGGGTGGAGGGGTCATGTCGGTCCTCTTCTCGAGCGGTGCGGCGAACGAGCTGGAGCGGTACGACTGACGGGGGGACGTGCCGGGCATCCCGGGACGAGCCGGTCACCCAGGGCCGATCATCGCGTGCTGCGGCCCCGCACGGGAAGAGCCCCCGTGCAGGTCAGGTCCGCGGAGAACGATGTCGGGACGGCGCCGGGGCTGGGGCGGTGCCGAGCCCGGCCTGCGGGTCAGACGTCGGCGGGCGCGACCGTCTGGCGCCGGGCGTCCTCCAGCGCACGGCGGCCCGACGGCAGCGCGAGCGCCACACCGACCACCACGAACAGCGCCACCCCCGCCAGGACCAGCAGCAGCTCGACGCTCATCCGGTCCGCGAGCGGCCCGAACACCGCCATGCCGAACGGCATCGCGACCGCCATGACGATCCCCACGAAGCCGAACACGCGCCCCTGCATCTGCGGCTCGACGGTCTCCTGCAGGACGGTCGTCGACGGTGTCGAGAAGAACGGCACCCCGAGGCCCAGCAGGAACATGAACCCGAGGAACACCCACAGGTTCGTCGACAGCCCCAGACCGATCGAGATGCCGCCGAACGCGACCGTCGAGCCGACGATCATCCCGATCCGGCTCCGGTTCGCCGCCCACGTCGCGACCACCGCACCGCCGATCAGCATGCCGATGCTGAACGCGAGCTCGTTGGCGGTGAGCTTCCACACCTCGTCGCCGAACGTCCGCACGACCATGAGCGGCGTCAGGTACGACGGCGCGACGATCAGCACGAACACCACCGCGAACAGCGCGAGCACCCAGCGCACGAACGCGTGCCCCGCGATGTACCGCAGCCCGCCGACCAGGTCGTCGAAGTACCCGACGGGGGCGGCGTCCTCGCCGTCCGCCGCGGTCCGCACGACCCGCGCGACGGGGACCAGCAGCAGCAGGCCGATGCCGATCGCGGCCGTCACGACGTCGACGAAGAACACCGCGACGATGTCGAAGCTCGCATACACCGCCGCGGCCGCCGCCGGGGCGACGAGCATCATCGCCGACTGGATCGTCGCGTTGATGCCGTTGACTCGCATGAGGTGACGCATCGGGACGATCTGCGGGACCAGCGCCGACACCGCCGGCGTCTGGATGCCCGCACCCGCCGACCGGATCGCGAGCGCCGCGTAGATGAGCCACAGGTCGTCCGCGCCGCCGAGCATGAGCAGCGCCAGAGCGAGAGTCGTGACCGCGATCGTCGCGTCCGCCGCGATGATCAGCAGCTTGCGGTTGTGCCGGTCCGCCCACACGCCGCCGAAGATCGAGATGACCGCCTGCGGCAGGAAGCCGAACACGGACGACAGCGCGAGCACCGAGCCCGACTGCGTCTGGAGCGTCAGGTGCCACATGACGGCGTACTGCACGAGCATCGAGCCGAACAGCGACACCGTCTGCCCGCTGAGGAAGACGACGGTGTCCCGGACCCAGCCGGGGCGGTCGTCGGCCTCTGCCGGTGCGCCGCCCGCGCCCGTCGTGCGGCCGGGCGCGTCGGCGAGCACCGCCGTCGCGGCGGTGTCGGGGGAGTCGTGCGTCGGCCGGTCGCCGGTCGGCGGGGTCGAGGACGTCGGTGCGGTGGCGTCGTCGGTCACCGCACCATGGTCGCCTCCGCCACCGACATCGCCCACCCCTTTTGCCCTCGGTGCGTGTCGGAGGTCGTCGCTACGGTCGACGGCGAGAGCACCACGGGTGGACGACCGGCGGCGGTCGACGGAGGGGGCATGATGAAGTTCGGGATCGTCGGCACGTTCGGCACGGTCGACCAGCTCGTCGACCTGGCGGTCCAGGCGGAGGACGCCGGCTGGGACGGCTACTTCACCTGGGACGCGGTCGACCTCGGCGTCGAGGGCGACGTCTGGGACCCGTGGGCCGTGCTCGCGGCCGCGGCCGTCCGCACGTCGCGCGTCACGCTGGGTGCGCTCGTCTTCGCGCTCCCTCGCCGACGACCCTGGGTCGTCGCCCGGCAGGCGCTGACCGTCGACCACCTCTCGGGCGGGCGGCTCGTCATCCCGGCGGGCCTCGGCGTGCCGATCGACCGCGCCTTCGCGGGCGTCGCGGGCGAGCTCACGAGCACGCGCGAGCGCGCCGAGCTGCTCGACGACCACCTCGCGATCCTCGACCTCGCGTTCTCCGGAGAGAAGTTCTCCTACTCCGGCACGCACCACCAGGTCACCGACCTGCAGTTCCAGCCCCGGCCCGTGCAGCGGCCGCGCGTGCCGATCTGGGTCGTCGGCGCCTACCCGAGCGAGCGCTCGATGGGGCGGGCCGTGCGCTACGACGGGCTCGTCCCGCAGCTGCGCGGCGACCGCGCCATGGAGCACCTCGGACCCGCCGAGGTCGCCGAGATCGCCGCCTGGGTGCGCGAGCACCGGGAGGCGGACGCCGGCCCCTACGAGATCGTCCTGCAGGGCGTGCTGCCCGAGGACCCGGCCGAGGCGCAGGACCACACCGACGCGCTCGCCGAGGCCGGCGCGACGTGGTTCATCGAGTCGCGGTGGGAGGGCCCTGGGTCGACGTACGACGCGCTCGCGGCCCGCATCCGGCAGGGCGTGCCGCGCGGCTGACCCGGCGCTGACAGGGCGACGACCCGGATCCGCGGCGATGACACTTCCGACGCCGTCGGCGACGGGACCGGCGACGACCTGGGGCACGCGGCGGCCGTGGGGGACCGTCGTCGGGGGCATGGTCGTCGCCGTGCTCGGGGTCGTCGCGCTGCTCGTCCCGTCCGTGCTCGCCGCGCTCGAGCGCGACCCCGCCGAGATCGCCGACGGGCAGTGGTGGCGGCCGGTCACCGCGATGCTCGTCCAGGCCTGGTGGCTGCAGTACGCGTTCAACCTGGCCGGGCTGCTGCTCGTCGGGTGGGCCGTCGAGCGGCGGTGGGGGACCGGGCGGTGGCTCGTCGTGGCGGTCGGCGGCGGGCTCGTCGCCGCGCTCGTCCTGACGGTCGCCGTCCCCGACCTCGTCGACTCCGGCACGTCGGACGCGGTGGGCGCGCTGATCGGGTTCCTCGTCGTCCGCTCGTGGCGGGAGCACGTGTCACCCCCGTTCGTCCCCGCGGTCTACGCCGTCTTCTGGCTGCCGTACGTCCTGCTCACCGGCCTGGGCGTGGGCTACGCCGTCGCCGGACCGGTCGCCTCGGTGGTCGTCGCCGTCGTGACCGCCGAGGCCCGCCGCACGGGCGGGCACCGCGCCCGGACCGCGACCTTGGTGCTCGCCGTCGTCACGGCCGCCGTCCTCTCCGGTCTCCTCGACGGCCACGGCATTGGCCTCGCCGCGGGGCTGCTCGCCGGCACGCTGCTGCCGCCCGGAACGAGAGACGACATCTGGGACCGGGCGGCGGGGTAGTGGCCACCCAGCGCCTGTCGGATCCATCCAGACACGGCTGCCAGCGGTCATCAGTAGCGCCCCAGTCGAGGTCCTCGAATGCGTGCTGCACGCTCGCGTCTCGACGCCCGTCCGCCGACACCAGCCGTGCAGCAATGAAGGGAAGCCAGCAGGGCGTGTTTGCAGATGCCGTCATAGCAATCACTATGGGCAAATTATGAGGGTGGGTGCCGCCAAGAGGTGGAAGCCGGTTGCCAAACCCCTCATCAGCGATGCCATCGAGTCAAGTGTGGGTGCCGACAGGCCGATGGTCGTCTGTGCGACTGAAGACGATCGGTTGGACTAGCCCGGCAATGCCGGGAGCATCGCGCCGCCTCAGCATCGCGCTCGCGCTGGTGCTGGCGCTGATGGGAGCGGGCCTAGTTCCAACTGTCGCGTATGCCGATGGAGCCGCGGTCCGCCTCGGGGCGCCCGCCGTCGCCGCCGCAGCACTACCTCCGTCGACGGTGGGCCTCGCCATCGATCGGGCCTTCATCGCTACCGGGGAGAGCGCGACTCTCACCGCAATGGTGGATCAGGCCCTTGAAGCGACTTCCAGCACCCTGCGAATCGTTGATGTGACCACCGGGCAGACTCTGCGCACATGTTCGACTGGCGTCGAATGTGCTACGTCAACCCGATTCTACACGGGCGGGGAGCATTCATACGAGGCACGAGTGAACGCCCTTGTCTCGTCTCAAGTAACCCTGACGCGCATGCCCTGGACGGTGTCTCTGTCGACAGACTCGCCGGTGTTCGCCACCGGCCAGGAAGTTACCATCACGGCCACGGTGAACCAAAGTATCTACGCCGCCGGTGGATATTACCAGCTGTATATTGTGGATCTGACGACGGGCGCGAATCTACGGACCTGCTATTACTCCTCGGACTTCACGCCGGCCCCGGGCGGAGGGTTTTCCTGTTCGGTAAAGGCGCGGTTCTACACCGGCGGCCCGCATCAGTACGTTGCCAGAGTTGCGGCCGGAAGTAGCGGGGCCAGCGATATCCAGGCCACAAGCAACACCGTGACGTTGGAGCGGGCTCCGTGGACGGTGTCGCTGGCGACCGATAGGTCTGTCTTCGCCACAGGGCAAGAC
>PJUA01000491.1_pt1 | contig 20506 bp, 30 predicted proteins | sample 1512151 | NCBI WGS metagenome assembly PJUA01 (sample SAMN08177678, study PRJNA422409) | Soil metagenome, whole genome shotgun sequencing project. | isolation source: Soil enriched on filter paper: beechwood xylan treatment | place: USA: Madison | collected 2015-01-15
AAAAGTGGACGCTGCCCATCCGAGATTGGAAAGCTGCACTGACTCGGTTTACTATCCAGTTCGGTGAACGTATCTCTATGAATTAAACGAAATCCCGTTTACACAAAAATTCGGACACGCCCGTTCGTGCCTTGAGCTTTGCCCCCTTTTGTTGCGTCAAATTGCGTCAGATTTAAAGCACCTCCGATGTGGGTCTAAGGCAGGCCCGTCTGCCTCTGGCGCTCGACGCAAACATGAGTTAAAACCGACCTATGTAGCGGGCAGGCGCGGGGTGGGGGCAACCGCGCGCGCCGGGCTGAAAAAGCAAAATAATTGCATTTATGCAATTATCCTGAGTTCCCCCTACCATCCACGACCAGCCTCTGAATGCAGGAGCCATCAGGAGGGTTTTCCCACAAATTAGGAAAAATTTCTGTTTTCCCCTCATCAGAGCGAGCGTAGCAGTGCACCATGCGCACCTTAGCAAGGAAATCATGAGCCGTCCGTTCGTCACCATTGGAGACAAGACCGGTCCTGACGGGACGATCATCAAAGGGAGATCGGGCCTTTCTGATCTGCAGCAAGGCTTTGACGGGCGAATCGGCGATTTGCCAGTCTACGGGCGCTGAAAAAGGGCCTTCCCGATTACCACTGGCGCCGAAGATAGGATCGCGCCAACGGCAAGGCGCTAGCCTGCGAGGTAGACTGCATCGTGTGTTGAGCGATCCTGATGACGACACAGGCGGTCACAAGCCTTGCCGTCATCGGCCACGGGGCCAATGCAGCGCTGGGCAACAGATCTATGCCGCGCCTCTTGAAGGCACTCGATGGTTGGGCAGTAACTAGCGCGAATCATCGGTTGCCATACGCGGGAATTTCTGTACGGGCATGTGTCGCGCGGCGGCAAGTCGAAGACGGCAGAGTCGGCGTTGAAGCAAGCGCTGATTGCGAGTTATGGTTCGCTGGGCCGAGTGACGGGGTTATTCTTGTTGAGGTCCAACAATGTATTGGTTTTCACACAAGAAAATATCTCGTGCAACGGCAGGCTGTCGGGAGATACGAGCTATCGCCGGGAACTCAAGCCATTCAATTTCCACGATCAGTCGGGAGGTAACCCGCAATGGTGGGTCCTCTTGTTATTGGGCATCTGCCGCCGATCAGGCAGCTTGGGCTCGAGCGCATCGAACTAAACGTTGTAGGCTGTTAGAACATCGTCGTTTGGCCTGGCTCGTCGCCACCAAATGGAAAGAGGGAATATGCAAGAAAGTCAACAAGCTGGTTTATCTGAGCGCGGGAATTGATCGAACCCACTCTCCAATTACCTTGTTCAAAATTAAAGACTTCGCATGGCCGCTGTTTTCTGGATCCAACTTCAGAAGATTAGGTAATTCCGGAAAATCCAATACCCTTCCTAGGGAATCAAACTTGAAGCTTGTCAGTGTTCTTTGAGCCCCGTCCGGTTCAACAGATAAAAACTGATATTGCCCTGCATAACGAAGGCGGCCTCTTATCCTTGTTCGGCCAAAGTAAAATCTAACATTAATCATTCCGAAGTATCCTTTCATTATCAGATCATATTTTTCGGTGCCAGGTAAAAACATAATGTCCCCAAACGACAAGTCCGAGAACGGGGCACTTAAAATTTGATGGATATTTAAGGCAGCGGCCTCCACCTCTGTTTGAGTGATCCTGGCTTTAACAATTTCTGTATCGGCTAGCATTCCTTCCCATTCATAGAATTGCAGACGAAAAATTGACGTCGATGGTAAGACGCAACGAATGCCATATAAACCTAGCATTGTTTTTCAAATCGCGAAGGTGGGAAAAGACGATTTGTCTCGTCTCTAACAACTGCATAGCACTCGCAGCAAAGCTCTTCCAATTTTTGTCGTTTAAGTACGGTCAAATGTCCTCTGCTGTATTCGATCACACCATCTTTCTGGAGTTTTCCAGCCGCTTCGGTTACGCCTTCCCGTCGTACCCCCAACATATTGGCAATAAGTTCTTGCGTCATAATCAGTTGATTTCCCGAGAGACGGTCCAGTGAAAGTAGCAACCATCGGCACAACTGCTGATCAATGGAGTGATGTCGATTGCAAACGGCAGTCTGGGCCATCTGGGTCAGAAGTGCCTGACTGTAACGCAACATGAGATGGAGGAACTGAATGTTCTGGTGAAATTCTTCCTTGAATCGCCTCGCTGACAGGCGATAGGCTCCTCCTCCGCTTTGTACGATCGCCCTGCTAGGGGTACTTTCTCCACCCATCAATATGGCGATACCCACGAAGCCATCATTGCCCACTACAGAAATCTCCGCAGAGGCGCCATTTTCCATGACATAAAGCAAGGACACTATAGAGTCAGTGGGAAAGTAGACATGCTGGAGCTTATCCCCCGACTCATACAGAACTGTGCCTAAGGGAAGAGAGACCCACTCCAGTTGGGGCAGGACGCGTTGGAATACATCTGGCGTTAAAGCTGCCAGTAAATGGTTCTTTTGAGGTAATTCCGAGGGGGGCATAGGAAATTCAGTCAGTTTAAGGATCATTGGAGCCCTAATACCCTAGAGCAGTACGGACGGAAGAATTTCTATATGTTTTATATTGAGCGTTGTGGAGCATTTAGAAAAGCGGATTGCCAAGACGATAGCTGCAAACTCCGTCGAGTTTGATTTTATGTAGCTAACTGCTTGGCACATTGATCCGATACGATCATCGACTGAAGCAATGTGACCGGATAATTGCCATCAACCGTATTTTGAAGAGGGACTATGCTACCAAGGATAGAGCGATTTCAGATCGCCTCCCAACGCCTTAACTTATTCTTGGCTTAGGAATTAAGACAAGATCGAACCAAAGAAATGGCTGGTTTATCTTAAGTATTTAAGGAAGAGTCTACATTTATCATTATCGCTACGAATTTCTTATCAGGTAGTCCACGACAAGAAATTGATGCACCTGCTAATCCAAGATGCTGTACCTCTAAAATATTAGTTAGAAAAACATCGTATATATATTTTGATTGATGCTAAAGACAGACTAAGCAATGCACCTTAAAACCACGAGAATATTGATTTTAAAAAAACTACCAAGGTTTATTGCGAAGAGAGATCGTCGGGAGTAGCGGCTCCAATATTCACCTGATCCACTTTACGAACCGCAATTGCCCTTACAAAAGACTCACATCTGTTAATCCCATATGCAATGGCGAGAGCCTCTGTTCGGTAATAATTCTCTTCGAGAACCTGCGAGTGAAGCGTCTCAAAATCCTTGATTATCTGCATCCGGTTTAATGACCATCCCCTCGCATTTTTAGAGTATCGAAGTTGAAAGAGAAAATTCGAATCACTTCGGGACGTTTCATAAAATGGCATCAGTATCTCCGTCTGGCAAGCAGAAGGGAAAAATAGCCCTCTGAGTAGAGATATGGGGGGGCTCAGAGGGCTTAAGTCCAGTTTTCACTGGAGGGGGGGGGCGTCGCAGCTAGTGCGACATTTGAAATGTAGTTGAGAAAAAGTACTCTTACTGTGCGTTATCGAACATAGACAATTTTTAGTAATTTAGATTAAATTTTTATCTGTCTGATACCGTACAGGCCCATTAGATAGACTGCGGTATATTGAACAAAAAAGGCATATCGTTGCTCGAGCTATGACTTGTGTGGTGACATTCAAAGCTTTTTTAGGCTTACGTGCATAATCGCTGAGCAGTTCATCCTATTTCAGATTTCAAAGTGGCCATTTCACCTTGTTACGGTCTAGATTCGTCGAGAGAAGGCGTAAGTACGATGTAATTATTTCTGAAGATTGGAGACCTTATATCTAGTTTCTAATCGCTTGGAAGTGACGGTAGCTTATCTTTTAACATTCTATACGCCAGGAAAGCAGGCAATTGGAATCTGGATTTAATAGGAATCTGTCATGTTGATGAAATTGTATTTTTTAATTACATGAGAAGTACCTTCCATACTGAACTAGATGCAATTGCTTGTAGTAAATATCAATCTAGAAGATCGTTAGCAATTTCACACTCGCTTGACCAGCCAGGAGAGTGATACTGATCATTGGTATTGTCGTAGTTCAAGCACGAACGAAATGCCTGTCGTTCATAAATTTTTTGTTTCGATCATCTGAGCGCCACTCTCAGAATTCCTTCAAGACGTTGTTCGCCTCCAAAACCGGCCGGGGGAAATCGTGTGGAATTATGTTAATCAAAGCTAAACCGGCTCCCAAATCATCTGACGTCAACTTACGTTTTTACTTTGAGGATCCGCCGCATCATGAAGCTGGCTTCGTGTTGCTTAAACCGGGCTCTCATATGTGTCTAGAAGTGACAAGTGGCCTCGGCAGCGCACGTTTGATAGGTGAATTCCGTATTTGCTTCGTGCCGTTAGAGGAGAATCTTAGGGTTCGAATTTGCCGCCAGGCCATTGCACAATTTATACGTGATATTGCGTCAAGTCATGGTCAGCTCGTGGCAAACTTCGATGAAAAATCCGCAGTGTGGAGTGGGGATCTATACCCTGTTTCAATAAAAATGCAGCGACTCCCTACCGGCGCAAAAAGTCTGTGACCGTGGCTTGGTCAATCTTCAGTCCACCATATCCCTCACGTCAACGAAAGTAGGATTACTCCGTAACGCCGCTTGATTTTTACCACCGGCTTGACTTGCGCACACATGACTTCTTCTTGATCCAGACATTGGATGATATCTCCCGATATAAAGTGCTTCTTGGCGATGTTCTGACTCTCCTTTCCAATAGCATAGGGAATTTCAAGTCGAATCACTTTTTCAGGTCAGTCTCGCATATGTGATTCACTAATTACACTTCGACTACCTGCGTTTATGTGTTGCATAGGTTTTCAATCTAAATGTCGAAAGCGTTGCGGAGATGAAATTGGGCTCGCAAGAAGAAAAAGCCGGCTGCTTCGATAAGTTGGGGCCTGGATTAACTACGGGGGCTGCTGACGATGATCCTAGTGGAATCGCGACATACTCGCAAGCTGGTGCTCAGTTTGGCTTCAACATGTTATGGACTGTACTGTTCACGTATCCGCTGATGGTGAGCATTCAGATCGTAAGCGCCCATATTGGCCGAGTCAGTGGCCGCGGGCTTGCCACAAATATTCGTCTTTATTGTCCGGCGCCCGTTTTGTATGGAGTAGTAACTCTTCTGCTATTAGCCAATACAATTAACATCGCTGCGGATCTAACTGCTATGGGTGACGCACTACGTTTGCTAATCGGTGGCCCGGCACAGCTCTATGCTACTGGCTTTGGACTGTTTTCGTTGATATCGCAGGTCTTAATTCCGTATAGATACTACGTACGTCTACTGAAATGGTTGACGTTGGCATTACTTGCCTATGTCGGTGTGGCGTTGGTTGTGCAAATTCCATGGGGCGAGGTGGCGTTACGCACTGTTATGCCGCATCTGTCATGGAAGGGCGAATACATCACCACGGTCGTAGCAGTATTCGGTACCACCATTAGCCCTTATCTATTTTTCTGGCAGGCGTCACAAGAAGTTGAGGGCCAGCTTGCCACCCCGGGCGCATTGCCGTTGATTCAGGCTCCAGAGCAGGCGGCCGTGAATATGCGACGAATCAAGATCGATACCTACATCGGTATGGGATTTTCCAACGTTGTGGCCTTCTTCATCATTCTGACTACAGCTGTTACGCTCAATCTTCACGGATTCACCGACATCCAAACTTCTGCGGAAGCCGCATTGGCACTACGTCCGGTCGCGGGCGAATTCGCTTTTCTGCTCTTTAGCACTGGCATTGTAGGCACCGGCTTATTAGCCATTCCAGTTCTTGCCGGATCATCGGCGTATGCCATGGCCGGTTGCTTCGGATGGAAAAATAGCTTGGAACGGAAGTTCATGGAAGCCAAGGCCTTTTACGCGGTCATCATCGTTTCAACGTTTGCTGGGATGGCCTTGAGCTTCAATAAAATCGATCCGATCAAGGCGCTTTATTGGAGCGCTGTAATCAACGGTGTGATATCGGTACCGATCATGGTCGTCATGATGTTATTGGCCTCCAGCAAGGAGGTGATGGGGCAATTCGTTATCAAGCCAGGCTTAAAGATATGGGGCTGGCTCGCCTCGCTGATAATGGGAATTGCCGTATTCTTCATGGTGATCAGCTTCTAGCGTTGTTACATGTCGATAAAAACGAGGGTTTTACATGATCTCAACTTCATGCCTACCCATACAGTCTGATTCGGCCGTCCGTCGATTAATACGAAAATCTTCAGGCTCGTCAATTATCTCTGTTAGATAGCGAACAGACACTACTCGATGCAAGTCGGCATGATCTGCCCACCTACTTGAATCCATCGAGTGAGCTCTTCTCAGCTATGCAGGAGGTTGCAATGAAGGCTTTAGTCTACAAAGGTGGCAACAATAAGGAACTTGAAGACTGTTCCAAGCCCGATATTGCGGCGCCGGGCGATGCCATCGTAAAGATCTTGAAGACTACGATATGCGGTACGGATCTCCATATTCTCAAGGGCCACGTCGCAAGCTGTAAGCCAGGCCGCATCCTTGGACATGAAGGTGTAGGCATCATCGATTCGGTGGGAACGGCCGTAGCGGCTTTTCACAAAGGCGATCACGTACTTATTTCCTGTGTTTCCTCATGCGGGAAATGTGAGTATTGCCGGCGCGGAATGTACTCACATTGCCTCACAGGCGGTTGGATACTTGGGAATACGATTGATGGCACGCAGGCTGAATATGTGCGCATACCACATGCAGATACTAGTCTGTATCCGGTACCAGCTGGCGCCGATGAAGATGCGTTGGTTATGCTCAGCGATATCCTGCCCACTGGATTCGAGTGCGGTGTGCTCAATGGCAAAGTGGCCCCGGGCTCGATCGTAGCGATTGTCGGTGCCGGGCCGATCGGCTTAGCAACTTTGCTGACGGCGCAATTCTATTCGCCGGCGAAGATCATCATGATCGATCTGGACCAGAGCCGTCTGGAGGTGGCAAAGCGATTTGGCGCAACCGACATTATCAACAGCGCAGATGGGGCCGTGCGCGAGAAGATCATGCAAATGACGCAGGAAAAGGGCGTCGATGCTGCGATTGAGGCCGTTGGGATTCCGGCCACGTTCGATCTATGTCAGCAAGTCGTGGCAGCGGGAGGAACTATCGCCAATATTGGTGTGCATGGCGTACCGGTCCAATTGCATCTGGAAAAGCTCTGGGACCGCAATATTTCCATTACCACCCGGCTGGTGGATACCGTTAGCACACCCATGCTGCTCAAATCCCTTGCTGCTAAAAAAATCGATGCCTCACAACTGATTACGCATCGCTTTAAGTTCGATGAGATTCTGGAGGCCTATGACACTTTTGCGCATGCCCCTGAAACCAAATCACTGAAAGTCATCATCGAGGCTAATGAGCAATGAGTAGGCGATTCTGACGCGGAAAAGTTCATGATCCCTCAGGGCGACGGTTCAGCGCTGTTTTGAAGATGGATCATTCTTGGCTATCGCTACTCTGCCAATTCGCTTCTAATCAACAAGGAATATGCCATGACCTATGAAAGTGTTAATCCGTATGACGGCACGGTCCTACAATCGTTTGAGGAAATGACCGATCGGCAGTTGGAAGCTGCCCTTGCAACGGCCGCTGCCTGCTTTGAAATCTGGAATAAGAAGAGTTACGGCGAGCGCGCCGTGATCGTTGCCAGGGCGGCGGTGCTGATGCGAGAGCACACCGAGGAATTTGCACGGCCTGTCACGCTTGAGATGGGCAAGCTGATCACCCAGGCTCGTGGCGAAGTGGAACTGAGCGCCGACATCATCGACTATTACGCAAAGAATGCCGAGACCTTCCTGGCACCAGAAGCACTGCATCCGACAACCGGCGAAGCAGAGATCCAGAACGCAGCTTTTGGACTGCTGTTTGGCGTGGAACCTTGGAATTTTCCTTACTATCAGCTCGCACGTTTTGCAGCCCCCAATCTGATGGCCGGCAATGTAGTGATGGTAAAGCACGCGGGATGTGTGCCTCAATGTGCTATCGCCTTTGAGAAGTTATGGCTGGATGCCGGCGCACCTGCCGGGGCTTACACCAACCTGCTTATTTCATACGACCAGGTCAACCGCGTCATCGATGACCCGCGTATCAAAGGTATTGCCCTGACCGGCAGCGTAGAGGCCGGCAGAGCTGTGGCAGCGCGCGCGGGTCTGAATCTGAAGAAATCGACGATGGAGTTGGGTGGTAGCGACGCCTTTATCGTGCTGGAGGATGCTGATCTCGACAAGACCGTCGAGTGGGCGGTGTGGGCCAAGATGAACAACACCGGCCAGTGCTGTGTAGCCGCCAAGCGTTTTATTGTGGTCGAGGCTTTGGCGGATCGCTTTCTTGATAAGTTCCAGACTGCGCTCGCCAAGCTCAAACCGGGCAATCCGATGGATGTGGCAACCACGCTAGGGCCGCTCTCGACCGAGGCAGCATTGATCAAGTTGCTCGTCCAAGTGAAGCAGGCGGTTGAGAAAGGCGCAAAGCTGGTGATGGGCGGCAAGCGCCTCAATCGTGCGGGCGCTTTCATGGAGCCCACAATTCTAAGTCATATCACCCCAGACAATCCTGCCTTCAGGGATGAATTCTTCGGACCGGTGGCATTGTTCTTCCGCGTCAAGGATGAGAACGAAGCAATTGCGCTGGCCAATGACTCCGAATTTGGCCTCGGCGGCTCCATCTTTACCCGAGACGTACAACGCGGCAAGCGTTTGGCCAGCCAGATAAATACCGGTATGGTATTCATCAATCATCCCACCTGGACCACGCCCGATTTGCCGTTCGGCGGCATCAAGAATTCGGGCTACGGGCGTGAATTGTCGAGCATGGGCATCCAGGAGTTCGTGAACAAAAAACTGGTGCGTACGGCTTCGATAGATGCCCCAGCATAGGCCATCGGCATGTACGTCACTATTGCCATCCTGAGGGAAATGCGACCGCATGAACGCCGTGTCGCGCTTGTTCCGGCTCTTGTGCCCAAGCTGGTCAAGCTTGGCGCCAGGCTGCACATGCAAACTGATGCGGGTGTCAGCGCCGGCTACCACGACGCCGCCTATGAGGAGGTCCTCTTTACTTCCGATTGTGCTCAACTGCTCGAGCGGGCCGATGTCGTGCTCGCCGTTCAGCCTCCCTCGGTACAACAGGTCAATGCGATGCAGGAGGGGGCAATTCTCATATCATTCATCTACCCGGAAATAGCGACCAGCCTGATGCAATGCTTGCTGGATAAAAAGATCACCTGCTTTGCGATGGAACGCATTCCCCGCATCACTCGTGCACAGGCGATGGATGCACTCTCCAGTCAGTCTGCACTGGCCGGCTACTACGGCGTACAGCTAGGGGCGACGCATCTCGCCAGAATCCTGCCGAAGATCACCACCGCAGCCGGGCCAGTGGGACCTGCCCGGGTACTGGTGATGGGACTGGGGGTAGCCGGTCTGGAAGCGATCGCCACCGCGCATCGCCTGGGTGCGGTCGTCGAGGGCTATGACGTTCGTCCTGAGACCCAGGAACAGGCACTCTCGCTGGGGGCGAGCTTCATCGACACTGGAGTTGACGCACGTGGCGAGGGAGGTTATGCCCGTGCCTTGAGTGCTGACGAACAGGTGAAGATCGATGCCGTCCTCACGCGACATATACAGCAGGCCGATCTCATCATCACTACTGCGGCGATTCCCGGCAAGCCCTCTCCCAAGCTGATCAGCGCCGAACAGTTGAAAGGTATGAAAGAAGGGGCGGTCATTGTGGATCTGTCGGCTGAGGGCGGCGGCAACTGCTTCGATACGCGGCCTGGTGAGACCGTGCACATCGGCGCTGTCACCATTGTTGCACCGCTGAATATTCCCTCTTTGTTGAGCAGCGATGCTAGCGATCTGTATGCCAGGAACCAATACAACCTGCTGGCCTTGATGCTGAAAAATAACATCGTCACTATCGATTGGGATGACGAGGTCCTGGCTAGAACGGCGGTAACCCATTCCGGCAATCTGCAGAACGGCATCGTGCTGGCCAACCACGTACCGGCCGAAAGCATGGCAAGCGACATCATCAGGAGCGCACAATGAATCCCGACTTCAGCATTAACGGCTATGCGGCCGTCTATATCTTCATGTTGGCCGGCTTTACCGGCTGGGTGGTGATCACGCGTGTGCCGGCCATATTGCACACGCCGCTGATGTCCGGCTCCAATTTCGTGCACGGCATTGTGGTGGTTGGCGCACTGTATGCGTTGCTTAATGCCAGCACGACACAGGATCAGGTAATCGGCTTCTTCGCCGTGCTGCTGGGCGCTGGCAACGCTGCGGGCGGCTACGCGGTGACCGAACGCATGCTGGCGATGTTTCAGCCGGGGCAAGCCAAACCGCTGCATCCCAGAACATCAAAACGACGCGCGAAGAAAGCCGCACAGACCAAGCCCAAGCCCGGCTGAGGAACTACCATGATCAGCTTGATTGCACAACTACTAATCGGCGGCGTGGATCTGGCTGCAGCGTTTCTTCTGATCTATGGTCTCAAACGCATGTCATCGCCCGTCACCGCACCGTCAGGGATTGTGCTAGCAGGTGGCGGCATGCTGGCCGCAGTCGTGGCTGGTTTCTTCTATATTGCCGGTGTCCATGCAAGTGCACAGCTGCATCTGCCGCTCAATATCGCACTTGCAATCGCGGCCTTGCTATTGGGGGGCGGCACGGCGTGGTTGAGCGGGAAACGTGTAGCGATGACATCCATGCCTCAGATGGTTGCGCTCTATAACGGTATGGGCGGCGGGGCTGCAGCAGCGATCGCGGCGATGGAACTGTTCAGTACTCGCACCACCGGAATCCCAGCACTCAGCATTACCTTGCTCGGCGCGCTGATCGGATCTGTATCGCTGTCCGGATCGCTGGTTGCGTGGGCCAAGCTGGAAGGAGTAATAAAGCAGCCCCTGAGGTTTCGCGGGCAACAAATCCTAAACGGTACCGCCATGCTTGCTGCCATCACCCTCGGCGGCTTTATTGTATATCTGACGCAAGTGGTGATCGGTACACCGCAGCCGGCGCCGCTATTGGTCTACCTGTTTTTTTCTTTTGCGCTGGTCTTCGGTGTGCTGCTGACATTGCCTATTGGCGGTGCTGATATGCCCGTCGTAATTTCCATTTACAACTCATTGACGGGGCTGGCCGTGGCCCTGGAGGGGTTCGTTCTGCAAAATCCGGCACTCATGATCGCTGGCATGGTGGTGGGTGCGGCCGGCTTATTGCTCACTCAACTGATGGCCAAGGCAATGAATCGATCGATCGGTAATGTGGTGTTCACCAATTTCGGTACGGTTGCGAAGACCAGGCCGGGCGCTACCAGAGGCGAACTGAAGCCGGTCGATGCCGGCGACGCCGGGATTTCCATGCGCTATGCCGGTAGCGTCATCATCGTGCCAGGATACGGGCTTGCCGTCGCTCACGGACAGCAAAAGCTATATGAGTTCGTAAAATTGTTGCAGGTGGCCGGCGTTACTGTGAAGTTCGCGGTGCATCCGGTTGCGGGGCGTATGCCGGGCCAAATGGATGTGCTACTGGCCGAGGCTAGTGTGCCTTACGACATGATCTATCAGCTTGAAGATATCAATGAAGAATTCAGCCACACCGATGCAGTGATGGTGATAGGCGCCAATGATGTGGTCAATCCTGCTGCGCGCAACGACAAGTCATCACCGATTTTCGGCATGCCCATTCTCAATGCCGACCAGGCGAAGAAAGTATACGTCGTGAAGCGTGGGGAAGGCCGTGGTTATGCTGGTATTGAAAATCCCCTGTTCTACGGGGACAACTGCGAGATGGTGTATGGCGACGCGCAAATAGTACTGGTAAAAATGATTGAGGCCATCCGTGGCCTGGCTAGCACGGCCTAAAAAACCACGGCATATGTAATGGGTGCACCGCTGGGCGGTAGCGTGCTCAAGTCTTTCGCTCCACCCTTCTTCAATTCTCAACATCAAAGGAATTCATAATGGCACTGAAAATGCAAGCCGCAGTCGTCGAACAGTTCCGAAAGCCTCTGGTTCTGCAGGAGCGGGATATTCCCACGCCGGCAGCAGGCCAGATTGTTGTTAAGACGGAAGCCTGTGGAGTGTGTCACACCGATCTGCATGCCGCTAAGGGAGATTGGCCCCTGAAGCCAACACTGCCATTCATACCTGGACATGAAGGAATCGGTTTGGTTGTGGCCGTCGGCGCCGGAGTGAGTAGGGTGAAGGCGGGTGACCGCGTCGGCGTGCCCTGGTTGTTTTCCGCTTGCGGCCATTGTGAATATTGCCTCAAAGCCTGGGAAACCGTATGCGGCCAGGCGCAATTCGGTGGCTACACCGTCAACGGTGGCTTTGCCGAATACATTCTCGCTGATCCTGCCTATGTCGCTCACATTCCAGCGGGACTCAGTGCGCTGCAAGCGGCGCCGATCATCTGTGCAGGTGTAACTACCTACAAGGGCATTAAAGAGGCTGCGGTCAAGCCCGGTGAATGGATTGCCATCTCCGGCGCTGGGGGCCTGGGCCATTTGGCGGTGCAATACGCCAAAGTCATGGGACTCAACGTGTGCGCCATTGATGTCGACGATGGCAAGCTAGAGCACGCCAGGCAGTTGGGAGCGGATTTGCTGATCAATGCCAAAGCCAGCAATCCGGCCGCAGTATTGAAGAAAGAAATTGGCGGGGGCGCACATGGTGTGCTTGTCACTGCCCCATCGCTAAGCGCCTTCGCGCAAGGTGTTGCCATGACGCGCAAGCTTGGCACCTGCGTACTGGTCGGTTTGCCCCCGGGAGAATTCCCGATACCGCTGTTCGAGGTGGTGGCCAATTGCGTCACCATTCGTGGTTCGTTTGTCGGCACTCGCCAGGACATGAATGAGGCGCTTGCTTTTGCCGCAACCGGTAAGGTCAAGGCAGATATCGAGTTGCAACCGCTTTCGGCCATCAATCAGGTCTTCGAACGATTGGAGCATGGCCAGGTGGCCTCGCGTGTGGTGATTGATTTCGCGGATGGCTGAGCTAAATGCGGCGTTCTGCGTTCGCATTGTGCTCAACCGAGTATTCACTTATCGAGCCTGGCGAACAAGGATGGAGACATGATGAGCAAGCTTATCGGTATTGACCTGGGTACCACAAATTCCTGTGTCGCAGTGATGAAAAACGGTGTACCCAAGATAATAGAGAACGCGGAAGGATCGCGCATTACACCGTCGGTCATCGCATATCAGGACGATGGTGAAATTCTTGTCGGTGCGCCGGCCAAACGGCAGGCAGTCACTAACCCCGAAAATACCCTGTTTGCGGTCAAACGTCTGATCGGACGTAAATTCGTCGAGAAAGAAGTGCAAAAGGACATCGGCTTGATGCCATTCCAGATCATCAATGGCGATAACGGCGATGCCTGGATCAATGTGCGCGACAAGAAGTTGGAGCCACCACAGATTTCTGCAGATGTGTTGCGCAAGATGAAGAAGACGGCTGAAGACTATCTGGGCGGCCCGGTCGACGAAGCTGTCATTACCGTACCCGCATATTTCAATGACGCGCAGCGCCAGGCGACCAAGGATGCGGGGCGTATCGCTGGGCTGGACGGCAAACGCATCATCAATGAATCGACAGCGGCCGGCTCTGGCATTCGGCCTGGATAAGGTGCATGACGGCGACCGCAAGATCGCCGTCTATGACCTCGGTGGCGGGACGTTCGACATTTCCATCATCGAAATTGCGGCAGTGATGGGTGATAGGCAATTTGAAGTTATGTCCACGGTGATACTTCCCTGGGCGGAGAAAATTTCGATCCGCGCATCATCGATTACATCATTGATGACTTCAGAAAAATAAATGGTATAGATTTGAAGAAAGACCCGATCGCGCTACAGGGTATCAAGGCCGCGGCAGAACCCACCAAAATCTAGTTATCTTCGACGCAGCAGACCGATATCAAAGAACCTTATATCGCCATAGCAAATGGCGCCCCTATTCATTTGAACATGACGATGACGCGCGCCAGGCTGGAGGCGCTGGTGGACGACTTGATCAACGCCACGATAGCCCCTTGCCATCTCGCTATCAAGGATGCTGGTATCACCGTTGCCGAGATCGACGACATCATTCTGGCGGGCGGTATGGGCGGTTCTGTCGGGTGAACGAAAGGATCTATTGCTCCTCGATGTGACGCCACTATCGCTGGGCATCGAAACCAAGGGAGGCGTCATGAGCAAAATGATCCATAAAAATATGACGATTCCAACCAAGTTCAGCCAAATATTTTCCACGGCCGAGGATAACCAGCAAACCGTCACTATCAAGGTATTTCAGGGTGACGGTGCAGGCGCATTGTATGCAGTCGTGTGCAGCGATGTTCCCCCAACGGGGACGGCGGAAGAGCGCAACCCGTTCCAGCGGCCTACCGAAATTTCCTCATTCAATCCCCGGCAACTCTTGTTTTCAGAGGGGCAGGAAAGCGGAGGGACGTCGTAACTCACCGTTACGCCGTGAAGGTGTTCCAGCGTACAGATGGAAAACTGACGCCGACGTACTCTCAGGTTTTCAACTCTTTTGGATCTATCATGAAAACGGATTCGCAGCTGCAGCAGGATGTCTGCGCTGAATTGAAATGGGAACCCTCTATCAATGCGACGCAGATTGGCGTGCAGGTGAAGGACGGAATTGTCACGCTGGCAGGAGATGTCGATAGTTATTCGGAGAAAGTTGACGCTGAACTTGCAGCCCAGCGAGTCGGTGGTGTCAAAGGTCTTGCCACGGCGATCAACGTCAAGCTACATGGAAAAAACCACCGGCGCGATGCAGATATAGCGCAGGCAGCGGAGCACGTTTTGTCGTGGTCAAACTATGTCCAGCCGGATGTAATTAAGGTCGCTGTGGAAAAGGGACGTGTGACTCTCTCTGGCAAGGTGCGTTGGGACTTTGAAAGACGCGGAGCGATCGCGGTGATCCGCCATCTCAAAGGTGTCGTCAGCGTTATCGACCAGATTACGATCAAAGACAAAGTTTCTTCGAAACTGGTGAAAGATGACATTGAGGCTGCGCTCAAGCGGCGAGCAAGACAAGAGGGGAGCGATATTAATGTAGAGGTCGCTGGAACGAATGTCACCTTGACGGGAACCGTACATAGCTGGAGTGAGCGAGATCTCGTAAACTATGCCGCAAAGAATTCACCAGGTGTTTGGACGGTAATTGACAATCTAACCGTCGTTTCCTGAAGGGCGTACCATGCTCTTCCAACAGGAGTAGGTTTGATGACGAAGCTCATATGCTTCGCCAGGCCCACGAAGCAGGGAGGTCTAATGAATAGCCAATCCGTCGCGTCGAGTGTTTCTGTTTTGAAAAAAAAGGGGTCGGAGGACGAGTTGAAGCACCAGAGCGATGCTCTTGACGAGGCTTTAGACGAGTCGTTTCCTGCCAGTGATCCGGTTGCGGTTGACTTTACTCAAGTGGATGCCAAGAGATCAATTCCATCGAGTGTTTGATGAGCGGGAATTTGCGACTATTAGCCATGCAAATGGCATAAGGAACCATGAAAAAATCAATCCCCAAGCCATCTTCGCATCGGTTCATGCACTAGTCGGCCCGGGCTATTTGCTAGCCAAATCGAAGCATCACTTGATGTCGCCTGATGTTGGATATCGAACAGATTCTCTACCAATTCATCTCTATAGTCATCGAAGTAATTGAAGCATACCGTGTGCATTCGCAACGACCATGGCTTCAGATCACATGCTGTCTTGGACAGCCAGGAGATGAAAAGTGAAAACGATTAACTTAGTCATGGGGCTCGTGGGTATTGCCGTGATGTTCGCAACGGGCGCTGTATCGGCCCAGATTGCCGGGACGAGCACGACAGTTGGCGTAAGCATCGTCGAATCGACACAAGTTGCTTCCGGCTGGAGTGTCAAGAAAACTATTCTTGGAAAGATGGTTTATACGGATACTGGGGTGAAAATAGGCAAAGTTGAAGATCTGATTATTGAAAAAGACCGGCAGGTTTCCTACGTGATCATTGGCGCGGGAGGATTCGTTGGCATTGGTACCCATAATGTGGCGATCCCAGTTTCGCAGATCGAGGATCGGCGAGGAAAGTTGGTGATGCCTGGCGCTACGCGGGATATCGTCAAAGCATTACCTCGTTTTGACTATGCTGACGATAACGCTAGGCGCGATGAATTTATAGCAAAGACCCAGGCGGAGTTAAAGAACGCTGGAGCGGAAATTGCGATGATGAAAAGTCAAGCCGTTACAGGAACAAATGAGGCTAAAGCCGAGTTCGCGTTGAAGATCAACACCTCTGAAAAAGCATTGGAGGATACCGAGGACAAGTTGAATGAAATGAAGCATGCAGCGGCTAATCGCTGGACGGAATTCGAGGCAAATGTGAAAGATGCCAATGAACGCTTGAAAAAGTCGCTAGCAAAGGTGCCGACATGATCTCAACTGAAGCTATACCAGCACTAGAACTCAGAATATACGAGGAGCAGTTGAAACGCGACGCTTTGCTTGCAGGCGGTAATTTTAGCAAATACGTTGAAGCTTGTAGCAAGGTTGAAGCATTTGTACTAAAACTGGAACCGAAATTTCAGAGTTCATAGTAAACGTGTAAACGAAATTCCGAAGTGCAAGTAAGTCAAGGTAGGGAGGCGATCGGGTAGCAATATAACGAGATCAAAAGATCAGGCTGTTGAATTGCATTGAAATCTGCCCCCCCAGGGGGCGCGGACAAAATCTTGGATTACCTTGGAGGTAGTTCATGTATTCGTACGAAGACCGAATCAAAGCGGTCGAGCTCTATATCAATCCGGGAAATCGCCATCTGCCTGGACATTTCCCGCAATACGGTTCGCCGTTGTATCCGGTCGGACGCGATCGAACCAGCATACTCGCCAAGGCATTCGCCTAGCTCTCTTGATGATTTTGCGCCCCATGCTCTCCGCTTGGCTGAGCGCTGAATTCGTTAAATCTCGCAAGCAACGAAGAACCCTGAAACAGATGTTCCTGGATATAAAGGAGCTGAGATATGAAGAGTCGTACGACCGTGTGGCGGCCTTTGGCAGACGATGGAAGGTAGGTCAAATGGAGAGGGGCAAATCCGCGAGAAAATCAACAAGAAATAACCCCTAACGCAGCCTTCTATCAGAACGCAAAGGCACTGCTCCACTTCATGATTTTTTCTTGGGCGGGACTTTGACCATCCTAGGTCCCACGACCTTCTTAAAGGTCTCCCCGTGGATTTGTTGCCCGACGCCACCGTGAATGGTGATGTTCGCTCGACCTTTGGGAGCGGACGGAGGTGTGTCTGTATCGCTCGCTCCTTCGACCACGCCAAGGACGCGAGCCTTCGCACGAAGATCCAACTTCCGATATCCCACCAAAAGCTCCGATTCGTCTTCCGTCAATCCATTGGGAGACGGAACACCAAGTAAAACATACTGGGTGTCAACACCAAGTGCTGCGACGGCAATTAGATAGTCCGCGCCTGGAAAGCGCTTGTCTTGCTCATAATTGATTTGCGCTCCTTTTTCCACCCCACCGACGGCAGCAAACTCCGGTTGAGTAAGGCCTAGGCGCTTACGCTCATCTTTTAATCTCTGACCAAAGGTACTCATTACGCAAATATTTGTTTGACAGGTACGTTTTTGATAACTAATATTCACGTCATTGCTAAGTGACGTGTACAACGATTATCCCATATGCCTACCCTTTCCAAGCACGTATCCCGCCCCCATACCGATACCTCGGTGGCCGTTACCTTCCGCCTTGAAGCTGATGAAGAGCAAAGACTGGCTGAGCTGGCACGCCAGGATTTGCGCACGCGCTCGTCCTTTGTGCGCCTGCTGATCTTGCGCGGCATGGCCGCCTACGACAAAGACGTCAAAGCCGGACGGGCTTGAGCATCGGAGGCTGCCATGTACGACGATCCCCGCAAAATCCGTCATCGCCGCATCGTAGTGCGCGTCAACGACGACAACTACGACATCATGAAAGCCCTGGCCCAGTACCAAGGTGAAAACCTGGCCACACTCGCCCATGATCTGTTGATGCATCAGGCCATCGCCCTGGCGCAATCCTATTCGATGCCGATCTTATCCGAGCAGAACGTGCAAGCCAAGGCGCTCACGAGCCACTTTTCAGTGCCTCGCAATGCCTGATCTCGAATTACCGTTCACCCATCCTGCGTTAGTCGAAGCCCTGGAAGTGATCATGAACCGCGAAGGCTTTGACACGCTTGAACAAGCCGCCGAGTTCGTCATGGCCCAATCTGTTCGAGAAGGTATCAAACGTGTTACTGGCAAGGGGCGAGCACTCTATGCCATCAAGGGAAAGAAAACAACATGCGTGTAATCAGCCTGCCGTGCCCTCATTGCCAAAGCCCTGTACGTGCAGCCAAAAGCCGGACGATGTCTACGCTGATGAAGGAAATCACTTATCGATGCCAGAACGTCGATTGCGGTCATACCTTCGTTGCCACGCTAGAGATTTCTCGTACCGTGTCGATGTCCGCCATGCCCAATCCCGAGGTGAGCCTTCCCATCTCGCCCCGTGCCTATCTGGCACCACAAGGAACAGGCGCTGCCTGACTTGCTAGTGACCGCTTAGCCGGTCGCTGAATCCCAATTTAACTAAGACCTGTCGTGCGCCGTTTGGCGCACGCGGGATTCGCTCACCCTAAAGAAACCTCACATGGCTCTCGATCAGCAACAGACAACGCTTGCGCTCGCCTCGCTGCGGCTTCGCCTGGGCGACGACATCAAAGAATTTCAATGTGCGCAGCGGATGTTGCTGCGCAAGGCAGTGCTACAGGATGACCTGCAGTGGAATGTGATCTGGGAAGGGAAGAGCGCAATTGCAGCGCGTCTTGTCCAGCGCTTGCAGCGTCTCGGCGGCCTGATGGGGGCATGGTAATGCGTACTGTGATCGCTCACGGCATCGCTGTTCTGTTGCTGCTTGCACCATCTCTTTTGGCGGCTCTCGGGCTGGTGAAAGGGTGATCATGCGCGGTGCACGAATTAAGGACCATGCGTCATTCCGTCCGGTGGCGGACCTGCTGCGCGAGCGTGCAGCATGGGTGCCCACGCCTCCGGGTAATGAAGCTGCCAAGGCCGAACTAGAGAAATCCATTTCTCTCCTGCGCAACCGGCGACGGCCCAATCTCCAGACCGGCATTGCTTATTCTTGGGCGGCAATGGCAAAGCCAGTGCGCCGGCACATCCTCGCCCTGGCGGGACTCTCGGCAGATCGCTGGGAATGCCCTATTCACTCCTTCACTGAAGCTGAACGCCTGGCCATGCGCCATGCAGTGCTGCGTGCCATTACCACGTATGAAAGAGCGCTCAATGCAGTCTAGAACAGTCGATGCGAAGACACGGCGTCGGCATCGGGCGTTCGTCGAGTCGCGCCAGTTTGCCGGAGAGCTGGCACGTATTCCGTTGAAGTGGCGGGGACGCGTCGTGAGTCAGGCCCTCGAACTGATGTCCGTATGGCACTGGAACAAGATTTTTGAGCCAGTTGCGGTTCAGTTCGTTCGTGAATTCGCTGAGCAGTACGTGCCGGCCGGCGTGGATCTGTCACAGGATGACGCCGATATCTGCGCCACGGCCGAGAAAGCCGCCGAGAACGTCAAGAAGGTCTTGTGGAAGGCGATATCTGATACCCACGCCCGCGACCTCATCGAACAAGAATGCAGCGACTACGGCATTGATATGCCTGAAGTGGATGACGACGACCTGCGCGCCATCATTGCGCGTGTTGTGGATCCGCGCTGGTGGCGCAGGCAACTGCGCAAGGTGGTCGGCCGCGCCTTCGAGGGCGGCAATATCCGCCTGGGCTACGTTCACTATCACGGCGAGCCGTATGCCAGCAATGACGCCGTGCTCTCTCGCCTGGCACAGAACCGGAGAAATGCCGCGGCACTGGAAGCAACCATGGTGCGCAATGAGGCTGGCCAGGAATTCAGCATTGCTGAGCTGGCCGAGAAGACGACCGCGAATAAGACCATCCGTCGCGGCGAACTCATGCTGCGCATCAATGGTTTCGAGGTTATTGCGAAGGAGTGCAACGATCAGGGGCTGTTCCTCACCTGGTCATGCCCATCGCGTTTCCATGCGACGCTGCACACGGGTAAGCCGAATCCGAAATATGACGGTTCGGACCCGCGCACCGCCAATAAGTACCTAGGCAAGATGACTGCGCTGGCGCGTTCGGCGCTGGCCCGTCGCGGCATCGGTCTGTACGGCTTCCGTATCGCTGAACCGCATCACGACGGTTGCCCGCACTGGCACATGCTGGTGTTTGTACGTGCGCTACCGGATTACACCACGCCGCATGTCAAGGACGTGGCCAGCCGCACTATCCGCATCATGAAGCGATACGCCTGGCGCGTGGATCGCGGCGAACCGGGTGCATTCAAGCGCCGCCTGGACGTGAAGCGCATTGATTGGGCGAAAGGCAGTGCTGCCGGTTATATCGCTA
>PJUA01000492.1_pt1 | contig 20339 bp, 22 predicted proteins | sample 1512151 | NCBI WGS metagenome assembly PJUA01 (sample SAMN08177678, study PRJNA422409) | Soil metagenome, whole genome shotgun sequencing project. | isolation source: Soil enriched on filter paper: beechwood xylan treatment | place: USA: Madison | collected 2015-01-15
GCCTCCACGCGGCAGCCGTGGCGGGACAGGTGGCGGGCGATGTCGGCGCAGGGCTCGTCGCCCAGGCCGTTCGGGCCGGGCTTCGGATTGGCGGCCATCACCACCACGCGCTTGGCGGCGGTCAGCAGGGGCAGGGCGTCGCCGACGGCGCGCGCCGCCTCGCGGCTGCCGTTCCAGCCGACCAGAACCCGTTCGCCGATGGTGGCGAAGCGGCCGGCATAGGGCACGACCAGAAGCGGCCGGCCGCATTCGAACAGAAGGTCGGCCGGCTGGGCGACGGGCTGGTCGCGGTCGCGGTCCGGATCGGGCTGGCCCACCATGATCAGGTCGGCATAACGGCCGCGCACGGCGGCGGTGATGGTCGGGTCGCCTTCCTGCGCCAGCCATTCGGACCGGTCGGTCAGACCATGGTGGCGCATGGCGTCGTCGAAGGCCGCCGCCATCCGGTCCGTCTGGTCCTTGCGGCTCTGCCGTCGGCTGTCTCGCAACTCCTGCGGGATTTCGGCTTCGATATAGCCGGGAAACACCGTGTCGGTGAAGGCATAGAGCGCGGTCAGGTGCGCATCGCACCGGGTCGCGAGCCGCGCCGCAAGGTCGAGACGTGCCGCGGACGCGGGCGTATCATCGACGACGACCAGGAAGTCCTTGAGAGCCATGGCGTAATTCCTGCCCAAATTGTGATCGTTGCCGTTATCGTCGGGGGTCTGTACGACCATGCGGTGCCGATCGGGGCGACATCCCCAGCCGCGTTGGCCCCACTTGTATTGGCAGTATAAATCTGACCGGCTCAGGCGCCGCCTTTCCATTCCAGGGCACAGCCATGCCCCCGCCGCGTTCCTGCACCGCACAAAAGCGACCGGGGGTCGGACTTCCGGTCAAGGTTGCAATCTCAGGCCGCAAGTGGCGTGACAAAGAACCGGGATAATTCCATCGCTCTTTCTCGCCGGAACAGAAAACCCGGATTGTGTGCGTTGCTTTGCTGCAACCGCGGCTTGAATGAATACTATGATATGCCCATGGACATGCCCATGTGTCTCCGTTGCATCGCCTGTAGAAATGTCCAAGCTCTGTTGCACCGGGGCAGCTTTGGTTTTGACGGGTGGGTGACACTTCGCGTAAGTGTTGGGTATCGATTTCCTGATGAGTACCCCACTCTATCCTCGCCATGAGTCCAGATCCCCGAATCTCCGCGCTGGCCGACGCTTTATCGGGTGCCGCTTCCGGTGCGCCGGGGCTTGACGCCCTGCGTCAGATTCTCGACGCCATGACGGTGAAGGTGGCGTTGATGGACCCGCGGCGGCGGCACATCTACGCCAACCGCGCCTATCTGGAGATGATGGGGACGACGCTCGACAAGGCGGTCGGCGGCACCATCGGCGAACTTCTGGGTCCGGAGCTTCAGCGTAACACCCAGGCCGCCGCCGAACGCGCGCTGGCGGGCGAGACGGTGCAGACAGAAGGCTGGATCACCCAGGCCGACGGCCAGCAGCGCTACGTGATGCGGCTGCACGCGCCGCACCGGGCGGAAGACGGCGCCATCACCGGCTATTTCGTGATCCTGCAGGACATGACCGAGCGCCGGCAGGTGCAGGACGACCTGTTCCGCCTCGCCTACTACGACCCGGTGACCGGCTTGGCCAACCGCCTGATGCTGCTGAAGCACATGGCGGACTATCGCAACATGGGCGAGCCCTTCACGCTCGTCATCCTGGACATCGACCGCTTCGCCGAAATCCGCAGCAGCATGGGGCAGGGCTTCGCCAACGAGCTGCTGGACGGTCTGGCGCAGCGGATGGCGGCGCAGGCCGCGGCCTTCGACCTGATCGCGCGCGTCAGCGACCATGCCTTCGCCATGCTGGCCGGCGGCGTCTGCGACCGGCCGGCGCTGGAAAGCGCCGTCGAGGAGCTGGCGGCGGTGGTGCGCTCCGCCCGCTCCAGCTCCGGCGGCACCGTGTTCCTGTCCGCCAGCATCGGCGTCGCCGTCTCGATGCCGACGCACGAGCGCCCCGACGACGTGCTGCGCGATGCCGAGATCGCCACCGCCCGCGCCCGCGAACAGGGCGGCGGCCGGCAGGCCTGGTTCGATCCGGCGATGCATTCCCATGTGGTCGAGCAGGTGCGGCTGGAACACGATCTGCGCGGCGCGCTGGACAGCGGCAGCGACCTGTGGGTCGCCTACCAGCCGATCGTGGAGATGGTGACCGGCGGTCTTGCGGGGTTCGAGGCGCTGATGCGCTGGACTCATCCCGAACGCGGCAACATCCCCCCCGGCATCTTCATCCCGATCGCCGAGAGCACCGGTCTGGTGGTATCGCTCGGCACCTGGGTGTTGCGGCAGGCCTGCCGGCAGATCGCGGAGTGGCAGGACCGCCGCGAACCGGGCTCCGCCCCGCTGTTCATGAGCGTCAACCTGTCCAGCCACCAGCTGTCCGACCCCAACTTCGTCCAGGTCGTGCGCGAGGTTCTGCGCGAAACCGGGGTGGAGCCGTCCTGGATCAAGCTGGAGTTGACGGAAAGCGCGGTGATGGACAAGGCGGAACAGTCGATCCGCCTGCTGCGCGACCTGCGGGCGCTGGGCATCAAGCTGTCGATCGACGATTTCGGCACCGGCTATTCGTCGCTGTCCTACCTGCACAAACTGCCGATCGACAGCCTGAAGGTCGACCGTTCCTTCGTCTCGGCCATGCACCAGTCAGAGGAAAACCGCGCCATCGTCCGCATCATCATGGATCTGGCGCGCCTGCTGGGTTTCGACGTGATCGCCGAGGGCATCGAGACCAGCGCCGACGCCAACCTGCTGCGCGCGCTGGCCTGCGACTACGGCCAAGGCTATCACTTCGCCCGCCCCTTGCCGTCGGCGGAGGCGGGCAAGCTGGTCGGCGGAGAACTGCCGTGGCAAATGCCGCGGTGAGGGCGGCGGCCTGACGCCGCCCCCTGAACCTTACTTTCCTCGGGCTTACTTCCCCCTGACGAACTTCGGCGTACCCGCCGCGCTGGGCAGCAGGCGGATGGCGTAGGGGCTGGTGCGCATCTGCGCCACCGCCTGGGCCGGGCCCGGCACGCTCTCGTGATAGCCGACGATCAGGTCGGCACCCTTCTGCTGCACGCTGTCGATGGCGACGCCATAGCCGGCCGTATCGCGCGGCCCCAGGAAGACCGCCACCGCCATCCGGCCGCCGGGCAGGGAGGACGGGGCCGGCTCCCCGACCCGCGCCCACAAGGCACTCCATTCGCCGGCGTCGCGGGCGACGACATAGGCGCGTTCGGCGGCGCTGCTGTGGTCGCCCTGCCAGCCGGTCCCGGCCTCCGCCTGGGCCGGCAGCAGATTGCCGTCGGCACGGTCGTTGCCGCCCTGGCAGGCAGCCAGAAGCAGCGCGGGCGTGAACAGCAGCGGGATCAGGCGGAGACGGAACGGCATCTTCATGGGACGGTCAGGCGCTCCGCGGCAGGATCGTCTCGACCAGCGACGCCCAATAGCTGGCGCCGGTGGTCAGGATCGCGTCGTTGAAATCGTAATGCGGGTTGTGCAGGCGGCAGGACGGACCGCGGTGGCCGCCATGGCCGAGCCAGATGTAGGCGCCCGGCCGCTCCTTCAGCATATAGCCGAAATCCTCCGCCGCCATGGTCGGGGCGGGGGCCCAGACCACATTCTCGTCGCCCACCACCTTGGCCGCCGCCGCCGCCGCGATGCGCGCCTCCGGCTCGCTGTTCACCGTGGCGGGATAGCCGGGACGGAAGCGCAACTCGGCCTTGGCGCCCAGACCTTCGGCGATGCTGGAGACGAGGCGGGCGAACTGCTCCTGGATGCGGCGGTGGTTCTCTTCCGAGAAGGTGCGCATGGTGCCGAGCATCCGCGCGCTGTCGGGGATGACGTTCGCCGCGGTGCCGGCCTCCAACACCGTGATCGACACCACGGCGCTTTCGGCCGGGTTGGTGCCGCGGCTGACCAGGCTCTGCGCTGCGGTGATGATGTGGGCTGACACCAGCACCGGGTCGATGCCGCGGTGGGGCATGGCGGCGTGGGCGCCGTGGCCGGTCACATGGATTTCGAACTGGTTGGCCGCCGCCATCACCGGGCCGGGATGGACGGCGATCTGGCCGGCCGGCAGTTCCGGCCAATTGTGCAGGCCATAGATCTGCTCGCAGTCGAACTGCCGGAACAGCCCGTCGTCGATCATCCGCTTCGCACCGCCCAGCCCTTCCTCGGCCGGCTGGAAGATGAAGTGGACGGTGCCGTCGAAGTTGCGCGTCTCCGCCAGATAGCGGGCGGCGCCCAGCAGCATCGTCGTGTGGCCGTCATGGCCGCAGGCGTGCATCTTGCCGGCATGGCGCGAGGCATGGTCGAAGTCGTTGGCCTCCGGCATCGGCAACGCGTCCATGTCGGCGCGTAGACCGATGGTCCGGCCGCTGCCGGTGCCGAGCCCCTTCAGGGTGCCGACCACCCCGGTCCCGCCCAGGCCGCGATGCACCGTTATGCCGAATTCCGCCAGCTTCGCGGCGACGATGGCGGAGGTGCGCTCCTCCTCGAACCCCAATTCCGGGTGGGCATGGATGTCGCGCCGCCACGCGGTCATGTCGTCCTGGAAGGCGGCGATGCGGTTGTTGATCGGCATGTCTCTAACGTCTGGTTGGAACGGCTGAATGGCGTTCAGGGGAACTGGCGGGAGAAGGTGGCAAGGGACAATGGATGGGCAACGAAGATGGGTCGTACGGCCGGAACCGGCCGGATCGGGGCGGCTTCCCGGACGTAACGGCGCCAGTCTGGCCGATTTGTGTGGCGAACGCCAGCGACAGCAAACAGCAATTCCGGGACTTAAAACGGCACGGCTCCGCCGCCGGGGAACAGCGCGGCGCAGCCGTGGGGCTTTACGATCCGCGTGGTCGACGGCGGATTGGCCGCCAACTTCGACGCCGGACGGATCGGCCGCCGCACCAGCTCGCCCCCGCAGTTCGGGCAGCGTTCCCCCGGCAGCCGGGCGCGGCAGTCGACGCAGAAGGTGCACTCGAAGGAGCAGATATAGGCGTCCGGTGCCTCGGGCGGCAGGTCGCGGTCGCAGCATTCGCAGTTGGGGCGCAGGTCCAGCATGGCGTGGTTTCCGGTTCAGGGATGCGCCATGGAGGATAGCGGGAGTTTCGGCGGCCGGTGAGTGGCGTGAATGCCGACAGGCGTGAAGATCTTGCCAAATCGGTGCACCTGTCGTCGGCGGAGGCCATCGATGCGGTGGTTCAACCTGCGACGAGCGCGGCCAGAACTTCGGACGCCAGCAGGCTGGGGTTGACCGGCTTGGCGATGACGCGGGTCACGCCCAGCTTGGCGAAGGCGGCGGAGGTCAGCTGGGACGGCACCTTGTCGTCGATGGCCGACAGGATGACCACCGGCATCTCCGGACGCAGGGAACGGGCGGCCTTGATCACCTCGAATCCATCATGGTCCGGCATGATGATGTCGGTCAGGACGAGGTCGAACTTCTGCACATACAGGATGCCGATGGCCTCCGTGGCGCCGGCGCACAGGGTCAGGTCATGACCTTCGCGCGTCAGGATCGCGCGGATCAGGTTGCGCGTGACCGGATCGTCGTCAACCACAAGCAGCTTGGCCATGCCAGTTCCCGTCGCCTCAATATTGCGCGCAGATATAGCCTGAACTTCGGCCTAAGCCAGAGGTCCTAGTCAATAGCACGGGCGCCATTCTGCGTGTCAAAATGTCACGCGGCGTCCAGCCCACGCTGTGAGAAACAGACCGGTTCCGGTCCACCGGCCTTGGAATGCGTTGTCCGTTTGGGGTAGTGTCCGCCCGCACCCCACGGACCAACAACGAGCAGACGCAAGACCGATGTTGCTTCCCAACGCCGTCCGCCGAATTGCCGGGGCCGCCTTTGCCGGTTCTGTCCTCTCCACCCTTCTCGCCGCCGGGCTTTTCGCATCTGGCTTGGCCGCCGCGCCGGCCGCCGCCGCCGACCCGCGCCATCTCGGCACCTTCAAGGACTGGAACGCCTTCGTGTTCGAGGAGAAGGGGCAGAAGGTCTGCTACATCTCCAGCCAGCCCAAGAAGACGGAGCCGAAGGCGAAGCGCGGCGACATCTATACGCTGGTCACCCACCGCCCGGCGGAGAAGGCCCTGGACGTCGTCAGCGTCATCGTCGGCTATCCGTTCAAGAAGGGCAGCGAAGCCGAGGTCAACATCGACGGCAAGGACTTCAAGCTGTTCACCGACGGCGAGACCGCCTGGGCCCGCGATGCCGACGGCGACCGCGCCGTGACCGCGGCGATGCGCGACGGCAAGCAGATGGTGGTGAAGGGCGTGTCCGGCCGCGGCACCAAGACGACCGACACCTACAGCCTGACCGGCGTCGGCCAGGCCTATGACGCCATCAACGAGGCCTGCGGCGTGAAGCGCTGATCGCCACAGCAGTTTACTTGGTCTTTTTCCCCTCGAGTCTTTTGACTCCGCGCGCGCATGGCCCTATGTAGTGGGGCCATGAGCGCCTCCAATCATGCCTCCGCCTTCGTTCCGCCGGCGACCGATGCCGACGGACGCAAGAACCTTGTCGGCCTGTCCCGCGAAGAGCTGGAAGCCGAGATGCTGTCGATCGGCCTGGAAAAGTTCCGGGCGCGCCAGCTCTGGCACTGGATCTATCACCGCGGCTCCACCGATTTCGCCGAGATGACCACGCTGGCCAAGCCGGTGCGGGAAAAGCTGGCCGACGTCTACGTCGTGGCGCGGCCGACCGTCGTGAAGGACCTGAAGTCGGCGGACGGCACCCGCAAATGGCTGCTGCGCATGCCGGACGGGCAGGAGGTGGAGAGCGTCCACATCCCCGAGGAGGATCGCGGCACGCTCTGCGTCTCCTCGCAGGTCGGCTGCACGCTGACCTGCCGCTTCTGCCACACCGGCACGCAGCGTCTGGTGCGCAACCTGGATTCGGCGGAAATCGTGGCGCAGGTGATGCTGGCGCGCGACATGCTGGCCGAATGGCCGGCGCCGCCCGACGGGCGGATGCTGTCGAACATCGTCATGATGGGCATGGGCGAACCGCTGTTCAATTACGACAACGTCGCCAAGGCGCTGAAGATCGTGATGGACGGCGACGGCATCTCGATCTCCAAGCGGCGCATCACGCTGTCGACCTCCGGCGTCGTGCCGATGATGGAGCGCTGCGGCGAGGAGCTGAACGTCAACCTCGCGGTCAGCCTGCATGCGGTGACCGACGAGCTGCGCGACATCATCATGCCCATCAACCGCAAATATCCGCTGCGGGATCTGATGGAGGCCTGCCGCAATTACCCCGGCCTGTCGAACGCCCGGCGCATCACTTTCGAATATGTGATGCTGAAGGGGATCAACGACACGCCGGCCGATGCGCGGGCGCTGGTGAAGCTGCTGGAAGGCATCCCGGCCAAGATCAACCTGATCCCCTTCAACGAATGGCCGGGCGCTCCCTACGAGCGGTCGACCGCGCGGGCGATCCAGGTCTTCGGCGACATCGTCAACAATGCCGGCTACGCCAGCCCTGTCCGCACCCCGCGCGGCGAGGACATCATGGCCGCCTGCGGCCAGTTGAAAAGCGCCAGCCTGCGCCTGACCGCCGCCGAACGCGCCGCCATCGCCAACGTCATCGCCGAGAAGGACGCGGCGCTGGTGTCGTAGAACCTCGGCAGGGCGGCAGGTCGTTTGGGGGAAGGCGGGCATGGACGCAGCGGCGACGGGCAGGGCGACGGGAAGTGGACCGGACGCCCCGATTCCCTGCCGCCTCTGCGGGGCTGACAGCACGCCGACGTTCGAATTGCGTTTGATGGGGCGTCATCCGGCCGGCTTCTTCCAATGCACCGGCTGCGGATCGATGCAGACCGAACAGCCCTATTGGCTGGCGGAAGCCTATACCGACCCTCGCCCGCTGACGGATGTCGGCATCGTCGCCCGCAGCATGGATTTGTCGATGCGGGTGGACCTGATCCTGTCGATGCTCGGTGTCGGCGCCGATGCCGTTTGCCTCGACTGGGCCGGCGGAAACGGCCTGTTCGCAAGGATGATGCGGGACCGCGGCTGGAACGTCTTCCTGCACGAACCCTACACGCCGAATTTCTACGTGCCTTTCCATTCCGCCGAACTGGCCGGGCTGGAGCGGGCGGACGTCGTCACCGCCTTTGAGGTGCTGGAACATCTGCCGGAGCCGGCGCGCGATACGCAGGCATTGTTCGCCTTCGATCCGGACATCCTGATCGTCACGACCGAACTCTACGGCGGGCAGGACCGAAGCTGGTATTATTTCGGCGAGGACAACGGCCAGCATGTGTTCTTCTACAGCCGCAAGGCGCTGGAACTGATCGCCCGCCGCCATGGACGCGGCCTGATAACCGCCGGATCGATGCATTTCCTGCTGCGTGCCAAACCGCGGCACTGCGCCTACGGCATGGCTGAAATCCGCGCGCTGGCCAATCTGCTCGGGGATCCGGATCGCCTGCACGCCGGAATGATGGAGCGGATGTCGGACCACATGCGCCATCCCTTCCGCCATGCTCTGCGCGATCATCAGGACATCCTTGGAAGGCTTCAGGCGGGGGAAAAACCAGCCTGACCGGCGACGCGACCGGATTGCGTCGCCCCCGCCGCCTGTGACAGGGTGGCGGCACTTCCGCCAACCAGACCCGGCCCAAGCATCGGCATGCCCGCCCCCATCGAGGACATCATCGCCAAGGCGATCAAGGACGCCGACAAGTCCTTCTTCAACGAGGATTATGCCAAGCAGGCGAAGGCCGTGACCGTCGCGCTGAAGAAGGCGGGGTACGAGGTGGCGCCGGTGAAGCCGCCGCCGGGGCTGGTCGAATGGGCCAAGGACAACATTCCGTTCGGCCGTCTTCGACCCGCGGAACTGATTACGCAGATGTACTCGATGATGGTCGAGAACGTGCGCCGCTTCGACAAGTAGCGGGGAGCCAGGCGCGGCGGTCCCCGACTGGCCTCATTCGCTGGTAATACCACAGAACCCGAAGGCCGTTTCTTTTCAGCCACTTCCCGCGCTGCGCCAAAATCGTCACACCAGCACTTTCGGCCACCCCCCGCCGTTGACTCGGCTGCTGCGGGAGCGTAATTCATTGCGCCAACCAATAGGACGGGACAGCCGTCCCAAAAGGGCACGCACCACCCAGCCGCCGCGGCAATCGTCATGTTGCGCCGCGTCCGGCCGCGAACAGAGGACGACGCAATGGCAAACGGCAGCGGTCGGCCGCTCTCCCCGCACCTTCAAGTCTACAAACTCCCGTTGACCGCAGTCATGTCCATCACGCACCGCATCACGGGCGTCGGGCTGGCTGTCGGCACGCTTCTGCTGGTCTGGTGGCTGGTCGCCGCCGCCGCCGGTCCGGAGGCGTTTGCGCGCGCGCAGGGCTTCATCGGGTCGTTCTTCGGCCTGCTGCTGATGTTCGGCTGGTCGGCGGCGCTGTACTACCACCTGTGCAACGGCATCCGCCATCTGGTCTGGGACGCCGGCAAGTCGTTCGAACTGACCGATGCCGACCGCAACAACAAGGTCGTCCTCGGCGCGACGGCGGTGCTGACCGTGCTGACCTGGATCGTCGGCTTGGCCGTGTGGTGAGGAGATAAGACATGGCGTCCAATAGCAAGACCCTCCGTTCGCCGCTTCAGGTCGCGCGCGGTCTGGGTTCCGCCAAGCATGGCACCGAACATTGGTGGTCGCAGCGTCTGACCGCGATCGCGCTCGTCCCGCTGACCGTCTGGTTCGTCTTCGGCGTCATCGGCCATCTCGGCGCCGATCACGCCGGGTTCATCACCTGGATGAAGTCGCCCTTCTCGGCCGTCATGATGGTCCTCACCGCCGTGGTCACCTTCCACCACGCCCAGTCCGGGCTGCAGGTGGTCATCGAGGACTACGTGCATGTGGAATGGCAGAAGATGGCGCTGATCATCGGCGTCAAGTTCCTGTCCTTCGCCCTGGCGGCGGCCTGCGTGCTGGCCGTCGTGAAGATCTTCATCGGAGCCTGACGACCATGGCGACCGCCTACAACATCATCGACCACACCTATGACGTCGTCGTCGTCGGCGCCGGCGGCGCCGGTCTGCGCGCCACCTTCGGCATGGCCGAAAAGGGGCTGAAGACCGCCTGCATCACCAAGGTGTTCCCGACCCGCTCCCACACGGTGGCGGCGCAGGGCGGCATCTCGGCCGCGCTCGGCAACATGGGCGAGGACGACTGGCGCTACCACATGTACGACACCGTCAAGGGGTCGGACTGGCTGGGCGACCAGGACGCGATCGAGTACATGTGCCGCGAGGCCATCCCGGCGATCATCGAGCTGGAGCACTACGGCGTGCCCTTCTCGCGCACGCCGGAAGGCAAGATCTACCAGCGCGCCTTCGGCGGCATGACCGCGCAGTACGGCAAGACCCAGGCCTACCGGACCTGCGCCGCCGCCGACCGCACCGGCCACGCCATCCTGCACACCCTCTACCAGCAGTCGCTGAAGCATGAGGCGGAGTTCTTCGTCGAATACTTCGCGCTCGACCTCATCATGGAGGACGGCGTCTGCAAGGGCGTGCTGGCCTGGAACCTGGACGACGGCACGCTGCACCGCTTCCGCGGCCAGATGGTCGTGCTGGCGACCGGCGGCTACGGCCGCGCCTACTTCTCGGCGACCTCGGCCCACACCTGCACTGGCGACGGCGGCGGCATGATCCTGCGCGCCGGCCTGCCCCTGCAGGACATGGAGTTCGTGCAGTTCCACCCGACCGGCATCTACGGCTCCGGCTGCCTCATCACCGAGGGCGTGCGCGGCGAGGGCGGATACCTGACCAACTCCAACGGCGAACGCTTCATGGAGCGCTATGCCCCGTCGGCCAAGGATCTGGCGTCGCGCGACGTCGTGTCCCGCTCGATGACCATCGAGATCCGCGAAGGCCGCGGCGTGGGTGAGCACAAGGACCACATCCACCTGCACCTCGAGCATCTGCCGCCGGAGATCATCCACCAGCGCCTGCCCGGCATTGCCGAGACGGCCAAGATCTTCGCCGGCGTGGACGTGACCAAGGAGCCGATCCCGGTTCTGCCGACCGTCCACTACAACATGGGCGGCATCCCGACCAACGTTCACTGCGAGGTTCTGTCGCCGACCGCAGAGAACCCGGACCAAGTGGTTCCGGGCCTGATGGCGATCGGCGAGGCGGCCTGCGTGTCGGTCCACGGCGCGAACCGCCTGGGCTCCAACTCGCTGCTCGATCTGGTGGTGTTCGGCCGCGCGGCCGCCATCCGCGCCGCCGAGGTCGTCAAGCCGGGCAAGGCCCCGTCGGTCAAGGCCGACAGCTGCGACAAAGCGCTGGAGCGGTTTGACCGCATCCGCAACGCCAAGGGCTCGATCAAGTCGGCCGACCTGCGGCTGGAGATGCAGCGGACGATGCAGAACAACTGCGCCGTCTTCCGCACCGGCGAGGTCCTGGACGAGGGCGTGAAGAAGATCGACGCCGTCTATGCCAAGAAGGGCGAGATGGCGATCTCCGATCGTACGCTGGTCTGGAACTCCGATCTGGTCGAGGCGCTGGAACTGGACAACCTGCTGGGCCAGGCGGTCGCCACCCTGCACTCCGCCCAGAACCGTCCGGAAAGCCGCGGCGCGCATGCCCGCGAGGACTATCCGAACCGCGACGACGAAGGCTGGATGAAGCACACCGTCATCTGGGTCGCGGACAACGGCGAGACGAAGATCGATTACCGCCCGGTCCACATGTACACCCTGACCGACGAGGTCGAGGTCTTCCCGCCCAAGGCCCGCGTGTACTAAGGCCCGCCGGATAAAGGAAATCAGCTATGGTTGAATTCAACCTGCCAGCCAACTCCAAGGTCGGCGTCGGCAAGACCGTCAACGTCGCGAACGGTGCCAAGCGGGCCAAGACCTTCAAGATCTACCGCTGGAACCCGGAGGACGGCCAGAACCCGCGCGTCGACAGCTATGTGGTCGACCTCGACAAGTTCGGGCCGATGATCCTCGACGCGATCATCTACATCAAGAACCAGGTCGACAGCACCCTGACCTTCCGCCGGTCCTGCCGCGAGGGCATCTGCGGGTCGTGCGCGATGAACATCGACGGCACGAACACGCTGGCCTGCCTGAAGGCGATCGACGAGGTTCCGGGCGACGTCAAGATCTACCCGCTGCCGCACATGCCGGTGGTGAAGGATCTGGTCCCCGATCTGAAGCACATCTATGCCCAGCTCGCCTCGATCAAGCCGTGGCTGCAGACCCAGTCGCCGGCCCCGAGCCGCGAGCGCCTGCAGTCGCCGGAGGACCGCGCCAAGCTGGACGGCCTCTACGAGTGCATCCTGTGCTTCTGCTGCTCGACCTCCTGCCCCAGCTACTGGTGGAACGGCGACCGTTACCTCGGCCCGTCGATCCTGCTCCAGGCCTATCGCTGGATCGCCGACAGCCGCGACGAGATGACGGGCGAGCGCCTCGACAACCTCGAGGATCCGTTCCGCCTCTACCGCTGCCACACCATCATGAACTGCACCAAGGCGTGCCCGAAGGGTCTGAACCCCGCCAAGGCCATCGCCGAGATCAAGAAACTGATGGTCGTGCGCCGCTGATTGCGGAGAGTAATCGCGACACGAAGAAAGGCGCCCCTCCGGGGGCGCCTTTTTCGTTTCTGCGGGGTCAGACGAAATCGGGATCGGTCGGCCGCGACGGCGGCAGGTCATTGCCGGGAACCGGGCTGTCGGTGGTGCCGGGGCCGCCGGGATCGGGCAGGTCGGGGTTGTCGGTCCCCGGCAGGTCGACGACCGGAACATCCTCGTGCGGACCGGGGAACGGGTTGGGAGGGGCGGCGCTGAGGCCGGGGGCGTTGATCGGCATGGGATGCTGTCCCTCTGTTGGTTGGTCGCGGTCGTGCGCTCTCCTGTATCAACGGCCGAGTCCGCAATCCGCTCCATCGCACGGGACGATTGCATGCGGACCGGTTGACCGGCGGCGGCGAGGGGGTATGCTCTTCGGGAGATCACCAACGACGACGAACCACGAATGGGCGGTGCCGGCCGGCGGCGCCCAGCGTATGGACACATTTTCTTTCTAGGGAAGGACCAATCATGGGCGGCATGGCAGGCCAGGCGTGGAGTTGGATCCAGGGCGAATGGATGGAGGGCAATCCGCCAATCGTCGGACCGCTGTCCCACACGCTGTGGCTCTCTTCGACGGTCTTCGACGGCGCTCGCGCCTTCCAGGGCGTGGCCCCCGACCTCGACCTGCATTGCGCCCGCGCCATCCGCTCCGCCCAGGTGATGGGGCTGGAGCCGATGGTCACCGCCGGCGAGATCGAGGAGCTGTGCTGGGACGGCATCCGCCGCTTCCCGAAAGAGGCGGAACTGTACATCCGCCCGATGTTTTACGCCGATGACGGCTTCGTCGCCCCGGCGCCGGAGAGCACGCGCTTCGTCCTGTCGATCTACGAGGACCCGCTGCCGCAGCCGACCGGCTTCGCCGCCTGCATCTCCACCCGCCGCCGTCCGATCCCGACCATGGCCCCGACCGAGGCCAAGGCCGCCTGCCTGTATCCCAACGCCGGCATGGCGCTGACCGAGGCGCGCAAGCGCGGCTTCCAGAACGCCATCATGCTGGATGTCATCGGCAATGTGGCGGAGTTCGCCACCTCGAACATCTTCATCGCCAAGGACGGCGTGGTGCGCACCCCGGTGCCGAACGGTTGCTTCCTGAACGGCATCACCCGCCAGCGCATCATCGCCCTGCTGCGCAACGACGGCGTGACGGTGGAGGAATGCACCCTGACGCCAAAGGATCTGCTTGAGGCCGACGAGGTCTTCTCCACCGGCAACCACGCCAAATGCGTGCCGGTGACCAAGGTGGAAGACCGCAGCTTCGCGGCCGGTCCGATCTTCCAGCGGGCGCGGGCGCTCTATTGGGAATACGCGTTCCGCTGATCGAGCAGAGCCACTGCCGCCCGGCGGTGATGGGCCAGCGTGACGGCCAAGCGGGCCAGCCACGTATCGGTCGTGCAGGCGGTCGCGGTCAATGCGCCGCGACGCCGGGCGGATGCGAGGCGCGCTTCGGCCGCGAGATCGGTGTGCAGGCGGAGCGTTGCGGCGCGTTTGACGGCGTTGGCGCGGGCCGCGCCGCCGAGCAGGGCGGTGCGAAGTTCGGGCTTCGGTGTCGGGCCGTCATGGGTGCGGTGAAGGCTGTCCAGGCGGGCGGCACGGTCCATGGGATGGGACGGTAGCGCCTGCCTGGATAGCAGTAAAGGGAAATTTTCCTAGGATCGTGCGCCGGGCCGGAAGGTGTTTTCCCTCACCCTCACTGGCTCGCCCAGATGATCCGCGCCATCCAGGCGACGTCCGACAGCGGGATGCTGCGGTCGGGGTGGGCGCGGTTGATCGACAGCAGTTCGATCTTGGTCGCCGTCTCGCGGATCAGTTGCTTGGCCATCACCTCGCCGCCCTTGGTGCGGACGACGACGCGGTCGTTGCGACGGATCTGCGCGGCGGGCGAGACGATGATGGTGTCGCCGTCGCGATAGACCGGCTCCATGCTGTCACCGGAGATCTCCAGCGCATAAGCGTGAGGGTCGCCCAGGCTGGGGAACAGCAGTTCGTCCCAGCCGCTGCCGGCGGGAAAGCCGGCGTCGTCGAAATAGCCGGCCGATCCGGCCTGGGCATAGCCGATCACCGGAACCCGCTGCAGCGGGGCGGTGCCGGCGCCGTCGCCGACCAGCGACACGAATTCCGACAGCGACGCGCCGGTGGCGTCCAGCACCTTGGAGATGCTTTCCGTCGAGGGCCAACGCAGCTTGCCGTCGTTGGTCGTGCGCTTGCTCTTGTTGAAGGTCGTCGGGTCCAGTCCGGCGCGCCGCGCCAGCCCGGAGGCGGAGAGCCCGTGCTGCGCCGCAAGACGGTCGATGGCCCGCCAGATGTCCGTGTGTTTCAGCATGGGACGATAATCTCATAAAGCGGCGACAGCGTCCCTAGGAACTTTTTCATAAACCTGTTGACCGCGCGCATTGAGCGGAACATAACGCAAACAGATGGCGCGGCCACAACCCAGGCCCGGCGCCCGCTCTTTCAAAAATCCGAAGCCGCAAGGAGACCAGCATGCTGAGTCCGGCCGCCCCCGTTTTGTCCGCCGCCCGCCTGTCCCAGATCGTGCCCTTGAAGGCGGAACCTTACAGTGTCGACGGCGAACCCTTCGCCGACGCGGAAGAGGCGTGGTTCTGGGCGGTGCAGGCGCATGACGCCAAGGCGGCGGGCGCGCGGGTGGTCGCCGGCTGCGGGCAGGTGGCGCGGCCCTGCGAGCCGCAGGACGTTCTGCGGGTGGTCGACCGCCTGTTTCGAATGCGCAAGCTGATGCGCGACCATCTGCATGTCATGGTCCATTACGGCCGCCGCCAGAATGCGCCGGAGCCGGATCGCTTCCGCGAACAGCGCGCCCATTCCCTGTGGACCGAGGCTTTCGCCGTCATTGCCCCCGCCCTGCGCGAGAAGGGCATTGTCCGGGGCATCGCCCGATGACCGCCACTCCCTGGACGGCGGCCTGGGTGGTCTATCGCGGGGAGGCGCCGCTGTGGTGGCTGCGTCTGCTGAAGCCGGGATTCCGCCATTGCCTGGCGTTGCTGACCGACGGGCGGCGCTGGGTGGCGGTCGATCCGCTGGCGGGCTTCACCGACTTGGCCGTGTTGGACCTGCCGGCCGGGTTCGACCTGCCGGGCTGGTACCGCGCCCAGGGGCTGACGGTGGATTCCGCGCCGCTGCGCCGCCCGGCCGGCCCCGCCCCCTGGGGCCCCTTCACCTGCGTCGAGGCGGTCAAGCGCCTGATCGGGCTGCGCGCCCGCCGGGTGCTGACCCCCTGGCAACTGCACCGCCACCTGACCGGAGGAAACCGCGAATGCCCGCATCCGCAGCCGTGAAACCGCCCGCCCGCCGGAAGGGCGACCTATCGGAACCGGAAGCCCTGCTGGACCGCTACCGCGCCGCCCGCGAACGGCGCACCGTGTGGGAAAGCCACTGGCAGAACTGCTACGACCATGCGCTGCCCAACGGCCGGCCCTTCCGCGGCGGCGGCACGCCGGGCGAGCGCCGGGTCGACCGCCTGTTCGACGGCACCGCGCCCGATGCGGTGGAGCAACTGGCCGCCAGCCTTTTGTCGGAACTGACGCCGCCCTGGTCGCGCTGGTTCGGCTTTCAGCCCGGCCCCACCCTGACTGGAGCGGAGCGCGATCGCGTCGCCCCGCTGCTCGACCGCGCCGCCGGCATCGTCCAGGCCCATTTCGACCGCTCCAACTTCGCGGTGGAGATCCATCAGGCCTTCCTCGACCTCGTCACCGTCGGCACCGCCAGCCTGCTGATGGAGGAGGCCGCCCCCGGCGCGCCGTCCAGCCTGCGCTTCACCGCCGTGCCGCTGGCCGAAGCGGTGCTGGAGGAGGGGCCGGAGGGCCGGCTGGACGCCACCTTCCGCCGCAGCGAGGCGACGCTGGCCCAGATCCTCCAGCGCTTTCCCGGAGCCGACCTGCCCGACGAACTGCGCAAGCAGGCGGCCGAGAATCCCGACAGCCGCTTCCCCCTGGTCGAGGCGGTGCTGCCCGACGGTGCGGCCTATCGCTGGGGCGTGGTGCTGGACAGCGGGCTGGCCGAACCGTCCTGGCTGGCGCAGGGGCGCTTCGCCCAGTCGCCCTTCGTCAATTTCCGCTGGCTGAAGGCGCCGGGCGAGACCTATGGCCGCTCGCCGGTGATGAAGGCGCTGCCCGACATCAAGACCGCCAACAAGGTGGTGGAACTGGTGCTGAAGAACGCCTCCATCGCCGTCACCGGCATCTGGCAGGCGGACGATGACGGGGTGCTGAACCCCACCACCATCCGGCTGGTGCCCGGCACCATCATCCCGAAGGCGGTGGGATCGGCCGGGCTGACGCCGCTGGCCAATCCCGGCCGGTTCGACGTGTCGCAGCTGGTGCTGGACGATCTGCGCGGCCGCATCCGTCACGCTCTGCTGGTCGACCGGCTGGGGCCGGTGGAGTCGGCGCGGATGACCGCGACCGAGGTGCTGGAACGCTCCGTCGAGATGGCGCGGCTGCTCGGCGCCACCTATGGCCGGCTGCAGGCGGAGCTGATGACGCCGCTGGTGCTGCGGGCGGTGTCGATTCTGCGCCGGCGCGGCGAGATCCCCGACATCACCGTCGATGGCCGGCTGGTCGAATTGCAGCACCGCTCCCCGCTCGCCCAGGCGCAGGCCCAGCGCGACGTTCAGGCGGCGTTGCGCTGGCTGGACAGCGTCAAGGCGCTGGGGCCGGAGGCGGAGGCGACGGTGGACGCGGCGGCGACCGCCCATTGGCTCGGCGAGGCCTTCGGCGTGCCGGCCAAGCTGATGCGGGCGGAGGTCGCCGCACCTGCGGCCACCCCTGTTGTTGCCCCTCCGCCTTCGCCGGCATCCCCCGTGGCGACGGCCGATGCCGGAACCTCCAATGGCTGAGCGCACGACCGGCGAACAGGCCGGCTGGGACTGGCTGGAGGCTTCGCCCTCCGCCGGTCCGGACCCCGCCACGGCGACCGACGCCGATCCGGCGCCCAGCTTCGCCCGCTGCTTCGCCGGGGGTGACGGCTTGCGGGTTCTGGCGATGCTGCGGGCGATGACGCTCGACCGCGCGCTTGGTCCCGACGCGCCGGAAGCGGCGCTGCGCCACCTCGAAGGACAGCGCCAGCTGGTCGCCACCATCCTCGCGCTGGTCGCGCGCGGGCGGGCGGGCTGACCGGCGGTGCTGCCGCTCTCCTCTTTCCCTTCCCTGCAGGAGTTGATGATGGCCGACACTCTGCTGACCGAATCCGCCGCGATCGATGGCGCTCCGCCGCTGCCGATCCCGGAGAAGTTCCGCGATCCCAAGACCGGCGCCCTGCGCGTCGAGGCTCTTCTGAAATCCTATCTGGAGCTGGAACGCCGTCTGTCGTCGCAGGGGCGGTCCGGGCAGACGCCGCCGGACGCTGCAACCGAGTCGGTCCCCGCAGCCGCTCCCTTCGATCCGGCCAGCCTCGACCCGGCGCAGCTTCGCCGGCTGCTGGGCGCGCCGGAGACACCGGACGGCTACAGCATCGCCTGCGACCATGGCCTGTTCCAGCCCGATCCGGAGATCAACGGCCGCCTGCACGAGGCTGGCTATACCCCGAACCAGGCGCAGCTTCTCTACGATCTCGCCGCCGAGCGGATGATCCCGCTGATCCAGACCATGGCCGCCGAGTTCCAGGCCGAACGCGAGGTCGAGCGGCTGGTCGCCCGCTTCGGCGGCGAGGAGCGTTGGCGTGAGGTGTCGCGGCAATTGCTGGCCTGGGCCGGCAAGACCCTGCCGCCGGCCGCGGTGGAAGGGCTGGCGACCACCTACGAAGGTGTCATGGCGCTCTACGCGATGATGACCGGCAGCGAGCCCGCCGCCCTGTCGATGGCGGGCAACCGCCCGGCCGGCGGCGAGGGCGAGGCCGAACTGCGCACCCTGATGCGCGACCCGCGCTATTGGCGGGACCGCGATCCGGCCGTGATCGCCCGCGTCACCGAAGGGTTCCAGCGCCTCTACCCCAGCCAGCGCTGAATTGAACCGTCGTCGGCCGCCATCCCCGCCAGCACAAGGCGAGTGGCGGCCGACACCAAGTGCGCCGACAGGGACAAAGCGCCGCAGCATGCAACCTTCGTATAGGTTGGACAGGCATCTGTTGCGCGTGCGAAGAAAAATTGCATTGCACGGCTGAAACGAAGCCGTCACTTTTCCCTCTGCATGACTAACCGTCCGTTTACCGAACGGACAAGAGAGCGACGCCGGGCCCGATGACGCTGCGCCGCAAGATTCGCTGGCTGACCTGGATCGGCCTGATCGGCTGCCTGATGGCGGCGATTCCCGCGCTCTACCTGCTGCGGCAGGGCATGATCGCCGAGCGGGGGCAGGTCGCTGCCGCCCTGGTCGATTCGGCGGGCGTGCTGCTGCGCGATCTGGAACGGTCGGCGTCCTCCGGCGCGATCTCCGGCGACGAGGCGCGCGACCGCGCGCGAACGGCCTTGCAGGCGCTGTCCGCCAAGCCCTTTCATGTCAGGATTTTCACGGACGGCATCGTTCCGCCGGGCTGGCCGGCCATCGACCGCGCAGTGACGGCGCAGGGACGGTTCGAGCCTTGGGGCTGGGCCATCGCCACCGCCGGCGACATCGGCGACCTCGACCGAGATTTCCTGATCGAGGCGTCGGGTTTTCTGCTGTTCCTGGCGGCCTTGCTGGTGCTGAGCTGGCCGGGGTCGCGCTTCCTGTCGCAGCATGTCGTCGGGCCCCTGGAAGCGCTGTCCGATCGCATGCGCCTGCTGACGGAGGGGCGGACCGACATCGACATTCCCGGCTGCGACCGCCGCGACGAATTCGGCGCGATGGCCCGCGCCATGGAGTTCTTCCGCCGCGCCGCCATCGCCCTGATCGAGCGGGACGAGCGGCTGGCCGGCATCATGAACAATGTCGGCGAGGCGATCCTGCTGGTCGACGCCCGCGGACGGATCGAGGAGTACAACCCCGCCGCGGTGGCGCTGTTCGGCGTGCCTGCCGGGGATCCTGCCGGGGATCTGCGCGGCCGGCCGCTGTCCGCGCTGTTCGCCGCCGCCGACCGTGCGCGGATCGATGCGCTGCTGGCCGGCATGGCCGCGGAGGCGGACGTTCCGGAGCCGGTGCGAGAAGAGGCGCTGGGGATCGAACGCGCGGGAAGCGGCGAACGGATCGACGCCTCGCTCAGCGTCTCGCCGCTGGTGGTGCAGGGGCGGCGCGGCTTCGTCTGCGCGCTGGCCGACGTGACCGAACGGCTGCGCCATGAACGCGAGCTGATGCGTCTGGCCACCCGCGACCGGCTGACCGGCCTGCCCAACCGCGCGATGATCGAATCGCTGCTGGAGGCGGCGGTGGAGCGCAGCCGACGCTACCGCCGCCCCTTCGCCGTACTGTGCCTCGACCTGTCGCGCTTCAAGCTGATCACCGACACGCTGGGCCATCAGGCCGGCGACGCGCTGCTGCAGGAGGTGGCGCGGCGGATCGTCGCCTCGGTGCGCGCCGCCGATCTGGTCGGCCGCATCGGCACCGACGATTTCGCCGTCGTGCTGGAGGAGATCCGCGACGCCGACGAGGCGGCGGCGATCGCCGGGCGCATCCTGGACGCCTTCGACGCGCCGGTCACCCTGCCGGGCTGCGAGCATTACGTCCGTCCGGCGGTCGGCATCGCCGTCTATCCGACCGACCTCGCCGGGGAAGGGGCCGCCGAGGGGCGTTGGGATGGCGACGACCCGCAGGCGCTTCTGCGCTCGGCCGAAACGGCGCTCTATGCCGCCAA
>PJUA01000493.1_pt1 | contig 20328 bp, 15 predicted proteins | sample 1512151 | NCBI WGS metagenome assembly PJUA01 (sample SAMN08177678, study PRJNA422409) | Soil metagenome, whole genome shotgun sequencing project. | isolation source: Soil enriched on filter paper: beechwood xylan treatment | place: USA: Madison | collected 2015-01-15
AGTCCGGCGGCGCCATGCGGGAAGGCTATGCCATCGCCATCGATCTGGACGGCGACCGGGTCGGTGCGCTCGCCGTCGCCGGCCCGACGGAGCAGGCGCGCCGCTTCGCCCGCCTCGCCCGTCATTGGGTGGTGGCGACCTTGCGGGCCGAAACGGCGGAGACGCGCCGCCTCGCCCTGACGCGCGACCTGTCCGAGCGGGTGGAGCGTGAGGTCGGCGGGTTCGCCGCCGAACTGGCCGAGGCCGGCCGCAAGCTGGAATCGGCGGTCGCCGCCGTCCGTTCGGCCGGGACGGAGGGGCTGCGGCAGGCCGCCGATGCCGCCGGTGCGGCGCGTGCCGTCGACGGGTCGGTCAGCGCCATCGCCGGCATGCTGGACCGGCTGGCCTCCACCTCCGACCAGATCTCCGGCGACACCGGCAGGGCGCGGGAGATCAGCCTTGCCGCGGCGTCGGACAGCGACCGCGCCACCACGGTGATGAACTCGCTGCGCTCCGCCGCCGAGCAGATCGCCAGCGTGGTGAAGCTGATCAACGCCATCGCCAGCCAGACCAACCTGCTGGCGCTGAACGCGACCATCGAGGCGGCGCGGGCGGGCGAGGCCGGGCGTGGATTCGCCGTCGTCGCCAACGAGGTCAAGGCGCTGTCGCGCCAGACTGCCGACGCCACCAAGCAGATCGCCGATCAGGTCGCCAACCTGCAGAAGGAGACCGCCGCGGTGGACGAGGCGCTGGGCCGCATCCACTCCACCATCGGCTCGATCCAGGCGATCAACGGCACCGTCGCCGCCGCCATCGACGAGCAGGCGGCCCTGACCTCGGACGTCGCACGCTCGCTCGACCAGTCGCGCCAGGATGCCATGGCGGCGGAGCAGCGGATCGGCGATGCCGAACAGACGCTTGGCGGGGTGACGCGCACGCTGGAGGAACTGACGACGCTGAGCCGAACCATCGCGGAGCGGGCCGGCACCCTGGGCAGCGGCATCAGCGGCCGGATCACCGACGTGCTGCGTCAGGTCCGGGGATAAGGCTGCTGGCAGTCGACGGAGTCGCCACCGGGTATGGTGGCTCCGGCGATGGTGGTGCGGGCGCTGCCGCTGCGGGCGGCAGGCGCCGCACCGCCCGGCAGCGGCACGATCAGCCGGCGCTTCACCGGCTGCTGCGCCGCGCGGCGCGACACGCCGGCGAAGATCTGCTTCGACGCCTCGATCATCGTCACCCCGGCGAAGGCCTTGAACCAGCGCCCGCCGACCTCTTCCCAGGCCGGCGCGGTCTTCTGCAGGAAGTGCGAGCGCAGCGGCGGCATGAACAGGGCGTGGCGGGTGCGTTCCGGCACGAACATGGTGTCGCGCAGAACCTGCTTCAGCTGCGAGGCGGAATAGGGGAATCCGTGGCCGAAGGGCGTCCAGTCGGCGCGCGCCCACAGGCCGCGGCGGTTCGGCACCACCGCCAGCACCCGGCCGCCGCCGGCCAGCACCCGCCAGATCTCGCGCATCATCGGCCGCAGCTGTTCGGTGCCTTCCAGGCCGTGGACCAACAGCACGCGGTCGATGGTGTTGTCGCCGAAGGGCAGGTCGGCCTCGTCGCCCAGCGCCACCATGCCCGGCCCTTCCGCCGGCCAGAAGCTGACGCCCTGGCTGGCCGGCATCACCGCCACCACCCGGTCGGCCTCGCCCATGAAGGGACGCAGGTACGGGGTGGTGTAGCCGACGCCGAGCACGATCTGGTTGCGCACGTCCGGCCAGATGGTGCGGATGCGCCGGCGGATCATCCGCTGGGCGGTGCGCCCCAATCCGGACTCGTAGAACTCCCTCAGATCGACGATATCTGTGTACATGGTATCCCAAGCGTAACACGGGTTTCGTATCGCAACAGCAGGGAGTCCGCTGCCGTGGAGGTCATTCTCGTTCCGGCTTTCGCCGACAACTATATCTATGTGCTGCGCGACGCGGCATCCGGCAAGGTCGGTGTGGTCGATCCCGGCGACGCCGCCCCGGTGCAGGCCGAGTTGGAGCGGCGGGGCTGGTCCCTCACCCACATTTTCCTGACCCACCACCATGACGACCATATCGGCGGCGCCGAGGCGCTGAAGGCCCGCTATCGCGCCAGCGTGGTCGGCGCCCGCGCCGATGCCCACCGCATTCCCGGCCTGGACGTGATGCTGGGAGACGGCGACCGCACGGTGTTCGGCGAACAGACCGCCCGCGTCTTCGCGGTTCCCGGCCACACCAGCGGCCATATCGCCTTCTGGTTCGAGGCGGCGGAAACCCTGTTCAGCGGCGACACGCTGTTCTCGCTCGGCTGCGGCCGGCTGTTCGAAGGCTCTCCGGCCCAAATGTGGGACTCGCTGCAAAGCCTCCGGTCGCTGACCGATTCGACCCGCGTCTATTGCGGTCACGAATACACCCAGTCGAACGGCCGCTTCGCGGTGACCGTCGATCCGGACAACGTCGCCCTGCAGCAGCGGATGGAGGAGGTCGCGGCCCTGCGCGAGCGAAACCAGCCGACGATTCCCACCACCATCGGGATGGAACGCCGCACCAACCCCTTCCTGCGTGCCGACGATCCCGGTGTCCAATCCGCCATCGGCATGTCCGGCGCCCCGTCGGTGGAGGTGTTCGCCGAATTGCGCCGGCGCAAGGACCATTTCCGGGGATGAGGGTTGCCGGCCCGGCGGTGGACCGGCGATCCGGCCTGCCGCTAGCCTGTCGTCAACCAAACCGAAGCGGCCAATCAGAAGCGTAAGGAGCGTCCATGTTGAAGCTGCGCTGGAGCGCCACATCCCCCTATGTGCGCAAGGTGATGATGGTGCTGATCGAACGCGGGCTGGAGGACCGGGTGGAGCGGGTGACGACCGATCCCTGGTCGGCCGACACCGACCTGCCCAAGGACAACCCGCTGGGCAAGGTGCCGGCCTTGACACTGGAAGACGGCACCACCCTGTTCGACAGCCCGGTGATCGTCGAGTATCTCGATTCGCTGGGCGACCGGGCGCCGCTGCTTCCGCAGGCGGGCCCGGCCCGCTGGACTGCGCTGCGGCTGCAGGCCATCGCCGACGGCATCTGCGACGCCGCCATCCTGCGCCGGCTGGAGTCCATGCGTCCGGACGGGGAGAAATCCGCCAACTGGATGGAACGCCAGCGCAAGGCGGTCGCCCGCTCGCTCGATCTCCTGGAGGCCGAGGCTGCCTCGCTGGACGGCGATGCCACCATCGGCACGCTGGCGGTGCTGGTGGCGCTCGGTTACCTCGATTTTCGCTTCGGGCATGAGGATTGGCGCGAGGGTCGGCCGGCGCTGACCGCATGGTTCGCCAAGGCCTCCGACCGCGACGGCCTGCGGCGGACGGCGCCGCCGGTGTAACGCGGGCCGCTGGGCCAAGCTTTTACGCGGCATACGTGCAGTAGAGCGGCGTCCGGCAGGGTCGGGCGCCGCTTTTCTATTCGGCGCCGTTTACGTTCGATTCACCATGGCCGGCTACGCGACGGATGATTTCCCGTCTCCAGCGATCTTTCGATTGTGCGTCGCGAAAACTTCATCGAAGCGTCACCGATTCATCCAACCAGAAGGGCTACCCATGGCGCCGGCCGGCTCGCGGAGAACCGCGGGCGCGGCACGGACAACCTCCAAGCCACGGGTGGCCCTTATGGCAAAGCCAGTCGACCAGCGCCGGCGGTCCGGCATCAAGTCGAAGATGCTGATCGCCTTCGGCACCGTGGCGGCACTTCCCTGCATCGCCGCGGTGGTGGGCTGGATGTCCTATGGCGCCGTCCGCGGCCATGTCGCCGACATCACCGGCACGCAGGTGCCGGTGCTCAGCGCCGCCCATGGCCTTGCCACCACGACGGCGCGGGTGCTGGCGCTGGGGCCGCTGATCGACGCCGCGACCTCCGAGGAGGATCTGGGCCGGCTGCGCAGCGCGGTGGCGGAACAGCGCGGGGCGCTGGACGGGCAGCTCGTCCGGCTGGCGGACGGGTATGGTCATACTGGGGGCGATGCGGATCGCGTCGCGGAACTGACCGGCACCGCCCGCTCGCTGCTCGGCACCATCGACGCGCTGGGGACGGCCACCGGCCGGCGGCTCACTCTGCAGGAACAGCGCAGCGGTCGGCTGGCGGAGCTGAGCGACATTCATGCCAAGCTGCTCGCCGCGCTGAAGCCGGACATGCAGGCGTCGCGCGAGCAGCTGGCCCAGGCGATCGCCGCGATGGTCGAGGCGACCTCGCAATCCTCCGCGGTGATCGGCGCCGAGCTGGGGCAGACGGTGATCCCGCTGTTCCAGCTGCGCGGGGCGGAAGCCGCCCTGGCGAAATCGCTGCTGATCGGCGCGTTCGAGACCGACCGGTCGAAGGTGATGTCGCTGTCCACCGACTTCGACTCCGCGCTGTCCGACCTGCAGGGCGCGTTGCGTCCGCTGGCGAAGAGCGAGGCGGCGGCTCCGGTGGTGGCAGCGATCAACGAGCTGGCGGCGTATGGCGACGGCGACAAGAGCGTCTATACCCGCCGCGTCCGCCAACTCACCCCCGGCATTCCGGAGGCGGAGGCGTACAAGCTGGCCGAATCGCTGGCGGCCGGCGTCGATGACATCGTCCGGCTGGACCGCGACGCCAACGCCCGCATGCTGCCGCTGATGCTCAATTCGCGCGGCCGAATCGCCGAGGCCGGCAACGCCATCGCCGAGCGGATGCAGGACCTGTCAACCAACGTCGTGCCGGCCGCTCAGCACCGTTACACCGTGCTGAGCGGCCTGATGGCCGACGCCAACCTGCTGGCCGGCAAGCTGGCTGAGGCCGGCAATGCGGAAACGCCGGCCCGCCTGACCACTGCACGCCGCACGCTCGATCCGCTGGCGGCGACGATCCGGGCCACCTTGAAGGACTCGAACGACGATCTGGGCGCGGAGACCCGCCGGCTGGCGGAGCGGCTGCTGGCGCTTGGCTTCGGCGACGACGGCATCCTGGCTCTGCGCAGCGGCGAATTGGCGGCCTATGCCGAGAATGCCGCGCTGATCGACAGCAACCGCAGCACCGGCGCCGCCCTGACCGCCATGGTCGACGGGCTGGTCCAATCGGCCGAGCGGGCGACCGCCGACGGGGCCGCCGCCGCCCATGACGCGCTGGAGCGCACCAACGAAATCCAGTTCCTACTGGCGACCGCCGGCGTGCTGCTGGCCGGGCTGATCGTCTCGCTTTATGTCGGGCGCCGCGTCGTCGGCCGGATGGAGGCGCTGGCCGACGCCATGCGCCGGGTCGCCGGCGGCGACCTGACGGTGGAGCAGAAGGCCGACGGCAACGACGAGATCACCGACATGGCCCGCGCCCTGTTCGTCTTCATCGCCAATGCCCGCGCCATGGAAGAGGCGCACGAGAAGGTGGAGGTCGAGCGCCGCAACGCCGCCTCGGCCCGCCGGACCAGCATGCTGGAGATCGCCGACCAGTTCGAACGCAACGTGCTGAGCAGCGTCGAGACCCTGGCCGAGGCCGCCCGCGTCATGGCCGCCCGCGCCCGTTCGCTGACCGACATCGCCGCCAACGCCAACGACCGGGCGGAGGCCGCCATGCAGCTGTCCGGCGAGATGGCGGCGGGGATCCAGCAGGTGGCGACCGCCGCGTCGGAAATCTCGCAGTCGATCGCCGAGATCAGCAAGCGCACCGGGGAATCGGCCCGGATCATCGGCGACACCGCCGCCGGGGCGGAGCAGGTGAAGGCCACCGTCGCCGACCTGTCGAGCACGGCGGGCGAGATCGGCACGGTCGTCGGACTGATCGACGAGATCGCCGGCCAGACCAACCTGCTGGCGCTGAACGCCACAATCGAGGCGGCGAGGGCAGGGGAGATGGGCCGCGGCTTCGCGGTCGTCGCGGGGGAGGTGAAGGCCCTTGCCGGCCAGACCGCCCAGGCCACCGCCGAGATCGCCCGCCAGATCGCCGCGACCCAGGCGGCCAGCCGCGAAACGGCGGAGGTGGTGGCGACCATGACCGGCAGCGTCCAGCGCATCGAAACCAATGCCTCGGCCATCGCCGCGGCGGTGGAGGAACAGGCGATGATCACGTCGAGCATCGTCGACAGTTCCCACCGCGTCGCGGTCGGCACCCAGGCGGCCTCGGACCATGTCGCCGGCCTGTCGGAGGCCGCGGCCAAGGTGCGCACCCAGGCCGGCGACGTGCTGCAGGTGGCGGAAAGCCTGTCGCACGAGGCGACCAGCCTCGGCTCATCCGTGCATCTGTTCCTCCAGGAAATCCGGGCCGCGCGATGAGCGGGCGGCTTCGGGCAAGAACGGGTCGGTTTCATAAAACTGACACGTAAACAAAACAAACCCGTCACTGGCGGCGGCTATGGTCACCGCGACGAAGAAGGCGGGTTACGACGTCCGGCCGAGGCCGGGCATTTCTCCAACCCAACGACACCGTCCAAACCTATCGGGAGTTTTGCCGTGAAAACCATGACTTCGGCGTTCGTTCGTTGCGCCGCCTTCGGTGCCCTGGCCGCTCTGTCCGTGTCGGTCGCCCCGCTGTCGGTCGCCTCGGCCGCCGACATCTCCGGCGCCGGTGCCACCTTCCCGTACCCGATCTATGCCAAGTGGGCCGACGCCTACAAGAAGGAGACGGGCACGGGCCTGAACTACCAGTCGATCGGTTCGGGCGGCGGCATCAAGCAGATCAAGGCCAAGACGGTCACCTTCGGCGCGTCGGACATGCCGCTGAAGCCGGAAGAGCTGGAGCAGGCCGGTCTGATCCAGTTCCCGATGATCATGGGCGGCGTGGTTCCGGTCGTGAACCTGAAGGGCATTAAGGCCGGCGAAGTGAAGCTGTCGGGCACCGTTCTCGCCAACATCTACATGGGCGAGATCACCAAGTGGAACGACCCGCAGATCAAGGCGCTGAACCCCGACGTCAACCTGCCGAACACCGCCATCGCCCCGGTCTACCGCTCCGACGGGTCGGGCACCAACTTCCTGTTCACCGACTACCTGTCGAAGACCAGCCCGAAGTTCAAGACCCAGATCGGCGCCAACACCTCCGTCCAGTGGCCGGCCGGCATCGGCGCCAAGGGCAACGAAGGCGTGGCCAACATGGTCAAGCAGACGGACGGCTCGATCGGCTACGTCGAATACGCCTACGCCAAGCAGAACAACATCACCCACCTCGACCTGCAGAACAAGGACGGCAAGACCGTCGCTCCGAAGATCGAGGCCTTCCAGGCTGCCGCCGCCAACGCCGACTGGGCGAACAGCAAGGGCTATTACGTCCTGCTGACCGACGAGCCGGGTGCGGAGAGCTGGCCGATCACCGGCGCCAGCTTCATCCTGATGTACAAGAACCCGCAGGACGCCTCGGCTTCCGGCGAAGCGCTGAAGTTCTTCGACTGGGCCTATAAGAACGGCGACAAGATGGCGACCGAGCTGGACTATGTCCCGATGCCGGACTCGGTGGTGTCGCTGGTCCAGAAGACCTGGGCGCAGACCATCCAGGCCGACGGCAAGCCGGTCTGGACCGCGTCGGCCAAGTAACCACGGCCAACCGACCTCGGGTGGGCCGGCGGACGGCTCGCCCGAGGGCATGATCGCCGGTGGGAACGGAAATTGCGCCGTTCCCACCGCACGCCTCACGGAGCGGCCATGACCGAGATCGCGCTGACCTTGACCGACGCACACGCCTCCACCGCCCGACGGGCCCGCCGCCAGCGCCTGCAGGATGCGGCCTTCCGCAACGCCACCCTCGCATTCGCGCTGCTCGTCCTGCTGATCCTGGGCGGCGTCACGGTTTCCCTGATCGACGGCGCGCTTCCGGCACTGCGCACGTTCGGCTTCGGCTTCGTCGCGACCGAAGTCTGGAACCCAGTGTCCGAGCAATTCGGCGCGCTCGCCCCGATTTACGGCACGCTGGTCACGTCCATCATCGCCATGGCCGTCGGCATTCCCGTCAGCTTCGGCATCGCGCTGTTCATCACCGAGATGTGCCCGGCCTGGCTGAAGCGCCCGCTCGGCGTCGCCATCGAGCTGCTCGCCGGCATTCCCAGCATCATCTACGGCATCTGGGGCCTGTTCGTCTTCGCCCCCTTCATGCAGTCGACCATCCAGCCCTTCCTGATCAACACGCTGGGCCAGATCCCCGGCATCGGCAACCTGTTCATGGGCCCGCCCTACGGCATCGGCATCCTGACCGCCGGCCTGATCCTGGGCATCATGGTGCTGCCCTTCATCACCTCCATCACCCGCGACGTCTTCGAGACGGTGCCGCCGATGGTGCGCGAGTCCGCTTACGGGCTGGGCGCCACCACCTGGGAAGTGGTGTGGAACGTGGTGCTGCCCTACACCCGCACCGGCGTTGTCGGCGGCGTCATGCTCGGCCTCGGCCGCGCGCTGGGCGAGACGATGGCGGTCACCTTCGTCATCGGCAATGCGCACCGCATCAGCTCCTCGATCATGGCGCCGGGCACGACGATCTCGGCCTCCATCGCCAACGAATTCACCGAGGCGGTCGGCGACGTCTACACCTCCTCGCTGGTGGCGTTGGGCCTGATCCTGTTCCTGATCACCTTCACCGTGCTGTCGATCGCCAAGCTGATGCTGCTGCGCCTGCAGCGCAAGGCCGGAGTCTGAGGCCCATGACGATGTCCAATTCCGCGACGCTGGCGACCCCCATCGGGGGGCTGTATCACCGCCGGCGCATTGCCAACAAGCTGGCGCTGACCCTGGCGCTGGGCGCCGCCGGCTTCGGCCTGTTCTGGCTGGTCGCCATCCTGTGGACGCTGCTCTACAACGGGCTGTCGGCGATCAATCTCAGCCTGTTCACCGAGAACACGCCGCCGCCGGGCGGGGAGGGCGGTCTGCTGAACGCCATCTTCGGCAGCGTCATCATGACCACGGTCGCCACACTGGTCGGCACGCCGGTCGGCGTCATGGCCGGCACCTATCTGGCGGAGTTCGGCCGTGGCACCAAGCTGGCCGAGGTGGTGCGCTTCATCAACGACGTGCTGCTGAGCGCGCCGTCGATCATGGTCGGCCTGTTCGTCTACGAGGTGCTGGTCGTCCGCATGGGCCATTTCTCGGCCTGGGCCGGCGCCATGGCGCTCGCGGTGCTGGTCATCCCGGTCGTCGTCCGCACGACCGAGGACATGCTGAAGCTGGTGCCCAACAGCCTGCGCGAGGCCGCCGCCGCCCTGGGCGCGCCGCAGTGGAAGGTCATCACCATGGTGGCCTACCGCGCCGCCCGCAACGGCATGATCACCGGCGTGCTGCTGGCCGTCGCCCGCATCAGCGGTGAAACCGCGCCGCTGCTGTTCACCGCCCTGAACAACCAGTTCTGGAGTGCGGATATGAACGCACCGATGGCCAACCTGCCGGTGGTCATCTTCCAGTACGCGATGTCGCCCTATGAGGACTGGCGCCAGCTGGCCTGGGGTGGCGCGCTGCTGATCACGGTCGCCATCCTGCTCCTCAACATCGGCGCCCGGCTGCTGGCCGGTCTCGGCACGACGAGAAAGTAACCATGACGATGACCCACATGGACGCCAACAGCCCCGCCCACGGCAGCCGCCAGATGCCCCCCAGCATGATGGGCGGAACCGCCGCCGATCGTCCCATCGCCGGTGCCGGCCTGCCCGAGAAGATCAGCGTCCGCAACCTGGACTTCTTCTATGACGGCTACCGGGCGCTGAAGAGCATCTCGCTGCCGCTGTATGACCGTCAGGTCACCGCCTTCATCGGCCCGTCGGGCTGCGGCAAGTCGACCCTGCTGCGCATCCTGAACCGGATGTACGACCTCTATCCCAAGCAGGTCGCCACCGGCGAGGTTCTGCTGGACGGCCACAACATCCTGTCGCCCAAGCAGGACCTGAACCTGCTGCGCGCCCGCGTCGGCATGGTGTTCCAGAAGCCGACGCCGTTTCCGATGTCGATCTACGACAACATCGCCTTCGGTGTGAAGCTGTACGAGAAGCTGTCCCGTGCCGACATGGACGAGCGGGTGGAGTTCTCGCTGCGCCGCGCTGCGCTGTGGGACGAGGTGAAGGACAAGCTGCGCCAGAACGGCATGAGCCTGTCCGGCGGCCAGCAGCAGCGCCTGTGCATCGCCCGCGCCATCGCGGTGAAGCCGTCTGTCCTGCTTCTGGACGAGCCGACTTCCGCGCTCGATCCCATCTCCACCGCCAAGTGCGAGGAACTGATCGACGAGCTGCGCTCCGACTACTGCATCGCCATCGTCACCCACAACATGCAGCAGGCGGCCCGTATCTCCAACTTCACCGCCTTCATGTATCTGGGCGAGCTGATCGAGTTCGGGAACACGGAAGAGATCTTCACCAACCCGACCAAGGAAAAGACGTCCGAATACATCACCGGCCGCTTCGGCTGACGTTTTGCGCCGCCGGTCCTTTCCGCTTTTGGGCAGGGCCGGCGTCATTTTGTATTTCAGGTGTTGGAAGTCGGCAGCGGCTGGGGAGGGAGACACGCCCCACGGCCCCGAAGGCTACCCGGCATCCCTTACGGTACGCCGCTGCCTATTCACGACTGTAACACCATAATGTGGGTGTCGGCATAGACGCAGGTGACTGTTATTTCCATAATCTAACTTATGCGTTTCTTGTTTGTAGGCGCAATGTCAAAATGTCAGTCCCTCGCAACATAGAACTGTCAGTCCTCCATCAGATTTGCGTCACCAAGGTGCCGGTGTCGCTGCCGATAGCCCTCCCGCATCCGCAGGATGTGCAGAATTTTCCAAACCGGCCGCGAACCGACAAGACCGGTGTCGCGTCGATGACAGACTTTGTCGCTCCACCCACATGAAAACATTGGGAAGGCGACGGCAATGTCCGCACCGGCTGCGAGTGGCACTTCTCCCCTGCCATGGCTTCTGCTTCTCCTGTCGGTGACGACGGGGCTGGTCGACGCCATCAGCGTTCTTGGGCTGGGCAAGGTCTTCACGGCCAACATGACCGGCAACATCGTCTTTCTCGGCTTTGCCGCGGTGGGAACGCCGGGCTTTCTGGTCATGCCGGCGGTGACGGCGCTGGTCTCCTTCCTTGCCGGCGCCCTGATCGCCGGCCGGCTCGGCAGGACGCTGGCCGGACGGCCGATGCGGCACTGGCTGCTGGCCTCGGCGCTGTTCGAAACGTCGCTGTTCTGGATCGCGGCGGTCGTCGCTGCCGGCTTCGATGCCGACCTGAATGCCGCGGTGCAATCCAGGGCGTTCGGCATCTATGCGATCATCGCCCTGACCGGGTTCGCCATGGGCTTCCGCAACGGGACCGTCCGGCAATTGAAGGTTCCCGACCTGACCACGACGGTTCTGACCCTGACCCTGACGGGGGTGGCCGCCGATTCCAGCCTCGCCGGCGGGGCGAACCTCAACCTCGGCCGGCGGCTGGCCAGCGTGGCGGCGATCTTTCTCGGGGCTGCCATCGGCGCCGTCATGGTGATGCAGAGCGGATTGGTGCTTCCCCTGGTCGTCGTGGGGGCTCTGGTGCTGGCCGGCACCGCAGTCTGCGCGCTTCACCCCGTGGCCGCCGCGCCGGCAGCGGCCTGACGCTCCGGAGATCGATCATGAAGGCCGGCCGGATGGAGGCGTTCACCGATGGGGTGCTGGCAATCGTCATCACCATCATGGTGCTTGAGTTGAAGGTGCCGGTTGATGGCAGTCTTGCCGCGCTGGCGGAGCGTGTTCCCATTCTGCTGGCCTATGTGCTGTCCTTCATCAATGTCGGACTGTACTGGAACAACCATCATCATCTGTTGCAGGCGACCACGCGGATCGACGGGCGGGTTCTGTGGGCGAATCTTTTTCTGCTGTTCTGGCTGTCGCTGGTTCCCTTCGTCATCCGCTGGCTCGACGACAGTTCGTTCTCGCCGGTGGCGACGGCGGCTTATGGCGTCGTCCTCGGCATGGCGGCGGTCGGCTACAGCCTGACCGAACATGCGATCATCGCCTGCGGCGGCCGGGAGTCGGCCGTGGCGCGTGCCGTCGGATCCGATCTGAAGGGCAAGATCAGCCTGGCCATCTATGTGTTGGCCATTCCGGCGGCCTTCATCCTGCAATGGCTGTCCATCCTGCTGTACGTCCTGGTGATCCTGTTGTGGCTGGTGCCTGACCGCCGGATCGAGCGCACCCTGGAGGGGTGACAAAGCGATCAGCGCATACAGGGATTTGCCGATGGCGGCGATCGGCAAGCCGACCTGACCGCGTGCGACGGCAAAACATATCCGCTATCGGAAATAATTCGCTTCACAACCGGCTGCGCGCATCCTATGATGATGCTTCATTGCGCGATGCCGCCCGGCCTGCCCTCTCTGGCCGGGGCGCGCCCGCGCCCTGTTCGGGCGCCTTAAACCTCGTTGTTCCTGAAGGTCTTTTCCATGTCTCCCGTTCTTCGTCCGCGCAAGGCCGCGACGGCCTTCATTCTCGTCACCGCGGCGCTCGATATCGTGGCGATGGGCATCGTCATTCCGGTGCTGCCGGCGTTGATCGAGCAGTTCGTCGGAGCCGACGCCCAGGCCGGCACCATCAATGGTGCGCTGATCGCGCTGTGGGCGCTGATGCAGTTCTTCTGCTCCCCGGTGATCGGGTCGCTATCCGACCGGTTCGGGCGGCGGCCGGTGATCCTGCTGTCGGCGCTGGGTCTGGCGGCCGATTATGTGCTGATGGCGGTGGCACCGAACCTGTGGTGGCTGGTGGTCGGACGGGCGATCGCCGGCGTCACCTCCTCCAGCTTCACCACCGTCTTCGCCTATATGGCCGACGTGACGCCGCCGGAGCAGCGGGCGCGCGCCTATGGCCTGATCGGCGCCGCATTCAGCGCCGGCTTCATCGCCGGTCCGCTTCTGGGCGGTCTGCTGGGCGAAATCTCGCCGCGGGCACCCTTCTGGGGGGCGGGCCTGCTCAGCGGGCTGGCGTTCCTCTATGGTCTGGTGGTGCTGCCGGAATCGCTGCCGCCGGAAAACCGCATGGCCTTTTCCTGGCGCCGGGCCAACCCGTTCGGGGCGCTGCGGCTGCTGCGTTCGCACCCGGAGCTGTCGGGTCTGTCGATGGTCAATTTCATGCTTCATGTCTCCCATCAGGTCTTCCCCGCCGTTTTCGTGCTCTATGCCGCGCATCGCTATGGCTGGAGCGCCTGGGATGTCGGGCTTCTGCTGGCGGTGGTCGGCGCGCTCGACATGGTCATGCAGGGGCTGGTGGTGTCGCGCATGGTGAAATGGCTGGGCGACCGCGGCACGATGGTCGTCGGCCTGTTCGGCGGGGCCGTCGGGCTGGCCTGCATGGGGCTGGCGCCGAATGGCGGCTGGTTCGCGCTCGCCATCCTGCCGAACGCGCTGTGGGGCTTGGCGATGCCGACCATCCAGTCGCTGATGACGCAGCGGGTCAGCCCGTCGGAACAGGGTCAGCTGCAGGGTGCCAACATGAGCGTGGCCAGCGTCGCCGGCATCCTGTCGCCGGTCTTCTTCGGGGCGGTCTATTCCGCTTCGGTGGGCAGCGAAGCGCTGTTCCCGCTTCCGGGTGCAGCCTTCCTGATCGCGGCGCTGGTGCTGCTGGCCGGTGCGCTGATCGGCTGGGTGGTGGCTCGCCGCAATGGACGGGCCGTGGGGGCGGACGGTGTCGCCGCCTGAACGGCACCCTGCCCTTCCCCGTGCCCAACCCCCATGGCCGGCCCTTGCACCGGCTGTGGGGCGTCCCACATAGCTGTCGCGCCACCCCGCACAATGTCCCATTGCTCCGCTGCGTTATCAGCGGTGGGAATTTGGCGGACGACAGGGTAAGACTGTCGGCTTATCCATCCGCATTGTTGATAGAGATCCGGAGAACGCGATGCTCGCGGCCCCCAACCTGTTCGCCCACCGCCCGGACCGGAGCGTGCGCCCCAAGGCGGCGCCCTTCCTGCCGATGTCGCGTGCGGAAATGGACCGGCTGGGCTGGGACCAGTGCGACGTGATCGTCGTCACCGGCGACGCCTATATCGACCATCCCAGCTTCGGCATGGCCATCATCGGCCGGCTGCTGGAATCGCAGGGCCTGCGGGTCGGCATCATCGCCCAGCCGGACTGGAGCAGTGCGGAGCCGTTCAAGATCCTGGGCAAGCCGCGGCTGTTCTGGGGCGTGACCGGCGGCAACATGGATTCGATGGTCAACCACTACACGGCCGACCGTCGCCTGCGCCACAACGACAGCTACACGCCGAACGACGAGGGCGGCAAGCGGCCGGACCGCGCCGTCATCGTCTATTCCCAGCGCTGCCGCGAAGCCTACAAGGACGTGCCCATCGTCCTTGGCGGCATCGAGGCGTCGTTGCGCCGCATCGCCCAGTACGATCATTGGAGCGAGAAGATCCGCCGCTCCGTCCTGGTCGATTCCAAGGCGGACATGCTGGTCTTCGGCAATGCCGAACGTGCCATCATCGAGATCGCCCAGCGTGCGCTGAAGGGTGAGTCGCCCAAGGCGATGACCGACATCCGCGGCACTGCCATCATGCGGTCTTCCCTGCCGGAAGGCTGGACGGTGGTCGACAGCAGCTCCATCGACGATCCGTCGGCGCCGGTGTCGCCGCGCGCCGCCGGGGCTGACCGCATGGCGGTGCGCCTGCCCAGCTTCGAGCAGGTGACGGCCGACAAGGTGCTCTACGCCCATGCCAGCCGCGTGCTGCACCAGGAGAGCAATCCCGGCAACGCCCGCGCGCTGGTCCAGCGCCATGGCGACCGCGACGTGTGGCTGAACCCGCCGCCGATCCCGCTGGAAACCAACGAGATGGACGGCGTCTACGACCTGCCCTATGCGCGGGCGCCGCATCCGTCCTATGGCGATGCGCGCATCCCGGCCTGGGAGATGATCCGCTTCTCGGTCAATATCATGCGCGGCTGCTTCGGCGGTTGTTCCTTCTGCTCGATCACCGAGCATGAGGGGCGCGTCATCCAGAGCCGGTCGGAAGGCTCCATCCTGCGCGAGATCGAGCATATCCGCGACAAGACCAAGGGCTTCACCGGCGTCATCTCCGACATGGGCGGGCCGACCGCCAACATGTATCGCCTCGCCTGCAAGGACAAGGAGACGGAATCCGTCTGCCGGCGCCCGTCCTGCGTCTTCCCGGACATCTGCAAGAATCTGAACACCGACCATTCCTCGCTGGTGCAGCTCTACCGCAAGGCCCGCGCGGTGCCGGGGGTGAAGAAGATCCACATCGCGTCGGGGCTGCGCTACGACCTCGCCGTGCGCAATCCGGAATATGTCAAGGAGCTGGTGACCCACCATGTCGGCGGTTACCTGAAGATCGCGCCGGAACACACCGAGCCGGGTCCGCTGGCGAAGATGATGAAGCCCGGCATGGGCGCCTATGACGAGTTCAAGCGGATGTTCGACAAGGCGGCGAAGGAGGCGGGCAAGAAGCTCTACCTGATTCCCTACTTCATCGCCGCCCACCCCGGCACCACGGACGAGGACATGATGAACCTCGCATTGTGGCTGAAGCGGAACGGCTTCAAGGCGGATCAGGTGCAGACCTTCCTGCCCTCGCCGATGTCGCTGGCGACCGCGATGTACCACAGCGAGCGCAACCCCCTGCGTCCGGTTCGCCGCGTCGGGTCGGAGATGGTGTCGTCGGCGAAGGGGCTGAAGCAGCGGCGCCTGCACAAGGCCTTCCTGCGCTACCACGATCCGGAGAACTGGCCGATCCTGCGCGAGGCGCTGAAGCGCCTGGGCCGCGAGGACCTGATCGGACCGGGCGAGGAGCAGTTGATCCCGGCCTGGCAGCCGGTCGGGGCCACCGCCAAGCCGCGCGAGAAGGGGCCGAAGTGCAAGTCCTTCCTCACCCAGCAGGCCGGCCAGGGCCGCCGCGTGGTGCCGCCGGTTGGCAAGCCGCCGGGGGCGAAGCCGGCTGGGGCTGGAGGTAAGCCTTCCGGCATGAAGCCGCGCCAGACGAATTTGAAGGGCCGGTGACGGTAAAGGGCGCACGCCCCATTCCCCTCTCCCCCCTGGGGAGAGGGTCAGGGTTAGGGGGATGCACGGCGGGGATTTTCGCAACGTCCTGCCACGCATCCCCCTCACCCTCCCCACGCCTCCGGCGTGGGTCCCCTCCCTCTCCCCGGGGGAGAGAGGGCGATCATTGCCGCATTTCCCCCCAACGCTGCTTTTGGCGGCGCCGCCGCCTGCGTGGCCGGCCCTGCCCCGGTTGGAACCCATGGCTCTGTCCAAACGCACCCCGCGCCCGAACGCCATCCGCAGCGTTCTGGCCTTCACCTTCCGTCACTGGCGCCGCCAGACCCCGCTGGCCGTCGGCATCGCCGGAGCCATCGCCCTGGCGACGCTGGCCGACGTCTTCATGCCGCTGTTCGCCGGCAGGCTGGTCGATGCCCTGACCCTGCTGCCGGGCGACCGCGACGCGGCGCTGCATGCGGCCCTGACCGCCTTCGGTGCCATGGTGGCGCTGGGCGTCGGCATGGTGGTGATGCGCCATCTCGCCTGGAGTGGCGTCATCCCCTTCACCCTGCGCATCATGGCCGATGTCGGCCAGGACAGCTTCCACCGCATCCAGCGCTTTTCCACCGACTGGCACGCCAACAGCTTTGCCGGGTCGGTGGTGCGCAAGATCACCCGCGGCATGTGGGCGCTCGACACGCTGGACGACACGCTGCTGCTGGCGCTGTGGCCGTCGCTGGTCGTGCTGATCGGCACGATGGTGACGCTGGGGCTGCACTGGCCGGCGATGGGGCTGGTCATAGCGCTCGGCACCGCGGTCTACATCGCGATGACGGTGATGTTCTCCACCCTCTACATCGCGCCGGCCGCCCGGCTGTCGAATGCCTGGGATACGAAACTGGGTGGGACGCTGGCCGACGCCATCGGCTGCAACGCGGTGGTCAAGGCCTTCGGTGCCGAGCCGCGCGAGGATGACCGGCTGGCCGGCGTGGTCGACAAGTGGAGCCGCCGCACCCACCGCACCTGGACCCGCCACACCCGCCACAGCACCGTGCAGCTGGTGGTTCTGCTGCTGATCCGCAGCAGCGTGGTGGCGACGGCGCTGTGGCTTTGGTGGCGGGGGCAGGCGACGCCGGGCGACGTCGCCTATGTGCTGACCACCTATTTCGTCGTGCATGGCTATCTGCGCGACATCGGCATGCACATCAACCACCTCCAGCGCTCCGTCAACGAGATGGAGGAGCTGGTGGCGATCCATGCGGAACCGCTGGGGGTGGAGGACCGGCCGGACGCGACGCCGATCCGCATCGGCGCGGGCGAGGTGCGCTTCGATCATGTCACCTTCCAATATGGCGGCCACACCACCCCCCTCTACCGCGACCTGTCGGTGACCATTAAGGCGGGGGAGCGGGTCGGACTGGTCGGGCCGTCGGGGTCGGGTAAGACCACCTTCGTCAAGCTGATCCAGCGCCTGTATGACGTGACCGACGGCCGTGTGCTGATCGACGGGCAGGAGGTCGCGGCGACGACCCAACAGTCGCTGCGCTCGCAGATCGCCATCGTCCCGCAGGAGCCGATCCTGTTCCACCGCACGCTGGCGGAGAACATCGCCTATGGCCGCCCCGGCGCGTCGATGGCGGAGATCGAGCGGGCGGCCAAGCTCGCCAACGCCCACGACTTCATCGCCCGCTTGCCGAAGGGCTATGCGACGCTGGTCGGCGAGCGCGGCGTCAAGCTGTCGGGCGGCGAGCGTCAGCGGGTGGCGCTGGCCCGCGCCTTCCTGGCCGACGCGCCGATCCTGATCCTGGACGAGGCGACCTCCAGCCTGGATTCGGAATCGGAGGCGCTGATCCAGGAGGCGATCGAGCGGCTGATGCAGGGCCGCACCGCCATCATCATCGCCCACCGCCTGTCCACCGTCCGCACGCTGGACCGCATCCTGGTCTTCAACCAGGGCCGGGTTGTGGAGGAAGGCAGCCACGCCGCCCTGCTCCACCGGGCGGGCGGGCTCTACCGCCGCCTGTTCGAACAGCAGTCGGCGCCGGAGCCGATCCGCCGGATCGGGGGCTGAGGGAGGGGATCGCCCCCTCCCCTCACACGAACAGTTCCATCGTCTGCGGCACGTTGCGCGGCGTCTCCCCCGCCAGGATCGCGCGGGCGACGTCGACCGCGGCGATCAGGCCGCTTTCTGTGAAGGGTTTGGGCAGACAGCCGATGCCGGTCAGCGGACCGTCCTTCTTCAGTTCGTCGCGGAACGACGTGATGAACAGGCAGGGCACGCCCAGCTTCGTCAGCCCGCGCGCGGCGTCGATGCCGTTGGTGCCCATGCCCAGATGCACGTCGACCAGCGCCAGATCGGGCCTGTCGGCGGTGGCGATCTCCACCGCCTCCGTCGCGGTGATCGCCGGGCCGATGATGCTGTGGCCGACATTCTCCAGATAGAGCTGCTGTTCCAGCGCGATCAGCACCTCGTCCTCCACCAGCAGGATCTTCATCCCCCGATCTCCTCGGTGGACGTCGCTTCGAGAAGCGGCACCTCGTCCGGCACCGGCAGTTCGATGCGGAAGGTGGTGCCCTGCGGCGTGGTGTCGATGTCGACGCTGGCCCGGATCTGGCCGGCGAGGCTGGAGACCAGGCGCATGCCCAGGCTGCGGCTCTTGCGGATGTCGAAGTTGGACGGCAGGCCCGGCCCGCGGTCGGAAACGGTCAGGGCAAGGTCGTCGGCCTCGCGCATGAAGGTCACCGTCACCCGCGCCGGACCGTTGCCGCGATGCTTGACCGCGTTGGTGATCAGCTCGTTTGCGATCAGGCCGAGCGGCGCGGCATGGTCGATCGGCAGGTCGATCACGTCGGACCGCACGACGATATCGCACATGCTGTCTCCGCCCGACGCACGCGCCAGATCCTCGCACAGTTCGTTCAGGTAGGTGCCGAACTCGATGGTCTGGAACTGGTCGGCCTGGTAAAGGCGGTTGTGGACGCGGGCGATCGCCTCGATGCGGCTGCGGGCATCCTGGAAATGCACCCGCACCCCTTCGTCGGGCAGGCTGAGCGTTTGCAGCGTCAGCAGGCTGGACACCAGCTGCAGGCTGTTCTTGACGCGGTGGTTGACCTCGCGCAGCAGGGTCGATTTCTGGCCGACCAGCTTACGCAGCGCCGCCTCCATCGACTTGATCTCCGTCACGTCGATGTGCATCAGGACCGTGCCGCCGAAGGGACCGGCCGGCATCGGCGCGGCAAGGCAGCGGAACCAGTGCTGGGTGTTGGTGACGTACTCGGCCGACACCGGCGGGCCGCCCTCGTTCAGCAGCGTGCGCAAGCTCTCCATCACGCCGTCCGCCCGCGGGTCGGCGGTTTCCCCGCGGCCGCAATGGTCGAGATAGTCGTCGCCGACGATGCAGCCCTGGCCGAGGAAGCTGGTTTCCGGCCCTGCTTCCGCCCAGGCGCGGTTGACCGAGACGATATGGCCGGAGCGGTCGAGCACGGCGATGAAGGCCGGCAGCGCGTCAAGCGTCGCCTTGGTCTGTTCGGCCAGCTGGCGCATGGCGAGCGCGCTGGTCCGCAGCTCCTCGCGGGTGCGGCGGCGTTCGGTGATGTCGCGCAGGATGCCGGTGATGAAGCTGCGACCTTCCGATTCCCAGCGCGCCATCGACAGCTCAAGGTCGATGTGGCTGCCGTCGCGGCGCCGGCCGGACAGTTCCACCGGCTGGGTGGCGGCGTCCATGCCGCTGGCGCCCAGTCCGCTGCGCTCCGCCATGGCGATCCAGTCGGGCGCGTCGTCGCCCAGCAGCACGCTGACGCTCTGGCCGATCAGCTCGTCCGGGCGGTAGTCGAACTGGCGGGTGGCGGTGCCGTTCATCCACTGCACCATGCCGCGGGTGTCGGTGGTGATGATGGCGTCGGGGGCGGTGTCGACGATGGCGCGGTAACGGGCGTCGCGTTGCTCGCGCAGCACCCGCTCGCGGTTCACCGATGCGGTGACGTCGGTCACCTGGATCAGGCAGCGTGCCTCGCTGCCGGCCGACTGCGAATGGGGCGACGACGCGTTGGACGGCAGCGGGCGGATCACAACATTGTGGACCATCCGCCGCCCGTCGGGCAGGCGCAGCGGGAACAGCATCGGGTTCAGCGTGTGCGACAGGACGCCGGGCGCGCCGGTGGCCAGCGTATCGCGTACGGCGATGTGCAGGCGCGATTCACGCAGGTTCGGCAGGGCATCGAACAGGTCGTGCCCCAGGATCTCTCTGGCCGTCAGGGTGGAGGCCTGCTCCATCCAGCCGTTCCAGTAGAGGACGCGGCAATGGCGGTCCAGAAGCAGGATGCCCGCATCCAGCGCGCCAAGGACATCGAGCGCCCAGGTGGGTTGTTCAGGCAATCTGGGAGCCATGCGACGTTCCGGCGGATGAGGGTTCTTCGGCGGCGATGCCTTCGATGAAGG
>PJUA01000494.1_pt1 | contig 20308 bp, 14 predicted proteins | sample 1512151 | NCBI WGS metagenome assembly PJUA01 (sample SAMN08177678, study PRJNA422409) | Soil metagenome, whole genome shotgun sequencing project. | isolation source: Soil enriched on filter paper: beechwood xylan treatment | place: USA: Madison | collected 2015-01-15
CCCACTTCGTGGGTCCCCTCCCTCTCCCGGGGCGGGAGAGGGCGATTATCGCCAGACGCGACACCACTGCCCTCCCCGTCATCAGATCCGCCGGGCGTCGCTACGGTCAGAGTCCATCCCTGGTCCAGAAGGGTCCGCCGCTGTCCCGTGACCGCTCGGATTCTGGCCATCGCCACTCACCCGTATCGCCGGGCCAGACTGCCCAGGACGGTGTCGTAGCCCCGTTCCAGCCGGTCGAAGCTGTCGGTCAGGTCGGGAGCCTTGCGCCGGGCCACGGTGCGAGCCAGCTGGAACTGCATCGCCTTGGCGCCCTCGGCGATGGACTGGCAGGCCTCCACCGCCTCCGCCGGGCCGTCGAGCCAGCGGACATAAGCGCCCAGCAGTTCGAAATTGGCGCCGAGCTGACGCAGCAGGTTGAAGGCGTAGAGGTGGAAATACTCCATCGGCCGGCCCAGCAGCCGGTCGAGATGCTCCGGGAAGGCGGCCCGGTAGGCGGTCACCGGATTGCCGGCCGGCCGGCGGGCGAGATGGCGGCGCAGCAGGTCGAGTGACGCTGTGACCAGCGCGCTCCCTTCCAGCGGCGGGGTGCCGGGCTTCACGAACTCGACATAGGGGAAGAGCGGACCGGCCGCCGCGGCGGCGACGCCCTCGTAATCGGTGCCCTCCAGCCGGTAGAAGCCGGCATTGTGGAAGTAATCCATCGTCCGGGCGGCCGGATCGATGCGGACGATGCCGACCGTCGTCTTCACATGGGTGGTGCCGTAGGAGGTGCCGCGGGTGTCCGGCAGGTGGAAGCCGTCGACCTCCACCAGCACCAGACCGCCGCCCCCAGGATTATTGGCCGGGCTGCGCTTCAACTGCTCCGCCACATGGGTTTCGACGCTGTCGTAGATCGCCAGCTCCTGCACGCGCAGGCCGTAGAGCGTCTCCAGGTCCTCCAGCGGCACCTTGAAGAAGGTGAACTGGTCGCCTTCGAAATCATGGGTGACGGTGAAGCCCAGCATCGCCCGCGGTTCCAACCCGCGGGCGTGCAGCGCCTCGATCCACAAATCGACGTAGCAGTTGGTCTCCGGCCAAATCCGCTCACCCTGGTGCAGGGGATGGCGGTCGTAGCCGTCGGGCCGGTGCGGAGTCCACATGCTGGCGGTCACCCCCACAGGACCTTGCGGACCGAGGCCGGCCACTGCGCGGTGTCGAAGCCGTGGTGGCGGAACAGCGCCAGCGCCACGCGCTCCATGCCGAAGCCGACGCAGGCGGTGTGGGCGACGCCGCCGTCGGCGGTGTGGATGTCCCACAGATGGCCGAAATGGTCCTGGTGATAGTTGAAGCTGAGGCAGGCGGTCGGCTTCTCAGTGCTGGTGATCGGGATCAGCAGCTCGAACTTCAGCTTCTGCTCGCGCTGGCTGCTCGACAGCATGGCGCCGGCCCGGCCGAAGAAGGGATCGTTGGCGACGTCGACGCCCAGCGGCACCTCCAGCGAGCCCATCATCTCGCGCCCGCGCTCCAGCCACAGCTCGCGGAATTCCACGACCTGATCGGGGGTGCCGATGCGGATGTATTCGCGCATGCGAAACAGCTGCATGCGGGCGGGGTCGATCGACGGTTCGTGCCGGAAGCAGTAGGAGAAGACGTCGATCAGCTTGCCGTCATCGGACAGCGCGCCGCGCCGGGCGATGGTGGGGTAGACCGGGTAGCAGGCGGCCGGGGTCATCACCACGTCGGTCGCGACCTGATCCTCGGTCCAGTCCTGCCCCTCCTCCAGCCGGCGCAGCAGGGTGCGGTGCGCCTTCTCGTCGCCGCCGAAGCTGTGGATGGTGCCGGCCAGATGGGGAAAGCTCTTCAGATATTCGCTTTCCTCGAAATACTGGCGGTTCAGGGCCGGCGGGAAGCGCATGACCTCCGCCCCGTCCTGGCCGCCCCAGCGGGTGACCAGGGCATCGAAACGCTCCACCACATCCTCGAAGACGCCGCTGCGGCCATAGAGGCCGTCCACGCCCGTGGGAATCAGCAGGCCCGCTTCGACCAACGCGTCGCGATAGGCGGCCTGGGCCGCGGTGATGTCGACCATGTTCATTCGAAGGGCCCCAACCCGTCCCGCTGGACGAGAAGCTGAGTGGCGACATGCGACATGATGCGGTCGTTGCCGATCATGAGCGCGGCGGAATGGGCGTCGCGCAGGTGGCGACCCAGGCTGTAGGGGGTGTCGTTGCGGTAGCCGGCCAGTCCGCAGGTGCGGATCGCCGCCTCCACCACCTCGCGCACCAGTTCCGACGTGGTGACCTTCAGCGTGCTCATCGCCGTGGCGAAGGACAGGCTGGTCAGCTGCTCCGGCGAGCCGCAGGCCATCTCGTACTGGCGGATCGCGGCGAGGATGACGGCCTTCATCTGCTGCAGCTTGGCCGTCGCCTCCGCCAGCCGCACGGCGGACGCCGGGGTGGTGCCGGGCTTGCGCTTGGCCTCCGAGCGGACGAAGGCGCGGGCGCGGCTGACCGCGTCGGCGGCGATGCCTAGCCAGGTGCTGCTCCACAGGATGTGGGTCACCGGCAGCATGGTCTGGGCCGACAGGTCGGCATAGGGCAAGGGCAGGATCTGGTCGATGATGCCCGCCGCCTCCAGCCGGTAGCCGTCGGAGCAGGTGCCGCGCATGCCCATCGCGTCCCAGAGCGATGTCTTCTCCAGCCGGTAATCGTCCTTGGTCACCACCACCAGCGCCTGATCGGACGACGGCGCGTCGGGGTTGCGCCGCGCGGTGACCAGGATCACGTCGGACTGGTCGCCGTAGGAGATGACCGAGGCGTTCTTCGCCAGGGTGAAGCGTTCGCCTTCAGCCTGGACGGCGCAGACGCTGTTGCGGATGTCGCCCCCGGTCTCCTTCTCCGTCGTGGCGGAGCCGAGGAGGAGCTGTTCGGCGGCGATGCGCGCCATCAGCGCGCGGTGCCAGTCGTTGGTGCCGTGGTTGACCAGACAGGCGACCTGGATCTGGTGCATGGCATAGATCATGCCGGTGGCGGCGCAGCCGCGGGCCAGCGCATGGCAGGCCGCCGCCACGTCGAACAGCGAGGCGCCGGCGCCGCCGAGGTCCGCCGGGACCATGACGCCCAGCAGCCCTTGCTCGCGCAGGGCGTCGAAGGCCTCGGTGGGGAAGCGGCCGTCGCGGTCGACGGCATCGGCATGGCGCGCGGCGATCTCGGCACCGACGGCGCGCGCACGGGCCGCGACATTGACCTGAGCCAGGCTTGGCGCCAGCTCGGCCAGGGCGGCCGGGGCGGCGTTCACGCCTCGCCCCCGTCGACCAGACCGCGCACCGCGTCGCGGATCGCGGCGATGCTCTCGAAGGTGCGGCGGTTCAGCAGCTTTTCCGGAAACTCGACGTCGAACTGCTCCTCCAGCCCCAGCATCAGGCCGACGCAGCCGTGCGAGGTGAGGCCGGCGGAATAGAGGTCGTCGTCGATGGCGAGCGTGCCGGCATCCACCGCCAGCCCGCCGCACTCCGCGAGGACGGAGCGGATGCCGGCGACCATCCCGTCGTCGGAACCACCGGCTGCTGAAGGGGGAAGCCCGGTGGTCCCAACGGTCATGGAGCCCTCAAAGGACGAACTGGCGAAAGGGTGGCTGGCATCCTGCGGCATTCTCGAAATCCCTTGGGTAACGTGCTGATCCCAAGCTAGCCACGCCACCCCGGTGCTTCCACTCGGCATCGGTATGGCCGTCCCGCTATCCAAGTGATCGGTTTTTCGCCGGTGGGGGTAAGCACACGGATAAGGTCGGTCGATGGCCGGGATGCCTTTCGTGCTGCCCGCTATGGCCATGATCCACGCGCATAGGCCTGGGCTTGGCAGTTCGGAAGCGGGTTACGGACTTTCCAATCGGAGAAATTTTCACACCGACGATGGGCAGATTTTCCACATATCGGAAGGTATAGGACTATCTTTTCGAGGTAGCGGAAAAGAGATTGACGGCTGCTCACCGTCTCGAAAATCATGCAAGGGCCGGTGTGGCCGATCGTCGCAAGCACGTCTTGAAGCTTGCAGTTCCGTGATTGTGCACAATTCGGGCTTGCGGCCGGCAGCGGCCATATCCGCCCTTACCTGCCCACCCTTACCTGCCCACCCCTTACCTGCTTTGTGGGGAAACCGACGCCATGACCACTGCCGCACCCGCCGTCCCACAGTCCGGCGCAGCCAAAGCCGGGCGCCGTCTCGGCGTGCGGGCCAAGCTGATGCTGTCCTTCGCCGGCATGGCGGCGATGACGGTGGCGGCCAGCGCCGTCGGCCTCATGTCCTTCTCCGCGGTGGAGCGGCCGATGGCGCAGATCGCCGACACCAGCCTGCCGGAGATGGAGCTGGCGACCCGGCTGGCCGGCGAAAGCGGCGCCATCGCCTCGGCCGCCCCGACGCTGGACGGCGCCGCCAGCCAGGAGGAGCGGGAACGCATCCGGACGGAGGCCAAGGAACGCGCCCGCGGCTTCCTGTCGCTGGTCGACGAGCTGGCCGGGCGCCGGCCGCAGGACCCGCTGCTGACGGAGGTGCGCGAGACCGGCAACGCGCTGATCGCCACGCTGGACGGCATCAACGACGGCGTGGCGCGGCGGCTGTCCGTGCATGACCGGCGCGAGGCCGCGTCCACCCGGCTGGCCCAGACCTATGACGGCTTCCTCAAGACGCTGGCGCCGCTGGTCGATGGCGCCGGGGAGGCCTTGCAGCAGAAGGGGATGGCGCTCGACGGCGGCACCGACCGCGACATGGGGATGCTGTCGGACGCCGTGCGGTCGATGATCGCGCTCTATGACCTGCGCAGCGGCATCGCCGGCGCGCTCGACGCCATGAACCGCTCCGGCACGGCGCAGGACGCCAGGACCATCGGCGAGCTGCAGCAATCCTATCTGGAGGCGTCGTCGCAGGTGACGGGGACGCTCGGCACGCTGGGCGACCGCTTGGCCCCCGACACCGCCGGCAAGATCGACGCGCTGTTCCTGTTCGGCTATGGCAAGGACAATGTCTTCGACCTGCGCCGCGCCGCGCTGGACGGCACCGAAAACAGCAGCGGCGCGGTCGACCGCCGGCTGGCCGAGCGGCTGACCGCCGCCAGGACGCAGGCCGCCCAACTGCTCGACGGGCTGAAGGCGCCGCTGCGCAAGGTGCAGAGCGACATCAAGCGCGCCAACTTCGACATCCGCTCGCAGGTGCAGGAGGCGGTGCAGGACCTGCTCGGCAGCGGGCTTGAGCGCTTCCGGACCAACCTGGAGCTGTCGACCTACGGCACCGCCCTGACCGGCGCGCTGAACGAGGCGGCGCAGGCCCCCGACGCTGCCCGCCTGGATCTTCTGGAAAAGCGCTTCACCGCCGCGTCCTCGTCGCTCTATGAGCGCGTCGGCACACTGCACGGGCAGGCCGGCGACGATGCCGCCGGCACCGAGGTGCTGACGGCGCTGGCGAAGGCGCTGATCGGCTTCGGCCGCGGCGAGGAAGGGGTGATCGCCCTGCGCCGCGCCGAACTGGCGGCGGCGGCCGACACCGAGCGGATGCTGGCCGAGAACCGGCAGCTCGCCCAGCGCTTCGCCGCCACCGTCGATCGCGAAATCGCCGCCATGCGGGACGAGGCGAAGGCTGCCGTCGCCGGCACCGAAGGCACCATCGCAGCCGGCCGCAAGATGCTGATCCTGTTCGCCGTCGGCAGCCTGATCGGCGCCGCGGCGCTGGCGTGGCTGGTGGTCGGACGCCACATCGTCGCCCGGCTGAGCGCGTTGTCCGACGCCATGCGGGAGATTGCCGAGGGCCGGCTGGATGCGCCGATCCCCGCCGCCGGGGCGGACGAGATCGGCGACATGACCCGCGCCCTGATGGTCTTCCGCGACACCGCCAATGAGGCGAACGCCGCCAATGCGCGGGCGGAGGCTGAACGCGGCCGGGCCGCCGGCGAACGCCGCCGCGCCATGGTCGAGATGGCGGAGAATTTCGAAAGCAGCGTGCGCGGCGTGCTGGACCGCGTCGCGCAGGCGGCCGGCGAGATGCAGGACATGGCCGAACGCATGACCCGCAGCGCCGACCTGACCGCCGGAGAGGCGACGACCGCCGCCGGCAGCTCCCAGCAGGCGGAGGGCAACGTCAAGGCGGTCGCCGCGGCGACGGAGGAGCTGTCGGCCTCGATCCAGGAGATCGGCACCCAGGTCCATGCCTCCAGCCAGATCGCCCGCAAGGCGGCGGACGAGGCGGAGCGCACCGACCGCACGGTCGAGGGGCTGGCCCAGACCGCCGGCCGCATCGGCGAGGTGGTCGGTCTGATCCAGTCGATCGCCGGCCAGACCAACCTGCTGGCGCTGAACGCCACCATCGAGGCGGCCCGCGCCGGCGAGGCCGGCAAGGGCTTCGCCGTGGTTGCCAGCGAGGTGAAGGGCCTCGCCACCCAGACCGCCAAGGCGACGGAGGACATCTCCGCCCAGATCGCCGCCATGCAGTCGGTGACGCAGGAGGCGGTGGACGCCATCCGCTCCATCGCCGGCACCATCCGCGAGGTCAATGAGATCGCCGCCACCATCGCCGCCGCGGTGGAGCAGCAGAGCGCCGCCACCCGCGAGATCGCCCGCAACGTGGGCGAGGCGGCGGACAGCACCCAACATGTGCGCGGCAACATCGACAGCGTCGCCGACGCGGCGCGCGAGTCGGGCGAGTCGGCCAACCGCGTGCTGTCGGCCTCCTCCACCGTGCAGGAACAGCTGCGGACGCTGGCCGGTCAGGTCGACGGGCTGGTCGGGGAAATGCGGGCGGCCTGAGTCCGGTCCATCGCGGGGAGACGGGCCGGGTTTACGGCCCGTCCGCCAGTTCCCGCAGGGCGTCCACGTCGCAGCGGAAGCGGTTGGGCCGCAGCTCGTCCAGCAGGCCCTGCCGCTTCAGTTCGGCGACGACGCGGCTGGCGGTCTCGGTGGTGATGCCCAGCACGGCGCCGACATCCTCCCGCCCGAAGAAGTCGCATTCGCCCTGGTCGTCCACCAGGGTCAGGAACAGCCGGGCGACCCGCGCCCTGGCGCTGCCGGTGCCGAGTTCGACCAGAAAGGCGTCGGCCCGCTCCACCGCCTGATGCCAGCGCCGCATCAGCTGCTGGTGCAGGTGCTGCGTCTCCTCCGACAGGCGCTGGATCACCGCGCGGGGGATGCGGCAGGTCAGGACGGGGTGGATGGCGATGGCGGTGTGGCGGTAGGGCTCGCCCAGCGCCGCCTCAAGACCGGCGGTGTCGCCGGTGCGGAGAAGCCGGACGATGCGCTGGCCGCCGTTGGGCAGATACTGCACCAGCTTCACCAGCCCGCCGCGCACCGTGAAGAGCGCCGCCGGCTCGTCACCGACATGGTAGAGCGCGGCCCCCGGCGCCACCGTCATCTCGTCGATCGGCAGGTGGATCAGGTTGAAATCGGATTCGGTCAGATCGGCGAACAGCGCCGACTCCCGGATGCCGCACCCCCGGCAGTTCGCCAGCCCCCGCCATGCCGCGTTGATGCTGGTCTTCTTCACGCTCATGTCCATGGTTGTGCGGGGCGGCGATGCTGTGGGTGCGAACGGTGTCCGCCGCGCAGTGTGGCAGCTTTTTGGATCGGTTCCAAGGTTCGGGAGCGGGGAGAGTCAGGCGGCGCTTTCCGTCGCCGGCAGGACCTCCCGCACCTCCTCGCGCAGGGTGACGGCGCCGTTGGTGCGCTCCAGCACCAGCTTGCGGCCGTGGTGGGCGTCCAGCCCGGCGTGGTGACCGATGGTCAGCAGGGTGGCGTTCGGCAGTTCCCGCTCCATCAGCGTCAGCAGCTCTTCCTCCGCCGGGGGATCGAGGCTGTCGGTGGCGTCCTCCAGGAAGATCCAGTCGGGGCGGCGGATCAGCAGCCGGGCGAAGCCCAGGCGTTGGCGTTCGGGCACCGACAGCACCTCGTCCCAGCGGTCGAGGCTGTCGAGCCGGTCGACGAGGTCGGGCAGCCCGACGCTGACCAGCGCGTCGGCCGCCTTGTCGTCGGCCAACGACGAGGCCGTGCCGGGATAGGCCAGCACCGCGCGCAGGGTGGCATGCGGCAGATAGGGACGCTCGGGCATGAAGAAGACGCGGGTGTGGGCCGGCAGGGTGATCAGCCCGCGGCCCCAGGGCCAGACGCCGGCCACCGCGCGGAACAGGCGGATGGTCGCCGTCGCGTCGCCGCCGATCAGCACGCGGTCGCCCGGCCGCACCTCCAGATCGAAGGAATGGACCACGGCCGTGCCGTTCGGCTCGTCGATGGCGACGCCGGCGAAGGTCAGGGACTTGTGCTCGTCCGCGCGCACGACCTGGATATGGCCGTCCGGCACGTCGCAGACTTCGCGGTCGAGCCGCACCAGCGCGTCGTGCAGGTTCAGCACGCGCTCCACCGACGCGCGCCATTCGGCGGCGCGCGGAAGGTTGTCGATCGGCCAGGACAGGGCGCCCACCGTCTGCTGGAAGGCCTGCGCCGTCTGCATCAGAACGCCCAACGTGATGGCGCCGGTGATGTAGCGGGGGGCGGCGACCAGGATCGGAAAGGCCGCCGATAGCACGGAATAGCTGGCGCTGAACACCATCATATTGGCGAGCGCCCCGGTCTGGCCGTTCCAGCCCCGCGTCACCCCGGCGAAGAGGCCGGCGAGATGCCCGCGCTCGGCCGATTCCCCGTGCAGCAGCGCGATGGTCTGGCCGTTCTCGCGGATGCGGGCCAGGGCGAAGCGGAAATCGGCCTCGTAGCCCTGGCGGCGGTTGACGGCGTTGACCAGCGGCTGGCCGATCAGCATGGCGATGCTGGTGCCCACCACGGCATAGATCAACGCCACAAACAGCAGATGGCCCGGCACCGACAGCTCGGACCCGAAAACCGTGACGGTCAGGGTGCCGGACAGCATCCACAGGATGTTGGTGAAGCTGACCAGCAGCAGCGCGCAGTAGGTCAGCGAATGGCCGAGGTCGATGGCGACCTCCGCCGTGATGCGGATGTCCTCGGCGATGCGGCCGTCGGGGTTGTCGTGCTCGCCCGGCAGATAGGCGATCTGGTGGTGGCGGCCGCGGCGCAGCCAGTCCTCCAGCAGCTTGCGCGTCAGCCAGTCGCGCCAGCCCATCTGCAACCGGCGCTTCACCCGCAGATGCAGCACGACGATGACGATGTTGTAGACGATGATCAGCCCGACCAGGCCGATCATGGTCATCAACCGGTCCATGGAGCGCTGTTCGAGCGCGTCGAACAGCCGCTCGCTCCACAGATTGATCAGCACCGGGATCGACACCTGCCCGATCGTCAGCACGACCAGCGCCACGGTCATCGCCCAGACGGTCACCCGGGTCCGTCCGAACCAATAGCCGCCCGCCAGCATCAGGAAGCGGCGGGTGAAGCCCGGTGCGCCATTATCCGGCCTGCTGGCGGCGGATTGGTCATCGCCGGTTTTGCCGCCGCCCGTCTTGCCGTCTGTGTCGTCGGTCATGTCGCCCATCCCGGGCTCCCGCCCTCAATCCTTAACGTCCGTATGGCTAACGAATAGGACGCCTATCGCCAAAAGTACAGGGTCAGGGGCGAAAGAAGGGTTAAAGCCTCCCCGTTCTCACAACCTCGGCAAGGAAGCGATAGCTGTCCTTCGGGGTGCGTTCCAGCGTATCATAATCGACCCGCACGATGCCGAACCGCTTCGACAGGCCGAAAGCCCACTCGAAGTTGTCCAGCAGGCTCCAGCACAGATAGCCTTTGACGTTGCAGCCGTCGGCCAGCGCCTTCGCCACCGATTCCAGATGCTCGCGGTAGTACAGCACCCGCTCGGCATCGTGGATCTGGCCGTCCGGCGTCACCACGTCGTCATAGGCGCAGCCGTTTTCCGCGATGAAGACGGCGGGGTTGCCGTAGTCGGTGCGGAATTCGGTCAGCAGGTCGTAAAGCCCCTCCGGCTGCACCGGCCAGGCCATGCCGGTCCAGCGCCGGCACTGCGCCTCGCCCCAGCCGACATCGAAGGGCCGGCCCTCCTCATGCTTCATCGTCATGCGGGAGTAGTAGTTGATGCCCAGCAGGTCGATGGGATAGCGGATCGCCTCCTCGTCGCCGGGCAGCACGAAGTCCGCCATCCTGTCGGCCAGCAGCGCCGGAATTTGCCCGCGCATCAGCCCGTCCAGCGTCACCCGGTTCCACACCGCGTCCCAGCGGGCGGCGGCGGCCACATCCTCCGGCCGGTCGCTGTCGGGAACGCTCGGCTGCAGGTTCAGGACGGTGCCCAGCGTCAGGTCGGAATGCTCCGCTGCGATGGCGCGCAACGCCGCGCCCTGCGCCAGATTCTGGTGGTGCAGAGCCCGCAGGATGCCCTGTTCGCCCAGCTTGTGGCCGGGCGCATGCTCCCCCACGCCATAGCCGAAGATGGCGACCACGTTCGGCTCGTTCAGCATCATCCAGGTCTTGACCCGGTCGGCAAGCCGGGCGGTGACGATGCGGGCGTAGTCGGCGAAGGGGCCGATGATCTCCCGCCCCTGCCAGCCGCCGGCATCCTCCAGCGGCTGCGGCAGGTCCCAATGATAGAGGCAGGCCATCGGCGTGATCCCGGCCTCCAGCAGCCCGTCGACCAGCCGGTCGTAGAAATCGAGGCCGCGGGTCTCCACCGCCCCCGTCCCCGTCGGCAGGATGCGCGGCCAGGCGATGGAGAAGCGGTAGCTGTCGAAGCCCGCCGCCTTCATCAGCGCGATGTCTTCCGGATAGCGGTGGTAATGGTCGCAGGCGACGGCGGCGCTGCTGCCGTCCATGATGCGGCCTTGCGCGGTGAAGGTGTCCCACACGCAAGGCCCACGCCCGTCGGCCTCCACCGCGCCTTCGATCTGGTAGGAGGCGGTGGACGCGCCCCAGCGGAAATCGGGCGGGAAACTCAGCGGTCTGGCATCGGCGGCCTGGGACACGGGCTGGCTGAAGCTGTCCATTGCTATCCTCCCACGGGGACGTTCGTTTTTCCCAGCATGCCGCAGCCGGACCGTCTTCGCCATGGGACAAGCATGCGGCCTGCGCGGGCGCGACGCGGTGGCGCAGATTGGGACGATTGCACGCGGGGACTGTGCGGACCCCTCCGAAAGGCGTAGCCTGTTCCGATAAGACGGCGGTCAGCCGCTCCGACCACGGAGGAAACCCCACATGCCCAACACCACGAAGATCGTCTTCATCGGCGCCGGCAGCGCCGCCTTCGGGCTCAGCCTGTTCCAGGATTTGTTTTCCACCACCGAGCTTGCCGGCAGCACCCTGACGCTGGTCGACACCAACGCGGAAGCGCTCGACCGCATGGCGGCGCTGGCCGAGGTGATGAACCGCCACGGCGACGCCGGCAACACCATCGAGAAGACCACCGACCGCAAGGCGGCCCTGCAGGGCGCCGGCTTCGTGCTGTGCGCCATCGCCATCGACCGCAACCGGCTGTGGCGGCTGGATTTCGAGGTGCCGAAGAAGCACGGCATCCGCCACACGCTGGGCGAGAACGGCGGTCCCGGCGGGCTGTTCTTCACCCTGCGCACCCTGCCGCTGATCGTCGACATCGTCCGCGACGTCGAGGCGATCTGCCCGGACGCGCTGTTCATCAACCTGTCGAACCCGGAAAGCCGGATCGTCCTGGGCCTGTCGCGCTGCACCTCCGTGCGGACGCTGGGGCTTTGCCACGGCATCTTCCTGGCGCGCTGGTTCATCTGCCAGATCCTGGGCATGGCGGAGAAGGAGGTCGATGTCTGGGGCGCCGGGCTGAACCATTTCCAATGGCTGACCGCGATCCGCGAGAAGGCGACGGGGCGCGACCTCTACCCGCTGTTGCGGGAGAAGGAGGCGACGCACGACCCGTCCTTCACCCCGCTGGCGCGCCGCCTGTTCCACGCCTTCGGCCTGTGGGTGACGCCCAGCGACGACCACACCGGCGAGTTCCTGCCCTATGGCTGGGAGGCCGGGGAGCATGGCTTCGACTTCAAGCATGACGAAGAGGGCCGCGTCATCCTGCGCGACCTGATGGACGGCGTCATCGACGGCAGCAAGCCGATCCCCGACGACTGGACCAAGCCGTCCTGGGGCGAGCGGGCGGTGGCGGTGATCGCCGGGCAACTGCACAACCAGAAGCGCTTCATCGAATCGGGCATCGTCATCAACCGCGGCGTCATCCCCGGCCTGCCCGACGAGCTGGCGGTGGAGGTGCCGCTGGTGGCGGACGCCGCCGGCATCCATCCGATCTCGCTCGGCCGCCTGCCCGACGGCATCGTCAAGCTGCTGTCGGTCCAGGCCAACGTTCAGCAATTGTCGGTGGAGGCGGCGCTGCACGGGTCGAAGGAACTGGCGCTGCAGGCCCTGCTGATCGACCCCGTCATCAACTCCAGCACGGCAGCCGTCGCCATCCTGGACGAGCTGTGGGAGGCGAACCGGCCCTATATCCGGGCGTGTTTGTAAGGAGCCTGTCGGCCGATCCGATATGAAAACGGCCGGGAGCGCTGTCGCTCACCGGCCATTCGGCGGGGAAGATGGGCCAGCGGTTACTGCTTCGGCTCTGCACGAAGAGCGCGGGCGCGAAGAAATGCGTCACGGCAGGACTTGTTCACCGCAGTGGCGATCGGTTCGGGCAAGCGACCACCGTTGGCATCCAGATGAGCCATCAGGCTTTCGCCATCGACGCCGCTGCCGTTCTCCTGTGGCTTACGCTTCGGAATGCCCATACTCGTATCCTCCCGCGCTCCTCGCACCGGTCTGATGGCGATCATACACAATGTAACATGCACAACTACGAAATTTCATAGTTGGTCACTCGGTACGGTGCTCCCAACTCCAGCGGCGATCAATATCCTGTAGGATCGGCCCTGTCCTGTAGCCAAGCTTGGTCAGGAAATCGACGGTCTTCCGGAAGCGCAGGGGAAACTCGCCGAGCGGGAGTTGCTCTTCGGTACGGCAGACGACAACGGCCGGGCGATATCGGTCGAGGAGAATCCGGGTGCCCTCGTGCAGGAGGTCGAGCACATGGTGCTTCACATCCGGGTGATAGACCCCCCTGGCCTCATCGCGCCTGTAATGCATCCATCCCCTGTCGAGCACCGCGTCGTAAACGTGGATGCCATGCAGAAGCTCGTACCTGCCGCCGCCCAGATGCTTCAGAGCAGCCGCTGCCGAGATGACCTGCTCCTGCTCGAAGTCCATGGTGATGTCGGTCAAGCAGATGGCATAGGGCGGCTCTTCAAGCAGCCGGAACTCGTAAGGCGGCAGGCACGCTTCTAACACGGGCAGTGGCCCCCGGTTGTGGACGCCCGCACTTTAATCGCGTTGCCCGGGAATGGGAAAGGGTGTGACGCAGATCCCCCCTCTTTAAGCACGCCCCCGCCGGATCAGCCGGGCCGAGGCGAAGCCCAGCCCGGCGGTCAGCGCGCCGACGCCGAGGAACAGCGGGCCGAAGCCGGTGTGGGTGGAGATGGCTCCGTACAGAACCGGGCCGATCCCCTGGCCGATGAAGAAGCTCGACGCGAACAGGGCCAGCGCCGACCCGCGGGCGGTCGGCGCCAGCTCCGTCGCCTGGGTCTGCATGGTGTTGTGCAGCATGTAGAAGCCGAAGCCGGCGACCAGGAAACACAGGCTCACCACCGGCCAGGGCACCGGGAAGGCTATGACCAGATAGGCGAGACCGGCCGCCAGACCACCGGCCTTCATCATGCCCCATTGGCCGAGCGAGGCGATCAGCCGCCGCACCACGGCGCTGTAGGCGACGCCGCCGATGGCGAAGGCGGCGATGGTCAGCCCGGCCTGGAAGGCGCCGGCCGCGCCATGTTCGATCAGCACCGGCGCCACGAAGGGGAAGACGCCGAAGATCAGCAGCCCTTCCGCCGCCACCGTGGCGAAGACGAACAGCGAGGCCGGGTTGGTCAGCACGGTGGCATAGCGCCGCTGCGCGTCCGCCACCGACAGGGGGGAGCGGGTTTCCACCTCCCGCGCCAGACCGATCAGGGCGGCGACGCAGATCAGCGCGGTCAGCCCGGCAGACAGGCCGAACACCATGCGCCAGCCGAAGGCCTCGGCCAGGGCGCCCGACACGGCGGAACCGGACATCTGCCCGAGGATCACCGCCAGCAGGAAACGACTGATGGCGATCTGACGCTCCTCATAGGGCACTCGGTCGCCGATCAGCGCCATGGACGCCGGGATGATGCCGCCGGCGAAGGCGCCGGCAAGGATGCGCCCGGCCATCACCGTGCCGTAGCTCGGCGCCATCGTGGACAGCACCAGACCGACGGTCAGGACCGACAGGGCCAGCCGGACCAGCCGCGACTTGCCGATGGCGTCGCCGACCGGCCCCAGCACGATCTGCATCAGGGCATAAGGCAGCGTGTAGGCGGAGGCCAGAAGCGCCGCCTGCCGCACCGTCACGCCGAGATCGTCGGCGATCAGCGTCAGCATCGGATCGGTGGTGCGTAGGGAAAAGGCGCTGGCAAACCCGGCGAGGCCGAGCAGGAAGATGAGGCGCATAGAGAATCCGAACGGCGGCGGTGACGGCAAAGGTGATGGTTGTGGACCTTAGCCGGATCGCGGGCATGCGTACCGCAGTGCGACGGTGATGGCAGGCATGCGCGCGCCGCGGGATCGTTCGTGTACGGCATTACCTGGCACGTAATCGATTCAGCTCCCGCCATCGGGCAATTCTGGCTTCGCCGGGACAATCCGGCGACCAGGACAACGGACCGAGAAAGGGACCTGACGATGACCGACGCAACCCACACCCCCGCCGCAATCGCCGACCTCTACATCGCCGCCTGGAACGAGACCGACCCGCAGCGGCGCCGCGCCCTGATCGCTGAAGGCTGGAGCGAGGATGCCAGCTATCTCGACCCGCTGGCGGGGGTCAGCGGCCATGACGGGCTGGACGCCCTGATCGACGCCGTGCAGCGGCAGTTCCCGGGCCTGCGCTTCAGCCTGATCGGGGCTGTGGACGGGCACAATGACCGGCTGCGCTTCTCCTGGGCGCTGGGGCCGGAGGGCGGCGAGCCGCTCGCCCGCGGCACCGATTTCGCCCTGCTGGCGGCGGACGGACGGCTGCGCAGCGTGACCGGCTTCCTCGACCAGATGCCCACGGCCTGAACCGCAATTCTTTCGCAGGGAGATCGATCATGGGCTTCATCCACACCGACGACGGCGTGCGCCTGTTCTACCGCGATTGGGGAAAGAAGGAGGGCAGCCGGCCGATCCTGTTCGTGTCGAGCTGGTCGCTGACCTCCGACGCCTGGGCTTATCAGATGGCGCCGCTGTCCGAGCAGGGCTGCCGCTGCATCGCCTTCGACCGCCGCGGCCATGGGAAATCGGACGAGTCGCCGTCAGGCTACGGCTTCGACCGGCTGGCGGACGACATCGCCGCCCTGATCGACGGGCTGGATCTGCGCGACGTGACGCTGGTCGGCCATTCGATAGCGACGGGGGAGATCGTGCGCTATCTGACCCGGCATGGCTCCGGGCGGGTGGCGGGCGTGGTGATGGTGGGAACCATCACGCCGCTGATGGCGCGCACCGACGACAACCCCGATGGCGTCGATCCGGCGCTGTTCGAGGCGTTCCGGACGGAACAGCTGCTGCGAGACTTTCCGAAATGGCTCGGCGACAACATCGGCCCCTTCGTGAACGGGGAGACCTCGGCGGAGATGAAGGGCTGGATCACCGGGATGGCGCTGCAATCCTCGCTGTTGGCCCTGCTGGAGTGCAACCGCGCCATCACCTCGGCCGATTTTCGCAAGGAACTGCCGGCCATCACCGTGCCGACGCTGGTGGTGCATGGCGACCGCGACGTGACGACGCCGCTGACCCTCGCCGAACGCACGGTGGCGCTGATGCCGAACGCCACGCTGTCCTTCTATGAGGGGGCGCCACACGGCCTGTTCATCACCCACCGCGACCGGTTCAACGCGGAACTGCTGGCCTTCGCCCGCGGATGACGGCAACCATGGCCGCCGTAAATATTGAGTCCGTAAGGGTTCGGAGCACTCACCATGCCCCATGGCACCTCTCAGACCACCGGCCGCAACGGCAGGGCACCGGCCGGGCCGCCGGTCGGCGCCCTGCTGCGCTCCTGGCGGCAGCGGCGCGGCCTCAGCCAGCTCGATCTCGCCTGCGAGGCGGACATCTCCACCCGGCATGTCAGTTTTCTGGAGACCGGGCGGTCGCAGCCGAGCCGCGGCATGCTGATCCATCTGGCGGAACGGCTGGACGTGCCGCTGCGGGACCGCAACGCCCTGCTGGTCGCCGCCGGCTTCGCCCCGGTCTATAGCGAACACAGCCTGGACAACCCGGCGATGGAGGCGGCGCGCAAGGCGGTGGATCTGGTGCTGACCGGGCACGAACCGTTTCCGGCGCTGGCGGTGGACCGGCATTGGCATCTGCTGGCGGCGAACCGGGCGGTGGCGCCGCTGCTGGAGGGGGTGTCGGCGGAGCTGCTGGCGGGGCCGGTCAATGTGCTGCGCCTCAGCCTGCATCCCGACGGGCTGGCCGGCCGCATCGGCAACTGGGCGCAGTGGCGGGAGCATGTGCTGTCACGCCTGACCCGCCAGATCGAGACGAGCGCCGATCCGGTGCTGGTGGCTCTGCGCAGCGAGTTGCAGGGGTATCCGGCGCCGGCCTCGTTTCTGGATGATGGCGGTGGCGAGGCTGGGCATCATCCGGACGTGGTGGTGCCGCTGCGGCTGCACACGTCCGTTGGTTTGCTGTGCCTGTTCAGCACGACCACCGTCTTCGGGACGGCGGTGGATGTCACGCTGTCGGAACTGGCGATCGAGGCGTTCTTTCCGGCCGATGCCGAAACGGCGGAGCGGCTGCGCATGCAACTCCCTCTCCCGCCCCGGGAGAGGGAAGGGGCCCATGCGGAGCATGGGAAGGGTGAGGGGTGATCCAAGGATTGAAATCCATGTCCGGATAACCCCTCACCCTCCCGCCTTCGGCGGGTCCCTCCCTCTCCCGGGGCGGGAGAGGGCATTAAAGTTCCCCCTCTCAGCTCATCGCCACGAGGCTGGCGTTGCCGCCGGCGGCGGTGGTGTTGGTGCTGACGGAGCGCTCGTTCATCAGCCAGGCGATCTCCACCCCCTCGCCGCCCATGGGCACGCCCTGGGTCAGGACGATGGGGCCGGGCAGTTCGGCGATGCGGCGGTTGGCGGCCAGCAGGCGGGCGGAGTCACCCTCCACCAGCGCGCCGGCCAGCGGGCCGAAACCGGTCCAGTTCGCGCTCACGCGGACACGGGCGGCAAGCTCCGCCGGCAGGGTCTTCAGGCCGGCGGTGACGCCCCCGTCGCTATCCACCACTATCTCATTGCCGGTGGCGAGTGCCGCGCCCAGCAGGCGGTACAGGCCCTCCTCCGTCTGCGGCAGCAGCAGGATGCGGCCGCGCGGAATCAGGCTGTAGATGTTCTGCTCACCGACCGGGCCAGCCAGTTCGAAGCTGCCGCCGACGGGGGAGCGCTTCGCCAGCGTCCGGACGTTCGTGGCGATCTCCGCCTTGCCCTGGTCGGCCAGCCAGTCGGCAAGGGCGTGGGCCGGCGCACGTACGGCGTCGCTGCCGCGCATGCCCAGCTCCAGGGACGGACGTACGGACAGCAGGCGGGACAGGTACAGCGGGCCGCCGGCCTTCGGGCCGGTGCCGGACAGGCCATGGCCGCCGAAGGGCTGTACGCCGACAACCGCGCCGATGGTATTGCGGTTGACGTACAGGTTGCCGGCCTCGATCCGGCTGGTCACCCGGTCGATGGTGGCGTCGATGCGGGTGTGCAGGCCGAAAGTCAGGCCGTAGCCGGTGCCGTTGATGGCATCGACCAGCCGGTCCAGATCATCGCGGCGGAAGCGCAGCACATGCAGGATCGGGCCGAAGACCTCGCGCTCCAGGTCGGCGATGCCGTCGATCTCGATGATCGTCGGGGCGACGAAGGTGCCGTTGGCGGTCTCCGCCGGCAGCGGCAGCGACTCCACCCGGCGGCCCTTCGCCCGCATCGCCTCGATGTGGCGGGTGATGCCATCGCGCGCCTCGGCGGTGATGACCGGGCCGACATCGATGGCGAGCCGGTCGGGACTGCCGAGGCGGAGTTCGCGCATCGCGCCCTTCAGCATGGTGAGGGTGCGGTCGGCCACATCTTCCTGCAGGCAGAGGATGCGCAGGGCCGAGCAGCGCTGCCCAGCGCTGTCGAAGGCCGAGGCGATGACGTCGCCGACCACCTGCTCCGCCAGGGCGGAGCTGTCGACGATCATGGCGTTCTGGCCGCCGGTTTCGGCGATCAGCGGGATCGGCGCGCCGTCCGGCGACAGGCGCCCGGCCAGCTGGCGCTGGATCAGGCGGGCGACATCGGTGGAACCGGTGAACATCACCGCGCGGGTGCCGGCATGGCCGACCAGGGCGGCGCCGACCTCGCCCGCGCCGGGCAGAAGCTGGACCGCACCGGCGGGAACGCCGGCGGCGTGGAGGATACGCACGGCCTCCGCCGCGATCAGCGGGGTTTCCTCCGCCGGCTTGGCGAGCACCGGGTTGCCGGCGGCCAGCGCCGCGGCGACTTGGCCCGAGAAGATGGCGAGCGGGAAGTTCCACGGGCTGATGCAGACCACCGGACCGAGCGGCAGGTGGGTGTCGTTGGCGAAGCCGTCGCGGACGCGGGCGCCGTAATAGCGCAGGAAGTCGATGGCCTCGCGCACCTCAGCGATGGCGTTGGCGGTGGACTTGCCGGCCTCGCGGATGATGAGGCCGAGCAGGGTCGGCATGCGCGCCTGCATCGCGTCGGCGGCGCGGAACAGGCAGGCGGCGCGCTGGGTCGGCGGGGTGGCGGCCCAGACCGGGGCGGCGGCCTCAGCGAACTGGAAGGCGTCGGCGATGTCGGCCGGGCCGGCCTCGATGCAGTGGCCGACGACGTCGCGGTGGTCGGCCGGGTTCAGCACCGGCTGGGCGGTTCCGCGACGCTCACCGTCGGCCAGCAGCGGGGCGGCGGTCCAGGCGACGGTGGCGCTGTCGCGCATCGCGGCGGAAAGCTCGGCCAGCGTCGTCTCGTTCGACAGGTCGAGACCGGCGGAGTTCGCCCGCTCCACGCCGTAGAGATCCTTGGGCAGGGCGATCAGCGGGTTCTTTTCGCCGACCGGCAGGGCGGCACGGGCCAGCGCCACCGGGTCGGCGACCAGATCGTCGATCGACACGCTCTTGTCGGCGATGCGATTGACGAAGGAGCTGTTGGCGCCGTTCTCCAGCAGGCGGCGGACCAGATAGGCCAGCAGCGTCTCGTGCGTGCCGACCGGGGCATAGACGCGGCAGGGCCGCTTCAGCGGGCCGACCACTTCCTTATAGAGCGGCTCGCCCATGCCGTGCAGGCACTGGAACTCGTACTGGCCGACCTTGAACGCGCCGTTCAGATGCGCAGCCATCTGGTAGATGGTCGCCAGCGTCTGGGCGTTGTGGGTGGCGAACTGCGGGAACACCGCGTCGGGCGCCGACAGCAGCCGGCGGGCGCAGGCAGCATAGGACACGTCGGTGTGCAGCTTGCGGGTATAGACCGGGAAATCCTCGAGCCCGTCGACCTGGGCGCGCTTGATCTCGCTGTCCCAATAGGCGCCCTTCACCAGACGGACCATCAGCCGATGGCCGCTGCGACGGGCCAGATCGACGACGAAGTCGATGACATAGGGGCAGCGCTTGCCATAGGCCTGGACGACGAAGCCGATGCCGTTCCAGCCCTTCAGGTCCGGGTCGAAGCACAGCGCTTCCAGCAGGTCGAGCGACAGCTCCAACCGGTCGGCCTCCTCGGCGTCGATGTTCAGGCCGATGTCGTAGCTGCGGGCCAGCCGGGCCAGCTTGGTGACGCGCGGCAGCAGTTCGGCCATCACGCGGTCCGCCTGGGCGCGCGAATAGCGCGGGTGCAGGGCCGACAGCTTGATCGAGATGCCGGGGCCGTCATAGATGCCGCGCCCGGCCGAGGCCTTGCCGATGGCGTGGATCGCCTGTTCGTAGTCGCGGTAATAGCGTTCGGCGTCCTTGGCAGTCGTCGCCGCTTCGCCCAGCATGTCATAGGAATACTGGAAGCCCTTGGCTTCGAGCGGTCGCGAGCGGCTGATGGCTTCCTCGATGGTCTGGCCGGTGACGAACTGTTCTCCCATCATCCGCATCGCCATATCGACGCCGCGACGAATGACCGGCTCTCCGGCACGGGAGATCAGCTTCGTCAGCGCGGCAGACAGGCCCCTGTCGTTGACAGTCGAGGTCAGCTTACCGGTGATGACGAGGCCCCAGGTCGCGGCATTGACGAAAAGCGACCGACCGCCGCCGAGATGCGATTTCCAATCGCCGGTGGCGATCTTGTCGCGGATCAGCGC
>PJUA01000497.1_pt1 | contig 19915 bp, 16 predicted proteins | sample 1512151 | NCBI WGS metagenome assembly PJUA01 (sample SAMN08177678, study PRJNA422409) | Soil metagenome, whole genome shotgun sequencing project. | isolation source: Soil enriched on filter paper: beechwood xylan treatment | place: USA: Madison | collected 2015-01-15
CCGGCGCCAGGTCACCCGCGACGCGGGCGTGCACGCGCAGCGCGAGGCGGTTGTCGCGCGCGACCGTCGAGCCCGTCGCGGCGGAGAGGAAGGACGTGACCACTCCCCCGGCGTGGTCGCCTGGGGCGGCGTCGGCGGGGACCGTCAGGACGAACGGGACCGTCGTCGAGGCGCGCGGCTCGACGACGACCTGACCGCCCGGCACGTCGAGCGCGAGCCACGCGCCGAGGTCGGCGGGCTCCTCGTCGGCCGTCAGCAGGTCGAGGTGCCCGGCGGGGGTGGTGAACGCGTCCGTCCCGTAGACGGTGAGCGTCAGGGGTGCGTCGGAGCGGTTCGTCACGACGACGGCGTCGTGCACGACGTCGCCGGGGGCGACGTCGTAGGAGAAGTTGGCGCGACCCGCGCCGAGCGGGCCGTCGGCGGGCGCGAGCGACCAGGCGACGTCGCCGGTCGTGTCGGCGAGGACCTCCGCGAGCGCCGCCGCGGTCTCGACGCCGGTGGGGACGCCGCGTGGAAGGTCCGTCGCGCGGGGCGCGACAGAGGTTCCACGCGCAGCCGCAGCCGTGCCGAGCGAGGCGAGGGCCGAGGCGTGGGCGGCGGGCACGAGGGGCGCTGTGGGCGCCGAGCGCACTGGGGGCGCAGCGGGGGTCCCGATGGCCGGGACGGCCGCCAGGACGGCGATGATCCCGGCGGCGAGGACGGCGGTGGCGGCCGTGGCCGCGACGTGTGCGGCGAGTGCACGGCGGGTGGAGCGCCGTCGGTGCGGCAGCCGCCGGGCGACCCCGGCGCCGCGGACCGTCACGAGGGACGGACCGGGCGCCGGGACCACCGGCGTGCGGGGGGAGGGAGCGTCGTGCACGAGGGGCTCAGCCCACGGCGGTGAGGGTGAGGACGCCGGAGTAGGCGCCCGCGGGGGTGTCCAGCGGCAGGCTGAGCGTGAGGTCGGCACCGGCGGTGACCGCGCCCGACGTCGACCCCGCCGGGGCGAACGCGAGCGTGGACCCGGCGGCGAGGCCGCCCGAGGCCGCGGGGGCGACAGCGGCACCGGCTGCGGCGACCGAGCCGGTCACGTGCGGGGCCCAGCCGAGGCGCGAGCCCGGGAAGGACGCCGTGCCGTCGGCCGACGCGAACCGCCCGGTGGACCCGGTGATCGACCAGCCCGGCGACGCCGGGCGTGTGTCGGACACCGTGATCGCGGGCAGCGCGCCGACGGCCGTGAACGCGGCGTCGCCGGCGGTCGCGGTCCCGAGCGACACCGCGCCCGACCCCGCGACGGTCCACGAGAACGCCCCCGGGTCGACAGGCGTCTCGGGCACCGTGACGTCGACGTCGAGGTCGCCCGCGAACGACAGCGGGACGAACAGCTCCTGCGCGGCGTTGGCGGCCGCACCGCCCGCGGCGAACACGTAGACGCCGTAGGTGCCGGTCGTCTGCGCCGCGGCCTTGACGTCGAGCTGGGCGGTGAACGAGCCGTCCGGCTGCAGGACGACGAGCGCGGGCGCCTGGCTCGGGTAGTCGGTGCCGACCTGCGTGTAGGACGGCTCGGGCAGCGCCCACTTCTGGCTCGTCACGGGACGGGCCGCGGACGCGGCGCCGGCGGACGGGCGCCACACGTCGGCGAACCGGCCGAACGCGACGTAGACGCCGGTCGGCTGGCCGTTCGCGACCGGCGGGCGGCCCGTCGCGAGGTTGGCGGCCGGGTCGAACCCGGTGCCCGTGACGGTGACCGTCTCGGTCCCGGCGGGGTCGAACCCGCTGGTCTTCGAGACCGTGATCTGCGGGTTCCACACGGGGGCCGTGGCCGACTCGCGGTCCGCGGTCACCGTGAAGTCGTCGAGCGCGGCACCCTCCTGCAGGAAGTTCTGCAGGGCGGCGGCACCGTCGGCCGTGAGGGCCACACCCGTGCCCGACACCGTGACGGACTGCGCCGTCAGGGTGACGTCGACGTCCGTGACCGTGCCGAGGACGACGTCGTCGCCGCCGTACGTCCCGGCCGTGTACCCGAGGTTGTTCTCCGGGATGACGACCGACAGGTCGCCGACGAGCGAGCCCACGCCGCCGCTGACCACGACGGCCACGTCCGTGACCGTGACGGTGAACGCGTGCGACGGGAACGCGAAGACCGCGCCGCCCGCGGACTCGACCCGCAGGTCGTCGGCCGACGTCACCGAGCCGCCCGTGACGGGCAGCAGGTACGGCAGCGTCTCGTTGGGCGTCGCGGTGTTCTCCGGGACGGCGGGCGTGCCGTCGACGTCGAACTGCGCCGGTGCGAGGACCGTGATGCGCTGCCCGACCGGCACCGCGCCGATCGGCGGCAGCGCGGCGGTCTGCCGGCCGACGTAGTTCCGGAACGACTGACGGAAGCCCCACTCCAGGGTCCCGTCCGTCGGGTCACCGGCTGCGGCCTGCGCCGGCAGGCCGACGGCGACCCCGCCGAGCCCGACCGCGAGCGCGGTGAGCCCGACGACGGCGGCCCGACGGCCGCGCGTACGTGCTGTGTGCATCGTCTCCCCTTGATGCTGGTGGTGTTGCCCGCCCCCCCCGGTCGGGCGTGGGCCGGTCGGCCCGTCCTCGCGCTCAGGGCGCAGGGATCCTGCCGCGGCCGGGCAGCACGAGCCACCCGCGCCGGAAACCGAGGACGGCACCGGACGTGCCGAGGAGCAGCCCGGCGACGCCGAGCCCCGTGACCGTGGGGTCGTCGCGGAGGGTCGTGGCGACGGCGGTGACGAGCGGGGTGCGCGGGCCGGAGAACGACTGGCTGGTGACACCGGGGACGGCGGCGACGGGGTCGGCCGCGGTCGGCGCGGCGGCCGTGGCCGCGCGGGATCGGGGTGCCGACGTCGAGCCGGTCGTCGTACCGGTCCCGCCTGCGGTCGCCGTGGTCGGCGCCGGCGCGGCGGCGAGCGTCTCGTCGTCGACCGCCTGCCCCGCCGTCCAGCGGACGACGAGCGGCGACGCGACCTTCCGACGGTCGGCCTCGCCGCCGGACGTGTACCAGTACGGTCCCTGCCCGGTGAGCTGCTGGAACTGCACGAACGACGCCGGGAACGCACCCCACACCCCGGCGTTCGCGTCGGTCCGCGCCACCTGGTCGGGCGCGGCGGCCGTGACGCCCAGGTAGCGCGGGGTCACGGTGAAGCCCGTCGTCGCGCCCGTCGGCACCCGCTCGAGGTCGGCGAGGACGACCTGCCGCGGCGCGAGCGGCGCCCACACCGACGTGTCCTCGCGGGACGTCGCGTACCCGCCGACGAGCGCCGTGAGCGTGCCCGTGCCGTCGGGCCGGACCTCGAGCACCGGGTCGCTCGCCCACCAGTACGTCAGGCCGCCGTAGAACACGACCGTGAACGTGCCGGACCACGTGACGCGAGCCGTGCCCGCGACAGGGTCGACGACGCCCGTGCCGCCCGTCACCGAGACGCGTGCCTGCGACGTCGCGTCGCCCCGCACCGGTGTCCCGCCGGGCGTGCTGCACCGCGTGTCCCACGACGCGGCGCGACCGTCCGCGCTGCCGTCGGGCACCCGGACCCGGACCGGGCCGTCCTGCGCGCGGTACAGCCCGTCCGCCGCGGTCCAGACGTGCGAGCCCCCCGCGTCACCCGTCGCGCCGGGCCGCCCCGCCATGAGGAAGTGGCAGCCGCCCGCGGGGGCGGCGGCCCCCGTCTCGGCGTTGAGCGACCACAGGAGCTCGGCGTCGCGGACCTCGAAGGCGCGGTCGCGCGACTCCGGCACGACGACCGACACGGTCAGGTCCGTGCCGCCCGACGGGCCGTCGGCGGCGAGCGCGGGGACGGCGACGGCCGTGGCGAGGGCGCCGAGCAGCGCGGACGCAGCCAGTCGGCGACGCAGCCGCACCCCGCGGGCACCGAGAGAGCCCCGGGCGGAGCGGGCGGGTCGGGCGGTCATCGGTGGCCTCCTGCCGGCGCGGCGTCGACGGTGGGCAGCACGACGGTGGCGTGGTCCTTCTCGGCCCGCGCGTCGGCGAGGTCGTCGGTCGCTCCGCTCGCCGCGCGGCGACGCTCGGTGCGGCGGCGCGCGGCGGTCACGGCCGACGAGACGACGACCGCGAGCAGGACGAGCGCGGCGACGCCGACGGCGATCTCGACCGGTGACCACCCCGCGTCGGCCTGCGCGTCGGCGGCGGCTGCCTCGGCGGCCTCCTGCGCGGAGACGACGGCCGGGTCCTTCGTCGCGGTGAACTCGGTCTGCGGCGCGGCCCCCGAGCCGGCGCCCGTGAGCCGCAGGACGTGAGTCCCGGCGCGCAGGTCGGCGGGCAGCTCGACGAAGCCGGCGACCTCGCCGTGCATCCCGGCGGTGAGCGGGCCGACGGCGAGGCGCCCGTCGTCGACGGTGCCGACGACCTGCTCGCCCGGCAGGAACCCCTGACCGGTGAAGCCCATCGCGCGGCCCACGACGGCGGTGGCCCGGTCGACGCCGACGGTCGCGCTCGCGGGGTCGACGGCGGTGGCGCCGGGCTCGGGAGCCGTCGCGTCGGCGGGTGCGTCGGCCGCGGGTGCCGGGTCGGCGGGCGCGCTGCCGAAGGTGAGCGGCGTGAACGTCTCGTTGGCGGCGTTCTTCACGCCGTGCGCGCCGAGGGTGATGACCCCGCAGGTCACGGTCGTGCAGTCGACGGTCGTCGCGGCGCCGGACCGGTCGACCGCGGAGAACCGGGCGCCGGGGACGACGAGCGTCGTGCTCCACGACCCGTCGGCCGCGAGGACCCCGCCGTTCGCGGCCGCCGCGGTGTCCGAACCGGGGAACGCGACGAACCGCTGGTGACCGGCGTTGTCGGCCGACTCGCTGTCGGGCACGTACCGCAGGTCCTCCCCCGTCTGCCCGCCGTTCGAGGGCCGCCAGGTGCCGCCGCGCGGGTCGTCGACCCACCCGAACACGACGTAGATGCCGCCGAACCCGCCCTGCACGGACTGGAAGCCGGAACCGCGGACCGTGAGCGTCGTCGGGCCGTCGGTGCGCAGCGTGCCGCCCTCGACCTGCACGTCGACGCGGGCGGCGGCGTGCGCGGCCGTGGCGGTCGCGAGGAGCGTGCCGAGCAGCGCGACGGGCGCGAGCAGGCCCGCGAGCAGGCCCGCGAGCAGGCGGTGGGCGGGCGTCATGCGGGGACCTCCGCGGTCGTGCGGACGGGGAGGACGACGAGCTCGGCCGACCCGGGCGCGGCGCCGGGCCGCTCGACGACCTCGACGGGGTGCCGGTAGACGTCGCTGAGCAGGGCGGCGGTGAGGACCTCGCGCGGCGGCCCGTCGGCACGCACCCGGCCGTGGTCAAGCACGACGACCCGGTCGGCGTACGCGGCGGCGAGCGTGAGGTCGTGCAGCACGACGACGACCCCGGCGCCCTCGCGCGCGGCAGCCCGGGCACGGCCGAGGACGGCCTCCTGGTGGCGGACGTCGAGCGCGGCAGTCGGCTCGTCGAGCAGCAGGACGGCGCCCTCCTGCGCGAGCGCCCGGGCGAACGCGACGCGGGCCCGCTCACCGCCGGACAGCGTCGGGTGGGTGCGGTCGGCGAGCGCGAGGACGTCGGCGTCGTCCATCGCGGCCTGCACGACGCGCTCGTCGGCGTCCTCGCGCACGGTCCCGCGCCACGGGTGGCGTCCCATCGCGACGACCTCGCGGACGCGGAACGGGAACGAGACGCGGTGCTCCTGCGGCATGACCGCGCGACGGCGCGCGAGCTCGGCGAGCGGGCGGCGGCGCACGTCGACGTCGTCGAGCAGCACCTGGCCGCGGTCGGGGCGCGGGTCGCCCGCGAGGACCCCGAGCAGCGTGGACTTGCCGGCGCCGTTCGGACCGACGAGCGCGACGACCTCCCCGGCGCGGACGTCGAGGTCGACGCCGTCGAGCACGACCGTCCGCCCGTACGCGAGACGCACGCCGCGGGCGCGCAGCAGGACGCTCATCCCCACCCTCCGGCGCTCGCGCGGGTCCGGCGGATGAGCCAGAAGAAGAACGGTCCGCCGACGAGCGCGGTGAGCATGCCGATCGGCAGGTCCGCGTAGGGGACTGCGGTGCGGGCGACGAGGTCGGCACCGAGCAGCAGCGTCGCGCCGCCCAGGGCGGACGCGGGCACGAGGACCGCGTGACCGGGCCCGACGGCCATCCGCACGAGGTGCGGGACGACGAGCCCGACGAACGCGATGACCCCGCAGAACGCGACCGCGGCGGCGGTGAGCACCGCGACGACGACGACCGCGGTGATGCGCAGCCGCTCGACGTCGACGCCCAGGTGCCGAGCGGACCGCTCCCCCAGCGCCAGCAGGTCGAGCCGACGGGCCAGCAGCAACGAGCCCGCGACGCCGAGGGCGACGAGCGGCGCGACGACCGCGACGTAGACCCAGCGCGTGCCGTTGAGCGAGCCGAGCTGCCAGAACACGATCTGCTCGCGCGCCTGCGTGTCGCCGAGGAACGTGAGGAACGCGACCGCGGCGCCCGCCACGGCGTTGACCGCGACCCCGGTGAGGACGAGCGTCACGACCTCGGTCCGGCCGCCCGCGCGAGCCGTCGCGTAGACGACCCCCGTGGCGACCAGACCGCCGACGAACGCGAGCAGCGCGACCGTCCACGTCCCCGCGAACGTCCACCCCGTGACGATGACCAGGCACGCGCCGACCGCCGCGCCCGACGAGACCCCGACGACGCCCGGCTCGGCGAGCGGGTTGCCGAACACGCCCTGCAGCACCGCACCGCCGGTCGCGAGGGCCGCGCCGACGAGGACCGCCATGACGATGCGCGGGAACCGCACGCTCCACAGCGCGGCGTCGCCGTTCGGGTGCGTCGGCAGCGTGCCCGCGTCGAGGCCGAGGCGGTGCAGCAGCGACCCGACGACCTCGGCCGGCGGGACGTGCAGCTGGCCGCTGCCCGCCGCGACGACGGCGAGGACCAGCAGGGCGACGGTCAGGCCGCCGAACAGCCCGACCCGACGCCACCGACGCGCGGGCCGCGCGACGCTCCCGGTCGTCGAGTCGCCCGAGGCGTCCCCCCGAGGTGCACCGGCCGGTTCGCGCGCAGTCGGGCCGTCGACCGCGGCGCTCACGGGGGTCGTCACGACGTCGCCCGTCGTGTCGCCGGTCGTCGTGGCGCTCACGCCCCCACCTCCGCGGGTGCGTACAGCGCGACCGCGAGCGCGTCGAGGACGTCGGCGGTCGCGGGCCCGAAGCTCAGGACCTGCGCGTCGGCCATGTCGACGACGCGCCGCTTCTGTCCCGCGGGCGTGCTGGCGACCGCGGGCAGGCGCTCGAGCAGCCCGTCGACGCCGCCGACGGACGCGAGGCCGTCGGTCATCATGAGGATCACGTCGGGCCGGGCGGCGATGAGGCCCTCGTCGTTGAGCGGGCGCATGCCCTCCCAGCCGATCTCGCCGGCGACGTCGACCGCGCCGACGGCCTCGACGAGCGAGTCGGCGCCGGACCCCTCGCCGAACAGGTAGTAGACACCCGCCTGGCCGCGGGCGTACAGGAACATGACGCGCAGCCGAGCGGCGGGGTCGGCGGGTGCGACGGCGGCGATCTCCGCGATCTTCGCGTCGACCTCGCCCTGCGCGCGGGTTGCGAGCGTCTCCCCCGCGTCGGGCACGCCGAGCGCGGTGGCGACCTCGCGGACGAGGTCGCCGACGCCGCCGACCTCGCGGTGGGCGTCGACGACGACGACGGGGATGCCGGCGTCGCGGACCTGCAGGACGACGTCCCAGGGCCCGAGGGTCGTGTCGGTGACGACGACCGTGGGCGCGAGCTCGAGGATCGCCTCCGCGGACAGGTCGTGACCGCCGCGCGTGACGAGCGGACGGTCGGCGACCTCGGCGAACTGCGAGGACACGTCGCGGCCGACGACGCTGTCGCCGAGGCCGAGCTCGAAGACGGTGCGGGCGAGGGTCCCGTAGACGTCGAGGGCGAGGATCCGGCTGGTGTCGGTGACGGTGACCGCGGTGCCCTGCGCGTCGGTGACGGTGACGGGCAGCTGCGGGCGAGGGGCGTCGGTGACGGGCCGCACGGCGGCGTCGGCGACGACGGCCGTCGACGGGCCCTCGGCGGTGCGCGGGTCGTCGAGCGTCGTGACGTCGGCGAGCCGGACACCTCCGTCGGGTGTGCCGTCGGCCGCCACGGTGCCGGTCGAGCAACCGGCTGTGATGAGCAGCGCGACGAGCGCTGCGAGCCCCCTGCGCTCGGGCCGTCGGGTCCCCGCGCGCACGTCATCAACCCCATCCACCAGCAGGAACGCGACGCGGGCCGCGTCGCTGAGGTGAACCTAACTCAGGTAAGCCTCACCTATCAAACCCCTGCCCGTGTGGCCTGGGACACAGGTCCCGCCGCCGGCAACCGGCCGCCCGGGCGCCACGCCGCCGTCATCCCGCCGCGCCGACCCGGCCCTCACGGTCGCGACCCCATCGTCACGCCCGGACGACCGGTCACCAGGACGGGGTCGCACCCGATGCACCACGCGCGGCCCACCCCGTCGTCACGCCCAGACCGACCGGACGACCGGTCACCAGGACGGGGTCGCGGAGTCGGGCGGGCCCGCACAGGCGAACGACCCCGTCGTCACGCCCACGTCGGCCCGCCGAGCGGCCACCAGGACGGGGTCGCGGGCAGGGCGAGGCGGGACGAGGTCGGGTCAGGACGGGCACGTCCGGGTCAGGACAGGTGACGACGGGTGACGACGGGTCAGGAGGGGGTCAGGCGTCGCCGACGTCGAGGGCCAGGAGGTCGTCGACCGTCTCGCGGCGGACCAGCACCCGGGAGGCGCCGTCGCGCACCGCGACGACCGGCGGACGCGTCAGCAGGTTGTAGTTGGACGCCATCGACCGCCCGTACGCCCCCGTCGCCGCGACCGCGAGCAGGTCGCCCGCGCGCACGTCGCCGGGCAGCCGGACCTCGTGCACGACGACGTCGCCGCTCTCGCAGTGCTTGCCGACGACGCGCGCCAGCACGGGCTCGGCCGACGACAGCCGCCCGACGACCTCCGCGTGGTAGTGCGCGCCGTACAGCGCGGGCCGGATGTTGTCGCTCATCCCGCCGTCGACCGAGACGTACAGCCGGGTCCGACCGTCGTCGACCCGCACGGGCTTGACCGTCCCGACGGTGTAGAGCGTGAGGCCCGCGGGCCCGACGATCGCGCGCCCCGGCTCGATGGAGAACCGCGGCAGGTCGGTGCCCAGGTCGGCGGCGCTCTGCTCGACCGACGCCGCGATCTCCTTGGCGATCCGGTCGGGGTCGAGCGCGACCTCGCCCGGCAGGTAGGCGATGCCGTACCCGCCGCCCAGGTCGACCTCGTCGACGAGCACCCCCGTCCGGCGGGCGAGCCGGGCGCGGAGCGCGAGGACCGCGCGGGTCGCCACGGCGAACCCCGACGGGTCGAGGATCTGCGAGCCGATGTGCGAGTGGATGCCGAGCAGGCGCAGCTCCGGGCGTGCCAGCACGGCGAGCAGCCCGGTCATCGCGGGGCTGTCGTCGTCGGCGTCCGCGACGGTGTCCGCGGTGCCCGTCGACGGCGCGAGCGAGAGGCCGAACTTCTGGTCCTCGTGCGCGGTCGAGATGTACTCGTGCCCGCCCGCGTGGACGCCGGTCGTCACGCGCACCATGACGGGCGCGGGGTCTCCCCCGCGGGCTGCGACGGTGTCGGCCAGGCGCTCGATCTCGACGAGCGAGTCGACGATGATCCGGCCCACGCCCGCGTCGAGCGCGGCCGCGTGCTCGGCGTCGGACTTGTTGTTGCCGTGCAGCCCGATGTCGGCGCCGGGCACGCCGGCCCGCAGCGCGACGGCGAGCTCGCCGCCCGACGCCGTGTCGACGCGCAGGCCCTCGGCGTACACCCAGCGCGCGACCGCGACCGAGAGGAACGCCTTGCCGGCGTAGTACACGTCGACCTCCGCGCCGACCTGCGCGAACGCCTCGGTGAACGCGCGACGGTAGGCGCGCGCACGGATCCGCAGGTCGTGCTCGTCGAGCACGTACGCGGGGGTGCCGTGCGCGGCCGCGAGCGCGCGCACGTCGACGCCGCCGACGCTCACCGCGCCGTCGGGCCCGCGCTCCACGCCCGTCGACCACGGCTCGCCGGGGATCGTCGTCGGGGCGTGGTGGTGCCCGTGGGGCCGTGGGGCCCCCGCAGCGCTCACATGCGCTCCGGCGCGCTGACGCCGAGCAGCCCGAGCCCGTTGGCGATGACCTGGCGCGTCGCGTCGTTGAGCCACAGGCGCGTGCGGTGCACGTCCGTGACCTCCTCGTCGCCGAACGGGGTCACCCGGCGCTGGTCGTACCACTTGTGGTACGCCCCGGCGAGCTCCTCCAGGTAGCGCGCGACGCGGTGCGGCTCGCGCAGCTCGGCGGCCTGCGCGACGACGCGCGGCAGCTCCGCGAGCTGGCCGATGAGCACGGCCTCCGACTCGTGGTCGAGCAGCGACGCGTCGAACCCGTCCTCCTTGCGGACCCCCGCCTCGGCCGCGTTGCGGCCCACGTTGACGGTCCGGGCGTGCGCGTACTGCACGTAGAAGACCGGGTTCTCGTTCTTCGCCGACGCCAGCAGGTCGAGGTCGAGGTCGATCGCCGAGTCCGCCGACGACCGCGCGAGCGAGTACCGGGCCGCGTCGACGCCGACCGCGTCGACCAGGTCGTCGATCGTCAGGACCGTGCCCGCGCGCTTCGACATGCGCACCGGCTGGCCGTCCTTCACGAGGTTGACGAGCTGCCCGATGAGGATCTCGAGGTTGACGTGCGGGGTGTCGCCGAACGCCGCGCACACCGCCATCATCCGGCCGATGTAGCCGTGGTGGTCGGCCCCGAGCATGAGCAGCACGCGGTCGAACCCGCGCTCCCGCTTGTCGAGGTAGTAGGCGATGTCGCCGGAGATGTAGGCGCCCTCGCCGTCGGACTTGATGACGACGCGGTCCTTGTCGTCCCCGAAGTCGGTCGTGCGCAGCCACACCGCACCGTCCTGCTCGAAGACGTGACCGCCGGCGCGCAGCCGCTCGACGGCCCGGTCGACGGCGCCCGACTCGTGCAGCGAGTCCTCGTGGAAGTACACGTCGAAGTCGACGCCGAAGTCGTGCAGCGACTGCTTGATCTCGGCGAACATCAGGTCGACGCCGCGCACCCGGAACGCCTCGGTGGCCTCGTCGAGCGGCAGCGTGCGCGGGTCCGGCTCGCCCGCCGCGAGCGCGTCGGCCACGACCTGCTCGGCGATCTCCGTGATGTACGAGCCGCCGTACCCGTCCTCCGGGGCGGCCTGACCCAGCGCACGCGCGACGAGCGAGCGCGCGAACCGGTCGATCTGCGCGCCGTGGTCGTTGAAGTAGTACTCGCGCGTGACGTCGGCGCCCGACGCCTGCAGCACGCGGGCCAGGCTGTCGCCGACGGCCGCCCAGCGCACGCCGCCGATGTGCAGCGGTCCCGTCGGGTTCGCCGAGACGAACTCGAGGTTGAGGCGCGTGCCGGCCAGCGAGTCGTTCTGCCCGTACTCCGGCCCGAGCTCGACGATCGAGCGCGCGAGCTCGCCCGCGGCCGCCGCGTCGAGGCGGATGTTGAGGAACCCCGGCCCCGCGACCTCGACGGACGCGACGCCGGGCGTCTCCTGCAGCCGGCGCGCGAGCTCCTCGGCGAACGCCCGCGGGTTCGAGCCGCCCTTCTTCGCGAGCTGCATCGCGACGTTCGTCGCCCAGTCGCCGTGCTCACGCTGCCGCGGTCGCTCCAGGTGCACGGTGGCCGGCACGGCGGCCGGGTCCAGGGCGAACGTGCCGTCGTCGACGGCGTGCACGAGAGCGGCCCTCAGGGCCTCGGAGAGCTGGGCGGGAGTCACCCGTCAAGGGTAGGGGACGGCCGGTGCGCGCCCGATCCCGATATCGGTACCGGTACGCCTCCCCGTCCGGCGGGCGACACGGCGCGCCGACCAGCCGAAACGGTGGCGTCCGCCCACGCGCCGGTGTTGACTGCGCCCATGCCAGGACAGGGAACCTGAGGCCCATGGCGCGACGCCCCGGACTCATCGACACCGCCGTCGACGCACTCCGCAGCCGCATCTCCGCCGGCGAGTGGCCCGTCGGCTCCCGCATCCCTCCCGAGCCCGCGCTCGTCGACCTGCTCGGCGTCGGCCGCAACACGGTGCGCGAGGCCGTGCAGTCGCTCGTGCACGCCGGCCTGCTCGAACGCCGCCAGGGATCCGGCACCTACGTGCTGTCGACGTCGGAGATGGCCGTCACGATGGGCCGGCACATCGCCGAGGCCCGGCAGCGCGACGTCGTCGAGGTGCGCCGCGCCCTGGAGGTCGAGGCCGCCCGCCTCGCCGCCCGGCGCCGCACCGCGACCGACGCGTCCGCCCTGCTCGACGCCCGTGACGCGCGCGCCGTGGCCTACCGCGCCGGGGACATCGACGCGATGGTCGTCACCGACCTCGACCTGCACCGCGTCATCGTGCGGACCGCCGCGAACCCCGTCCTCGCGTCGCTGTACGAGAACCTGCTCGACGCCATCGGGGAGAACATCCGGTTCAACTTCGTCACCGACGCGCACGGTCACGACTCGCACGACGGCCTGGTCGAGGCCATCGTCGCCGGCGACGACGAGCGGGCCGTCGCGGAGACCTCGGGGTACCTGTCGACGTTGCTCGGCGAGCCGTGACGGCTCCGTCCGCGTTGCCGGGCGAGCCGCGACGGCTGATACGCTGACGCTCGCTTCCTGACCGGTACGTCTGCGTCCCGGTCATGCGCCCGTAGCTCAGTGGATAGAGCGTCTGCCTCCGGAGCAGAAGGTCGTAGGTTCGAATCCTATCGGGCGCACTTCCCCGAGAGCCGTGTCGCCGAGTCGAGCGACGCGGCTCTCGTCGTCTCCCCGCCGGTCAGCGCAGGAGCAGCGGCGCCACGCGGTAGCCGCCGAACGGCGCGAGCGACCGGACGCACGGCCGCTGCGGGTCAGGCTCGACCGCGGTCGTGGCGCCGAGGACGGCGCGGACGAGCGCGCGCAGCTCGAGCGTCGCCAGCGGCCGTCCGGGGCACACGTGCTTCCCGGTCCCCCACACGAGGTTGTCTGCCGCGTGCCCGAGCGGGTCCAGCTCGTCCGGGTCGCCGAAGACGGCGGGGTCGCGGTTCGCGGCGGTCCAGCTGAGGACGACCGTGTCGCCCGGCGCGATCCGCCGGTCGCGCACCGTCACGGGCTCGAGGGCGACGCGACGGTTGCTGACGAACGGGTCGTCGAGCCGCAGGACCTCGTCGAGCACCGCGTCCAGGTCACCGTCGGGCACACCCGCACGCACCCGCGCCTGCAGGTCGGGGTGGTCGGCCAGGTACGTGAGGACGACCCCGGCGCACAGTGCCATCGAGCCGAGGTCGCCGCCCGTCCAGTTGCGCAGGATCGAGACGATCTCGGCGTCCGTCAGCGGGCGGCCGTCGACGGTCTCGCGCACGAGCTCCGTCGTGACGTCGGCAGGCGCCGCGGCGCCCGCGAGGCGACGCGCGTCGGTGAGGCCCCGGATGATCGCGTCGAACCGCCGGGCGACCTCCGCGGTGCGGGCACGGTCGCGCGAGCGGGCCGCCGCACGGTTGTCCGCGACCCACCGCAGCAGGTCGTCCTCCAGCTCCGCCGGCCAGCCCAGCCACGCGCTCTGGGCGCGCACCGCGAAGCGCGCGCCCAGCGCGACGGCGTCGACGGCACCCGGGACCGGGGTCTGCGACACCAGGTCGACCGCGACCCGCGTCACCTCCGGCGCCAGCGCACGGATGCGGTCGGGCGTGAAGTAGCGGTCGACGACCGCGCGGAACGTCGTGTGCGTCGCACCGTCGAGGCCGTTGGGCACCTGCAGGTGCCGGGAGACCGCGTTGGAGAACGTGTCGTGGTCGCGGGCCGCTCGCACGACGTCGGCGTGGGTGAAGAGCGTCCACGCGCCGTCGGCGCCGCGCGCGACGGGGCAGCGCTCGCGCAGCTCGTCGTACGCCGCGCGCGCGTCGCGGCTGACCCGCGGGCCGCGCGGGTTCCAGTCCGCCACGAAAGCTCCGGCGCCCCGAGGGTCGGGCGGAGCTCCCGGCTCGTCGCGCGCGCGCTCGTCCCAGGGGAGGTGCTCGGTCACCCGACCCATAGTGGCCGACTTCTGGCCGACTCCTGGCCGACTCCTGGCCGAGGCGGCGCGGACCGCGAGGCGAGCCGTCAGCGGGTCGTGGTCGGCAGGTCCGCGGGCGCGCGGTCGGTCAGGTCGGCGGGCGTGCCGTCGGTCCGGTCGGCAGGTGCGCCGTCGGTCAGGTCCGCGGGCCCGGCCACGGGTACGGGTTCGGGTACAGGTACGTCCACGAGCGCCGTCGCGCGGCTCGGCCAGAGCGAGACGGCTGCGATCGTCGCGGCGCCCGACACGCCGGCGAGCAGCAGCGCTGCGCCCGTGAGGCCGACCGCGCCGAGCCACCCGGCGAGCGGGTAGGTCAGGAGCCAGCAGGCGTGGGACAGCGAGAACTGCGCGGCGAACGCGGCGGGCCGGTCGTCCTCGGGGAGGTCGCGCACGATCAGCCGGCCCATGGGCACCTCGGCGCACGCCCAGGCGGCCCCGACCGCGAGCCACAGCAGGCCGACGGCGACGAGGCCGCCGACGCCGGGCGCGCGCAGGGCAAGCGGGACGAGCGCGGTCGCGATCGTGAGGGCGGCGGCCCCGCCGAGCATGACGGTGCGGTCGGGCACGCGGCGCAGGACCCGCGGCAGCAGCAGGGCCGCGGTCATCGAGCCGGCGCCGTTCACGGCGAGCAGCACGGCCACGACCACGTCGCCCTGCTGGAACGTCGAGCGGGCGATGACGACCGTCTGCACCAGGACGTACGCCCCGGCGGCCGCGACCGCGAGGTTGAGCGCGAGCAGCGGGCGCAGCGTGGGCGTCCTGGCCATGAGTGCGACGCCGTGCCGCACGCGCGCGCCGAGCGGCAGCTCGGCGAACCCGGCGTCGGTGTCGGACGACCGAGCAGTGCGCCCGAGGGCCAGGGACGCGACGAGGACCGCCGAGGCGGCGAACCCGATCCCGGTGCCGACGAACAGCGCGTGCGACGAGACGACGAGCAGGAGCACCGCGGCGAGGACGGGCGACAGCACCATCTCGAGGTCGTCGGCGAGCCGGGCCAGCGAGAGCGCCTGCGTGTACTCGCGCTCGTCGGGCAGGACGTCCGGGACGAGCGCCTGCCACGTCGGGGTGTGCGTGGCCGAGGCGGCCTGCAGCACGAAGACCAGCACGTACACCTGCCAGGTCGCACCGACGAACGGCAGGCACAGCGCGACGACGGCCCGGACGACGTCGGCGGACACGAGGACGGCGCGCCGCGGGAGGCGGACGACGAGGGCCGCGGCCAGCGGGGCGACGACGACGTACGCGACCATCTTGATCGCGAAGACCGTGCCGAGGACCTGCCCGGCCCGCTCCCCCGCGACGTCGTACGCGAGCAGGCCGAGGGCGACCGTCGCGAGGCCGGTACCGGCGAGGGAGACGACCTGCGCGGTGAACAGCCGCCGGAACGTGGGGTGGGCGAGCGGGCTCACGGTGTCGGCGCCGCCCGGTGGTGCTCCGGGACGTCGTCCAGCGCGTGCTGCGCCTGGTAGACCGCCTGCGTGACGAGCGTCCGGGCGTGCTCGTCGACGAGCGAGTAGAAGACGCGGTTGCCGTCCTGCCGGCTCTTGACGATGCGGCCCCAGCGCAGCTTCGCGAGGTGCTGCGACACGGACGTCGGGGACTTGTCGACGATGTCGGCGAGGTGGTTGACGGACAGCTCGTCGTCGCGCAGGGCGAGGATGATCCGCACGCGCGTCGCGTCGGCGAGGAGGGAGAACACCTCGACGGCGAGGTCGACGTCCTGGGAGTCCACGGCGACCGTGTATTCCTGCGCATCTTCATGCATGCGCAGATAGTAGCGCGGTCTCGTGGTCACGCCGACACCGATGCGGTCGTCCGAACTTCCGTCTTCGCAGGTCAGGCGGTCGAAAGTTCCGAGACCGTTCTCACACGGCCTCGACTTCCCCCGGGACCGGACGCCCCCGTACGGTCGGCGCTGCGCTGGAGCAGCCCCGCTCGCACTACCCCGTGGACGCCGTGCGGAGGCGGCCCGACGGCCTCCGGCAGCCCGACCGGAAGGCCCGCATGTCGCCCCTGACGCTGCTCCTGATCGCGTTCAGCCTGTCCGCCGACGCGTTCGCCGTCGCGCTCGGCAAGGGCCTGCACATCCGGCGGCTCACCGTCCGCGACACCGCCGCGATCGCCGTCGCGTTCGGCGCGTTCCAGGGCCTCATGCCCGTCCTCGGCTGGTTCCTCGGCGTCCGCCTCCAGGGGTACATCACCGAGGTCGACCACTGGATCGCGTTCGGGCTGCTCGCCGCGGTCGGCGGCAAGATGCTCTACGAGGCGTTCACGGGCGGCGACGACGACGAGCCCGACGAGGACCACATCGGCCTGCGCGAGCTCCTCGTCCTGTCCGTCGCCACCAGCATCGACGCCCTCGCGGTGGGGATCGGCTTCGCGTTCCTCGACGTCTCCATCGCCGGAGCAGCCGTCCTCATCGGCGTCGTCACGCTCGTCGTCTCGCTGGCCGGGGTGCTCGTCGGGCACCGGGTCGGCGTCCGCTTCCGCGGCCCGGCGGAGATCGTCGGCGGGGCGGTGCTCGTCCTCATCGGCGTGCGCATCCTGCTCGACCACCTCGGCGTCTGGTAGTCCCGACCCGGCGCCCCCGACCCCGACCCCGACCCCAACGAATCCGACGCGCCGTCCGTCATGAGAGATGCCGGGCACCCGGTCGACCGACGACGTGAGGCGGGCCCGTTGCGCTGGGACGAGGTGCTGGACGTGCTGGTCCGCGAACGCGGGCCGGCGCTGCTGCGGTACGCGTACCTGCTGACCGGCGACGCGGCCGACGCCCAGGAGCTCGTCCAGGACGCGCTCGTCTCCGTCGTGGCCCGGCAGACGCGGCTCCGCGAGCCGGCCGCGGTCGAGGGGTACGTCCGCCGGACGATCCTCACGTCGTACGTCGACGGGTACCGCCGCCGGCGCCAGTGGTCGCGGGTCCGCCACCTGGTGACGTCGCCCGAGGTCGCCGACGACCACCGGCACGCGGTGGACGAGCGTCGCGACGTCATGACGGCGCTCGCCGGCCTCGCGCCACGCGTGCGGGCGTGCGTCGTCCTGCGCTACTTCGAGGACCTGCCCGTCGCCGACGTCGCGGAGCGGCTCGGCCTCGCCCCGGGCACCGTCAAGCGGTACCTGAGCGACGGCGTGCACGCGCTGGAGCGGGTGCTCGGTCCCGTCGACGACGCCCGGACGACCGAGTCCCACCTGGTGGCACCGAGGAGCAGCCGATGACCGTCGACCTGGGCGCCGCGCTGCAGCACGCGGCCGCCCGCGCACCGATCCCCCACCTCTCGACGGTCGAGCTCGGCCGACGGGTCGCCCGGCGGCGCGCCGCGCGGACCGTCGCGCGCGGCGCCGCGGGCGTCGGCCTCACCGGTGCGCTCGCGCTCACCGCCACGCAGTCGCCGGACCTGCTGGGCCGCACGCCGGCCGGGTACGCCCCGGCGACCGGGCTCCCCGCCGACCAGGTCGCCACCGCGCTGCCCGGCCCGGACCCGGACGCGGCCGCGGGGGCGTGCGGGTGGACCGTGCGGGCCCCGTCGTCCGCCCCCGCGTGGGACCTGGGGGTGGCGATCGACGCGGACCCGGAGACGCGGCTGTCGGCCGTGCCGTTCTCGGTGACCGTCCAGAGCGCGTCGCCCACCGCGCCGCCCGGGGCCGTCCGGACCGTCGTCGCCCGGGACGGCGTCGTCGTCGCGGTCGCGTTCGACAGCTGGGACCTTGCCGACTGGCCGAGCCTGCCGGTCAACGGTGCGAGCGGCGGGCACCTCTCCCTCGCGACGTGCGGCGGTCCCGACGCGCGGCTCACGCTGCCCGACGGGTCCTACGCGGTGCACGCGGTCATGGCCGACGACGCGACGGGCGACGTCGCCGCCCTCAGCCCCGGCGAGCCGCTGGACGTCGTCGGCAGCACCCGCGCGCCGTGGTGCGGCGCCGACGCGTCCGTGCTCCCGCGCGGGGACGACCGCGCGCAGCTGACCGCGCTGGCGGGTCCGGGCGGCCGGGCCGTCGACCTCACGCTCACGTGGCACGGGTCGCAGGACGCGATGCTCCTCGACCAGCGCGTCGCGGTCGTCGACGACGCGACGGGCCGGGTGGTCGCCGACTCCGGCACGTGGTCGTCGTCGCGGAGCAGCATGACGACGACCCTCGCGCCCGGCCGCACGGCCGACGTCCCCGCCGGGTGGAACGGCACGACGTGCGACGGCACGCCGCTGCCCGCGGGCACCTACCGCCTGCAGGCGTTCGTCACGCTGGCCCCGGTCGGCGCGGTCGGCGTCGTGCGGAACGTCGTCGGCACCGCCCGCGTCGACGAGGCGGTCGTCGTCCCGTGACGTCGCGCGCGGCGCCGGCGGCCCGCGGCGCGGACTCCGGGTCGGTAGCGTCGGCGGCGTGCCGCGTCCCGCTCGTCCTCGCCGCCCGGCGCCCGCGTGATCGGGCGGGTGCTGGGGGCGGACGTCGAGCACGACGAGTCGTGGGGCGACGTCGACGCCGACCTGCTGCCCGAGGAGCGGCCCGCCGTCGCGCGCGCGGTCGAGTCGCGGCAGCGCGAGCACGCGGCCGTCCGGGCGTGCGCACGGCGGTGCCTGGTCCGCCTCGGCGTCGGCGCGGTGGCGATCCCGACCGGGCCCGGCCGGGCGCCCGTGTGGCCCGCCGGGGTCGTCGGGAGCCTCACGCACGCCGACGGGTACCGGGCGGCGGCCGTCGCGCGCGCAGACCGGGTGGTCGGCCTCGGCATCGACGCCGAGGTCCACGCGCCGCTGCCGGACGGCGTGCTGGACGTCGTGGCCGCCGCCGACGAGCGCACCCGCCTCGGCGTCGCCGCCCCGGGCGTGCACGGCGACCGGGTGCTGTTCAGCGCCAAGGAGTCGGTCTTTAAGGCGTGGTGGCCGCTCGTCGGCGAGTGGCTCGACTTCCTGGAGGCCGACGTGACCCTCGGCGCGGGTGTGCCCGACGGCGACGGGGTCGTCGTCGGGGGGTTCGACGCGCGGCTGCTGCGCCCGGGGCTGGTCGTCGGCGGCCGGCCCGTGGACCGCCTGCGCGGACGCTGGGCGGTGGGTGACGGGCTCGTCGTCACCGCCGTCGTCCTGCCGCGCCCCTGAGCGGCGGACGACCGGCCGACGACGACGGCCCCGGCTCCCGCACGTGCGCGGGGGTCGGGGCCGTCGGTGGTGGTGCGGGTCAGGTCGCCGGGGTCACTTGTAGGTGATCGAGGAGGTGGAGTACCCGCACGCGCTGGAGGGTCCGGAGCCGATCTTGGACGGTTCGCCCGAGGTGACGCCCTTGTACTCCTCGCAGATCGCGATCTTCTTGGAGGAGTCGTTGATGATCGTCACGTTGCTGATCGTGGCCTTGTCGCCGAGGTTGGAGTTGATCCCGACCAGGGACTTGCCCGGTGCGGTGACCTGCACGTTGTCGACCACGACGGTGCGGGCGTACTGCTTGGAGCAGTTCCCGCAGGAGCGGTAGAGCTTGCCGAAGTCGGAGACCTGGAAGTTCTTGATGACGAACTTGCCGGGCCCGTTGTGCTGGAACACCTTGTCCGAGGCGGACTTCGCGCCGCCGCCGTTGACGGTCATGACCTGGGAGGACGAGGAGCCCTTGAGGGTCGCGGCGTCCTCGCCGACGTCCTCCCACCACACGTTCTCCAGGGTGCAGGTGCCGGTGCAGTGCACGCCGTCACCGGCGCCGGTGCCGATGATGACGTTCTTGAGGACCGCCCCGTCGGACAGCTGGAAGATCGGCGGCTGGGACTCGTTCTGGTCACCCGAGGAGATGCCGTAGTAGCGCACGTACCCGCCGTCCAGGGTGCCCGAGACGCTGATCGTCGAGGACACCTTCTTCTC
>PJUA01000498.1_pt1 | contig 19733 bp, 13 predicted proteins | sample 1512151 | NCBI WGS metagenome assembly PJUA01 (sample SAMN08177678, study PRJNA422409) | Soil metagenome, whole genome shotgun sequencing project. | isolation source: Soil enriched on filter paper: beechwood xylan treatment | place: USA: Madison | collected 2015-01-15
CCGGCCGAGGGTCCATGTCCGCCGTCGATACCGCACAAAGCGCCGCCCCCGTCTCCGCTCCCGCCATGACGAAGGAAGAGCTGGAGGAACTGATCCGCGAGGGGGTTCCCCTGGTCGGGAATTTCGGCATCGTCGTGGAAAGCCTGAGCGCCGGGACGATTCGCCTGCGCCTGCCCTACAAGGACGATTTCGTCCGTCCCGGCGGCACCGTCACCGGCCCGGCGATGTTCGGACTGGCCGACGTGGCGCTCTATGGCGCGGTGCTGAGCCTGATCGGCCGGGTCGAGCTGGCGGTGACCACCAGCATGACCATCAACTTCCTGCGCCGCCCGCCGCCCGTCGCCATCATCGCCGAGGCGCGCGTCCTGAAGCTGGGCAAGCGGCTGGCCTATGGCGAGATCCTGCTGTTCTCCGAAGGCGATCCAGAGCCGGTCGCCCATGTCACCGGAACCTACTCCATCCCGCCGCACGCCCCCGTCACCGTTGCGGTATCTCATTACCGCATGGATGGGGCGTCATAAAAAATCGTTTAAGATCAATGGGTTTGCCTGCGCGGTATCTTATTACCGCGTCCGTAAGTCATTGAAAGGAAATGGAAATTTTTCCGTTGACAGAGGCCTGTTCCGGCCCGTAGAAAGCCGTCCGCTTCGGCGCCCCGGAATCGGCGGCCTGCCGATCCGTATTCGAAGAAACGAGTGTGGCGATGAAGACCTTCAATCTGAAGCCGACCGAAATCGAGAAGAAGTGGTACGTCGTTGACGCCGACGGCCTCGTTCTCGGACGGCTTGCCAGCATCCTGGCGAACATCCTGCGTGGCAAGAACAAGCCGACCTACACCCCCCACATGGATTGCGGCGACAACATCGTCGTGATCAATGCGGAGAAGGTGAAGCTGACCGGCAACAAGCGCGACGCCGACATCTTCTACTGGCACACCGGCTATCCGGGTGGGATCAAGGGCCGCTCCAAGGGCCAGATCCTGGACGGCAAGTATCCGGAGCGCGTGATCGAGAAGGCCGTGGAGCGCATGGTTCCGCGCGGTCCGCTCGGCCGCCAGCAGATGACCCATCTCAAGGTCTACAAGGGCGCCACGCATCCGCACGATGCGCAGCAGCCGGTCGCCCTCGATATCGGCGCCCTGAACCCGAAGAATAAGCGGAGCGCGTAACAATGGCTCAGGTCACCACCACCCTCTCCAGCTTGAAGGAACTGACGGGCGCCGCCGCCACCGCGACCGTCACCGAAGAGCTGGCCGCTCCGAAGCTGGACGCCCAGGGCCGCGCCTATGCCACCGGCAAGCGCAAGGACGCCGTCGCCCGTGTGTGGATCAAGCCGGGCTCCGGCAAGGTCACCGTCAACGGCCGCGACCAGTCGGTCTATTTCGCCCGTCCGGTTCTGCGCATGATGATCGCCCAGCCGTTCGGCGTGACCGAGCGTTCTGAGCAGTTCGACGTGGTCGCCACCGTCGCCGGCGGCGGTCTGTCGGGCCAGGCCGGTGCCGTCCGTCACGGCATCTCCAAGGCGCTGACCTACTTCGAGCCGGCCCTGCGCCCGCCGTTGAAGGCCGCCGGCTTCCTGACCCGCGACGCCCGTACGGTCGAGCGTAAGAAGTACGGCCGCGCCAAGGCCCGCCGCAGCTTCCAGTTCTCGAAGCGCTAATCCCTACACGGGCCTGCTGCTTTACGGTACAAGCGAGGGGCGTCCCGAAAGGGGCGCCCCTTTCTTTTTGCCCTCACCGTCACGCCTACCCAAACCTCAACGTTCCTCCCGTCAAGCGAAGGACATCGGTTCCATGGCCTCCATCAGCATTCCGGGCACCACTCCCGGCGGTTCGAAAATCCGCGTCGGCATCCTGGGCGCTTCCGGTTACACCGGCGCCGAACTGGTGCGCATGCTGCTGCGCCACCCGAACGTGGAGATCGCCGCGCTGACCGCCGAACGACAGGCCGGCAAGCCGATGGCGGAGGTGTTCCCGCATCTGGGCGGCTATGGCCTGCCCGATCTGGTGAAGATCGAAGAGCTGAAGTGGGACAACCTGGACTTCATCTTCTGCGCCCTGCCGCACGGCACCACGCAGGAGGTTGTCGCCGGCCTGCCCAGCGGCCTGAAGGTGGTCGACCTGTCCGCCGATTTCCGCCTGAGCGACCCGGCCGAATACGCCACCTGGTACGGGCATGAGCACCGTGCCGTCGGCCTGCAGAAGGAGGTCGCCTACGGCCTGACCGAGTTCAACCGCCAGGGCGTGCGCAAGGCGCGGGTGGTGGCGAATCCGGGCTGCTACCCGACCTGCTCGCTGCTGCCGCTGCTGCCGCTGCTGATGGAGAACCAGATCGAGCCGGGCGGCATCATCATCGACGCCAAGTCCGGCGTGTCCGGGGCCGGCCGCGACGCCAAGCAGGCCAACCTCTTCACCGAGGTGTCGGAAGGCTTCAACGCCTATGGCGTCGGCCACCACCGCCACATGCCCGAGATCGAGCAGGAGCTGCGGCTGGCCGCCGGCCGTCCGGTCACCGTCTCCTTCACCCCGCATCTGGTGCCGATGAACCGCGGCATGATGGCGACCATCTACGTCCGCATGGCCGACGGCGTCACCGCCGACGACCTGCGCGCGACGCTGGCCGCCCGCTATGCCGACGAGCCCTTCGTCGGCGTGACCCCGGCCGGCGTGGTGCCGGCGACGCGCCATGTCCGCGCCTCCAACCACAACCTGATCGGCGTGGTCGCCGACCGCACCCCGCGCGGCGCCATCATCGTGTCGGTGATCGACAATCTGGTGAAGGGCGCGTCGGGTCAGGCGATCCAGAACATGAACGTCATGATGGGGCTGGGCGAGACGACCGGCATCGATCAGGCGCCGCTTTTCCCGTAATCGGGTACCGCGGCAGGATGGGGCGGGGGCTGTGACAGCGTTGTGGCCCCCTGTCCGCACTGTTGCACAGAGGCACCAATCGGGATTTGCTTTGGCCTGTCAATGCGAAATCAGGTGGTGCCTTAAGCCTTACGGTGCTTCAATCCCGCCCGTCATGCACGACTTCGGTACGACCTGATGACCGGCCTTGTTCGCGCCTTCAACGGCATCCTGCCCACCGTCGACCCGACTGCGTTCATCGCGGAAACGGCGGCGGTGATCGGTGATGTCGTGATCGGGGCGAACAGCAGCATCTGGTACGGCTGCACCGTGCGTGGAGACGTCAACGAGGTCCGAATCGGCGCTCGCACCAACATTCAGGACGGCACCGTGATCCACGTGGCCTCTGAAGGGCAGGGCACCTACATCGGCGACGACATCACCGTCGGCCATATGGCGTTGCTGCACGCCTGCACGCTGGAAGACGGCTGCTTCATCGGCATGAAGGCCTGCATCCTGGATGGGGCCTATGTCGAGTCGCGGGCGATGGTCGCGGCCGGTGCTCTGGTGACGCCCGGAAAGCGGGTGACATCCGGATTCTTGTGGGCCGGCAGCCCTGCTAGACCGGTTCGCGAGCTGACGGAGCGCGATCTCGCGGTTTTTCCGGTTCTCAGCCACCGTTACACGGATTTGGCGGAAACCTACCGGAAAAGCTGCTATGGAAGTGGAGCATAGGTCCAAGAACGGGTACGGTTCGGCCAATCGGCTGGGGTGTCGGAACACCACCGCGCACCACATGTTGGGAAGGTCGCTGCCGCGCTTGAACTCGGGCGGATGCTTCGATTGATAGGTTCATCCCCCGCAGGCACTCTGATGGGGAAGGGTTCTGGAAGGGAGTGAAGACAATGAAGACTATTGTTCGCGCGGGTCTGGCTGCCATCCCGGCCGCCATCGTCGCTTTCGGTCTGTCGGCGGCCGCCAATGCCCAGGACGCGAGCCTGGTCGGCAAGGGCACCGAGTGGTGCAACCCGGTCATCGGCTGGGGCAACGTCGCCGCCCGCACCGCTGACGGCGGCTATGTCATCCATCAGGGCAGCTATCCGTGCCCGCCGGCCGCCGCTGCTCCGGCTCCGGCCGCCGTCGCCGCGGTCCAGAGCGAATATCTGGTGTTCTTCGACTGGGATAAGTCGAACATCACCCCGGCCGCCGATCGCGTGATCGGTGACGCGGTGTCGGCCATCCTGAAGAACGGTGGCGCCAAGATCAACGTCGTCGGCCACACCGATACCTCGGGGTCGCCGGCTTACAACCAGAAGCTGTCGGTGCGTCGTGCCGACGCGGTCAAGAAGGCCCTGGTCGCCAAGGGCATCCCGGCCGCCAACATCACGACCCAGGGCAAGGGCGAGAGCCAGCTGCTGGTTCAGACCGGTCCGAACGTCCGCGAGCCGTCCAACCGTCGTGCGCAGATCCTGCCGCGCCTGCTGAACGCTCCGTCGTCCTAAGGACGGTTGGCAGGGGGGCGTTCCGGGGGTATCGGACCGGCCTTCCCGCCAGCGGGAGAAACCGCAAGAAAAAGGCCGCGCCGGGCTTCCCGGTCGCGGCCTTTTTCTGTTTCAGACTGCTGTCAGCCCCCGATTATCACCCCTTGATCTGGGCCGGGTCCTGTTCCGGTTCGCCGGCGGTCAGCCGCAAGGGCACCACGCCCGCCCACACCGGGTGGTCCATATCCTCCGGATCGTCGCCGGGCGGGCCGGAGCGGCGCTTGGCCGACGCCTCGGCGATGGGGAAGGCCAGCACGGATGTGGCCTTCAGCTCCTGCGCATTGGGCGCCCGCACCTTGGCGCTGCGGCCGGGTTCGATCTTCTCCATCAGCGCGTCGAGCGCCGCGCGCTTTTCAGTCTCCTCCGCCACCAGCCGCGGCCGGCCGAACAGCATGACCGAGCGGTAGTTGACGGAGTGATGGAAGGCCGAGCGCGCCAGCACCCAACCGTCGATCAGCGACAGGGTGATGCAGGCCTCGCCCCCCTCCTGCAGCCGCCGGATCATCCGGCTGGAGGACGCGCCGTGGATCATCAACTCGTCCCCCACCCGCCAGGGGACCGTCGGGATCACCATGGGGGACGGAGCGCCCTGGCCCTTGATGGCGTCGTCGACGAAGCCGACGTGGCAGATCGGCGCCTCGTCGATGATGGAATGGATCAGGGCGACGTCATGGCTGCCGCGGTCGCCCAGCCGCACCGGACGGGTGCGCGGGGTCTGGGCCAAGGCGGCGGGAGAATCGGCCGCAGGGGGCTCGGTGAGAAGGCTGGTCATGGTCGTGCTCAAGGCCGGAACTGTTGCGATGGCCCAGAATGGGCGGCAGAATGGCCCCTTCGAAAGGTCCGGAATGTCGATTCCATAGGGACCAATTTACTATCCTCCTGAAAGGCTCGCCATGGCCCGCTCGGCACGTCCGGTTCTGTCCAGCCTCGGGCCGGTGGCGCTCGACCGCGACGGGGCGGAGCCGCTGCACCGCCAGCTCTACCGCGCGCTGCGTCAGGCGGTGTTGGATGGCCGGCTGCGTCCGGGCGAGCGTCTGCCGCCCAGCCGGGCGCTCGCCACCGAGTGGGGGCTGTCGCGCAACACGGTGGTCACCGCCTACGACACGCTGCTGGCGGAGGGCTATGTCAGCGGCCGGGTGGGGGCCGGCACCTTCGTTGCCCCCTCGCTTCCCGATGCGGCGCCCGGCGGCGTTCCGGCCCGCGACGAGGCCCGGCGCGGCGTCGGCCTGTCCGCCCGCGGCCGGGCGCTGGCCGAGGCGCCGGCCATCGCCCGCGACCGGGTGGGGCGGCCCTTCGCGCTCGGCACGCCGGACCTCGGTGCCTTTCCCGTCGAGCTGTGGGCGCAGCTGCTCGGCCGCTGCTGGCGCCACGGCGGACGGACGCTGGCGACGGATCCGGACCCGCTCGGCTACGCCCCGCTGCGGGCGGAGATCGCTGCCTATCTGCGAGCGGTCCGCGCCGTGCGCTGCGAGGCGGAGCAGGTGGTCATCGTTTCCGGCGCGCAGCAGGGCTTGGCGCTGATGGCGCAACTGCTTCTCGACCCCGGAGACGAGGCCTGGGTGGAGGAACCCGGCTGGCCCGGCAACCGCGCCGCCCTGCTGGGGGCCGGGGCGCGGCTGGTCCCGGTGCCGGTGGACGGCGAGGGCATCGACGTCGCCGCCGGCATGGCCCGTGGGTCCGGCGCCCGGCTGGCTCTGGTCACCCCCTCCCACCAATTCCCCCTGGGCGTGACCATGAGCCTGGCGCGGCGCCTGCGCCTGCTCGACTGGGCGGCGGCCCGCGACGCCTGGATCGTCGAGGATGATTACGACAGCGAGTTCCGCTATGCCGGTCCGCCGCTGGCCGCCCTCCAGGGTCTGGACGGCGCCGGCCGCGTCATCTATGTCGGCAGCTTCAGCAAGGTGATGTTCCCGGCGCTGCGGCTCGGCTATGTCGTGGTTCCGCCCGATCTGGTCGATCCGGTGCGCGCCGCGCGCCGCCATTTCGACGGCGGGACCAGCGTGGTGCCGCAGGCGGCGCTGCACCGCTTCCTGGCCGACGGCCATTTCGCCTCGCACCTGCGGGCCATGCGCTCCCTCTACGCCGCCAAGCGCGCCGCCATCCTGGCGTCGATCGCCGACGCCTTCGCCGGCTTCGCCAGCGCCGAGGCGGGGGAAGCCGGCATGCATGTCCTGCTCCGCCTGCCGCCCGACTGCCCCGACCATCTCCTGGCCGAGCGCGCCGCCCGCATCGGCCTGACCGCGCCGCCGCTGTCCAGCTACCACCGTTCCGACGCCGGGACCGCCGGCAACGGCCTCCTCCTCGGCTTCGCCGCCCACGACCCGGCGACGCTCGACCGCGCGGTGCGCGATCTGGCGCGGCTGGCGTTGCCGAACCGCTAGACCGCCTCCGCCACCCGCTCCACCGCCGGCACTTCCCAGGCCGGATAGCGCAGGCTCAGCTGGTGCGTGCGGTCCTGCATGTCCAGCACCGGGCGCAGCACCGACGGGTCGGCGCGCATGGCGTCCTCGCCGGCCATGTGGACGATGCCCAGGCGGCGATTGGGCAGGTAATACTCCACCAACTCCCGCCGCTCCGGGTCGAAGCGCCAGGGTCCGATATAGTTGCACCATTCCGGCAGAAGCTCGACCGGCAGCCCGTCCAGATAGATCGCCCCCGCCATCGCCAACTGGTCGGAGGTGAACAGCCGGCCCTTGCGCAGCACCCGCTTCTGCCAGCGCTGGAAGGCCTCCCAATGCGGCGCGTCGGACTTCAGCGCATAGGCGCCGGCATTCAAGGTCGGGCGGGTCGCCAGCGCCCGGCATTCCGCCGTGGTCAGTCCGGCGCGGCTGGAGTTCTTGTACAGGATCGACCGCACCCGGGCGAAGGGCCCAAACAACCAAGCGAGCCGCAACTCCGTCTCCGAAAAGCGGCCGAATTGGGCGACGATGGCGAAGCGGTTCAGCGCCGCCCCCCGCCGCAGCATCTCCACCGCCTCCCAATCCTGCACCCAGGCGTCGGCGTCGATCCAGATCACCGTGTCGTAGCCGGGGAAATATGTCGGCAGGTGCAGTTTGGCGAGGTTGGCCTTCAAATGGATGCGGTTGCGCAGCTTGTGCGCCGGAATGCTGACCGGCCAGGGCGGCGTCACCACCGCGGCCCCCTGCGCCTTCAACTCCAGGATCTGCCCGTCCGTCAGGCCCGCGTCGATCACGCCGATGGGGCAGTCTGCCGCCGGCTTCAACGCCCGCAGCGACGCGATCAGCTCGCTGATCAACGGATGATAGCGGCTGTCGCCGCCGGTGACGACGATGAAGGAGCCCAGCATGATTTATCCGATACGCCATAGGCGTAAAGTTGTGCGTAGAGCCACCCTGCCTGGATAACCCTTCGGCGTCAATCGATGTCCAGTTTGGATTGCTACGCTTTCGAACGGTTGCCCGGAACCTCCGGCCGGCCCCTTCTGAACGCGGTACGCCCAGGTTCTCGCCGTCCTGCCTATCCGGAAGTCAGGGGTTGTCTGACGGCTGGTGGGGTGAAACCTTCGCTCCCGTGGCTTGTTTCCGTCCCGTGTTCCCGCGACACGTGTTCCGTCAAACGCTTCTCGAAAGTGCTCGACCCATGATCGATCGGCAGGACCGGCTTTGGTACAAGGACGCCGTCATTTACCAACTGCACCTCAAGGCGTTCTTCGACGCCGACAATGATGGCATCGGCGACTTCGCCGGCCTGACCCAGAAGCTGGATTATATCCAGGAACTGGGGGTGACGGCGGTGTGGCTTCTGCCCTTCTATCCATCGCCGCTGCGCGACGACGGCTATGACATCGCCGACTACACCTCGGTCAACCCGACCTACGGGAACCTGGATGACTTCCGGCACTTCATGGAGGAATGCCACAACCGCGGCCTGCGGGTGATCACCGAACTGGTCATCAACCACACCTCCGACCAGCATCCCTGGTTCCAGCGCGCGCGCGAGGCGCCTCCCGGCTCCAACCACCGCGACTATTATGTCTGGTCCGACAGCGACCAGAAATACCAGGGCACGCGCATCATCTTCTGCGACACGGAGAAATCCAACTGGACCTGGGATCCGGTCGCCAACGCCTATTACTGGCACCGCTTCTATTCGCACCAGCCCGACCTGAACTTCGACAATCCGGAGGTTCTGGAGGAGGTGCTGAAGGTCATGCGCTTCTGGCTGGACATGGGGGTCGACGGGCTGCGGCTCGACGCCATCCCCTACCTGAAGGAGCGCGAGGGCACCAACAACGAGAATTTGCCGGAAACCCACGACGTCCTGAAGGCGATCCGCGCCGCGCTGGATGCCGAATATCCCGACCGCATGCTGCTGGCCGAGGCCAACCAGTGGCCGGAGGACGTGCTGCCCTATTTCGGCGATCCGGAAAAGGGCGGCGACGAATGCCACATGTCCTTCCACTTCCCGCTGATGCCGCGCATCTACATGGCGGTGGCGATGGAGGACCGGCATCCCATCGCCGATATCATGCGTCAGACGCCCGACATTCCGGCCGACTGCCAGTGGGCTATCTTCCTGCGCAATCACGATGAATTGACGCTGGAGATGGTCACCGACAGCGAGCGCGACTATCTCTGGAACTTCTACGCCGCCGACCGGCGCATGAGGATCAACCTCGGCATCCGCCGCCGCCTCGCCCCGCTGCTGGAAAACGACCGCCGCAAGATCGAGTTGCTGAACAGCCTCTTGATGTCGATGCCCGGCACGCCGGTGCTGTATTACGGCGACGAGATCGGCATGGGCGACAACATCTATCTCGGCGACCGCGACGGCGTGCGCACGCCGATGCAGTGGTCGATCGACCGCAACGGCGGCTTCTCGCGCGCCGACCCGGCGCGGCTCTACCTGCCGGCGGTGCTCGACCCGATCTACGGCTTCATGGCGGTCAATGTCGAGGCGCAGGCGCGCAATCCGTCGTCGCTGCTGAACTGGATGAAGCGGCTGGTGGCGGTGCGCAAGCAGCGCCAGAGCTTCGGCCGCGGCAGCTTCTCGCTGCTCTATCCCGGCAACCGCAAGGTCCTGGCCTATATCCGCTGCATGGAGACGGAAAACGGGTCGGAGATCGCGCTGTGCGTCGCCAACCTGTCGCGCTCGGCCCAGGCGGTGGAGCTGGACCTGAAGACTTGGAAGGGCCGCATCCCGGTCGAACTGCTGGGCCGCACCGTCTTCCCGCCGATCGGCGACCTTCCCTATCTGCTGACCCTGCCGGCCTACGGCTTCTACTGGTTCGCCCTGACGGCGGAGGCGGAGCTGCCGACCTGGCACGAGACCCCGCCGGAACCGGTGCCGGACCTGCTGACCGTCGTCATGCGCGACGGCTGGCACAGCCTGACCAGCGGCAAGGCGGCGGACGAGCTTGGCCGCGACATCCTGCAGGCCTTCCTGCCCAAGCAGCGCTGGTTCTCCGCCAAGGACCGCCGCATCACCCGCTCGCACGTCACCATGGCCGCCCAATTGCCGGGCCCCGGCGACGGCTTCATGCTGGTCAGGACGCAGGTAGGGCTGGATGGCGACGCCGCCGACCAGAGCTATTTCCTGCCGCTGGCGATGAGTTGGGAGAGCGGGGCCGGCGGCACCGGCTGGCCGCTGCTGCCCTACACGCTGGGCAAGGTGCGGCGCGGTCCCAGGACCGGCGCCATCTATGACGCCGTGCAGGCCGACGGCTTCGCCCTGGCGCTGATCGAGGCGCTGCGCCGCGGCGACACGCTGAAGGCCGCCGCCGGTGACGACGTCGTCCGCTTCACCGCGACCGAGGCGTTGAACGCCATCGAGCTGTCGGAAGAGCCCGAGGTGCGGCGTCTGGGCGTGGAGCAGAGCAACACCTCCGTCCTGGTCGACAGCCAGATCGTGCTGAAGGTGCTGCGCCGTCTGGTGGAGGGCGAGCATCCCGAAGTCGAGATGGGCCGCTTCCTGACCGAGGTCGGCTTCGCCAACACCCCCGCCCTGCTGGGCACGGTCGAACAGGTCGCCGCCGACGGCACGCCGACGGCGCTGGCGGTGGCCCAGGCCTTCGTCCGCAACCAGGGCGACGGCTGGGCCAGCACGGTCGAGGAGCTGGAGCGCCAGCTGGAGGACATCCGCCTTGGCGTCGCCGGCACCACCGAGGACGCCGCCGAATCGGGCGAGCCCTTCGGCATGCATCTGGTGATGATGACCACGCTGGGGCAGCGCACCGCCGAACTGCACCGGGCGCTGGCGCAAGGCCCCGGCAAGCAAGGCACCGCCAATCCGGCCTTCGACCCGGAGCCGATCACCGCCGAGGATCTGGCGCGCTGGGCCGATGCCGCTCGCGTCCAGGCGGAGGCTGCCTTCGCCGTCCTGCCGGGAACGCTGGACCGCCTGCCGGCCGACGTGCGGGCCGATGCCGAACAGCTTCTGGCCCGCCGGGCGGAGGCGATGGACCGGCTGTCGGCGCTGGCGTCGATGCCGGCCGACGGCGTCAAGACCCGCATCCATGGCGACTATCACCTGGGTCAGGTCGTGCGGGCGCAGAACGACTGGTACATCCTGGACTTCGAAGGGGAGCCGGCCAAGACGCTGGAGGAACGCCGCGCCAAGTCCAGCCCGCTGCGTGACGTGGCCGGCATGCTGCGCTCCTTCAACTATGCCGCCTGGGCGGCGTTGTTCCGGCTGGACAGCGCCGGCGAGGGGTCCAACAGCGGCGACAGCCCGGCGCTGGCCGCCGCCCGCGACTGGGAGCGCCGCAGCGTCGAGTCCTTCCTCGACGGCTATCGCACGGTGATCGAGGGCTGCCCGGCCTGGCCGTCGGAGGGCGGCACCGCGCGCGGCCTGCTGACCCTGTTCCTGCTGGAAAAGGCCTTCTACGAGATCGGCTACGAGGCGGCGAACCGGCCCAACTGGATCGGCATCCCGGTCAAGGGCGTGCTGGGCCTTCTCGACGACGCCAACGAGGCGGGCGCGAAGGAGTAACCGGGCAAATCCGCGGCGGGCATGGTGTGACGAAACCGCCGCGGGTATGTTCACCTCCGGAGAAGGCGTTCCGGCGGGGCTTTGCACCATGCAGCGCCTCGTTCGCCGTCATTCCCGCGAAGGCGGGAATCCAGGGCTCCCCAAAACGGGGTTTAGCGCGTAAGCCTGGATCCCCGCCTTCGCGGGGATGACGGGGATGGAACGGTTATGGTCCATGAAGACGATGGGGCCTCCACGAAGAAGGGCACTTGGCCAATGGCGAGCGACATGACGACGGATACCCGCAAGGACCAGGCGCAGACCGGCGTCTCCGAAAGCCGTAACCCCGGCCCCACCGACCACCGGGCCGAGGCCCTGCGCGCGGCGGCGGACGCCATCGCGCGGGCCGACCATGGCGATCCCTTCGCCGTGCTCGGCATGCAGCAGGAGGCGCCCGGCCGCCCGGTGGAGGTCCGCGCCTTCGTGCCCGGCGCCGAGCGGCTGTGGGTGATCGACAGCGCCACCGGCGAGCCAGCGGGCGAGGCCGAGCGCATCCATCAGGACGGTTTCTTCCTGGCCGTGCTGCCCGACCGGACGGAGCGTTTCCGCTACCGCCTGCGCGCGCAATACCCGCTGGCGACCCAGGAGTTCGAGGACGCCTATCGCTTCGGCAACATGCTGGGCGAACTGGACGTCCATCTGCTGGCCGAAGGCACCCACCTGCGGACCTACGAGAAGCTCGGCGCCCATCCGCGCGAGGTCGACGGCGTCGCCGGCGTGTCCTTCGCCGTCTGGGCTCCCAGCGCCCGCAGCGTCAGCGTTGTCGGCGACTTCAACAACTGGGACGGCCGCCGCCTGCCGATGCGCCGGCGTGTCGAGGTCGGGGTGTGGGAAATCTTCGTTCCCGGCGCCCGTCCCGGCCAGCGCTACAAGTTCGAGATCCGAGGGCCCAACGGCAACCTGATGCCGGCTAAGGCCGACCCCTACGCTTTCCAGGCGGAGATGCGCCCGGCCACCGCCTCGGTGGTCCATGGCCTGCCATCCTACGAATGGCGCGACCAGGACTGGCAGAGCCGCAAGCTCGCCACCTCCGACCGCACCGCGCCGATCTCGATCTACGAGGTGCATCTCGGCTCCTGGGCGCGGGTGCCGGAGGAGGACAACCGCTTCCTGACCTATCAGGAACTGGCGGAGCGGCTGATCCCCTACGCCAAGGACATGGGCTTCACCCACATCGAGCTGCTGCCGATCACCGAGCATCCGTTCGATGGCTCCTGGGGCTATCAGCCGATCGGCCTCTATGCGCCCACCGCCCGTCATGGCTCGCCGGAGGACTTCAAGGACTTCGTCAACGCCTGCCACCGCGCCGGGCTGGGTGTGCTGCTCGACTGGGTGCCCGGCCATTTCCCGACCGACCCGCATGGGCTGGGCGATTTCGACGGCACGCATCTCTACGAGCATGCCGACCCGCGCCAGGGCTTCCACCAGGACTGGAACACCCTGATCTACAATTTCGGCCGGACGGAGGTGCAGAATTTCCTGCTCGGCAACGCGCTGTTCTGGCTCGACCAGTACAAGCTGGACGGCCTGCGCGTCGATGCCGTCGCCTCCATGCTCTATCTCGACTACAGCCGCAAGGAAGGGGAGTGGGTCCCCAACAAGTTCGGCGGTCGCGAGAACCTGGAATCCATCGCCTTCCTGAAGCGGATGAACGAGCTGGTCTATGGCCAGCAGCCGGGCGCGATGACGGTGGCGGAGGAATCGACCTCCTGGCCGATGGTGTCGAAGCCGACCTACCTCGGCGGTCTCGGCTTCGGCTACAAATGGAACATGGGGTGGATGCACGACACGCTGCATTACATGCAGAACGACCCGATCCACCGCCGCTATCATCACCACCAGATGACCTTCGGGCTGATCTATCAGTTCTCCGAGAACTTCGTGCTGCCGCTCAGCCATGACGAGGTGGTGCATGGCAAGGGCTCGCTCATCAACAAGATGCCGGGCGACGACTGGCAGAAATTCGCCAACCTGCGCGCCTATTACGGCTTCATGTTCGCCCATCCCGGCAAGAAGCTGCTGTTCATGGGCGGCGAGTTCGCCCAGTGGAACGAGTGGAGCGAAGCGCGCAGCCTGGATTGGCACCTGCTGGACCAGCCGATGCACCGCGGCATGCGCGACCTCGTCCGCGACCTGAACGGCCTCTACCGCGAGTTGGAGCCGCTGCACAAGACCGACTGCGACCCGTCCGGTTTCGAGTGGATCGAATCGAACGACAACGAGAACTCGGTCTACAGCTTCCTGCGCAAGGCCGACGATCCCGAGCACATCGTCATCGCCGTCTGCAATTTCACCCCTGTCCCGCGCCAGGGCTATCGCGTCGGCGTTCCGCTGCCCGGCCGCTATGTCGAGCGGATGAACACCGACGACGGCAAATACGGAGGCAGCGGCGTCGGCAACCCCGGCGGTGGCGTCTATGCCGAGGAAATGCCCTGGCACGGCCGCACCCACTCGCTGGACCTGACCATCCCGCCGCTGTCGACGCTGATCCTGGAGAGGAAAGCGGATTAAGGAAAGTCCCCTCTCCCCCCCGGGGAGAGGGTTAGGGTGAGGGGGACGCATTGCGGCCCTCTACCGAGAATCCATTCCGTGAGTCCCCCCTCACCCTTCGCTCTCCCGCGACGGGAGAGGGAGACGCACGCGACAACCCGCTCCACTTTCCCAACCTCCCTTGACGCCGCCGGGGGGAGGCTTTCTTATTGGATCCCTTGTGTCTTTTCGGGGAACCGGTGAGGCGTGCGCTGGCTGATGGTCGATAGGAACCCTGTTCCCTCCAATGATGACGCGATGCGGACCCGGCGGATAAACCGCGAGGTGCTGTACCGTCGGCGGAGTCGGTACGCGGTCGCGGCGAGGCAGCGAGGACGTGGAACAATGGAACAAGCCCCGGAAACTGTTTCATACTGTTCCAAACGTTCCATTCGCCGCCCCGCCGGATCGGCGGCCCTGACGATCGCCTCAAAGAAGTCCACCACACAGGCCGCCCGCTGATGCCTTCCACCCCCGCCCGCACCCCGGTCTGGCCCGGCAAGCCCCATCCGCTCGGCGCCACCTGGGACGGGTTCGGCGTCAATTTCGCGATCTTTTCCGCCCATGCCGAACGGGTGGAGCTTTGCCTGTTCGACAAGACCGGCCAGCGCGAGGTCGAACGGGTCACCCTGCCGGAACACACCGACGAGGTCTGGCACGGCTACCTGCCCGACGCCCGCCCCGGCCTGCTCTACGGCTACCGCGTCCATGGGCCGTACGAGCCGGAGGAGGGGCACCGCTTCAACCCGAACAAGCTGCTGATCGACCCCTATGCCCGGGCGCTGTTCGGCGGCTTCAAATGGTCGGACGCCCATTACGGCTACCGGGTCGGCTCGACGCGCGAGGACTTATCGTTCGACCGGCGCGACAACGCCCGCGGCATGCCGAAATGCCGGGTGGTGGACGGCGCCTTCACCTGGGGCCATGACCGCCACCGCCGCGTTCCCTGGATCGACACGGTCCTCTACGAGACCCATGTCCGCGGCTTCACCATGCGCCATCCGGAAGTGCCGGCCCATCTGCGCGGCACCTTCTCCGGCATGTCGACCCAGACGGTCATAGAGTATCTGCGCGCGCTCGGCATCACCTCGGTGGAGTTCCTGCCGGTCCAGGCCATCGCCGACGAGCAGCATCTCGTCACCCGCGGGCTGACGAACTACTGGGGCTACAACACCATCGGCTTCTTCGCGCCGGAGCCGCGCTACATGAACACCGGCGTCCTGTCGGAGTTCAAGACGATGGTCGCCCGCCTGCACGAGGCGGGGATCGAGGTCATCCTCGACGTCGTCTACAACCACACGGCCGAGGGCAACCATCTGGGACCGACCCTGTCCTTCAAGGGCATCGACAATCTCAGCTACTACCGGCTGATGCCGGACAGCCCGCGCTATTACATCAACGACACCGGCACCGGGAACACACTGGATTTCAGCCATCCGCGGGTGGTCCAGATGGTGATGGACAGCCTCCGCTACTGGGTGACGGAGATGCATGTCGACGGCTTCCGCTTCGACCTCGCCACCGTGCTGGCACGGGAGCCCTATGGCTACGACCCCGGCTCGGGCTTCCTCGACGCGGTGCGGCAGGATCCGGTGCTGGCCGACGTCAAGCTGATCGCCGAGCCGTGGGATGTCGGACCCGGCGGCTATCAGGTCGGCAATTTCCCGCCGGGCTGGGCGGAGTGGAACGACCGCTACCGCGACACCGTGCGCCGCTACTGGCGCGGCGACGACGGCATGCTGCCGGAACTGGCCGGCCGCATCGCCGGCTCCGCCGACCTGTTCGAGAAGCGCGGGCGCCGCCCCTGGGCGAGCGTGAACTTCATCACCGCCCATGACGGATTTACCCTGCACGATCTCGTCTCCTACAACGACAAGCACAATTGGGCAAACGGCGAGGAGAACCGCGACGGCCATTCCTCCAACTGCTCCTGGAACCATGGGGTGGAGGGGCCGAGCGACGATCCGGCGGTAAACGAACTGCGGGCACGGCAGAAGCGCAACATGCTGGCGACGCTGATGCTGTCGCAGGGCACGCCGATGATGCTGGCCGGCGACGAGCTGGACCACAGCCAGGACGGCAACAACAACGCCTACTGCCAGGACAACGACATCACGTGGCTCGACTGGTCCAGGCGTGACGGGTCGCTGGTGTCCTTCGTCCGCCGGCTGGTCGCATTGCGGCGCGCCCATCCGGTGTTGCGCCGCCCCCTCTTCCTGCATGGGCGGGAGGTGGCGGCGAACGGGCTGAAGGACATCGTCTGGTACAACGCCCAGGGGGTGGAAAAGACGGCGGAGCATTGGCGCAACACCCAGGCGCGCTGCATCGTCCTGCTGCTGAACGGCCGCGCCGGCGCCCATGTCGGCCCGGACGGGCAGCCGCTGTCCGACGGCGTCCTGCTGATCGTGCTGAACGCCCATGCCGATATCCTGACCGTGACCCTGCCCGACGTGCCGGGCGGCCGCGGCTGGCGCTGCGTGCTCGACACCCGCGTCGCCGACGGGGCGGGGGACGAGCGCATCCATCTGGCCGGGCGCTCGGCCCTGGTCGATGGGCGGACCGTCCTGGTTTTCACCTTGGTGGAGCAGCCGGGCATGTGAGTGGCGGCATGAAACCGATGGCGCGTTGCCCTGCGATCCTTTGCCCACTGTCCATCCCCCCGGCGGAGATGCTACCGCGACGGGCGGAGACAAAGCGTGTTACGCTGCGCCGCGCGTTCCCGTCACAGCGGCAGCGGAGCTTCGGGTAGGACGATGCCGGATTACGATTTCTCGCAGGTCGACGCCGCGATCATCGACAGCCAGCTCAACACCGCGCGCGTGTTCCGCGACGTGCTGATCCGGCTGGGCTTCCGCCGGGTGGAGCTGTTCGATTCGGTGAAGGCCGCCGCCGGCCTGCTGGCCGCGGCCATGCCCGATCTGGTGCTGGTCGATGCCGACGGCGAGGATTCGGAGGCCTTCCGCTTCATCCGCTCCCTGCGCAACGAACCGGCGGTGCCCAACCCGTTTGCCTGCGTCATCGTCACCACCTGGGCGCCGACCCCGGCGCTGCTGACCCGCGTCACAAATGCCGGCGGCGACGACCTGCTGATGAAGCCGGTGTCGCCCAAGCAGGTGCGCGAGCGCATCGTCAGCCTGATCGAGGCGCGCAAGGGCTTCGTCGTCACCGCCGACTACACCGGCCCCGACCGCCGCAAATCCCCGCGCGAGGGGGCGCAGGTGCCGGTGCTGGACGCGCCCAACACGCTGCGGCTGAAGGCGACCGGCCAATGGACCCAGTCCGGCGCCCGCATGCGGCTGAATGAAGCGATCGCCACCGTTACCACCCAGAAGCGGCTGCGTGCCAGCATCCAGGTCGCCTTCCTGATCGAATTCGCCCTGGCCGGGCTGGCACGGCCGGTTCCGGACCGCATGTCCATCGACCATGTCGGCCGCATCGGCGGCTTCCTCGACGATCTGCTGCGCCGGCTGGGCGACGACGGCGACCATGCCCCGGTGGAGGCGGTCGCCCGCGCCATCAAGTCCCTCGCCGACAAGGTGCGGGCCGCCGCCGAAGCCGGTCCCGTCTCCGCCGACGACCGCGACCAACTGCAGGCCCTGTCCCGTGCCCTGATGCAGGCCGTCGATCCCGACCGCCCGCTTGAGGCGATGACGCGGGAGGTGGCCTCCGCCGTCGACGGTTATCGCAGCCGGCTGGAGCAGATCGCCCAAGCCAAGGCCGCCGCTGCCGCTTCGGCGCTGGCGGCGTCATCCGCCGATGCGGCGGGCGAGACCACGAACGACTCCATCGCTTCCTCCGCTCTGCCGCCGACCGCGGCCGGGCCGGCGAGCACCGCCCTGTCGGCTGGTTGATGGGGGAGTGCCGATGGCATAGGCCGCCGGGCGACATTGACGCCACGAGCCGCGCCCCCAATCCCTAAGCCCCACCCTCTTTCCGTACAACCCGCGGGGACCCTGCATGAGTGATCTCGACCGGCTGGCCGATCTGCTTGGACTAGAACCCCACTATCACGACATCTGGGGCAACCGGCGGGAGACCTCCGCCGCCACCAAGCGGGCGCTGATCGCCGCCATGGGGTTGCAGGCCGCCACCGACGATCAGGTCGCCGACAGCCTGCGCACGGTCGAGCGCCGGTCCTGGAGTCGCCCGCTGCCGCCGGTGTTGGTGGTTGGGGAAGGGCAGGGGATCGATCTGAGCGTCGCTCTGCCGGCCGGCCTGGACGATGCCACCCTGGCGTGGGACCTGACGCCGGAGGGCGGCACGGCCCAGGGTGGCCGCATCCCGGTCCGCGACCTGCCCATCACCGACCGCGCCACCCTGGACGGCACGGCCTACGAGCGCCGCGCGCTGGGCGCCCTGCTGCCCGTATCGCTGCCCATCGGCTATCACCGGCTGGACCTGCATGTGGAGGCTGCCGGCGGGGCGGCAGGGCCGTCCGGCTCCACCACCCTGATCGTGGCGCCGGACCGCTGCGTGACGGTGGAGGAGATGGTGCCGGCCGGCCGCAGCTGGGGCATCGGCCTGCAGGTCTATTCGCTGCGGTCGGAGCATGACTGGGGCATGGGCGATTTCGGCGACCTCGCCGGCTTTGCCGAGATCGCCGGTCGACTGGGCGCCGGGCTGGTCGGCCTGAACCCGCTGCACGCCCTGTTTCCGGCCGACCCCAACCACATCGGTCCCTATTCCCCGTCCAGCCGCCAGTTCCTCAACATCCTCTACATCGACCCGGCCTCCGTACCCGAATTCGCCGGAGCCGACGATCTGCGCGACCGCATCGGGGACCCCGCCTTTCAGACGGCCCTGGCAACGGCCCGTCAGGCTGAGCTGGTCGACTACCCCGCCGTCGCCGCGCTGAAGCTGCCGCTCCTGGAAGCTCTGCACGCCCGATTCCGTGCCCTTCCCGACGACCACCCACGCAAGGCCGCCTATGCCGCCTTCCGGCAGGACATGGGCGCGGCGCTGGACCGCCATGCCATGTTCGATGCCCTGCACGAGCATTTCTTCTGCGAAGATTCCTCGCAGTGGATGTGGCGGAGTTGGCCAACCGCCTTCCAGGACCCGCGAAGCGCCGAGGTCGCGGCTTTCGCCACCGAGCATGCCGACCGCGTCGATTTCTTCGCCTGGACCCAGTTCGAGGCCGACCGACAGTTGGGCGAGGCCGCTGCGCGCGGGCGTTCCGCCGGGCTTGCCATGGGCTTCTACCGCGACCTTGCCGTTGCCGCCCATCCCGGCGGTGGCTCCGCCTGGGCCGATCCGTCGATGCTGGTGCAGGGCGCCAATGTCGGGGCGCCGCCCGACCAGTTCAACATGAACGGCCAGAACTGGGGCCTTGCCCCTCTGTCGCCGCTGGGCCTGCGTGAGTCCGCCTACGGCCCCTTCATCGAGCTTCTGCGCGCCAACATGCGCCATGCCGCCGCGCTCCGCATCGACCATGTGATGGCGCTGCAGCACCTGTTCTGGATTCCGGAGGACGGCAGCCCCGGCGCCTATGTCGCCTATCCCTTCCACGATCTGCTGCGCATCGTGGCGCTGGAGAGCCGCCGCAACCGCTGCGTCGTGATCGGCGAGGATCTGGGCACCGTGCCGGAGGGTTTCCGTCCGGCGCTGGAGCAGGCCGGCATCCTCAGCTACCGCGTGCTCTATTTCGAGCGCACCGTCGACGGCGGCTTCAAGTCCCCCGGCGACTATCCCGCCGGGTCGATGGCGACGGTCAGCACCCATGATCTGGCGCCTTTCAAAGGCTTCTGGACCGGCCGCGACCTGGACTGGCGCCGGCGTCTCGGCCTTTATCCGGACGATGCCAGCCGCGACAAGGACATCTGGGA
>PJUA01000503.1_pt1 | contig 19482 bp, 18 predicted proteins | sample 1512151 | NCBI WGS metagenome assembly PJUA01 (sample SAMN08177678, study PRJNA422409) | Soil metagenome, whole genome shotgun sequencing project. | isolation source: Soil enriched on filter paper: beechwood xylan treatment | place: USA: Madison | collected 2015-01-15
AACGCTTCAAGGACATGAAGGAGCAGATTCCGGAGATGAGCGACAAAATGCTGACTGACCGGATGAAGGAATTAGAGCTGCTCGGTATTGTCAATCGCCATGTTTATCCCGAGATGCCAGTACGGATTGAATACGAGCTTACGCCGAAAGGCCGCGATCTGAAGCCCGTAATCGAGTCGATTCAAGCCTGGGGAGAATCCTGGATGTAAAAAATGCGTTGCGCGTCATGCAGCCTGGGCTGTTATGCCGCTCCCAAAAACAAGCAGTCTCCCGCCTTGCCGATGCCGGCAAGACCAGGAGACTGTTTTTTTATTTTGTGATTTTAAAAAGGGAAAAACAGGGGCAGCGCCACAACCATGGCAACGCCTAGCAATATCTGCACCGGCATGCCTACTTTAACGTAATCCATAAAGGAATAACGTCCCGCGGACATTACTAGCGCATTGGGAGGCGTTGAAAATGGGACGGCAAAACAAATGGTAGCGCCTAACGAAACGGCGAATAGATAAGGCACCGGATTAACGCCTAATTGAACGGCCGCCGATAGCGCGATGGGAGCAAACAGGATAGCGCAAGCCGTGTTACTGATAAACAAGGTCAGGAATGAGGTGGCGAAATAGATGCCTGCCAGCATCGCCATCGGGCCAGCGCTGCCCAAGCTGCCGACAAGCCCTTCTGATATCAGAGTCGCCGCGCCCGATTTTTCAATCGCTGTGGACATGGGAATCATGCCTCCGATAAGCACGATGCTTTCCCAATTGACTGTTTTGTAGGCGGCTTCCATGTTGCGAAGGCAACCCGTTGCGACCATCAGAACAGCCGCCAGCATGACGGAAACAACGGCCGGGAATACTTCCGCTATCATCAGCACCACCATCAGCAGCATAATGCCTCCTGCAAGCGGAGCTTTGTGCTTAAGCGGCATCGCCGCAGCGGATTCCAGCGGCTGGCCGACAACGACAACGTCATCCTGCTCGCGCGCCATGCTTGCAATGCTTTTCCAAGCTCCCTGCACCAGCAGCGCATCCCCCGTGCGGATTTTTTCATCCTTCAGACCATGCAGGACAAACGTCCCTTTCCGCTGGATGCCTAATACGTTGACGTTATAATTTTCCCGAAAGCCGGAATGCTTCACCAGCTGGTTGATATGTTTGGAATTGGTGGGAATAATCACTTCAGCTATGCCGAAGTCGGTGGAGGCGTATCCCTCGCTTGCGGATTCCCCTTCCTTTTCCGTCGCGCCTTGATCCATAAAAATCAAATCGTATTCCTTGGCGAAGGCATTGATTTCAGGGAAGTCGCCTTTTACATAAAGAATATCCTGAACCAGGATCCGCGTATCGGGTCGGGCCATCTCGCCATTGATCGTTTTGAAAAAAGGATTTTTATGCGATGTTTTTCTGCGAATTTCACTAATATGGATACCGAACTGTTCGCCAATATTAAGCTCGCGAATGATTTTCTGGGCAATTGGCGACCGCTCATGCACCTTAAGGCGGTACAAGTTTTGCGACAACATATATCGCTTTGCCAGTTCATTAATGTTGACGCCTGCCCCGCCGCTAGCGTTGCTGTCATCCTTGCGCCCCGATAGAAAGAGTTTGCTGAAAAATAAAATAAGCAGCGTGCCTAAACCTAAGGCAACCAAACCAATTGGCGTAAAGGAAAAAAAGGATAATTCCTGAAAGCCGCCTTTGGTCAAGGTTTCCCGAATAACCATATTGGGCGGCGTCCCGATAAGCGTAAGGGTCCCGCCAAGACTGCTGGCAAACGCCAGTGGCATCAATAATCTGGAGGGGCTGCTGCCAGCTCTCATCGCCAAACTGACGACGATAGGCAGCATAACCGCTACTGTCCCGGTGTTGCTTACGAACGTTCCCAAAAACGATGTTGCCAGCATGACCGTTATCAGAAGTTTTGTTTCATTCGTGCCGGCAAGAGCCAGCAGCTTTCCGCTGACGATTCCGGCAAGCCCCGTCTGGAAGATGCCTCCTCCGACCACAAATAATCCAATCATCATAATAACAACCGAATTGGAAAAGCCGGACAACGCCTCCGAAGGTGTCAGAATATCGCTGACGACCAGCACAATAAGAGCGCAAATGGCCACAAGATCGGAACGAACTTTGCCGCTGGCGAACAATGCCGCAGCAGCAGCCAATACAAGCAAGGTAATAATCATATCGCCGCTCATCTCTGCCTATCCCCCCACTCGCCCGTGTGGTTTTCTATTTAACCGGGCAAAATCTGCAAGCATGTACACTGTTGAACTGTTGTATTGTTTATAACTTCTCCATGTTTATGTTGAAAATTTTAACACAGTTTCACAAGCGCTTTTGTGATTTACTTCACAATGATTAACGTTGACATCAATCGCCTTTGACGTTATCATAAATGATAATAATAATCAATTTCAAAAAAAACAGGCTTATGTATGTAAAAAAACAGCCGGCAAGCCTATTGCCGCTTGCCGGCTGCTGAAACGCGCCACCTTGGGGCGCTATTATCATCAAGAATAAACGTATAAGGTTACATACCCAGCCATTTCTTGAACAGATGTTTGGTGGTGTCCTTGTTCATCGCCGCTATGGATGTTGTCAGCGGAATACCCTTTGGACAAGAGCGGACGCAGTTTTGCGAGTTGCCGCAGCCTTCAATGCCTCCATCGGTCATCAGCGCTTCCAGACGCTCCTCTTTGTTCATTTCGCCCGTTGGATGAGCATTGAACAAACGAACCTGGGAAATCGCCGCAGGACCGATAAAGCTGTTCCGGTCGTTCACGTTCGGACAGGATTCCAAACAGACGCCGCAGGTCATGCACTTGGAAAGCTCGTACGCCCATTGGCGCTTAGTTTCCGCCATGCGAGGACCGGGTCCCAGATCATACGTACCGTCGATCGGAATCCAAGCTTTAACCTTCTTGAGCGCTCCAAACATGCGCTCGCGGTTAATAACAAGGTCCCGTACAACCGGGAAGGTACGCATAGGCTCAAGGCGGATTGGTTGCTCCAGCTTGTCAACGAGCGCGCTGCACGCTTGACGCGGCTTGCCGTTAATGACCATGGAGCAAGCTCCGCACACTTCCTCCAGACAGTTGGAGTCCCAGCATACCGGCGAGGTTTTGGTTCCGTCTGCCTTGAGCGGATTGCGCTGAATTTCCATCAGCCCGCTGATTACGTTCATATTGGGACGATACGGAATTTCGAATTCTTCCGTATACGGCTTGGATTCAGGCGTATCCTGGCGAGAGATAATAAACTTAACCGTTTTAGTAGCAGCAGTCGTTTCAGCCATCGTTATTCTCCTTTCTTCTTATCGGTAGAATAGTCGCGCTTGCGAGGCGGGATCAGACTGACATCAATATCCTCGTAGCTGATTTTAGGTCCATCCGGCGTCCAGGTTGCGATTGTGGATTTCATAAATTGATCGTCATTGCGATCCGGGAAATCAGGCTTGTAATGTGCGCCGCGGCTTTCATTGCGCTGCAGTGCGCCCAGCGTCATCGCTTCCGACAGCTCAAGCATATTCCATAGCTGGCGGGTAAAGGCGACGCCTGCATTGTTCCAGCCAGCAGTGTCGTTGATATTGATGTTCCGGTAGCGCTGCTTCAGCTCTTTGATTTTGCCAATCGTCGCTTCCAGCTTGTCGTTAAACCGGACAACGGTCATGTTGTTGGTCATCCATTCTCCAAGCTCCTTGTGAAGCACGTAAGCATTTTCCGTGCCGTTCATGGCCAGAATGCCGTTGTATTTGTCGGTGTGGCGTTTTGTATCCCGGTCAAATACGGAGGAAGACACGTCCTCGGCCGATTTTTTGAGGCCTTTAATATATTCAACCGCTTTTGGACCGGCCACCATGCCGCCATAAATGGCCGACAACAGGGAGTTGGCTCCCAGCCGGTTAGCGCCGTGGTATTGATATTCGCATTCGCCTGCGGCGAACAAGCCCGGGATATTGGTCATCTGGTTGTAATCAACCCACATGCCGCCCATGGAATAATGAACCGCTGGGAAAATTTTCATCGGAATTTTGCGAGGGTCGTCGCCCATGAATTTTTCATAAATTTCAATGATGCCGCCCAGCTTAACATCAAGCTCCTTGGGGTCTTTATGCGAAAGGTCGAGATAAACCATGTTTTCGCCATTGATGCCAAGCTTCTGATCGACGCAAACGGCGAAAATTTCCCGTGTCGCAATATCGCGCGGCACCAGATTGCCGTATGCGGGATATTTTTCTTCAAGGAAATACCACGGTTTTCCGTCTTTGTACGTCCATACTCGTCCGCCTTCACCGCGCGCCGATTCCGACATCAGCCGAAGCTTGTCGTCGCCTGGAATGGCTGTGGGGTGAATCTGGATAAACTCCCCGTTAGCGTAGTTGACGCCTTGCTGGTAAACCGCGCTGGCCGCCGTACCCGTATTGATAACGGAGTTGGTTGTTTTTCCGAAAATAATGCCGGGACCGCCTGATGCCAAAATAACGGCGTCAGCTCTAACGGTAAGAACCTCCATGCTGCGGAGATCCTGAGCGGAAATGCCGCGGCATACGCCGTCGTCGTCCAGCACCGCGCCAAGAAATTCCCAATGCTCAAACTTGTTAACAAGACCAGCCGCTTCCCATCTGCGGACCTGCTCGTCAAGCGCGTACAATAGCTGCTGGCCTGTCGTTGCGCCCGCAAATGCCGTGCGGTGATGCTTGGTGCCGCCAAAACGGCGGAAATCCAGCAAGCCCTCCGACGTCCGGCTAAACATAACGCCCATCCGGTCCATCAGGTGGATGATGCCGGGAGCCGCGTCGCACATCGCTTTGACCGGAGGCTGATTTGCCAGAAAGTCGCCGCCATATACGGTATCATCAAAATGTTCCCAAGGCGAATCGCCTTCGCCCTTTGTATTAACCGCGCCGTTGATGCCGCCTTGCGCGCATACGGAGTGGGAGCGCTTTACCGGCACTAGTGAAAAGAGATCGACATGTATGCCGGCTTCCGCCGCTTTGATTGTCGCCATCAGGCCGGCCAAACCGCCGCCGACAACGATAATTTTATTTTTAGCCATTACGCTTGCCTCCTTGTCGTCAATCTAGCCGATATTGCCAAGCAGGGCAATGGCGGCGCTTGCAACTTCATTAAACTCGTCACCCCTGAACGCTACAAGGGAAAGAATGAACAATGCGGAAACGATAACAAAAACACCCATGCAAATATAAGAAGAGACACGCTGCGCCTTAGGGCCGATCGTAATGCCCCAGCTGATCAGAAATGCCCAGAGTCCATTGCTGAAGTGGAACACGGCCGCTAATACGCCAATGACGTAAAGAGCGAAAAAAACCGGGCTGCTGGCAATGTGATGCATGGTGGAGCCTAACTCTTCATGCGTAATTTTGCCCATATACACTTGAAGACGGGTTTGGTACACATGCCAGAAAACGAATACAAAAGTAATCACGCCGGTAATTCGCTGTGCTGTAAACGCCCAGTTGCGACCATATTTGAATCGCCCCGTATTGGAGTTGGACTGATACGCCACGTATAAGCCGTATATCCCGTGAAACAGCAGCGGGAGATAAATCATTACCACCTCAAGCAGCGGCAGCAGCGGCAGGCCATTAATCAAGCCAACGCCCTTGGCAAAGCCTTCCGGCCCGCGCTCGAACGCCTGATAGTTCGCCATGCCATGCACAACAATGAACCCGCCAAGCGGAATAATACCCAGAAGCGAGTGCAATTTGCGCGCGAAATACGAATTCCCTTTCATTGTTCCCTTCTCCTTTCAAAACTGTGAATACCCCCACTTGTCACATAAGCCAGTTTACATTGTAACGCTGGCGTTTGCCTCCGTCAACAAAACTCGACACACATTCGCCACACTTCCATGGTACTCTTTTTCAGCTTATAATGGAATTGCATATTTATTATTAACTATTATAACAAAATGACATAAGAAGGTGTTAGCATGTATGAAGAATTGGAAATGTTTGCGGTTATCGTAGAGCAACGGAGTCTCAATAAAGCATCGTCGCAATTAAATTTGTCACAGCCGGCGCTGTCTCGCAAGCTCGCGAAGCTGGAGAATGAGATCGGAGTCAAGCTTTTCCTCCGTGTCGGCAAGCGGCTGGAGCTGACCCGCATCGGCCAGTTGACCTACGAATACGCGCTGGAGCTGCGCCATCTTCACAAAAATTACCTGCAGACGGTAGCCGAATTTACCGCGACGGGGCGAGCCTCGCTGACAATCGGAGCCAGCCTGACGACGCTTCAGACAACACTGCCGGATCTCATTCAGATACTGACGGCAAGTCACCCGGAAATCGACATCAAGGCGGTAACGGGCAAAACACATGAAATCATCACCTATGTGCGCGAGCATAAGGTAGACCTTGGCATTATCGCGTCCAGCATCGACGATTCCGCCTTGCATTGCAGCCCGCTCTTCGAGGACCATCTGCTGCTGGTGCTGCCCAGCAATCACGATATGGCGCATAAAAAAGGGCTTTCCATCGGGGATTTAAACGGGCTGCCGATGATTCTTTTTTCCAGGGGCACCTGGTATCGCCTGCTTACGGACGAGCTGTTCGAGAAGCATCGCCTTGCCCCGGACGTTCGAATGGAAATCGACTCCTTCGAAGCCATTCTCCGATTGCTCCATACCTGCCGGGCGGCGACGCTGCTCCCTAAGTCATATATGAGACGCGAGCTGATGGAGGATAACGATGTCATTGCTCTTTCCATCCGGGAACTGGAGGAGACCAAACGGACGACCTCGCTCATTCACGCTGACCCTGCCCGGCTCAGCCCTTCCGTCCGGGACTGCATCCGGGAAATCGAAGCCAGATACAGCTAAGTTGCCCTAAACGCTCCCGGTGCGGATTGGATAAATAAGCCACCATTGTGATATGGTATACCTTAAGATGTTGTTCAAAAACGAGCTTTTTGAACCGGTCTATAATTTTAGAAAAACAGAGGTGAGCTATGGAGCGCCAACTAATCAATGCCGGGGAATGGCGGCGGTACTGGCTGGCGGCATTGCTGCTGACAGCCGTTTTTATGGTTATTGAAATTTATCCTCTTGTGAAGTCTGTCTCCAATCATCCTTACCAGAACAAGGTCATTTCAAAAGCGGAGGCCGCTGATGCGGCAATTGCATTTGCAAATGGAGAAACGGGCCTTTCCTTCGAAGCCAGCCGCGTCCTGCATCAAACAAATAAGCTCTTAAACGGTTATTTGTCTAAGGAAAAACTGCTGGAGACCTATGAAACCAAATATGGAGCGCGTTATCCGGCCGATACCTTTCAAGTTAACCTGGACCAAAAAGACGGGAGAGGCTACGGCTTCGTTTATGTGCATATGTATACGGGTGAAATTGCCGCGTGGAAGCTGGACATTTCCCGAAACGGACAGCTAATTGATGAAGCGCAGGTTCTCTCGACGTTGACGGATAAGCTCCGGTCACGAGACATCGACCCCGGAAGCCTGACATTGGTGGGAAGAAATACGTGGCAGGTCGCGGGAGCCTCGATCGGCGAAGCATCATTATCCATTAAAGCTGTGGCTCAGGAGAACAACGGCAACATTTCTGTCGTGGAGTTCAAGCCGGAATTCAAGGCGCCTCAGGAATACATCAGTTATGTGACCAAGCAGGATAATCTGGCAAAATGGCTGACTGGCGTGGGCTATGTTTTGTTCAGCATTATTTTTGGCATTTTGGCCATCATTTACAGCATCTTGTACCGGAAGCATACATCATTCAAATATGGCATTTTGCTGACGGTTGTGTTCTTTGTTGCCTATCTCATTATGAACCTGAATATGCTGGACGGCGGATATGCTGCCAGCGGCGAAACGCGGCTGCCGCAAGGGTTCGGCATGATTACGCTCATTGTTACTATTATGCTCGCTGTTCCTATGGTTGGTTCCGTTTATGTATCCATCGTTGGCGGCGACGGCTTGTGGAAGTCGCAAGGAAGAGACCTGTGGCCGCGCCCGTCTGCGCCGGGCTTTGGCGATTATGTGTGGCGCAGCGTATGGCTTTCCTATCTGTTTGCTTTAGGCATGCTTGGATTGCAGCCCCTTCTTTTTAAAGGACTGGAGCTGGCTATTGGAACATGGTCAACAACCGATGTGATGATGTCGCCTTACAATATGGGCGTTCTGTGGCTGATGCCCGTGCTGGCCTGGGCAGCTGCTATTTCGGAGGAAGCCGTATTCCGCTTTTTCGGCATCGGCCTGCTCCGCAAATGGTTCCGCCATACGTTTGCCGCAACCATTATACCAACGATTGTCTGGTCGCTAGGCCATGTTATGTATCCGTTCTATCCATCGACAACCCGGCTGTTCGAGCTTATGGTCATTGGGTTGATATTTAGCTTTATCTTTGTGCGCTACGGCTTTATTACAGCCATGTTTACACATGCCATATTCAACAGCATTGCGGTTGCCAGCTCGCTTTATCTGATTGGCTCCGCGGCAAATATCATTTCCGCTACCTTCTTTATCGTTTTGCCTGTCATTATTGCCTGGATATTGAGGGAATGGAACAAACGAGCTGTACGGAAGGGCCCGCCCTCTATGGCAGCTAATGAATATGCAGGTACAGGTGGCCCTCAGGCGCCGCAATAACCTCAATAAGCAGCATTAACAAAAAAAGTTGGAGTGGAAACGAATGGGTATGGGTGATCCCCGTTTCTCTCCAACTTTCTGTTATTGCAGATGTTTAATCAGGCTAATCCGGGTTATATTAAGGAATTTGCTGAGGCTGCTGCGGATCAGCAAGCGCCGCAATGATTTGCCCGGCGAGCTTGTCGCCGATCGAGAGAGGCCGGAAGTCTTCGACGGAGGCCTCTTTTATTTTTTTGAGCGAACCAAAATGCTTAAGCAGCTGTTTGCGCCGCTTTTCTCCGATGCCCGGAATGGCGTCCAGGCGCGACTCCACCATCGACTTTGCCCGCTGCTCGCGGTGGAACGTAATCGCAAACCGGTGAACCTCGTCCTGGATGCGCTGCAGCAAATAAAACTCCTGGCTATCGCGCGGCAAAGGCACAATCTCGGCGGGGTCGCCCGTCATCAGTTGAGCCGTTTTATGCTTGGCATCCTTCACTAAGCCGCATACCGGAATAAACAGCCCCAGCTCATTCTCCAGCACGTCCAGCGCCGCCGCAATTTGCCCCTTGCCTCCGTCCACCACGATCAGATCGGGCTGCGTCAAACCATCCTTCAGCACACGCTCGTAGCGTCTGCGGATGACCTCGCGCATCGTTTCGTAATCATCGGGCCCTTCTACCGTTTTCACCTTGAATTTGCGATATTCCTTGCGATCCGGCTTGCCGTCCGTAAATACCACCATCGCGGATACGGGGTTCGTCCCTTGGATATTGGAATTATCGAAGGCTTCGATCCGTTTGATGCTATCCATGCCAAGCCAATCCGCCAACGATTCGCTCGCTTTGACGCTGCGCGCTTCGTCCCGTTCGATTAAACGGAATTTTTCGTCCAGCATCATTTTGGCATTATCCTGGGCCATCGTTACGACCTGGCTTTTTTTTCCGCGTTGCGGCAGCAGCACCTTGACCTTCAGCCAGTTATGCAGCGAGGAAACCAGCTCCTCCTCATGTTCTGTATCCTTCTCCGGCATGGAAGGCAGCAAAACTTGCTTGGGCAGGGCCGGATTATCGCTATAATACTGCGTCACAAACGTCATGAAGTCGTCGTATTCCTCCCCATAATAAGGGAACACGCTGCCATGGCGCTCGATAAGCTTGCCGCCGCGCATATACAGAATTTGCACGCACATCCAGCCCTTATCCACCGCATAGCCGAAAATATCGCGGTCCATGGCGTCGTTCATCGTAATTTTTTGCTTCTCCATCACGGCGTCAATGGCCAAAATCTGGTCGCGGAACTCCTTCGCCCGCTCAAACTCCAGATTTTCCGCCGCCTCCTCCATTTTACGCTGAAGCTCTTCTCTTACGGCATCGTGCCCGCCGCCCAGGAAACGAACGATTTCGCCAATCATAGCATCGTATTGGCTCTGCTCCACGTCAAATTCGCAAGGAGCAAGGCATTGGCCGATATGATAATACAGACACACTTTGTCGGGCAGCGTTTTGCATTTGCGAAGCGGATAAAGCCGGTCCAGCAGCTTTTTTGTTTGCTGCGCCGCATACGCGTTAGGATAGGGGCCAAAATATTTGCCCTTGTCCTTGTAGATTTTGCGCGTAACCTCCAGCTTGGGATGCCGCTCATTTGTTATTTTGATATAAGGAAAGGACTTGTCGTCCTTCAGCAATACATTGTACCTTGGCTGATGCTGCTTGATCAGGTTGCACTCCAGAATGAGGGCTTCCATGTTGCTGGCTGTAATAATGAATTCAAAATCGTAAATTTCCGAAACCAGCCGCTGCGTCTTCACGTTATGGCTGCCGATAAAATAGGAACGTACCCGGTTTTTAAGCACTTTGGCTTTGCCGACATAGATGATGACGCCATCCCTGTTTTTCATCAGGTAACAGCCCGGTTTATCCGGCAGCAGCGCAAGCTTGTTGCGAATCGCTTCCCTTGCTGCGTCAAATTGTTCCTTCTCTGCGCCGCTCCTGTTTTGCTCCATTCTGCTTCCCCTCCAACCGCCTTGCTTATCCCTTTATTTTATCATAAAAAATCATTATAAAAGGAGTCAAAGCATAAATCGTGGCGCGGTCGGAATTTGTCAAGCTAACGCTTTACAATTATCAAGGGAGTTGGGTATACTAATGTAAGCGATTGATCGCTGCCGAGGAGGACGACCATAATGGAAAATGTTAGAGACCCGCGCGAGCACATTAATGAAGAGCCCCGTCATGATTTGATGGATGTTGTGTTCGGCTTTGGCGGAATGCTTACCTTTATGACCGTTGTGTTTGCAGCGGCGGTCATCATAAAGTTCGTCATTTCCTGATTTGCAACGCAATAGCGGCGCAAGAAAGAAGGCGGGTTTCACAAGCTTGAGCTTGGGGAACCCGCCTTCTTTTTTTATTATTGAGCTGCCCTAAGCGATGATTGCCCGTTATCTTCATCAGCATTTGGCTGCTGGCGCTGGCTAGCCTGGCTTTGCCGGATATCTTGCTTAGACTGGTCATCCTGCCTTTGCTGTCGTTCCTGACTCTGTTGCCCTGCGGAAGGAGCTACCGCTCCTTTTTTGCGCTGGGACGATGGGGCCGAAACAGGCTGTTCGCTCTTTGGGGCGGCGGCATCGTAGCGCGTGCGCTCCGTTCGATCAATTTGCACGATCCTTCCATCGTGGACCGTAATAATGACCTGACCATATTGCAATCCGCTCACCTGGCTCAATATCCGATCCCGCCACTGCTCATCCACTTCTAACGGTTTTGTCATTTTGATTCCCTCCAATAAGTTAGCCCGCTTAATGGGCAGATGATTTCCATTGCACAATCGCTTTAACGATTAACGTAGCGACCGCAAGCATAACAAGCAGCGATGCCACAGCAAAGGATGCCGAAAACTGGTATTCGTTATACAAAATTTCGACATGCAGGGGGAGCGTGTTCGTTTGACCTCTTATATGACCCGATACGACGGACACCGCTCCAAATTCGCCCATAGCGCGTGCATTGCACAAAATAATGCCGTAGAGCAATCCCCATTTAATATTCGGGAGCGTCACTCGCCAAAAAATAGCAAAGCCGCGCGCCCCCAGGCTAGCCGCTGCCTCCTCTTCCTGAACGCCTTGCGCCTGCATAAGCGGGATCAGCTCCCGCGCAACAAACGGCACCGTTACAAAAACAGTGGCAAGCACGATGCCTGGCAAAGCAAATACGATCTGAATGCCTCGCTCATCCAGCCATGGCCCCAAAAATCCCTGTGCGCCAAACAGCAGCACGTAAACAAGTCCGGCAATAACGGGCGATACGGCAAACGGCAAATCAATCAAGGTAATCAGAATGTTTTTCCCTTTGAAGGAAAACTTGCTTACGGCCCAGGCCGCAGCGAGACCAAAAACGGTATTAAGCGGCACCGCAATAATGGCGACGAGAAGCGTCAGCTTTAGTGCGGACAAGGCATCCGGCTCCGTCAGCGCCTTCACGTAAACCTCCGCTCCCTTGCGGAACGCCTCCACAAACACCGACACCAGAGGCAACGCCACGACCAGCCCCAAAAAAGCCAGCGCCAGCCCGATCAGCAGCCATTTGACGATAGGAGGCTCCGTTATATGCCGCGGCCGGTTGGACGCCTCGCTCTCCGTATGCACGGAAATAGCTCCCGCCATCTGTTTCCCTCCTCTCCACCGCCTTAGTCCGACAGCGTGCGGCGGTTCATTTTCCATTGCAGCAAATTAATAAGCAGAAGCAGAATAAAAGAGATCGTCAGCATAACGGCGGCAATCGCCGTAGCGCCCGCATAGTCGAACTGCTCCAGCTTCGTCATAATTAGCAGCGGCGCAATTTCCGTCTTCAGCGGCATGTTGCCCGATATAAACACAACCGAGCCGTATTCGCCAATGCCTCTGGCAAAAGATAACGCAAAGCCGGTGAGCAAAGCCGGCAGCAGCTCCGGCAGGATGACTTTTATGAATGTTCTAAGCCTGTATGCGCCAAGCATAACTGCGGCTTCTTCTCTTTCCTTCTCAAGGTCCTGCAGCACCGGCTGCACCGTTCTGACAACAAACGGAAGCCCGATAAACACAAGGGCAATGATGATGCCTGACTGCGAATAAGCAACCTTGATGCCGAGCGGATCAAGCAGCGAGCCGATCCACCCGTTTTTGGCATAAATCGTCGTTAAGGCGATGCCCGCTACAGCCGTAGGAAGCGCAAACGGAATATCCACAAGGCTGTCGATTAGCCCCTTGCCGGGGAAGCGGTAACGGACCAGCACCCAGGCAACCAGCAAGCCAAATACGGCATTGATCGTTCCTGCCCAAAATGCAGTGCTGAAGCTGATGCGGTAAGAAGCCAAAACTCTCGGATTGCTCACCGTGCTCCAGAACTGCGCCCAGGTGAGGTCAAACGATTTTATAAACACGGCAGCAAGCGGTAAAAGCACGATCAAGCTGATATAGAATATAGAAAACCCAAGCGATAAACCAAATCCCGGCAGCACCCTAACCTTCCTGGAACCCTTCATGAGAAGTCAGCCCCTCTTTTACGCCTTATCTCCATCATGCACCCGGTGTATAAATTTGATCGAATATGCCGCCATCGGCAAAATGCTTGGTTTGAGCTTCCTTCCAGCCGCCAAAGTCTTTATCGATCGTAAGCAGCTCCAGCGAGGGGAACTGCTCCGCAAATTCAGCGGCAATGGCCTCATCCGTTGGTCTGTAATAATGCTTTCCGGCGATCCTTTGCCCTTCATCCGTATACAAATATTGCAGGTAGGCTTCAGCTACTTCACGAGTGCCGTTCGCATCGACCGTTTTGTCGACAATAGCAACGGGAGGTTCCGCCAAAATACTGATCGACGGATAAACAATGTCGAATTTGTCAGGCCCAAGCTCGTTAATGGACAGATACGCCTCATTTTCCCAAGCCAGCAGCACGTCGCCAAGGCCGCGCTCAACAAACGTTGTTGTGGAGCCACGCGCTCCGGTATCCAAAACCGGCACATGCTTGAACAGGTCTTTAACAAACTGTTTGGCCGCTTCTTCATCATTATTGTTTTGCTTCAGCGCATATCCCCAAGCAGCCAGATAGTTCCAGCGTGCGCCTCCGGATGTCTTGGGGTTAGGCGTAATGACCTCCACTCCATCCTTCAGAAGATCATTCCAATCCTTAATCCCTTTGGGGTTGCCCTTCCTCACCAGAAAAACAATGGTTGACGTATAAGGGGAGCTATTGCGCTCGAACTGGCTTTGCCAGTCGCTGCCCAGCAGCCCTGCGTCGACAATAGCGTCAATGTCATAGCCTAGCGCCAATGTAACCACGTCAGCCTTCAAGCCATCAATGACCGTTCTTGCCTGCTTGCCGGAGCCTCCATGCGACTGGTCGATCTCCACTTTCTGATTTCTTTCTTTAAGCCAATGGGCAGCAAACGCTTGATTGAATTCAACATAAAATTCCCGCGTTGGATCATAGGAAACGTTAAGCAATTTTACAGGGGGAAGCGGCTTATTGCTCTCTGCCGCAGTGTCTGAGCCTGGAGTTGCAATTGTGGAGCCTTCTGTTGTGGACGGCGTTCCAGCAGCACCGCCGCTATTCCCGCCGTTATTGTCTGATTTTGCACTGCCGCATGCAGCCAGCACCAAAGTCATGGCAACAAAAAATAAAAATAGAGTTTGAAAACGAACCGACGTTTTTTTCACCTGTTAAGCACCCCTTGTTCCATTTTTTTTCGGGAAGCAGTTAACTCCGGTTCGTCCGGTCATCACCATTATTCCTACCCATTTAGTTGGTTATTACTGAATATTACCAGCAGCCTCCAGCCCTGTCAATAACAAAATTGCAGGTTTGCTTGAATGCTTCCAAAAGGGGTTGTAAGACAGCAAAAAGCCCGGAAGGGAAGAAGTTCCCCCACATCCGGGCTTAACCTGCAACTTATTTTTTCCGCCAACTTATTTTTTTCCGCGCTTGTTTTCGCCCGTAACCATCACCACTTCAACATAAGGAGATATGCGATCCATAAGCCTCTGACCCTTATGCGACTCATCGCCGTCCTTGCTTGTGAAGCTGAAATGCCTCTCCAGCGCGTCCAGCTCATAATTGGAGGTATAAAAGGTCGGCTTACGCTCCATCCGGTAGTTCAATATAGCGCCTAGCACATGATCACGCACCCAGGGACTCAAATTTTCAGCCCCGATGTCGTCAAAGATAAGCAGATCGGTTTCCTTCATCATGTCAACCGTTTCCTTCAGCTTGCCAGGCTCATGCATCATCGCCTTCAAATCCTCGACAAAATCCGGCATATACACAATAACGCCGGAGTAACCCGCTTTGGCAAGCTCCTGCAGCAAATAACACATCAGGAACGTTTTGCCCGTTCCGAAACGCCCCGCCAAATAAAGGCCTTCCTGCTGAAGTCCCTGCTCTTTCGTTTTATGAATGTAAGAGAGCACTTGTCCAACCGATTCCGCCCTCATCAAATCTTTTGTCAAAATTTCATCGGAGGAATATTGCTTCCTAAGTACATGCTCATCCACGTAAAAGCTTGTAATTCGGCTGCGGATCGCTTCGTCCGCCTGTCTTGCCAAAAACTTGCGGCAGGAAACCTTCCGGTCATATAGCTGCGTTTGCGCGCCAACCGTCTCGCAGCTAAGAAGCGTATAATGCCCTTCATAATCATTGGGGCAGCGGTCCAGACCGGGACAGTTGCTGCAATTATGGTGTTCGGTAACATATTGATAGACCCGGTTCAGATTAAGCCTAATCAGCTCTTCGTCCAGATCGGGATATTTGGACAGAAGCTTGCCGACCAGAGGGTCGTCCATCAACTCTCGCAGCTTACCTTCCGCCTTCTCCGTCAGCGATTGCCCTGCGGGCCATGACTTCAACAAATCGCCAAGCGACTCCATTTAACACACCCCATCTCTACGTTTTTCCATCCAGCTTTCTTGCCAGCTTGCGAAGCTCCTCCAATTTGTCAGCCGAAATGGGATCATTCCTGTATTCCTCCGACACGATAGGAATATTGGGTTTGCCGGACAAGCCGCCCCGGCCATTGCCAGCTCGTCCTCCCCTAGAGCTACTGCCCCGGGCGTTTCCGTAGGAGGGCCGTCCGCCGGCGTCCCCAGTCGAAGCTTCCTCGCGGCGACGCTCTTTATCCTGTTCAAGCTTCGCTTGCTCCCTGACATAATGAACCGCTTTTTCAAACGTATCTATATTTTTGATCAGCATATTGGAGGCTACCGCGTCCAGGAAGGTCCGGGTTACCCGGCCGGAATCGCCCGCTCCGATCACATAATGAATAAGTACATTAATGACGGGGGCAGCCAACCGGTAATTAAGGTCGATTCGTTCAAACACACCTTCTATCCAGTCCGGCACCGCTCCGGGAAAAAAGCGCCGAAGAAACCGGGTATGAGGCTCATTGCGCATCAGCATATTGTATTGCTGAATATCGCAGCGCCCCTTCAATTGCTCCGGCACCGGCAAATAATCTTGCTCCTGAACCTCTGCTTCGTCCTCCTGCTCGTCCACGGCTTGAATAGCCGCTGCATCGTTGGTCATAGGCGTTTTGGCCAGCATTCGCTGACGGTCGTCCTCACGCTTTTTGTCCTGGCGGTACAGCTGATTGGCGCGCAGCTGAAGCTCGTCAACATTCAACGAGCCAGAGGAATCAAATACCTCGTCTTCATCAAGCAGACGGCATACGGCCGAAACGGACAAGTGATATTTATAAGCGACATAGTTGATTTGAGCCAAACCGTCGTCATTGCCGCGAAGCCGTTCAACATAAGGCCTGTTGGCGGAGTTCCGCGGGAAACGAAGGAGCAGCTCGCCGTAGGCAATACCAGCGCTGGCAAGCTCCTGGCGAGGAGCGCTTTGCCTTGAAGGAGCAACCTCCGTAAGCGCCTGCTCCAGCTCGGAATCAAAGGATTGCATATTCAGCTTAAACAGCTCATAAAAAGGAACCGATATATTTTCCTTCTCCAGCTCGGCTCCCGCAAGCTCGTCCGGCTCTGGCGAACCAAACAGCTCGCGAAGCTCGATTACCGCATATTTGCCGACCTTGTCGCGCAGAAGCATGGCAAGATGCATGTTTTTAAAAAACTCCCCCGGCGAAAGAGGGCACACCAGCTCATATTCATATACGGTTTCCTCCAATAAGGAACCGCCCAACTTTGAAGTTTGCAGCAGGCCTACCGCCTCAAGCCTGGAAGCCGCGTCTACAACCTGCCTCCTGCTTTTTTCGTTCATCTCCAGCCCCAGCCCCAGAAACAGCTTTCGCTGAGGCTCCAGCTTGGAATATCCGGCTGAATCGCCGGGAATGGAATGATATAGCTGCTGATACAGCCCGATGGCAAACGCGCCGATCATCGGCTGGTAAATAAGCGACAACATTCGCCCGTCAAGACTGCTTAACGAAAAATCGCGAAATATGTAATATCGGTGATGCTCCGTAAATTGCATCAGATTTGGGATGCGCATTGCACCGTCTCCATCCTTGTTTTTCTTTCTACTATATTATCATAAAACGCCTCATAGAGTCGCAGGCTAATATATGAAAAAAACCTCCGCTTGGACGTTCGCTCGAAACGAAAGCCCCGGAGGTTGGTATATTGCAATGAATGGGAATGAAAAGCAAACTATCGGAACAGCCTCAAAACATTTTATAGCCGCCCCTGCGCAACGCACGAATGGCCCAACCGCTAACATAAGCGCCAATCAAAGCCCCTATAATGGGAATATAATAAACAAGTGTATAGGTTCCCAGGTTTTCCATTGTTGGATTTTGGGAAGGGTCCCAAGGCGACCATATAGCCAGGCCGATCAGCACAACGACAAAAAGCCCGATAGGGAACCACGTTGTCTTAAGCAGCATATTCAGAATAAAACCAATGCCAAACATCATGACAAAAAACAGCACGGCTGCAATAATAATTTGAATAGCTTCTACCATAAAGCGGCTTGCCCCTTTCGTATTAAAGCTGCAGGACGCAATGAAAATGCTTGCAACTATCCTTCAGTTTAATAAAAGCCGAAAGTGAAGTCAATCACTATGCCAAAAAGGCTCGCCGCCTGCTTGCTTGTTTACAGCTGCTACCTGGAATAATCGGTAATTCCTAACCGGTTTCCGAATTCATCCTCAAATTCAACAGACATTCCAGTTCCGATTTTGAAGGGCTCCGTCAGAAAACGTACGCCTTTTGCCTTGAGACGTTCGTATTCTGCTGGAACATCGTCCACGACAAGCCATATAGCCGGTTTTGCATCGGCATGTTTATTTATGTCCTTCAAAATAATAGCAGGCTCCTCGTCTCCAACATGGAATGCCGCCATGCCTTTTTCTGCAAAGTTGAATTTCATTTTTAATCCAAGAACATTGGCATAATAATGAATGGCGCTGTCCATATCATCCACCGGCAAAAAATAATTGTCATAACCCTTCATCGTCTTAACCTCCCGATTGTTTGGCTTTCAGTACAAGCTTAACATAGCCAACTTGACAGCATTCTGTCATATTGGCAAGGAGAGAAATGTCACAAGTCGTACATTTGCCCCATACCAAAGCGTTAGGATACAATTGAACTATGGAAGAAATAGCCGAACCGGCAGCGAAAGGGGAAGAAGTAAAACAATGAGTGAAGCCGCACAAACGTTAGAGGGCTGGTACGCGCTGCATGATTTCCGCAGCATGGACTGGACTGCCTGGAGACTTGCCGATGAAAGCGAGCGGACGCGAGCGCTAGAGGAATTGCATGCTTTTTTGAAGGAATGGTCGCTTCTTGAGGAACAAAATGAGGGTAGCTCAGCCCATTATTCCATCGTAGGTCAAAAAGCCGATTTTGTGTTTATGCATTTGCGCGAAACGCTAGAGGACCTGAACAAGCTGGAAACCGCCTTTAACAAAACGTTGTTTGCCAGCTTTACCTACCCTGTTCATTCCTATGTAAGCGTGGTGGAGCTTAGTAATTATATGGGACAACCAGGGGCAGACCCGATGGAAAATCCCGAGATTGTTGCCCGCCTGAAGCCGATTTTGCCAAAATGGCGCCATATCTGCTTCTATCCTATGAACAAACGCCGCTCGGGCAATGACAATTGGTACATGCTGGGCATGGAAGAGCGCAGAGCCTTGATGAGAAGTCATGGCATGATCGGCCGCAAATACGCCGGCAAGGTCAAACAAATTATTACAGGCTCTGTCGGTTTCGATAACTGGGAATGGGGCGTTACGCTGTTTGCGGAGGATTCGCTGCAATTCAAAAAGCTCGTTTATGAAATGCGCTTTGACGAAGTAAGCGCGCGTTATGGCGATTTTGGCGATTTCTATGTTGGCAACTATCTGGACGGCGGTAAATTCGAGGAACTGTTAAGCGTTTAAAAAGTTTTTTATTTAAAAAGGCTCCTGCATGTGCGCATTCCGTAGAATGCAGCATGCAGGAGCCTTATATATTATTCTTCTTGATTAGCCTCTTCATTCAGCCGCTTGGCATCCAAATATTCGCGCGTCGCCCTGTCCCGCTCCCGCCCCTTGTCCTTCAGACGTTCGATAGCGGGCTGAATAAGCAGATCCACTTCCTTCTGAACCGGATAAGCCAAGTCATGGCGATTTTGCGATTCCAGAAACGAGCCCACTTCCATCAACGCGTTGTACCGATCAAGCTCATCTCTAGTCAACAAGCCCCGAACCTGTACGCTGCAATGACGCATTAGAAAAATTTCCCTTTGCGCAGTACAAGCGGAATGCCGCCGATGATGAACAGATAGCGGATATCAATCACTTTTTTCAGCAAAGCCGCAAAACGGCCTTTATATTTCTTGCCGAACGCAACGCCGATTGCTTCGCCTTTGCCAAGGGACGCCACTGTGCCTTTGTTGCTGAATACAAATGTTTTAAGA
>PJUA01000504.1_pt1 | contig 19449 bp, 17 predicted proteins | sample 1512151 | NCBI WGS metagenome assembly PJUA01 (sample SAMN08177678, study PRJNA422409) | Soil metagenome, whole genome shotgun sequencing project. | isolation source: Soil enriched on filter paper: beechwood xylan treatment | place: USA: Madison | collected 2015-01-15
CAATAACGAAGATACAACTTCTTCTGCAGCGGTGTATTCATAATCAGTTGCTTCTTCATCAGCTTCGTAGTATGCATCAGTAGCGAAAGTAAATTTATCACCAGGCATAACCCTAAGCATAATCGCGGTTCCAATCCTCCGGTCTTGATCATCGGCATTTAGTCTTGCAGCCTTACTGTCGTCCAGGTTTGTGCTTCCTGGTTTATCGTCCCTTACCGCCGCTATATTGTCAAAAATAAGTTGCTCTCGCTATTGGCGGTAGCAATCTCATGCCTGGCATAATATTCATGGCTGGCCGGATCTGCCGCCAAAGTAGTCCGTACATTACCCAGGTGGTCTTTTATAAAGTAATCGTGTACAAACTTTGTAGCCCCGGCTTGTGTGCCGCCCATCACAGCCTCCAGACAACTTGGACGGCTTCTTCAGGGTGTTCCAAAATATTCGAATTCGTATGTCGGGCAGAACTAATTTCATAGATTTTTTAAAATCGTGCTTAACTAAGTTTATGGATGAAACGGATTTGAATTATAGGGGATAAGGAAAAACAAAGGACGGCGTTTTGCCGTCCTTTGTTTTTTTAAGCCTCAAGAGCGATTGCTTTAAAATTTCTGTCAAAAAACGATTCGCATGCGTTTTATTATTCTTTTATTAAATTGTAAATAGGAGGTTTACTACCTTCAGGCATAAGTTCTGTATTTATTTCCGCATCTCGCCCATTATACTTAATAACTGTAAATGGGTTATTACATTGACATACATCCTGCAGACCTTCCTTGTTGCTTACATTCCTGCTCTCCACATACAGTGTATCCACATCACCATTAGGGAATTCGAAATACCAATAATTGTGAACGACACCAAATGAATTTACATTGACACATATGCGTACACCTTCATTATCCCAAAATGTATTGCCTGAAAAGTAAGAAGGTTTTAGTAGATGATTTGCTGAGGAACTATCTCCTCCCGGACTTCGGTAGTATTTCATACTACCAACCATATAATACATTTTTAGGTTATCAATAATGCTGTCAGGCAACTTTTCTCCGTTTTGAACGATGCGGTATGAAAAAATATTAATATCAAGGCCATATTTATCCAGGTTTTCTTTTGGCTTGCATGCTGAAATCGCACATAAAGACAATAGAGAAAATGTAGAAAAAATCTTAAACATGTCAATAAGTATTAAGGGTAGATATTTTTGATAATCGTTCTTTGATATTGGTAGTTTTTGCCCGGATATGGAGCCCAATCTGATTCATAAAACCAATCATTATAAACTCCGTAATATCCCCAGTTCATATGGAACCAAAACTCATTGTAACAATTGATATTGTTTCTCCTGAACCCATCGATCAACCATGCATGGATATCATCATACTTTGTGGACTTAAAAATAAGGAAGCTTTTATGGATAATCTTTGCCGCGCCTCCAACGTAAACCAATCTGTTATTCAAAATATTATTTTTGATATTGTATCTTTCAGCATTGGTGTATAATATGAAATCTCCACCAGATGCGTAACCATATACATTTTTCAATGTAGAGGAAACTCTTGCGGATGGTGCTGATGTTTCGCTACATCCAAAGTTTGCCTGTAATTGAGCAGTGGTGCATAAATTTGCAACTAAAGTTTGTGATTCCGTAGTAGCACTTATATTATACATACTCGTATAATTGTAATTTGGATTTGGCTTGCTCCAATGTTTTAATATTTGGGCTGTAGCTATTGGTACACAGCCAGCCAAAGGCTTATTGCCATTACAAGATATTGGTGTATTGAGGAGGTAATTAAAATCGTTTTGCGGCAAAATAGCGAAGCCATTTCCTTGTCCCCATTTCGTTTGTGTCAATGGCCCAACGACTTCGTTGGTTTGATTGTCCCAGTTGACACAAGGGCTTGGAGATGGCGTCCATCTTTCCGGATGAATGCAACAATCTTTAAGCTGCATATGATCTATTGTATAGGCCCATGTTGAGTAGGCTGCCTGGAATTTTTCTTTATCGTTTAAACTGCCATCACGGATCAGGTCAATGTTTTCCAGGTTACTCATCATCCATTCATACATACCCGCAGGAATTGAGTCACCTTGATTCAAAGAGCCAGATTCGCCAAAAGCTAGTAAGGGTTCATACCGATAGTCGGCTGAAATAATGGAATACCCTTCGTCATCTGCATAGTTGAATACATATGCTGTAGGAGGCAAGTCTGGGTCTGTAGTGAGGGGATAAGAGCTAGCTATTTCCCGACCTTCGCCGGTAATGAAGGCGTCAGATTCATTTTGAAAATGGCTCTGTGACAGTCTTTCGGCTATCAATTGTGCCATTTCCACATCTACGAAATTGGAATCAAGCGGCCTGTCCGAATTCATAGTGAACATTGAGCGGGGTTGAGTTGCTACATCTTTGCTTTTTGTACAACTTGCCAGGATGGTAATGGATAGGCCGATAATAGGAAAGGTCGTTAAAAGATTTTTGGTTGAAAATTTCATTAAAGATTATGTTTTGGGTTGTTTTATGATGACAACTTTTTGGTTGTTTGATCAACTATCGAGTTAAGTCTGAAGACTACAAAATTGTAGAAAAACCTGCTTTAGCATTTTGCAACTAAGATTTTACTATTTTTTCTATATATTGGATAAAGGACAGAAATTTTGGATTGTATTCAATTATATAATCCTCTGATCCAATTGTATTTGAAAATACTTCTGTTTCTCCATTTTTAAAATATAAAGTGACTTTAATAGATGAATACTCTCCAGTAATTGGCCCTTCAGTTTTAGTCCTTTTTAATTCTATTTTTTCTGACTCGTCAACATAAAATTGCTGTAAATAGGATTGGATAGTTTTGATGGTATCGCTATCGACAATTTTTTTGTTGTTGATATGAAATCCATCTGAAATTAAATAGACTTTCTTCGGATAATAGGTGATGTTGGAAAATATAGAATAGGTCATATCATTATATTCAATCAATGCATGATCTAACTTTGAATTGATCTGTTTTGACTTTACACAATAACTTGTTTGATCTATTTTTGGTTGATATTCGTTTATTCCTTTAGAGAATAACAATACAAAAAATACAGTCGATAACATGCCTAATTAACTTTATCTTTTAGAACGAAAAGCAAATAGAATAATGAAAAAGCAAGACAAAAATGTGATATTAGTTTTATGATAATCAAGCTTTTTTCTTTCCAAGCCTTTATAAGGGTCATCCTCCAATCGCCTTTTACCTTTCAACATGCGTTCCTTATCCCGTTATTAAAATCACTTAAATGTCCAAAAGAATTTATAACTATTCCTGGTCTACTTGTTTGCACAAATCCTTTAACAATTTATAGAACGCGTTAAATGTTTCACTGAACTCTACTCTATAATTTTCCATTCCTAAATCGATGTTGTGTGTTAGATAATTTTCTTTTCCTTCAAAAAGATGTATTTTAATCCTAACATAATCTGCGAATATTAACTTGGCAGTATAATTTCTTCCTATTTCTGTCTTTTCTCTACCTGAAATAAAAAGTGAACCAACATAACTTTTTATTATTTTCAAAGTATCTGAATTTGTTATTGTTTTTCCGGTAGAGTATTCTGTACTAATATTTATTGAGTTTTCATTTATTGCAATATTATACTCTTCAGCATTTGATGGAATAAAGAAATTAATAAGTACACTATCGATGTAGTTCACACTTGAATCAATTGGGCGTTTACTTTTGTCCAACGAAAAACCGTTAACAACAGGGAGACATAGAGATAGCGTAATAAGTGTTATTTTGAGCCATTTCATATTATTTAATTTTACCGGTATATTTAATATAATGATTGTAAAGCATAAGATAAACTCCATTCAAAGAAATATCTAGTTCACTTTTATAGTATTTTTTTAGGTTTTGCAGCATAATTCCTTTGTATCTATTAGTAGTATTATTAAAAAATGGATGGGCAATCACATTTTCGTAAGCTTGATAATGCTTATTGTTATAATCGCCTTTTTTCATAATTCCATGAGTATACCATTCATGAACTAAAAGTGTTGATTGTATGTTTTCAACGGTGGTTTCATAAGAGTGATTGTCTAGACCGACCATCTCTAGATATTCATTCAATCTACTAGTGACAAAGTTAGATTTTTCACCTGCTAGCAGTAACATTCGCCCAAAGCCTACTTTGCCCTGATCTAATCTTTTCATCGAAAATCTTTCCCCGTTAATCATTGTACCTTCTAGTCGACTTAATATATGTGTCCATATGTTCGCCTTGCTCTCACCTGACATGTTGTTCCTATTAGCATCATATGTTGTCGCTTTCTTCTCATCATTTTTGGTACTCTCCAGCAATTCATCTTTAGTCATCTTCGTAAAATCCTTATCTCCATCGTAAATGATTACCTGGCCTGTAAAACCCTCTTCTGTATCGTCTCTATAAACTCCTGTGCTGGTATAAACCGGCTCATCAACAGCTCCCGTCGGGTCAATTCTTACAACAGGATTATTTTGCACCCAACTGTACTGTGAGGTCCATGATCTCATTTCAGCTAAAGGGTCAGGTTGCCAGGTCCGGCCTAACTGCGGATCATACATCCTTGCATGAAAGTCATACATTTCTAAACCAAAAGATTTTTCTAGTTCTTTTGTTTGGTATTTCAAAGGCTGCTCCGTCATTCCCATAGCACCATTTGAAACCGTCAACCCAAAAGGATAATAATGATTCATTAAAGCCGCTCATTGAGCGGCTTTGCTTATTTGATCACCTTTATTTTTTCAATAGCTACATCCCAGTCATCTATATAGTTAATTACATAACGCTTACCCTTATAATCAAAGGGAATACCATTGTCTTCTTTAAGTTTACCTGGTTTGGTCTCCCAATAGCTAAGTTCTACTGGCAATACACCTAATTCAACAGAGATAAAAGAACGACTGCTATCCCTGCTATCAAACAAAGGTACAGATACAGTATATTTCTTCGACTTCTGTTTAGCTTGATACATTTCATACGTGTTTTTTCCGCGTAAATACCACCCTTTTATTTTTTGAAGTTGTTCAAAACTGTACTTTCGGCTTGCTGTACTATCCGGTAAGAAGATAACTTCTTCATCCATTTTTGATATAGCGAATAATAAATAGCCCTTTATAGTGTGTAATTCCTTGTCTGATTTGCTTATCGTTTGAGCTACACTACAACTGGCAATGAACAGCAAAGCACTTGCCAATAAATAAAAAAGGTAATTACTATATCTATTTTTCATACAAACCATCTGTACTTTTTAATTCCTTTAAAATAAATTAAATACTGCTTATCATGTTATATTCGGTTACCAACATTACCAAATTGTCGTAATGTATACTGTTTGCCCGTTTTGGTTTAATTATTCTTAAATATAATGGTGATGTTATGAATTTGGGACTCCATTATTTAAGAACAGTGATGCGTGTTGGATACGCAAGAAATGGAGCATTAATTTCTGCAATTTCCTCTTCTTTTAGATATATTGTAAACATCCCAAATCTTTCAGTAATTGAATGGCGTTGGGCAGAAATGGTATCATAACTTATAACATTGCTTCTTAATTTTATAGCATTTGTAGAATCATAGATATCTATATCAAAAGTATCGTTACGTTCTATGTTGTATGCATTCTGTACATACCCGCTTATTTTATAGATGTCGTATTTTTCGTTGTACCAGGCGTCTGTAATCGTAAGGTATATTATTTCAAAACCAGTAATGTAACCGCCGTCACCAGTTTCTAACTTTGGCTTACAATTAATCCGATTGATATCAATTTGTGTGAATTGAGCGTTAACTCCCAAAAATGAAAAAACAAGGAATGCTCCAATCATACATTTCATAAACTATTTGTTTTAAAAACAATAATATTCGATATTCATTAGCTTATATTGCTCACCCTCAAATAACACCGTATCGTTATTGTACATTTCTACCTTAAACTTTCCCCATTTTTGGGTGTATCCATAAGGAATGGTATCTCCATTTCGTATTAAACTAATTGGAATTTTTGGATGTAATAACTTTGTTTTGTTTTGACGGTCGGCCGCGTAAGAGCAAGTAAAGTCAGCATAACCATAAACCGTAAATTTAAATGTTTTAGGGTTTATGATAGCTTTGTTAATTACAACTTTTAACGGAACAGTTCCTGAAAAAAAGTTTAATTGCTGGTTGGTCAGTTTAACATCACTTGTAGGAATGTATAGTTTGGGAGAAGAACATCATACAAATAGAAAGATTGAAAAAAGTAAGTATTTCATATACTGAAAATTTGTGCTAGTCCCCTTGTGCTGCTGATGTAGTTAAACAAAAGGATGGGAATGATTACTTAAAGCCGCCAAATGAGTGGCTCTATTTATTTAATAACCTTTATTTTTTCAATAGCTATATCCCAGTCATCTATATAATTTATTACATAGCGTTTGCCTTTATAGTCAAATGGAATACCACCATCCTCTTTGAGCTTTCCGGGTGTCGTCTCCCAATAAGTAAGCTCGACTGGTAAGATCCCCAATTTAATAGGAGAAGTATAAAAGCTATCAATATTTGCATCTGCTCTAGGTAGTAATACGTTGTATTCTTTTGATTCTAGTTTTGCTTTATACATCTCATAATTATCTTGACCACGTATTAACCAACCCTTAATCTTAGCTAGCTTTTTGAAAGTGTAATTCTTGCAAGCGTTTTTATGTGGTAAAAAGATTGTTTGCTCAAAATCGTTCATTTTTACAAAAACAAGATAGCCTCTTGTTTTTAGCGAATGCTTCTCTCGTTGTGCCCAAATAGATTGTGATAAAAGTAAAAGGCAAAGAATTACTTTAAAAATCTTATCCATATAAACTAATTTTTCAATTTACCGTTTTCATCTATATCAACAATTTTATTTAATATAAACGAACTTTTTCCTTGTTTTAAAATGTACTTCCCTAAATTATCCCAATGTATCTGCTTTACCTCCATTGTTCGCCCTCCCATCCGGTCATTCTCAAAACCTTTATGGGGAGTACTCACTCTTTCTCTTTCAGGATAGGTATCTGTATAACGATCGCTCAAGCCCATCATAGCATGTCCTACAGCTTCATGGTCTCCTGTTTCTGCAGATGACATGTGAGCATTGGCGGAGTTCATTTTTATATAATTTCCAACATTAATTTTAGGTCCCCATCCTGTAATAACGTTTTTTTCATTTTTTATTTGATCTGCTATTATTGTTGTTACAGACGAACCATCTTTTAAATCTGCAAACTCCATTAAATTATTTCCTTCTCCTGGATTTTTGGTTTTTATCATTGCCTCCGTTGCTAATTCATAGGTTACATTTACCTGCATGTTATAATCTCCATATTGCCCCCTATATAAATGTGCATTATTTTTCACGAAATCATTAAGCTCTTGTACATGCCTCGCTGCATCATCTCCCATTACATAAACCGTACTGGATAAGGTAATATTATTACCATCTATTGATACCCGAGACACGTCTCCCATGGGGTCTACATTCATTACAGGGTTATTGCGCATACTCACGAAAGGGCTTAAACCATAGTCTAATTCTGCTTTAGGGTCAATACTATTGAAGCGTCCCAGCTGCGGATCTAATCCCCTGTAATATGTTTCATAAGTTTCCAATCCAAAGTTTTTCTCTAATTCAATACCTTGATATTTGTATTTTTGCTCAGTAATCCCCATTGCACTTGTAGAAACAGTCAGTCCAAACGGGTAATAATGGTTCTCTTCCAGCACTTGTGTGTTGTAGTGTAGCACCTGCACATTATCGAACCATACATCTTTACCCATCGTCTGGTTGTCTACATACACGATTAAAATCCCCGGTTCCGTTGTACTCACTCTTTTTGTGGATAGGTTATCGAATATTCTTGGGATCGGCATCTGTTTTACCAATAAGTGTTTTTAAGCCTTAAAAACAAGGGAGAACGGGCTTAGCCTATCCTTCCTTACCTGCAATATTCATCATCAAAATGAAGCAACTCTTATTGGGTAGAGGTTAAGGAGTGTGGCAGAGTAGTATCCGTGACATTCCTAATATACGGACACTCACTTAATTTATTTTCAAATCTTTAAAAAGATAAAACAAAATATACACAACTTTGATACACTACCCACTACCTACTCATGATAAATAAGATAGCCGCTTTCATCATCAATCTTCGAAGCAATATTCCAATTAAATAAAGCTGATATAATAATATTCCTATCCTCAATAGCAGTCCCTTCTTTTAACACCCTATTCTCAAAATACTTTTTCAGCAAAAAAATTTTTCCCTTTTTTATTTCTTCTCTCATCTTATTATTTGGATGAACTATAATAAACCCATATTTATTTATATCAGAGGCGCTAACAGTGATTGACTTCCCTTCATTAATTAAGGGTTTTATAAATTCTTGATACTGCTTTTCATTATATCCTTTTTGTTGATGATAATAATAAAACAAATCATCATTCTCAATCAAATATGGAAGGGGCTTTCCTGAGGATTCAATGTTAATCAGGATATAATAGCTGCTCCGAGAATAATCGCTAAAAATTCTCTCAACAAATAGATTATCTTTTTTTTGGCTGCAACTTGTAAGATGCATGACTAAACAGTAAAGTATTATTAATATCCTCATTTCTTTTTAGGTTTTTTATGAGTGTCTTGTAATAAATTGGCAGGAATGGGTTGTCCTCCATAAGTTGTTTTCTTTTGGTCTCCTACTTTTGCTCTTACACGATTTTCTATATTAACACCACTGACCTCATACATCGGGATACCATTACTGGTCTTATTATAGTCTGATTTTCCTTGGTCACTATCATATCCGTGTCCTAATAATTCGTGGGCTAATCCTACAATTGGGTCTCTTTTATCTCCCCTTGCATTTGTTTTCGCATCAGGGTCGTACTTGGTGGTTGTTCCTGTAGGCTTTCCAGTTTTATCATCAGCAGAAGAAGCCGGACTGTTACCATTATTATCACCGCTACCAGGCATTTCAATAAAATGTAGATTTTTACTGTTTTCCATGATATCAATACGTTTACTTACTTCCTTGTCTCCGAGCTGGTCTAATTGCAATAGATCTGTAAAAACTTTTGCGGCATATCCATTATCATCTTTACTTAGATTACTTCCATCTCTTTTATAAAAGGAGCCTCCTTGATAAATTGACTCAGCCATACGTCCCCCAATGGATCAGTAAGCAATACCGGATTATTCCCCATAGAAGCATAAGGACTTATATCATAATTTGGTTTTGGATCTATGCTATTAAATCTTCCCAACTGTGGGTCTAAGCCTCTGTAAAAGGTTTCATAAGTCTCTAATCCAAAATGCTTTTCTAATTCAATCCCCTGATACTTGTAGGGCTGACCGGTATTGCTTGCTGCGCTCGTATTCAAAGTCAGCCCAAAAGAGATAATAGTGAATTCTTAAAGCAGCTCAGTGAAGGACTTTAAGAATAACCTATTTTTTACGTACGTCGTTATTAAGTACTTGTTTACTTTTGATGTTTACAGTTTTTTTCTTTTTATTGACCATTGCTTTAATGCTTATCGGCTTTATTACCTGATGCTGATACTCAAAATGCAATGATGCTCCCTCTTTCACCTGTATATCAAAATAATTGCGACGACAAACAAATGGTTCATAATCTTTAAATTGCTTATAGCTAATTGTAACAGGAATGACATAGAACTGCTCATACTCGTAACAATCGCTCGTGTCTTTCCCTTGATACAAATGAGCGGCTTCTTTTAATGGTAGGCGGTTATGGATGTAATCTACTCTTAAGCCATTTTTAAATGCAATAGTCATATTAGGTTCTGCAAACCAGGTACTATCAAAATTAGATACAGGAAAGAAAAAATCGTGAAAACCCAAAGGACGTATTTCCGTTTGTCCTATCCAATCGTATTGATAGTTGTAATTTGTAAGAAATAGAAAACCTTTTTGTTCTTTTACAACATTGGTATCACTTTGTCCATAGCTGACAATTACCAACCTGACTAACAGGGTTACAATAAATAATATCTTCTTCATAGCAAATTATTGTTTTATCCAACCACTCGGTATATCTCCTTCGGCTACTGATGATTTAATTAAACCGACTCCGCCACTTGGTATTTTCAAGGTTGAAGAGCGATACTGCGGCAGTAAATGTTTCTGTCCCTGGTTAACTTTAAAATCGTAATAATGCACATAATCATTATAGTGGGTCTGTACCAGATTTAATTTCTGCCCACCCATTAAATCTTCATTAAAACCCTCGTGTGCAAATGAACGAAGGAATCCAGTTTCAGGGTTTTTATAATCCGTATATCTATCTTTTAATCCGAACATATGTCCCATTTCATGAACTTCTGTATTGTTTCCTTTAAACTGAACATACCCCATATTTCCACCAACATTGGAGCGTTTACCGCCTCCCGGCTGGTTTAATCCCGGGTTATCTTTATCCACAACCATAATATTCTCTCCTGCCTTTAAATCTCCCTTTTTTATATCTTCGTTAATCTCAGCCGAAACCTCAAACACTACATTATAATCCAATTCTCCACTTTGTCCCGTACTATTTTTAAAGGTAGATTGTAGATCTGCATTTATTTGTTTCATATAATCTTCCCAGGCTGCTGCTCCTTTTGGCAAGTCTTTACCTTGAAAATATACTTTTGCACTTATAGTAAGTGTATTGGTTTCTTTGTCAAAGGTCATCGTTGCATCTCTACCTGTTGGATCAATATAACTTACAGGATTATTGTTCATTGACGTATAAGGTGAAATGTATGTATAACGGTCTGCGTGCGGGTCTGGCTGCCAAGTCCTTCCTAATTGTGGGTCAATCAGCCTTGCATGGAAATCGTACATTTCTAGTCCAAACGACTTCTCTAACTCTTTCCCCTGGTACTTATAAGACTGCGGTGTCGTACCCATTGCACTTGTAGAAACAGTCAGTCCGTATGGATAGTAATGGTTTTCTTCCAATACCTGGGTATTATAATGCAGCACCTGCACATTATCGAACCATACATCCTTACCCATCGTCTGGTTGTCTACATACACTATTAAAATCCCTGGATCAGTTGTACTCACTCTTTCCGTGGACAGGTTATCAAATATACCTGGATTTATTGGCCCTATAGAAAGCCTTCCACTGCCAGAAAGCAGGTTCATCTGATCATCAAAGAACAGGTAGTTCAATCCTGCCCTGGGAGCCGTGCTGGAAATTGTACTATTATCAATCAGGTTCTGTATGCCATTTACGGTTTCCGGCCGGGAGAATATCTCATTGATTAGTGACGCTCCTTCCGTTTCCCCTACAGGTTGTCCTCCTACTGTCCCTCCTTTTAAAGTAGCCAATAACGAAGATACGATATCTTCTGCAGTACTGTGCTCGTAGTCTCTGGGCAGCTCATCCGCCTCATAATAAGCATCTGTAGCGAAAGTAAACTGGTCGCCCGGCATTACCCGTAACATAATCGCCGTACCGATCCTGCGGTCCGGATCGTCAGCGTTCAGCCTTGCGGCTTTGAGGTCATCCAGGTTGATACTACCCGGTTTATCATCCCTGACCGCTGCTATATTATCGAACAATAGCTGCTCGCTGTTGGCTGTAGCCAACTCATGGCGCGCGTAATATTCATGGGAGGAAGGTTCTGCTGCCAGGGTGGTACGTACATTGCCCAGGTGGTCTTTGATAAAGTAATCGTATACAAACTTTGTAGCCCCGGCTTGTGTGCCGCCCGTCACCGCCTCGGGACGACTTCTTCCTTCTTCATTGAGGATATACTGCAGTACGCTGTCTTTGTAGACAAAACCTCCGATATAATCCCAGGTTTCGGTCGTCATCGCATCCAGATCATGTACTCGCTTTTTGAGCCTGTTGCCCATTGCGTCATACACATAGGTAATCGTTCCTTTCCCCTGTACGGTGATTACCGCAGGTTTATTGAGATGATTATAAGTTATGGAAGTGATTGCTTTATTGGCATCAGTAAGCAGGTTGCCGTTATCATCATAAGTATATTCTATCGGAAGGTCGGCATCGTCCTTAAAATCAGGCAGTGTAGTGCCGGTAACACCAGCATCACTCACCTTGATTAGCTTATTGCTATTAGGCGCATATTCGTAATTAAGCTTGTCCATTTCTATCGGTCCGCTGAGGTCATTGCCCATTTGGTTCATAGCCACTATATTGCCCCGGTCATCATAACTAATCTTTGAAGCGGTATAATCTTTATGGTGTTTCATCCATATATCGGGATCCAGATTGTTCCTGTATTCAGCATGGATAAGTCTTCCCAGCTTGTCGTAACTATAGCCATAGGCATGCCGCCGGGAATCATTAGCCGGAATCACACCATAGTTATTCCAGGTGATACCGGCGATGTTACCACTATACAGCTTACTCTCAAAACCATCATCGTAATACAGCTGCTCGCGGAAGTAGGTACTGTCGGGATACATCGGGTTACGGGCATGGATCAGCTTCAACCAGCCGCGGATATTGTACTCCTGTAACACATTGGCCATTGAATACTGTTTGATCACGTTGCGGCCCATATGATCATAGTCATAATAGGCCAGGTTGTAAGGAGTACCATCATTGATCCGCTGCTGCACCTGCCACACCTGCTCATTGCCACCCGTCCCCAGGTTACGCCGGTAGGTCTTGTCCAGCTTAATGTGGTTCAGCGCTGTCGTTGCGCCGGGGACGGGCTGTGCTGCCGGGTTATGGTGATGGCCCACGGACTGGTAAGTCATGCCCTGGAAGAAGTACAGCTGGCTATTGTAATCTGTACCGTTATTCAAATTGTTCGAAACAGTCTGGATCACCCTACCTTTACCATCGTAATAGAATGCAGTGCTGATCCACTGGTTACCGGCCGGATTAGCGGGGTCGAGTACCCGCACCTTGGTACCGGTAAGCTGACCAAGGGTGGCATTGCTCCTGACCGAGGCTACCACGCTGGCATCTCCCGCAGGGGCTGCAGGTATCCTGTTGCCATCAAAAGAATTACCCACCAGGCTATAGTCATCATAATAATTATAGCTCAGTATCTCGCCTCCAATCAACGAAAAAGGGTACAAGCCGTAAGGAGGCTGCGGATCATTGTAATTGAGTACAAAATGGCGCCAGGAATTTGGGGGAATAAAACTAACCGGTTCTGTAGCTTGTGTTTGTAAGCTGGCACGGCTATCGGTCGAGGTAATAAATCCTGTTACAGTGGGCCGGTTCAGACCATCATAAAAAGAGAAAGCCCATTTGTTCTGCTGGCGCAGGTTACCGTCCTGGCTCAATACCATCCTGTCCCTTTCGTCGTATACAAAGTATTCGATAGCCTTACCCGGTATTTTTTTCTCTATCAATCTACCTCTCTGGTCATAACGGTACTGGTAAACCAGCTCATTCATTTGACCGGTACCCGGGACATTCCATTGATAACTATAGATATGGCGGGTAAGGAAGTTGCCCTCAGTATTGAGCACACCCTGCTCAGTACTGTAGGTAGCGGTTCCCATCAGTTCCATCGGGGGCAGCACGAAGCAGAGCTGTCCCAGTTCATCATAGATATAAATGGTGTAATTGTAATTCTTAGGGTTCAGCTCTGGGGAAGAACCTGCGGGGAACTGGAAATGGGTATCATCTTTCTGCAGTGCCCTGCTCATCAGTAACCGGCCGTTTTTGTCTTTTATCTCTTCCTTCAGGTGATTGTCCTCATCACGTGCCCGGGTTATAAAAAGCTGGCCTTCTGCATAATTACCCTCATAGACGATACTATGGTAACCGGTATTATAACGGTATTTCGGATAGGCGCCTCTAACGATATAGTGTACCGGGTTGGCACCAGGAATAATATGCTTAGGGTCTGTATTCGGGTTATAATCCATCAATACACCTCTTCCGCTGCCTACCCATGACTTTCCGGGAGCCATAATCTTTTTGGGGCGACTCAACGGGGAATTGTCGTACTCCGTCTTGGAATAGGGCAACTCACCCTGGCTGAGGGGGTAAAAGTTCTCAATCCTCTGTTTTGGGCTATTATCATAGTTGCCGTGTGAGACATGGGCAAGCCGGGCAAACGGAAGGTACTGAATGCTTTCCTTGCCCGAGGCATCATATACGTGATGAGTGACGATATCATTACCATCTGCATGCGACCGTTTATTAACCTCCTGCAATGGGCGGCCCAGCCCGTCAAAGTAACGGGTCTGCTGGCGGTGCTTCAGGTTGTCATTCTTCTCGGCCATCGGCTGATCGGGTATCCAGGTCCGGATATAGTTCAGCTTATTTTCGCCGAATGCATGATTGTACAATGCAGGATAAGCGCTCACCGGTGTAGGAGCGGCCGGGGAGACTGGAATATTATCCTGTGGGTTAGCTACCTGCTGAGCAAATAAAATTACAGGTAAACCTGTTGCTGAAAAAATGATAGCACAAAGAGCTAAGTATTTCATCTTTTGTTGATTAATATTTTTCATCTTCGATAGTTTTAATAAGGGCTTTGAATTTTGTATTCGTGATCGGTTATCAGGTGTTCGTTTTCATCTTTCACCTTGATCAACCTGTTAAATACATCATATTCAAATAACTGGAGGTGGCCGGCTCCGTCATTGATAGATAATATCTGGCCGGTTGCCGCATCATAACTGGCACTTTTGAAGACTGATCCTACAGGAAATAAAGCTATTTCATCAATTGCTGCCAGGTAAGCAGGACCGCTACCTGTGGGGGCACGGTGACAAATCAGCCCTATAGAACCGCTGCCGCTAGCTGTAAACTCAAGCTCGAAATAGCCCAGGCCATTTGCGCCTGTTTTCAGGGGTTGCACCTGGGTTATGTTACCATTATAAGCACGGTAGTATTCATAATTATTAACGGTAGGTGCCCAGAAGCACAGGCGGTATTTCTTGCCGTTTTGCAGCGCTATCGTACTGCTGATAAATACATCACTAAGGGTCTTTGTGGTAGATGGCGTAACGAAAATAGCGCCTCTGCCAATTTTTGCTGCTGAACCCTGAAAGTTCGTGCCGTTAAATTGCCAGCCATTTTTAAATTCGCTATTCGCACCATTATAATTTCCCTCAAAACCTGTGTAAGCCACTTGGTCCGAAGTTGTATTTTGAAAGGTCGCTACAGGATATTTCCCGGCATAATCCCAAATTATAGCTTCGTTTCCTGCTTTATCAAGAATGGTTTTTGGCTTATTGGCAAATAACTGTGCGGTATATACCGGGTAGCTTTTTTGCACTATAAAGCGACTGTCCTGCTCCCAGGCACCGCTAGCATTAATTTTTGAACTTTTAAGTCCATTGGTATTAGTAGCACTGTGCATTCCCTCAATAGGTGCGTTCAATTCCAGTGCATACTCTTTGTCCAATACCGGTTGATTGGATTTGTAGACGAATTCAGTACCCGTAAGAATTCTGCTCAGACCATTTGTATTTGGCAGTGCAGGTTGTTGATCCGTATACACCAATTGTTCAACCGGATAATTTTTAATACCCAAGGTATTAAGCAATTTCAATCCTAAGGCTTCGGAGCCGGATACGGTCATTGCGCTATAGTCCGGGTGGCTGTTAAATTTGGTGGCTTTCGAAAGCACCTTACCCTCGCTTGTGTTTTCTGTTTCCAAAACCAGGTTGCCATAAGCATCATAATTAAAGTTCTTTTCCTGGACAAAAGCTACAGTTCCATCTTCCTGGTAGGTTTTTTCAACAGTTTTGATCAATGGATTTTTGTAAGTGTATATTTTATAAGCCCAGAGCCGTTTTTTCAGACTGGTCCCCCCTCCATTACATCCCACTCCGGAAGGAGCAAAGTGCAGCCCTCCGGATAGTGTCGTTTTATGGGCCATAGCTTTGATAAAATTTGCTTTCCGGTTCGGATCAGTATTGTAGGTATTGATCGTTTCTTTAACCAGTTTATGGTTATTACTGAACATACGACTATTCAGCAGGTTGCCACGTTCCAGGTCTAAAGCTGATAAGCGAAAATCCTTTTGACTGGCAATTTTAATGTTTGAGTAACCTGCATGTAATTCATCCCGGTATTGCGGATCGTCATTATTGGAATATTTATTAGTCGTATAGCTTCCATCTGGACGTATTTCCGTCACCTGGCTATAATTAACTATGCCTCCTTTAAACTTATTGATTTGCTCATTAAACATATCGGTTCCATACTCAAAAATGATTAATTCACTGTTATTATTGGCGCAGTTGTAGGCGGTAAGCTCATCAAATATAAGGTCGGCATTTAGTATACCACTGGACACCCCAATATCCGGATAGTTAAGGGAATAGTCATAGCGTGTTACCTGGTCAGGGGCGCCAAAGTAATCTTTCTTTATAATTTTAGCAACCCTGCTTCCAGAGCCATATGTATTACCACCTAAATTTTCCAGGTCCATCATGCTACTACCCAGATTAGCCTTTACTTTTGAACTATAAGTATTCGGTTCGTATACAAATTCTGTACTGCCACCTAATGGATTAATAATTTTTTTGAGCATGCCTTTAGTTGAAAAGGCACTGAAATAGTTTGGAAATGCTGCTCCTGAAAAACTCAGTTCCGGGATATCGACCATTCCATAATTGCCCTGCACTTGCAGCTCATCTTGATTATCCGCTAAATACCCCCAGGCATCCCTGCCTACAGACTCATATGGTTTCATACCAGCGACGTCATCATATTGAAACACATATCTTCCTGTTTGCTCACTATTTTTAAAATTATACTGATAGACTTCATTCAAGGTTCGCCTGGTATTAGCATCAGCGCTATGTACCAGTTTAAATCCGTTGACATATTGCTGGGAGGATTTATCAAATAGCTTGATGGAATCTAATTGTTGTGTAAATTGCCTGAAATGATTATCGGAACTTCCAGCAAGCGTTTGAGCATAATTGAGGCCTATTCCTACACCCCAAATTGTTCTGGCTAAATAATGCTCTCGGTCTGCTAGTGTCCCGAGATTATCTATAGCTCCTGCAGATAGACTGTAAGGATAGATATCATTGCCGAATTGCAGTATACGCAGACGTTTATAATTTACCTCGACCGAAGCCGATCTGATGAAAGATAATACCGAGCTTTGTGTTTCAATAGATTTGAGATATACCGGGAAACTCGCACTCAAATTATAGTGCAATTTTGCAGGAAATGGATTATTGCCCGCTCCATGATAACGAACGCCCTGCGCATAGCTTCGGTCGCGTTCATATAATAAACGACCTCTCTCATAGGAAAAGTTAATCTCCTCACCGTCCGGGGCCAATATTTTAGTTAATTTCCAGGCATTGGCGGTGAAGTATTCATTATGGTATTTAGGATATTGATAATTTGGTACATTACCCGGATAAGGTATTGGTGTTTTTGTAAACTCAATAGCATTCTCATTTCCTCCAAAAACATATTTAAAGCCATCTGAAGTTGTTAAGGTAAATTTCGTAAACAACGAAGCTACATTTTGATCATAATAGGGGTCTGTAGAATTGGGATCCGCTTTAAACTTATATCCGACAGTTTGGTTAACGCCTACAGTATGCAATGCTTCCTCGATTTTTATATCTATATTTTGTTTGGACTTTACGGCCCAGGAGCCTTTTTCAGTTCGATAAAATGAACCGGAGTAGCCGGCAAAACTAAACATAAACTCATCCGGCTCCCCATCTAAGACAACTCGGTTCAAAGTGGATGCGTTATTTGCCAGCATTGTATTAACTGCGTCATCCAAAAAATTAGTGCTTAACCAATTCGCTGTATTCAACTGACTACTTGTAAAGTAATATCCTTGCTCTGGCCTTATTGCTCCCGAACCGAATGGATAGAAAGAGGTAAGGTACTGCTCATCATGCACATGATTTGCCTTTCTGACAATCTGCGCATCTCCTTCCAGATTCCAGCCTAAACCAACCCAGGTAGGTTTTTCATTTACTTTGATCCCTCCTGTATAATAACTTAAAGCCATATTATACGTTAGATTATTGCCTTTTAAAGAATAGAGCGGGATCTGTACAGAAGGCATTCCGTGAAACATGCTCACACTCGCTTCTACATTTTTTCCCAACACCTCACTATTAGGAGAAGTTTTATACTGATTTGCTTTTGCCAAATCCATTGAGAAAGGAATTTGCGCATTTAAGCCATCATATGCAGTTACTAATAGTATTAGCAGGCCTGCCCGCCTGTAAAATTTTTCTTTTATCATAACATCTTTGATACTTTTATAATTTCCAGCCCAACCTGATGATCCAGGGTGAGCTGATCTTTGTTTTGTCGTTTAAAAAATTATAGCCGACCAGCATCGTGCCTTCCATTTTGGGGTTGATGCGGTAGCTTTTCATAATGCCCAGGTAAGCGGCATCCTGTAGTAAACCCATAGCGGTCTTTACATTGTTGGCATTACCATATTGTTCTTGCAGCTGGGTATAAGCCCGGTTCATGGGTCTTAAGCTCTTTTCATAACCACCCTGCAAGCTGATGCCCCATACCAGTTTATGGTCCAGGAATACTCTGCCTACTACGCCTTCATAGCTCAATCGTAAATGTTGCCAGTCACGACCCAGCCCCAGGCTGCCATCCAGGCCTATACCTATACTCAGGGCTTTGCTTTGCCGGTAGCTTAGGTTCACTCCCATTTGCAGCATTACTGGTCTTGTGCCGTCCGGCGAGGCTCTCTGGGTCTGGAAATTATACTGGGTTTCAAAGCGATGCCAGAAAGGGATACCACGCATAGTATTTTTAAACCCGGCGGGCTTTTTCAGGCTGTTCTTTGCAGTCTGTATACCATTGCGGCCCTCGTTCAGTTTTTGCTTACCTTCATTAAAGGTTTGTTTGGCCTGCTTAATCTGTTGTAAGGGTTTGTCTAAAGCCCCGGTGTATTGCTTTAGTTGCTCTCCGGCCTTTTGGCTTATATTACCCAACTGATCACCGAACTGTTGTTGTAATTGTTCACCCACCTTAGCCTTGATCTGGTAACCCATAGCTTCCAGCTCTGCGGCAGATTTACCGGCAAGGCTACTCCCTTTATTGGGATTTAACTGTTCTTCAAAACCCTCAACGCCCCGCAGGTAATCCAATGCTTTTTCTTCTGCCGCATCGGGCTCGTCCAGTACCTGTTTCCAGTACCCTGCCTGTTGCTTGTATTGTAGCCCGGTATTGTTCAGTTTGCTGCCATAGCTCTCCAGTTGAGTACCTTTCAGCAATCTTTCCAATGCACCGGTACGTGCAGCCACCTGTTGTTGCAGGTACTGTTGTAAGGCGGCTTTTTGTTGTAGTGCGGATAAATCGAACGTCTTACCCAGGGAATGATCGGCATACTTTCCCATGAAGTTTTGCAGGCCTTGCAAGGTGTCCAGGACAGACTTTCCCCTGCGACCCGCAGTATTCAGTTTTTGAATAAAAGCGGAATCTTTGGACTGCCGCATCAG
>PJUA01000505.1_pt1 | contig 19438 bp, 18 predicted proteins | sample 1512151 | NCBI WGS metagenome assembly PJUA01 (sample SAMN08177678, study PRJNA422409) | Soil metagenome, whole genome shotgun sequencing project. | isolation source: Soil enriched on filter paper: beechwood xylan treatment | place: USA: Madison | collected 2015-01-15
CCGCTGGAAGCGGGACGGCTGCCTTGGCTTGATCCATTGCGGTTGGATCCTTGGCTGCCTTGCGGACGATTATTTCCTTGACCTTGACCGCCGCTGCGGTTTTGACCTTGACCTTGTCCTTGACCTGCGGGCCGTTCGCCCTGCTGTGGTCTTGACTCACGTTGTTGTTCCGTTGGTTGTGTTGGAGTTTTCGTATTAATAGAGTTCATTGTCCCCTGTCCGTCTTGAGTTGTATTTTGACTTGCACTTTGCTCTGGCCGAGGCTTTGCACTCGACGATGCCGAAGCTGTGCCGCTTTCCTGAGCACGTTTTGCCGCAGCGTTTGCCTTAATGTCGCGGAAAAACCCTTCTACTTTATGCACCATTTCATTTTCCATAACGCTCATATGGTTATTGACGGGCAAGTTAAGGCGTTTCAAAATCGTTATAATTTCCTTGCTGCTCATATTAAGGGATTTTGCGTATTCGTAAACCCGCAGCTTGTCTTTATTGTCCTTGCTCTCCTGTTTGTTGCTCAATAGAATCCACCTCCGTATTTTGGCTCAGATGATGTGAGATCATTTTTCCGAATTGCACATCCGTAACGGCCAGCACTACGCGCTCGGACTTGCCAATCGCCTTTCCAAGCTGTTCACGGTGAAATGCCTCGGCGAGTTGTATTCCGTAGGTGCCGCATTTATCTGCGAACTTTTTTTTGGTATTATCAGAAGCGTCCTGCGCGATGATAACCAAATGCGCCTTGCGTCCGCGCACGGCTTTCAATACGATTTCATCGCCGGTTATAAGCTTCCCCGCACGCATGGCCATGCCAAGCATCGACAGCGCTTTGTTAGGCTTCATCCTGATCCAGCTCCTTTGCAGCTAAAAACTCGTCCTCTACTGCTGCAAACTGGTTCTCCAGGCTGTCGTAGATGTCATCGCCAACGGGCAGCTTAAGCGCACGATCAAGCGCCTTGCTCTTCCGGGCCAGCTTGAAGCAGCTTGCCTTGCCGCACAAGTAGGCGCCGCGTCCGGCTTTTTTTCCTTTAAGATCGATTTCCACCTCGTCAGACGGTGTCCGCACGACCCGAATGAGCTCCCTCTTCGGCATCATCAATTGGCAAGCTACGCATTTGCGAAGCGGTACTTTCCTCGGTCTCATGTCGCACCCTCCTCAAGCAAACCGCTAGTCGATAGAGATGGAATCCTGATGCATCGTGCCCGATGCCGTTTTTGGACGGCCGTACTCCTGCTCGGCTTGCGTTTCGCTTTTAATATCAATTTTCCAGCCAGTCAGCTTAGCGGCAAGACGGGCGTTTTGCCCTTTGATGCCGATAGCAAGCGAAAGCTGGTAATCCGGCACTATGACACGCGCCATTTTTTCGGCTTCAAAAACAATAACCTCCACCACTTTGGACGGGCTCAGCGCATTGGCCACGTATTCCTCTACGTTTTCGGACCAGCGCACGATGTCTATTTTTTCGCCCTTCAGCTCGGTGACGATGGTCTGGACGCGAATCCCCTTTTGACCAACGCAGGACCCAACAGGATCAACCTCATCGTTGCGGGAATGAACCGCGATTTTGGAGCGGAAGCCGGCTTCGCGGGCAACGGAGCGGATTTCCACCACGCCGTCATAAATTTCCGGAACCTCCAGCTCGAACAGACGCTTGAGCAGGCCGGGATGAGTGCGGGACATAATAATTTGCGGTCCCTTGGTTGTATTCTCCACCTTCGTAATAAAGGCTTTGATGCGATCGCCGTGCTTAAACTTGTCAGTCGGCATCATTTCGGTAAGCGGCAGCACAGCCTCAACCTTGCCCAGATCAACAAACAGGTTGCGAACGTCTTGACGCTGCACGATTCCGTTGACAATATCCTCTTCCTTGTCGATAAAAGCGTTGTAGACCAAGCCGCGCTCCGCCTCGCGAATACGCTGCATGACCACCTGCTTTGCCGTTTGAGCCGCAATACGTCCGAAATCGCGAGGCGTTACCTCGATTTCGGCGATATCGTCGATCTGATAATGCGGGTTGATTTCTCTGGCCGCTTCCGCCGCAATTTCAAGACGCGGATCAAGCACTTCATCCACAACCGTTTTACGCGCATAAACCCGAATAACGCCAGTGTAACGGTTAATATCGACTCTCACATTTTGCGCAGTGTTGAAGTTGCGCTTATAACTCGAAATCAATGCAGCCTCAATCGCTTCAAGCAGCACTTCCTTGGCTATTCCCTTGTCTCTTTCGATTTCTTGCAAGGCTTCAATAAAATCCATACTCATTGGAATGCCGTTCCCCCTTTCATAATAGAAACCATGTTAAAATACGACGGCCAAACGGGCGCTGGCTACCTTGCTGTACGGAACGGACACTTTTTTCTTTCCTTCCTCCACAACGACAACATCGTCTTCGAAAGAAAGCAGCCGTCCTTCAAACTCCTTGGCTCCGCCAACCGGCTCATACGTCGTTATAAAAACATGCTTGCCAACCGCCTTGCGCACATCTTCCGGTTTCTTGAGCGGCCTTTCGGCGCCGGGCGACGACACCTCCAGAAAATAAGCTCCGGAGATGGGATCGTTTTTATCCAGCATTTCGCTGACATATTCGCTTATGCGCCCGCATTCGTCAATGTCAATGCCGCCGTCCTTATCTACGAAAATACGCAGAAACCAGTTGCTGCCTTCCTTGATATATTCGATATCGACCAGTTCAAAGCCATTGTCATTGAGGTAAGGCTGCACCATGTCCTCAATGGCGGATTTGATTTTGGATGTGCTCAACTTGAATGAACCTCCTGTTTGTGGCTGCGCCGTGCGCAACGTATAATACCGCAATACAAAACGTAAAGAGTGGGTTTCCCCACTCTTCTGCATCAACATTCTATCCCCATCATTGCCACAAAAATTATATCATAATCGTAAAATCCTTACAAGAAATGATTTCTAGTTCTAAAACAACGACAACTGGTTGGATTCCGGCAAGCCCCGGAAACAGCCCATGCCGCTGAGCACCTCAATGATTGTTTTGGTCGCTTTGGACTTCATCTGGAAGTCCTCGATTGACAGGAACTCGCCTTCCTCCCTTGCCGCCGCTATATTGCGCGCGGCGTTATCGCCAATGCCGGCAATCGCTGCAAACGGAGGAATCAGGCTGTCGCCGTCCACCTGAAACTTGGTTGCATGAGAACGGTACAGATCAATCGGCTTGAAGGAAAAGCCCCTCGCCGTCATTTCAAGCGACATCTCAAGCTGGGAGGTCATCGCTTTTTCCTTCGGCGTTGCGCTGAAGCCTTTGGCTTCGATTTCAATCAGCTTGCGCAGGATAGCGTCATAACCCTGGCACAGCAGCTCCAGATCGAAATCATCGGCCCGGACGGTAAAGTAGGTCGCGTAATATTCAATAGGATAATACAGTTTAAAAAAGGCCGTCCGTACAGCGGAAATGACATAAGCGGCGGCGTGCGCCTTCGGAAACATGTATTCGATGCGCAAACAGGAATCAATATACCATGCGGGCACCTTGCAATTTTTCATTTCCTCGATCCACTCCGGCGTGAGACCTTTGCCCTTCCGCACGCTTTCCGTTATTTTGAAGGCAAGCCCGGCATCCATTCCGGCTTTATAAATGAGGTAAAGCATAATGTCGTCGCGGCAGCCGATTACGGTTTTGATGTTGCAGGTGCCGTTTTTGATCAATTCCTGCGCATTGCCAAGCCAAACGCCGGTACCATGCGACAAGCCAGAAATTTGCAGCAAGTCGGCAAAGGAAGAAGGCTGGGTTTCTTGAAGCATCTGGCGCACGAACTTGGTGCCCATCTCCGGCACGCCGTAGGTTGCAACGGCCGAACGAATTTTCTCCGGAGCTACCTCCAGCGCCGTCGTAGAGTTGAACATGCTCATTACTTTGGGATCGTTCATCGGGATGGTTGTAGGATCAACGCCCGTCAAGTCCTGAAGCATCCGCATCATCGTCGGATCGTCATGTCCCAGTATATCGAGCTTGAGCAGATTTTCGTCAAAGGCGTGGTAGTCAAAATGGGTCGTTTTCCACTCTGCGCTAGTATCGTCCGCCGGATACTGAACCGGCGTTACATCCTCCACCTCGATATAATCCGGCACAACCACGATACCGCCGGGATGCTGGCCCGTGCTGCGCTTGACGCCCGTACAGCCGCTTGCCAGACGCGCCAGCTCCGCTCCGCGCCATTTTTTCTGATGCTCTTCCTCGTACTTTTTGGCAAAGCCGTATGCCGTTTTTTCCGCAACCGTACCGATCGTTCCGGCCCTGTATACGTTTTTCTCTCCGAACATTTCCTTCGTAAAATTATGGGCGATAGGCTGGTATTCCCCCGAAAAGTTCAAGTCAATATCGGGAACCTTGTCGCCTTTGAAGCCAAGGAAGGTTTCGAACGGTATATCTTGTCCTTCGCCCTTCATCGGCTTGCCGCAATGCGGACAAAGCTTGTCCGGCAAGTCAAAACCGCTTGGCACGCTGCCGTCCAGGAACCATTCGCTGTGCTTGCATTCCGGATTTTTGCACAAATAATGCGCGGGAAGCGGATTAACCTCCGATATGCCCAGAAACGTCGCAACGACCGAAGAGCCTACAGAACCCCGCGACCCAACCAGATAACCGTCGCGATTGGACTTTTTAACCAGCTTTTCGGAAATGAGATAGTTGGCCGAAAAGCGGTATTTAATGATCGGAACAAGCTCCTTCTCCAGCCGGTCGATAACAACCTGGGGCAGGTCTTCCCCGTACATCGCTTTTGCCGTTCCATAGCAGGTGCTGCGGATTTCCTCGTCCGCCCCTTCAATGTTTGGCGTAAAAAGCTCCTTCGGAAACATGTCGTACGTTTCGAAGCGGTCAGCCAGCTCGGAGGTATTTGTGACAACAACCTGATAGGCACGCGCTTCGCCAAGGAAGCTGAATTCCTGAAGCATTTCTTCGGTTGTGCGGAAATGCGCCTCCGGCTTGCGCATAGCTTTGAGCGGACTAAAGCCCGTAATGCCGTGAATCGTAATATCCCGGTACATTTTGTCTCTGGGGTTCAGATAATGGACATTGCCCGTAGCAATGATAGGCTTGCCAAGGCTGTCTCCGATTTCGCAAATCCGGCGCATCGCGCCTTCCAGCTCCGCTCTGCTGCCCACCAGCCCTTTTTCAACCAAATGCATGTAGAAGTCCAGCGGCTGAATTTCCAGTACATCGTAAAACTCGGCAACCTCCGTCGCTTCCTCCTGCGATTTGTTCAGCACCGTTTCGAAAAATTCGCCTTTTTCGCAGCCGGAAATAACGAGAAGACCTTCTCTCAGCTCCTTCAGCTTGCTTTTCGGAATGGTGGCGACTTTTTTGAAATAATCGGTATGGGATAAGGAAATCAGCTTAAACAGATTTTTTTTGCCAGCCGCGTTCAGCGCGTAAATATTGCAGTGGAACGGCCTCGCATTGGACAGGTCCAGGCCGACATAATCGTTTAGCTGCTCCAGATTGCGGATATTGCGTTCCGCCGCATCTCCAATAAGTCCAAACAAAACGCCGCCCAGCGCTATGGAGTCGTCAACGGCGCGGTGATGGTTTTCCAGGCTGATCTTGTATTTATCCGACAACGTATTGAGTCGATGGTTTTTCATCGTTGGATGGAGAAATCTCGCCAGCTCCAACGTATCCAGCACCGGGTTTTGAACCTCGGGTAAACCGATCGCTTTGCAGTTCGCCTGGATAAACCCGATATCAAACCGTGCGTTATGTGCCACCAGGATGTCGTCGCCGATATAGTCCACAAACTCGCGAAGCTTAGGCTCGAGCTCCGGCGCGTCCTTTACCATATCGTCGTTAATGTTAGTCAATTGCTGGATGTGATACGGTATTTTTTCATGCGGATTAATAAAGGTCGAGAAGCGGTCTACTTCCTTGCCATTTCTCATTCGGACGCCCGCCAGCTCAATAATTTTATTGTTCACGACGGAAAGACCCGTTGTCTCAATGTCAAATACGATGTAGGTAGCGTCTGCCAGAACCGCAGGGCGAGGATTAAGCACCATCGGCACCGCGTCGTTAACGACATTGGCTTCCACTCCAAACAATACCTTCATGCCGTGTTTCTTAGCCGCTTTTACGGCGTCGGGAAAACACTGGATGTTGCTGTGATCCGATACCGCAATGGCTTTATGGCCCCACTTGGCAGCCGTTTTTACATACTCTCCGATTGGCGTTACCGCATCCATGGTGCTCATCGTGGTGTGCAGATGGAATTCAACGCGCTTTTCCTCCGCATTGTCCATCCGGTCCCTGGGCGCGCGCACCTCGTGCAGATCGTTTGGCATCATAACAAGCTCGGGTTCCTGCATAAAGCGGTCGTATTCGATGCGGCCCCGCGCTTTTACCCATTTGCCATTAGACAGCTGGGACAGCACCTTGACGTCGTCTTTCGTTTTGGCAAACATCTTCATGGCGACCGAGTCCGTAAAGTCCGTCACGTTAAATATAAATAATGTGCTTCCATTGCGAAGTTCTTTGACGTCCAGGCCAAATACCATGCCTTGCACCGTTATCTTCTTTTCTTCATCCTGTATATTCATAAGCGGAACGGGCTCTTCGCGAATATCGTAGCCAACTGCCAGCGGCACAGCCTCTTCGCCTTCCGGCCCCGGCTCCAGAGCTTCAGCGGCGCTTTCCGCCATTAGCTGCTGGACGGCTTCCCGTTCTTCCTGCTCGATTTTCTGCATGAATTGATCATAAACTTCCTGGCGCGGTTCGCCAGCCGTCAGGCTGACCCTGCAATCACGTTCGAAATGACGTTTATAAAAAGAAATAATAGCTTGATCAACCGACTTCCGCTTGGCAAGCTCCAGCCCTGTGGCATCCAGCAGCGACAAGGTAATCGCATTGCCTTGCGCCTCCATGGAGGCTTTTGTCAGCCAGCCGTTAACAGAGGACATTTCGCGCTGCGCCCACTCCAGAAACAGCGGCCAATACTGCAATAATATATTTTCCGTTTCTACGACGTCGTCATATTTAAGCACAAACGATACCGCGGCGATATGCTGAAACTTGTTGCGTACCGCCTGGCAAAAGCCGTTAAAGGCCTGTAAAGGAACCATGGACGTTTTGCTTATGCAAAACGTCCACTCCTGATTGGATTTGCCAACGATTACTTGATCTATTTCACCATCTTGAAAATAGCTCTGAACAAGCTCCAGCGGCAAGCCTGCCTGCTGCAGCAGAAGCTCGAAGCTTTCGCGTTTGGATAATTTCAATGCGATTTCACCCCTTGTTCAGTTTACAGCCCTGTATTAGCATAGGCGTGTTTGCAATTTTGCCCTAATAGGCGCGGGCAAACACAACGGTATGTTTGGCTTTGTCTCCGCATACCAGACAGTTGGATTTGTGAGTAGAAGGATTAAAAGGAATGTTGCGGCTTGTCGCGCCCGTTTCTTCCTTAACCTGCTTTTCGCAGGCCTCCGAGCCGCACCAGCCCGCCTCGACAAAGCCGCGCTGCTCCTCAAGGAAGCCCTTCATCTCGTCCAGCGTATCGACAGAGCGGGAATTGTTTTCCCGGAAGCTTTTGGCTCTGTTGTACATTTCCGCGTGGGTTTCATCCAACATTCTCTGAACTTCCGCAACAAGATCGGCCTGCTGTACGATCCGTTTTTCACCCGTAATGCGGGAAACCAGCACCACAACGCCATTTTCCATATCGCGTGGCCCAAGCTCCAGACGGAGCGGAACGCCGCGCATTTCATATTCGTTAAATTTCCAGCCCGGTGAAACGTCGCTTCGATCGTCGACGCGAACGCGAACGCCGGCTTTTTTCAATTCGCTGTATAACTCGTCCACTCGTCCAACGACAGCCTCGCGGGTTTTTGGAGGGCCGATTGGAATCATGATAACTTGCGTTGGCGCTACCTTTGGCGGCAAAGCCAAGCCGCGGTCGTCGCCGTGCACCATAATAAGCGCCCCGATCAAGCGGGTGCTGACGCCCCACGATGTGGTGTGGGCAAATTGAAGCGTATTTTCGCGATCCAGAAACTTGATGTCAAACGCAACTGCAAACTTTGTTCCGAGGTAATGCGAGGTTCCCGCCTGGACCGCGCGGCCATCCTTCATCATCGCCTCAATGGAATACGTATCAACAGCGCCTGCAAAACGCTCGGACGGTGTTTTTTCGCCCTTGATAACCGGAATAGCAAGGAAATCCTCTACAAAGTCCGTATAGACCTGAAGCATCTGCATCGTTTCCTGACGCGCTTCTTCCTCTGTTTCATGAGCCGTATGGCCTTCCTGCCACAGGAACTCACTGGTGCGCAGGAAAGGAAGCGTGCGCTTTTCCCAGCGCACAACGTTGGCCCATTGATTAATAAGCAGAGGCAGATCGCGGTAGGATTGAATCCATTTGGCATACATATGGCCAAACATCGTTTCCGAGGTCGGACGGATAGCAAGACGCTCCTCCAGCTTTTCACCGGCAGCCTCCGTCACCCATGGAAGCTCGGGATTAAAGCCTTCGACGTGCTCCTTTTCCTTCTGGAAAAAGCTCTCGGGAATAAACAGCGGAAAATAGGCATTGCGATGTCCCGTTTCCTTAAACCGTCTATCCAGATCGCGTTGAATGTTCTCCCACAGCTCATAGCCCTCAGGCCGAAAAACAATGCAGCCGCGAACGGGTGAATAATCCATTAATTCCGCTTTTTTAATGACGTCGATATACCATCTTGAAAAATCTTCGCTCTGCGGAGTGATTTCCGTTACAAAACCTTTTTCCTTAGACATGGGCTGGCCAGCTACTCCCCTCGTACTAAACGTAATATATCATTATAGGTTACTACCAGCATAAGCAGCATGAGCATCGCAAATCCGACAAAATGCACCATGCTTTCCTTACTTGGGTCCAGCGGTCTTCTGCGAACCGCCTCAAGACCCAAAAAGATCAATCGGCTTCCATCCAGCGCCGGGATCGGCAGCAGGTTAAAAATACCGAGATACAGACTGAGAAGCGCGGTCCAGGATGTCAGCTGAACAATACCCTGTCTTGCAATTTCGCTGGTTACTTCAGCCGTTCTGACAGGCCCGCCAATATCATCGAGCTTGAACTGCCCCGTAATCAACATTTTGAAGCCGTCAAAAATAAAGATTGTCATATCCTTCATAAGCGTGGCGGAGCGGGTTATCGTCTCGCCAAATGTCGCATTCCGAAGCTCGTATTCCGGCGTTACGCCGATTTTCCCAATGCCCTTATCGTCGGCGAGCGGCGTTACGTTAAGCTGCATGCTTTGACCGTTTCGTATAATATCCAGCGTAACGGTTTTGTCGACTGACTTGCCGATTACATCGACCATCCGGCCAAAGTTGGTTCCGATCTCTTCACCGTTAACGGCAACAAGAACATCGCCTTTCTGAAGCTGTACGCTTTCCGCCGGACTGCCAGTGGTTACGGAGCCTACCATCAGTTTTTCGGCAACGCCAGCCATCTGGACATAGGCGGCAAACAGAACAAACGCCAGAATGAAATTCATCATCGGTCCCGCAAAAATGGCCATGGCCCGATGGCGGAGCGGTTTACTGCCAAAGTGGCGGTCGATTGGCGCAACCTGCGTTTCCTTGCCTCTGGATATAACCAGAGCCTGCGGATTTACGCTATAACGCTCGCTGTCGCCCTCTACATTTAGTGTGATGCTCATTGCTCTTTCCAGATCAACGGCTTCAACCTCGCCTCTTACGGCGCCGCTGCGCTCGTCCAGGCGATCCAGGTAGATCCGGGTCACCTTGTCGTCCTTGAGTCGGACAGCCACCGTCTGGCCCTCCTGAACCTCAACGATTTCGGGGTCTTCGCCAGCCATCCGCACAAAACCGCCCGCAGGAATAAGGCGAAGCGTATAGCGCGTCTCACCCCGCTTCACAGAGAGCAGCTTGGGTCCAAACCCGATCGCAAATTCGCGCACCAGAATACCGGCGCGTTTGGCAAAAAAGAAATGTCCCCATTCATGAATGGTCACAATAACAAAAAACACGAGCACGGTCATAAAAACGACCTGAATTGTTCCCATGTATGGATTTCCTCCTGTTCGTTAAGGCCTGTACATAGATTATCATTATTCTCCCGCCCGAAACAAGAGAACCCCATTTTTGGATTCTGTATGCGCACCTGTTCCAAAAGTGTGCGGATTGCACTGCCGAAAAGCTGCCAATCTTCTTACGCGTTAGCCGCCGCTGATCGTGCCCAGCTATCTGCCTCTTGGATGACGTCGAGTCCCGTTACGGGGGCGACGCTATGCCGCGCAACCGTATTCTCAAGAACTCTTTCAATGTCCAGAAAAGAGATTTCACCTTTCAAAAAGCGGGCGACCGCCACTTCATTCGCTGCATTATAGACGGTCGGGGCCGTTCCGCCAAGCCGTCCGCATGCATAGGCTAAGGCCAAGCAAGGATAACGCTCCATGTCCATTTCGCGGAAGTTCAGCTTTCCAATGGCGGCAAGATCAAGTCTGTCCGCGCTTGAGGGATGACGCTCCGGATAAGTAAGTGCGTATTGAATCGGAACCCGCATATCCGGCGTGCCAAGCTGAGCTACAATGCTATGATCGGTAAATTCCACAAACGAATGGATGATGCTTTCCGCATGGATTATTACGTTGATATCATCGTAGGGCAAGCCAAACAGCCAATGGGCCTCAATCACCTCAAGCCCTTTGTTCACCATCGTTGCGGAATCAATCGTTATTTTTGCGCCCATGGACCAGTTGGGATGATTCAAGGCCTCCTGCACCGTGACGCCTTGAAGCTCAGCACGGGTGCGGTCGCGGAACGAGCCGCCCGAAGCGGTAAGCGTAATGCTTTTGACGTCAACCCGCCGTTCGCCGTTCAGGCATTGGAAGATAGCAGAATGCTCGCTATCAACAGGCAAAATAGCAACGCCGCGCTGCTTGGCCCTGGCTATGACCAGCTCGCCGGCGGTCACCAGCGTTTCCTTATTGGCAAGCCCGATAGTTTTGCCAGCTTCAATGGCGGCCAATGTAGGCATAAGCCCCCTGCTGCCAACTATCGCCGTGATCACGATATCCGCTTCGCCAAAAGATGCGGCCTCTACCAATCCTTCTTCTCCATACACAACAACGGTTTCAGGAGATACATGAAGCTTGACCTCATCTGCCAGCTCTTTAGTCGCTACGCTAACGAGGGAAGGCTGAAATTCCTTTGCCTGCGATATGAGAAGCTCGCTGTTGTTCCCCGCAGCCAGCGCAACCACCTGAAACCGTTCGGGGTTACTTCGCACAATATCAAGCGTTTGCGTTCCGACGGAACCTGTTGAACCAAGCAGTGCAATTTTTTTCACGATATAACCTCCAGGCTATGTAAGGACTCACGCTGCTCGGCACTGAATGCTGAGCCGTTTGAACAAACCTGTCAAGCCGGAACGAGACCGGTGAGGAGCAGCAGCGGAAATACGATCAGCCAGCTGTCGCAGCGGTCAAGCACTCCGCCATGCCCCGGCAGCAGCTTGCCTGTATCCTTGATGTCACGCACCCTTTTGTATGCGGATTGGATTAAATCTCCAAACTGTCCGGCAACAGCCGCAACAGCGCCAATCAGCAAGGCTCGCCCAATGCTTGCGCTATCCGGTCCAAGCAGCGCAAATGCAACGCCCACGAGAAGCGAAAGCACAACGCCGCCCAACGCGCCTTCTATGGTTTTGTTAGGGCTTATAGCCGGCCACAGCTTGGTACGCCCGATCGCTTTCCCCGTAAAATAAGCTCCGATATCGGAGGCCCATATGCAGGAAAAGGAAAGAAACGTCCAGAACAAGCCATTGTTTTCAATCAGCCGCATGTTTATCATGGCCGCAAACCCAAATCCGACATAAACAACGCCAAGGAGCATCAGTCCTACGCCGTCAATCGTGATTTTATTTTTGGTGATAACCGTTATGGCAAACATCAAAAACGCCAGCACCCATACCAAGGTAGACAATGGCGGCAATTGGACTCCCCATTGCGGCCAAGGCAGCACAAACAGCGCAACCCCGGCATACCCCAGCAATGCAAGAGGATGAAACGGCGAAACGCCATTCATTCTCACATATTCGGTAAAACCGATTATAGCTAAAAGAATAAGCAGTCCGGTATAAAACGCCCCTCCGACAACGGTCAGAGCTACAAACAAGGCGCCAGCCAATATTCCCGTTATTAGTCGCTGCTTCAAGTAAACGTCACACTCCATCAACTGCGTGCTATAAACCGCCGTACCTGCGCGCACGCCGCCCATATTCCGCTATGGCTTCATAAAAATGTTTTTCCGTAAATTCAGGCCAATAGACATCCGTAAACCACAACTCGCTGTAGGCCAATTGCCAGAGCATAAAATTGCTCAGGCGCAGCTCGCCGCTGGTGCGAATGAGCAAATCAGGGTCTGGCAGCGTAGTGGAGAGCAGATGACGCTCCATTTCGGCATCGTCGATGTCCTCCGGCTTTAGCTTCCCGTCGCGTACATCTGCAGCAATTGCGCGGACAGCGTCCACCATCTCTGCGCGACTGCCGTAATTCAGTGCGAAATTAAGGACAAGACCGGTATTATTCGCTGTTTTAACAACAGCTTCCTCCATTGCAGCAATAGTATGCGACGGAAGCTCGCTGCGGTAACCCATCATTCTGACTTGGACATTGTTTTCAATTAGCTCTTCGAGCTCAATCTCCAGAAATTGCTGGGGCAGCTTCATTAAGAAGTCAACCTCGGCTTTGGGCCGTTTCCAGTTTTCCGTTGAAAAAGCGTATAAAGTCAAATATTTAACGCCAAGGTCATTCGCGGCTATCGTAACCCGTTTGACGGCTTTCATGCCGGAGTGATGGCCTGCCACCCGGGGCAATCCGCGCCCCTTCGCCCACCGGCCATTGCCATCCATTATGATGGCTACATGCTCCGGTACGTGTTGCAATGTCAGCGAATCGGCAGACGGCACGTCTTCCCGCCTTTGTTTGCCCCAAAAGCGCTTAATCATCCCGCTTCCTCCCAACACAAATGAGAAAACCCCTACCGCGCCTCCGGTAATGAAAGGCAACGTTTAGAGGCAAGTTTATCGCCAAGGTACATGCTGTATTGTATATGATAAAAGCGAACCCCACCTGGCGGAGGGGCAATAAAAATCGAGCTTTTAAACTTCCATAATCTCTTTTTCTTTGCTGGACAATACTTTTTCGACTTCAGCAATATACTTATCCGTCGACTTCTGGATATCCTCTTGATGACGGCGAGATTCGTCTTCCGAAATTTCGCTTTTCTCCAGCTTTTTAATATCGTCGTTGGCGTCGCGGCGGATGTTGCGGATCGCAACCTTGGCTTCTTCGCCAAATTTCTTCGACTGCTTTACCAGATCTGCGCGGCGTTCTTCCGTAAGCGGCGGTACCGAAATACGGATAGCGGAACCATCATTGGAAGGCGTCAACCCCAGATCCGATTTTAAAATCGCTTTTTCAATAGCGGATACAGAAGATTTGTCCCATGGCTGAATCATCAACGTACGGGAATCCGGCGTATTGATGTTAGCCAGCTGGTTAAGCGGCGTTTGAGCGCCGTAATATTCGACTTGCACCCGATCCAAAAGAGCCGGACTAGCCTTGCCGGCACGCAGAGTAGCCAAATCGCGTCTCAATGCGCCAATGGCTTTTTCCATCCGTTCTTCAGCGCCTTTTTTGATGCTTTGCGGCATTATTTTGCACTCCCTTTTACGATTGTGCCGATTTTCTCTCCCAGCACAACCCGTTTAATATTGCCTTGCTCCGTAATGGAGAAGACGATAAGCGGAATATTGTTGTCCATGCACAAGGACGATGCCGTTGAGTCCATTACCCCGAGGTTCCGGTTCAACATATCCATATAGGTAAGCTCTTCAAACTTTTCAGCCGTTTCATCCTTGAACGGATCGGCGGAATAAACGCCGTCCACCTTGTTTTTAGCCATCAGAATAACTTCGGCTTCAATCTCGGCAGCCCGCAAGGCGGCTGTTGTATCGGTAGAGAAAAACGGATTTCCGGTTCCGGCTGCAAAAATGACAACCCGTCCCTTTTCCAGATGACGGATGGCTCTCCGTCTAATATAAGGCTCGGCAATTTGCTGCATCGCGATTGATGTCTGCACGCGCGTTGGCACATCAATTTGCTCCAGCGCATCCTGAAGCGCAAGCGAATTCATGACCGTCGCCAGCATGCCCATATAGTCGGCCGTTGCACGGTCAATTCCTTTGGCCGAGCCGGCAATCCCTCTCCAGATATTGCCTCCGCCTACAACAATGGCAACCTCTACGCCCAGGTCAATTACTTCCTTCACTTGATTGGCAATCGATGAAATGACGGTTGCTTCAATGCCGTAACCTTCCTGGCCGGACAACGATTCTCCGCTCACCTTCAGAACGATGCGTTTATATACTGGATGTTCCAACGTTTCTACCTCCATCATGCACCTCAATAGCGAGGCTGTTCTTATTAAAGTTGATTCCAAAAAACAAGGCGGGGCGGACGCCCCGCCCCGCCATTGCGATCGGATTAAAGTTTCGCTTGAGCCATAACCTCTTCAACGAAATTGTCGACTTTTTTCTCCAAACCTTCGCCAAGTTCATAACGAACGAAACGACGGATGCTGATGTTTTCACCGATTTTGCTGATTTTTTCGTTCAGCAGCTCGTTAATTGTTTTGTCTGGATCTTTAATGAAGGATTGCTCAAGAAGGCAATACTCTTCATAATATTTCGAGATGCGGCCTTCTACGATTTTTTCAACGATTTTTTCAGGCTTGCCTTCGTTCAGGGCTTGAGCCTTCAAAATTTCGCGTTCTTTGTCCAGCTCTTCGCCGGAAACTTCTTCGCGACGAACGAACTTTGGATTAGCGGCGGCGATTTGCATAGCAATGTCTCTAGCAAATTCCTTGAACTGATCCGTTTTGGCAACAAAGTCTGTTTCGCAGTTTACTTCAACGATTACGCCAATGCGTCCGCCTGCATGAATATAAGATTCAACAACGCCTTCTGTCGCAATGCGTCCAGCTTTGTTAGCTGCTGCTGCAAGGCCTTTTTCACGAAGCAAAGCAACTGCTTTGTCGATGTCTCCGCCTGTTTCGTCGAGCGCTTTTTTGCAATCCAGCATGCCCGCTCCCGTTCTTTCGCGTAGTTCTTTTACTGCGCTAGCGCTTACTGCCATAAAAAAAACCTCCCGTTATTGTGAATCGTAATTTTGTTCAAAAAAAGGGTAGTGAGAGGTTTTCACCATCTGACCACCCTTTGTTGTTTGCTCAATTGTTGGTTATGAAATCCTTAAGCAGTTGTTTGCTCGCCTTGGTTAGCTTCCACAATTGCGTCAGCCATCTTGGCAGTCAACAGCTTAACGGCGCGGATAGCGTCGTCGTTGCCAGGGATTACATAATCGATTTCGTCAGGGTCGCAGTTTGTATCTACGATACCAACGATAGGAATACCAAGTTTGCGAGCTTCCGCAACAGCGATACGCTCTTTGCGCGGATCGATAATGAACAGCGCGCTTGGCAGGCCTTTCATGCCTTTAATGCCGCCCAGGAATTTCTCCAGACGATCTTTTTCTTTGCGAAGAATGATAACTTCTTTCTTAGGCAGAACCTCGAAAGTGCCGTCCTCTTCCCATTTTTCAAGCTGTTTCAGACGATCGATACGCTTTTGAATAGTTTGGAAATTCGTCAGCGTGCCGCCGAGCCAGCGTTGGTTAATGTAGAAATTTCCGCAACGCTCAGCTTCTTCCTTAACGGAATCTTGAGCTTGTTTCTTTGTGCCTACAAACAGCATTGTGCCGCCTTCAGCTGCAATCGATTTAACAAAGTTGTACGCTTCGTCAACTTTTTTAACCGTTTTTTGCAAGTCGATAATGTAAATGCCGTTTCTTTCTGTGAAGATATAACGATCCATCTTTGGGTTCCAACGACGAGTCTGATGACCGAAGTGCACCCCAGCTTCAAGCAGCTGTTTCATGGAGATAACCGCCATTCTTCAACACCTCCTAATAATGGTTTTGTGTGTCCCTCCGCCGCTCGCATTTTCTGCCGCAACCTTCGCCGGACGAAGGCAACCTGACAGAATTGATTGGCGTGCGTTTTTAACACCGTGAATTAATATACCATATCTGAGAACGCAGCGCAACAATTGGTTGACAATCCTTATAGAGATTGTTCACACACGTCTAGTTAACCGCGCCACAGAAGACTGTCCAGCTTTGCTGCTTCTTTGGGAGGCAGCGGGATTCCGGTGATAATGTCGATCACCTCATCGAGCGTGCTTGCTCCCGGAGGAAACAAAAAATACCCGGCGCGAACAAGCTTGTTCCGGGATTTCATTTCTTTTGCAAACGATTCCGCTGAATCCAGAACGCCGGCAGCTGCCAGCAATTCAGCCGCTTCAGTCAGGCTGCTTCCATGCTCTATACGCACAACGACGGAATCAGCCGGCTTATCCCCTGCATTCTGGGAAGCAGCGGGAGGGGCAGCCGTCTCCAGCGATACTGTCCCGCCCTCCGGCGATTCAGTCGGCGCTTTTGCGGTTTCCTCAGAGGTTTCCTCGTCCTTTTGTTCACTTTGAGGAGTTGGCTTCGGCGTAGCGGCAACAGAACCGCTCGGCGAAGTCAAGTTTGCCGTGGGATCAGTAGACGGCGCAGCCGTTGATTCAGGCTTCTGCGCCCCCTGCTCCAGCTCCCGCCCAATACCTTCGAGCCCGCGCTGGCTGGCCTCGCCCATATAGAAAAGCTCTAGCAGCAAGGCGCCAATAATAATGCCAAGACCTAGACCGATCAAAAAGGAACGTTTGTTAACCATGGACGCCTCCCTCTTGCTTGGCCAAGCCAATAATAAGCGAAACTTCCCCTTTGTTCATACCCAGTTTTTTTGCAATGGATTCAATGGATTTCCCTTCCCGGTAAAGCGTAAACAGCTCTCCGTACCGGGCTTCAATTGAGTGAGGGGGAGCAGGCTGCCCCAGAGCCGTCTCATTCTCCTCCAACGCCTTTGCAGCGGTAGAATGAGGCGCAGGTGCCGCTTGGCGGCTTGCAGCGGTTTCCTTTATGAATTTAGCAGCAGCCTGAAGCTGACCGTCCAGCTCCTGACAGCGAAGCTCCAGCTCGGAAATTCGCTTCTCGTAGACGGCATGCTCCTTCCGGTTGCTTTGCTGGCTGCTTTTGACCAGCTCCACCAGCTCTTCATTGTCCCGCTCCATATTTTCCATAAACTGCTCCAGAGCCGTTTCCATATTTTGCGAGCTTTGGCCGGACGCGCCGGAGCTGCCTATCCGTTTGGGCAAAATGATCGCAAAAACTACAACAACGGCTCCCAGAAGCACGATATATTGCCAAGCATCCATAAATCAGCTACCGCCCTTCGATAGTTCCTGCAGCTCCTTGCAAGGCTACAGCTTGATGTCCAAATGATGTCCTTTGTAGGGATGGGCTGGCTCCTGCGGCTGTTCCAGCTCGGCTTCGGCCGATGCCTTTTTTCCTTGCCGTCCTTTGCCGCTCTCCCAGCCTTCGCCGTCTTTGTCCGTTCGCATGCTGCTTTTGGCTGTGTTTTCCGTTTCTGTGCTTTGCGTCCGAAGCTCTTCCGTGCGCTTGGTTGTACGGTCTGCCAAAATGTTTTGTTCGGTGATCGGCCGTTGCGCGGCCTGCTGCTGCATGCTGCTGAACTCTTGCGTGCGCGGCACCGATATTTGCAAGTCAAGCGGTTGAAACGTCACTTGGACCACCCCTTCCGAAAAAGTTCGTGTTCAAAAAATCCGCTTTTGAACTAACCTCAAATAGACACGTTTGGCTTATCCTTTAGGCTGATAAGGCACAAGCGCAATATCGCCTTCCATCAGCCTGAATGAAATGCGTTGTGCGCTATCCTTGACAAACTTGGTATAACGTCCGATTACAATTTTTACACCGGGATAAACAGTTCCGCTTACATCAACTCTGGACCGTCCTGTTTCCTCTAGCGTTTTTTCGATTTCAAACATGCGCTCCTTGGCTTCCTCAATCTCTGCGGCATTTTGCCGCTTGGTCGAGTTCAGTTTAATTCTCATGGCAAGTCTGTCGGGGGAAAGCTGGCCTGCCGCCGCAAGCTGATCCAATATAACCAAAGCCTTTTCCGTTTTATCCAGCGCTTCATGATTGGTCTTAATGGACGCGCGCAGTTCCAGCAGCTCCTCGCGCAGCTGAGGATTGACACCGACCTCAATCGCGGTAGTGGTCGACATGGCGTTGCCTACCGTACGCGCGGCAACCAGATCGCCAGCCTGCACGGTGCCTCCCACAATAATGCCTTTTGCACCGGAACAAACAACGCTTTTTCCCGCTTTTACACTGGAATGCATAATGCTTTGGCCAATAACGACATCTTCGCCTGCATAAACGTGCGCATCCTGAATAAAGGAGCTTTTGACGCTGCCTTTCGCTTTAACATGTCCTTTATTGCTTGCCAAAATGCCGCCCGTTACCTCGATAGAACCCTCCGACTCCAGCTCCGCTCCCTCAACGCCGCCGATAACTCGAATATCGCCCGACGCGCGAACGCGGAAGCCGTTCAGTACATTGCCCCTTATAACAACCGTTCCAACAAAGTCGATATTGCCAATACCGTAATTGACATCGCCATTAACCTCATATACAGGAAAAACATTAATTTTCCCTTTTTCGGTCAAGGTGATCATCCCGTCGATAGCGGCATAAAGCGCTGTACCGTCGCCTCCTGGAACGACGTTTTTACCGACTTTGAACCTGGCGCGTTTGCCAAGCTTAGGCGGAATCATCTCGCCTGTAACGGTCTGACCCGGAGGCCCTGGCGTCGGATCAACCAGCTCCGCGATCAGCTGGCCTTTCATGACGTTTTTTAACTGAGATACCTGTTTGAAATCAACTTTGCCGTCCTGGTCCTCCGCAGGGCGTTTATCTTCATCGCCCAAACTAACGGTAAACCGAACCATTCCATCCTTGCCTTCCCCCGGACTTTGTCCTTGGGCGATAAGCGTTTGTTCCCTGCAATACGCAAGCGGGTTATTGCTAATCTGCGACAGCACATCGCTGCGGAGCCCATGGACAATCCCTTTGCTTCGAACAAACAACTCCAGCTCTGCCGGCGTGCATTCAAACTCATCCGTCATCTTACTGAACAATAAAAAGGCAGACAGCTTGTCTACGGTTGTTTGAACTTGCAAATATGATTCCAGCTGGTAATTGTCCACCTTAATCCCCTCCTTTGCTTAATGCTGCATCAGTTGATCTTTATGTTTAGCCAACGCTCCCCGAAGCCTCAATATGGCTTTGGAATGAAGCTGGGAAATTCTCGATGGTGATAGCGACATAACCTCGGCTATCTCGCTGAGAGAAAGCTCTTCGTAATAAAAAAGAGAAACAACAATTCTTTCTTTCTCCGTCAATCGTTCGATGCCTTTCACAAGCGATTCTTTCAAATAGAATTCATGAACC
>PJUA01000509.1_pt1 | contig 19186 bp, 16 predicted proteins | sample 1512151 | NCBI WGS metagenome assembly PJUA01 (sample SAMN08177678, study PRJNA422409) | Soil metagenome, whole genome shotgun sequencing project. | isolation source: Soil enriched on filter paper: beechwood xylan treatment | place: USA: Madison | collected 2015-01-15
AAGTACCAGACGCCGCCGTCGGGATAGGTCGGCAGGTTCCACCCCCATTGCCTCGCCGCCAGATACAGCGCGCCGGACCCCGCCAGCACCCCCAGCGGCCGGCGGCGCAGAGCCGGCAGCAGCAGCGGAAAGCCCAGCAGAAGCATGATGTAGAGTGGCAGCACGTCCAGGTTGGCCGGTCGGAATTTCAGCAGGATGGCCTGGGTCAGGGCGGTGACGGGATCCTGGAAATAGCCGGCGATGCCCATCTCCTCCACGAACAGCGGACTGTCGAAGGCGCGGGCGGTGTAGGCGATCTGCGCGGTGTAGGCGAAGAACAGGATGATATAGGTGGCGTACAGCGTCCAGCAGCGGTGCAGCACCTGCGCCGCCGCCATCGGCATTCCCTGCCGGTCCAGCGTCCGGCCATAGACCAGCGCGGCGGTGTAGCCGGAGATGAAGACGAAGATCTCGGTGGCGTCGCTCAGTCCGAAATTGCGCGGCGTGGCCCACGAGATCTGATTGGCCGGGATGTGATTCACGAAAATGAACCACAGGGCCAGACCGCGGAAGAAGTCCAGCCGCAGGTCGCGTGCGTCCGTCTCGTTCCCGCTCTCCGCCGCAGTCGCCTTCTTCATGGCCGCGTCTTTCATGGCCGTTCAACCCGCAAGTGCCTGTTCCGCCCTCTTCAACATTCCAGCCCGACCGGGTTCCCGGGGCACGCATTGCAAAAGATGGGGGTGCCGCCGCCGGAGTCGAGACGTTTAGCGTCGAATGGATGCGGAACACCAGCGGGCCTATGATTGAATGAAACCCGCGGCTTCGCGTCGCAGCGTTAAACCTCTGAAATACAGGCTTCAATTCCCGATCGCGCTTGATCCCGACCGTTCGCTTCCTGCATAATCCGATTGGCAAAAGAAAGTTGGGGCGGATCGGCCGGAAGGCCGGCGGCAAGCCCGGATGGACGGGAGGAAACGCACACCAACGTCGGCACGCCATGGAACCGGGCGGATGGCGCAACGCGCCGGTGCCCACCGGTTCCATGGGTCCCGAGGGTGCGCCGTCCGGGTCGGTCGAGCGTGCATCCCATTCATTCCCGCTTTCCCTGCTCATCCGGCATCGCCCGGTCCCGTGAGGGTCCTGCCATGCCCGGGTGCGGACCGACACGCCTTGGCAGGGTGTCCGCCGGTCCGGCAATAAGAACGCATAACAGAGAATGAACAAGGGAGCTTCTGCATGAAACGTCGTGCATTTCTGACCTCCGCCGGTGTGGGCGTCGCCGCCAGCACGCTTGCCGCCCCCGCCATCGCCCAGTCCACGCCCGAGATCAAGTGGCGCTGCGCCTCCAGCTTCCCGAAGAGCCTCGACACCATCTATGGCGGTGCGGAGTTCGTGGCGAAGCGCGTGGCCGAACTGACGGACGGCAAGTTCCAGATCCGCGTCTTCGCGGCTGGCGAGATCGTTCCGGCTCTGCAGGTTCTGGACGCGGTCAAGGACGGCACGATCGAGTGCGGCCACACCGTCTCCTATTACTACGTCGGCAAGGATCCGACCTTCGCCTTCGACGCGGCGATGCCGTTCGGCCTGAACGCCCGCCAGCAGAACGCCTGGATGACCCACGGCGGCGGCAAGGAGCTGATGGCGGAGTTCTTCGCCGGCCACAATCTGGTCGCCATCGGCGCCGGCAACACCGGCACGCAGATGGGCGGCTGGTTCCGCAAGGAAATCAAGTCGGTCGAGGACCTGAAGGGCCTGAAGTTCCGCATCGGCGGCTATGCCGGCACCATCATGGCCAAGCTGGGCGTCGTGCCGCAGCAGATCGGCGGCGGCGACATCTACCCGGCGCTGGAAAAGGGCACCATCGACGGCGCCGAGTTCGTCGGCCCCTATGACGACGAGAAGCTCGGCTTCAACAAGGTTGCCAAGTACTACTACTATCCCGGCTGGTGGGAAGGCGGGCCGCAGGTGTCCATGCTGTTCGGCAAGGACAAGTTCGAGTCGCTGCCGCCGGCCTACAAGGCGGCGCTGCAGGCCGCCTGCTCCGACGCCACGCTCGACATGCTGGGCAAGTACGACGTCCAGAACATGACCGCGCTGAAGCGTCTGGTCGCCGCCGGCACCCAGCTGCGTCCCTTCCCGAACGAGGTGATGCAGGCCTGCTATCAGGCCTCCATCGAAGTGTATGAGGAAGAGGCGGCGAAGAACGAGAAGTTCCGCAAGATCTACGAGGCGTGGAAGAAGTTCCGCGAGGAAGAGTATCTGTGGTTCCGCGTTGCCGAATACAGCTTCGACCGCTTCGTCTACGCGGCCCCGCCGCTTGAGAAGAAGAAGTAAGGGGAAGTATTGCCCCCACCCTAACCCTCCCCCGCTGGGCGGGGGAGGGGACAGGTGCTGATGCGGGAGAGTGGCGGCAGTCCCTCCCCTGCGAAGCGGGGGAGGTTAGGTGGGGGCATCGAAGCCGACTCCTAAACCTCGATCACCATCCCATCAAATGCCGGCTCGACCCCCGGCGGCAGGGTCCGCAGCAGGCTGTCGTAGTCCATGCTGTTGTCCATGTGGGTCAGGAACGCCCGCCGCGGCTTCACCCGTTCGATCCACTCCAGCGTCAGCGCCAGGTGCGCGTGCACCGGGTGCGGTGGCTCGATCCGGCCGCAATCGACCATCCAGGTGTCCACCCCCGCCAGCGCCTCGAAGGCCCGCTCGTCCAGCCTCACCACGTCGGTGGAATAGGCAAATGACCCGAACCGGTAGCCGACCGTCCGCATATAACCGTGGTCCTGTTCGAACGGCGTCACCTCCAGCCCTTTCACGCTGAACGGGCCGTCGACGCGGTGCGTTTTCAGCACCGGCCGGTAGAAAGGATACCCTTCGGGCAGCGGATCGAAGCAGTAGGGGAAGCGGGTTTCGATGTCCCGCAGATGTTCGTCCCAGCCATAGGCGTCGATCGGCGCATGCATGTGGCGGCAGATCTCGCGCAGCTCGTCGATGCCGTGGCAATGGTCGGCATGCTGGTGGGTCCACAGCACGGCATCCAGCCGCGCACAGCCGCTGTCCAGCAGTTGCTGCCGCAGGTCGGGGGAGGTGTCGACCAGCACCGACACCTCGCCGCTCTCCACCAGCACCGACGGGCGCATGCGGCGGTTCTTCGGATTGGCGGGATCGCAGCGGCCCCATTGGCCGCCGGGTACGCCGGCGATCACCGGCACGCCGCGCGACCCGCCACAGCCAAGGACGGTCACGCGCATCGCGCCGGTTGATGCGCCGTCCACTGTCATGCAGCCGCCTTGTCGAACAGGCGGAAGAAATTGTCGGTGGTGACCCGCGCCAGTTCCTCCGCCGACACTCCCTTCACCTCCGCCACGCAGGCCGCGGTGTGGGCGACGTAAGCCGGCTCGTTGCGCTTGCCGCGGAAGGGGATCGGCGCGAGGTAAGGCGCATCCGTCTCCACCAGGATGCGGTCGAGCGGCACGTCCTTCACGATGGCGCGCAGGTCTTCCGACTTCTTGAAGGTGACGATCCCGGACAGCGACAGGCTGAAGCCGTACTTCACCGCCTCTTCCGCCAGCGCCCGGCCGGAGCTGAAGCAATGCAGCAGCCCCTTCACCGGCTGGCCGGCCGCTTCCTCCTTGACGATGCGCATGGTGTCGTCGTCGGCGTCGCGGGTGTGGATGATCAGCGGCAGGCCGGTCTCCAGGCTGGCGCGGATGTGCCGGCGGAAGCACTCCTGCTGCTGGTCGCGCGGGCTCTTGTCGTAGAAATAATCGAGCCCGGTTTCGCCGAGCCCGATCACCTTGGGATGGCGCGACAGCTCCACCAACGTTTCGGTCGTGGTGATGGCGAACTCCTCCTGCGCCTGATGGGGATGGACCCCCACCGAGCAGAGGATGTCGTCATAGCGCTCCGCCACCGCCAGGATGCGGTCGAACCGGCTGATGTAGGTGCAGATGGTGACCATCCGCCCGATGCCGGCCTGCCGGGCGCGGTCGACGACCGCGTCCAGTTCTTCGGCGAAATCGGGAAAGTCGAGATGGCAATGGCTGTCGACGAGCATCAGGGAACTCAGGCCTTCGGTTCTTCGACGTAACGCGGGAAGACACCCTGCGGCGTCGGCAGCGGCGTGCCGGCAGCCAGCGCCCCCGACGGACCCAGCGTGCCGAAGCCGCGCGCATCCGGTCCCAGCGCCAGCAGGTCGAGGATCTTCGCGGAGCTGTCCGGCATCACCGGCTGGGTCAGGATCGCCAGATGACGGATCGTCTCGGCCAGCACATACAGCACGGTCGCCATGCGCGCCGGGTCGGTCTTCTTCAGCGCCCACGGGGCCTGTTCGTCGACATAGCGGTTGGCGTCGCCGACCACGGCCCAGATGGCATCCAGCGCCTTGTGGAACGCCTGCGCCTTGATCTCCGCCCGGACGATGTCCAGCATGCCGTAGGCCGAGCCGAGCAGCGTGTTGTCAGCCTCGGTGAACGCGCCCGGCGTCGGCACGGTGGCGCCGCAGTTCTTGCCGATCATCGACAGGACGCGCTGCACCAGATTGCCGTAATCGTTGGCGAGGTTGCCGTTGATCCGGTTGACCATCTGCTTGTGCGAGAAGTCGCCGTCATTGCCGAACGGCACTTCGCGCAGCAGGAAATAGCGGGTCTGGTCGAGGCCGTAGGTGTTGACCAGCGTTTCCGGCGCGATGACGTTGCCGAGAGACTTCGACATCTTCTGGCCTTCGATCGTCCACCAGCCATGGGCGAAGACACGGCGGGGCGGCTGCAGGCCGGCGGCCATCAGGAAGGCCGGCCAATAGACGGCATGGAAGCGCAGGATGTCCTTGCCGACCATGTGCAGGTCGGCCGGCCAGTACTTGGCATACTCACCCGTCGTGTCGGGATAGCCGACGGCGGTGATGTAGTTCGCCAGCGCGTCGAGCCAGACATACATGATGTGGGCGTCGTCGCCCGGCACCGGGATGCCCCACTTGAAGGTGGTGCGGCTGACCGACAGGTCTTTAAGCCCCGACTTGACGAAGGACATCACCTCGTTGCGCTTGCCGGCCGGGGCGATGAAGTCCGGATTCTGTTCATAAAACTCGATCAGCCGATCCTGCCAAGCCGAGAGCTTGAAGAAGTAGGACGGCTCCTCCACCCACTCGCACTCGGCGCCGGTGGGGGCGATCTTCTTGCCCTCGGCATTGGTGGTCAGTTCGTCCTCGCCATAGAAGGCTTCGTCGCGAACCGAATACCAGCCGGCGTAGGAGCCGAGATAAATCTCGCCCTTCTCCTTCAACACCGTCCACAGCGCCTGCACCGACTTGACGTGGCGCGGCTCGGTGGTGCGGATGAAGTCGTCGTTGGAATAGTTCATCAGCGACACGAGATCGCGGAAATTCTGCGACACCCGGTCGGTGAATTCCTGCGGCGCGATGCCGGCCTTTTCCGCCGACTTCTCCACCTTCTGGCCATGCTCGTCGGTGCCGGTCAGGAACTTCACGTCATAGCCGTCGAGGCGCATGAACCGGGCGAGGACGTCGCAGGCAAGCGTCGTGTAAGCGTGGCCGATGTGCGGCACGTCGTTCACGTAATAAATCGGCGTCGTCAGATAGAAGGTCTTCGGCCCGGCCATTTGCGGCACTTTCTTTCAAGTCAGGTTCAACCGGCAGGTTCAAGAAACAACGCTAGGCGGCGGCCGTTTCCAGCGCTGCCAGTGCGTTCAGGACCACCTGCTTGCGGTCCAGGTTTGCGGATTCCGCGCGCGCGAAAAGACGCTGAACCTTTTCCCACACCTCCACCCAACGTTCAAGACCGCGAGCATTGGCCAACCGGGTCATCAGGGCGGCCTCGCCCGGCACCACCTCCGCTGGCCAGGACCCGCGGGCGAGCGACCGGGCGAAGCGGGCCAGCCACCAGACCAGCAACTCCGTCGCCGTCTCGAACATCCCGTCGTCCTGTTTGCGGGTCAGCTTGTCGCCGAAGGCGTGAGCGGCGACGATGTCGATGCGCGGCAGGTCGGACAGCAGCCCGACCATCTCGCGGTACAGCGCCAATCCACCGGCATCTGCCAGATCGATGGCGCGGCCGACGCTGCCCTCCGACAGGCGGGCCAGCGCCGGACGGTCGTCGGCGGCGATGTCCGGCCGGTGCTGCCCCAGCAGGTCGATGACGGTGTCTTCCGCCAGCGGCTTCAGCGTCAGCTTGCGGCAGCGCGAGCGGATGGTCGGCAGCATCCCGCCGGGATTGTCGCTGACCAGCAGCAGCAGGGCGCCGGGCGGCGGCTCTTCCAGGATTTTCAGGATGGCGTTCAGGCCGCTCAGGTTCATGCGGTCGGCGCCGTCGATCACCGCGACGCGCCAGCCACCTTCCGCCGAGGTGCGGCGCAGGAACGGACCGATCTTGCGCACGTCGTCCACCGCAATGTCGCGCTTCAACCGGCCCTTCTTCTCGTCGCGCTGGCGCTCGATGGTCAGAAGATCGGCATGGCCGCCCGACGCCACCCGGCGGAACACCGGATGATCCGGGCCGATGTGCAGCGAGGTGACGGGAGCGTTCCCGCCGAACAGACTGTCCCCTGGCGGATCCTGAGCCAGGACGAAGCGGGCGAAGCGGAAGGCCAGCGTCGCCTTGCCAATCCCCGGCGTACCGCCGATCAGCCAGGCGTGTGGCAGCCGGCCGGAATTCCAGGCCTCCAGCAGCAGCCGTTCCGCCTCCTCATGCCCGACGAGATCCGGGTTGCGCCGCGGGGCGAGCGCCTCTTCCGCGGCGGGGGCCGCCGGGGCAGGGGTGCGCGCCTTGCTCACGACACCAGTCCCAGCCGCCCGGCGACGGCGTTCCAGACGCGGGCCTGCACCCCGTCAAGATCGGCGTCGGCGTCCACCACCGCGCAGCGCTCCGGCTCCCGCCGGGCGATGTCGAGGAAGCCGTCGCGCAGCCGCTGGTGAAAGCCAATGTCCATCCGCTCATAGCGGTCCTCGCCGCCATGGCGCGACGCGGCGCGGCGCAGACCCGTCTCGACGCCGATGTCCAGGATCAGCGTCAGGTCGGGGCGGAACTCGCCCAATGCCGCCCGCTGCAGGGTTTCCACCAACTGGCGCCCCAGCCCCAGGCCATAGCCCTGATAGGCCATGGTGCTGTCGAAGAAGCGGTCGCACAGCACCCACCGCCCGGCCTCCAGCGCCGGCCACACCGTCCGTTCCAGATGGTCGCGGCGGGCGGCGGTGTGCAGCAGCGCCTCCGTCACCGGGCTCCAGCGGCCGGTCTCGCCGGTCACCAGCAGGCCGCGAATTTCCTCCGCTCCCGGCGATCCGCCCGGCTCGCGCGTCGTCACGACGTCGATGCCGCGGGCGCGCAGACCGTCGGCCAGACGGCGCAGCTGCGTCGACTTGCCGGCCCCTTCGCCGCCTTCCAGCGTGATGAAGCGGCCACGGTTGGCGGAGGCGGTGAAGGAGGTCGGCATGGTCGTCACGATTACAGGCTGTTGCCGAAGACGAGATATTTGGCGGCGGCGAAGGCGCGGCCGACGAAGCCGGCCTTCGGCACGTCCTGCGCCGCAACCACCGGTACCTCCTTGCCTGGGAAGCCGGGGGCGGAGATGACCAGCTTGCCGACAGTGTCGCCCTTCTTGATCGGGGCGGCAACCGGCGCGCTGCTGACCAGCGACACCTTCATGCCGGGGCGGTCGGCGCGGGCCATGGTGACGCTCAGGTTCTGCGGCACGGTGACCGGCACCATATCCTGCTCGCCCAGCCAGACCGGCACCTGCTCGATCGTCTCGCCGCCCTTGTAGAGGGTGTAGGAGGCGAATTCACGGAAGCCCCACTCGATCAGCCGGGCCGATTCGTCGGCGCGCGCCTGCATGCTGGGCAGGCCGTTGACCACCAGCAGCAACCGGCGCCCCTCGCGCTCGCCCGACGCGGTCAGGCCATAGCCGCCGGCCTCGGTGTGGCCGGTCTTCAGCCCGTCCACATTCATGTTGCGGTAGAGCAGCGGATTGCGGTTGCCCTGGGTGATGCCGTGATACTTGAACTCCCGGATCGAATCGTACTTGTAGAACTCCGGGAAATCCTTGATCAGGCGCTCGGCAAGGAGCGCGAGGTCACGGGCGGTCATATAGTGGTTCGGGTCGGGCCAGCCGGTGGCGTTGACGAAGTTGCTGTTCTTCAGCCCCAGCTCGCGCGCCTTCTTGTTCGCCTGCTCGGCGAACGCCCCTTCCGACCCGGCCAGCCCTTCGGCCAGCACGATGCAGGCGTCGTTGCCGGACTGGACGATCATGCCCTTCAGCAGGTCGTCGACCTTGATGTTGTTGTGAAGCTCCACAAACATCTTGGAGCCCTGCATCCGCCAAGCCCGCTCGCTCACCGGCAGCGTGCTCTCCAGCGTCAGGCGGCCGGCCTTGATCGCCTCGAAGACCATGTAGGCGGTCATGATCTTGCTCATCGACGAGGGCGCCATGCGCTCGTCGGCGTTCTTCTCGAACAGCACGGTGTCCGAGGTCAGATCGACCAGGATCGCCTGCTTGGCGATGGTGTCGATGGTCGCGGCCTGGACCGAGACCGCGGTGAAGCCGGCGCCAATCGTGGCCCCGGCCATCGCAATTCCGGCCGCAACGGCGACGGAACGGCCGAAAACGGCGCACAGGCGGACGACAACAGCGTTCATGGCAACAATCCTCCAAGGGCACTCGGTACAGGCATTGGGTCATTGGCGCTCGGGAAGAGCAGCCGGGAATGAGGTCGGGTGGACGGATCAATCCACCACGATTTTGGCCTCCGTAAGGCCGGCCTGGATGATCTGGTTCAGCAGGCTGTCGGCACGGTCCACAGTGTCCAGCGGGCCGACGCGGACGCGGTGCAGGGTCATGCCGGCCGACCGCGTCTGGCTCACGCTGGCGCGCTGACCGATGGCGGAAAGCCGGGCGCGGGCCTTCGCGACATTCTCCTCGCTGCCGAAGGCGCCGACCTGCACATAGATGGCCTCGTGCGCCCTCACCGGCAATTGCGCCACCACCGGGGCCGGAACGAAGCGTCCTTCCGACATGGAGCCGGCGACGGTCGTGGGCGGGGGAATGGGGGCGCCGACCACCGCCGGGCGGGCGGCAGCCAGTGTCGTCACCGGTCCGGCCGGCCCCGTCACCTCGATCCGGCCGCGCGGAGCGGCCTTCGGCGGCGGACCGTCGAGTTCGGCCAGCATCGGGGCGGGCGTGCTCTGGCGCGCGGCGGCGGCGATGGCGCGGCTTTCCTCCGCCAGGATCTGCACGCGCACCTTGGCGGTGCCGGGGCCGTCGAAGCCCAGCAGCTGGGCGCCGCGGCGCGACATGTCGATGATGCGGCCGTTGGCGTAGGGGCCGCGGTCGTTGACGCGCACCACGATGGAGCGGCCGTTGTCCAGGTTGGTCACCCGCACCAGACTGGGCATCGGCAGCGTCTTGTGCGCGGCGGTCAACTCGTTCTGATCGTAGATCTCGCCGTTGGCGGTATTCTTCTCATGGAAGCCGGGGCCGTACCACGAGGCGATGCCGGTCTCGTCGTAGCTGTAATCTTCCTTGGGATAGTACCAGACGCCGTTGATCTGATAGGGCTTGCCCACCTTGTAGACGCCGCTGGTCGGAAGGCCCGAGCCGGTGCCGGCGGGCTTCTGCGCGCAAGCGGCGAGCGCTGCCACGCCGACCAGCACGACGACCCTGCTCACCCCGCGCCAGCGACGCATCCGCCAAACCCCTTCCTTCCCCAAACCCGGCCGGAACGCCAGGGCGGCGGCACTCTAGCGGGTTGGCATCGCCGCGCCAATGCCTCGAACGCGGCAGAAACACGATGACACAGCCCGTACGCGGGCCGGACCCTCAGGGGCCGGGGAACAGGCTATCGGTGCGGCCCATCAGCCAATAGGCGGTCAGCCCGATCCATTCCCGCACCGCGTCGTCGAGGATCACCAGATTCTGTCCGAACTCGAACCGCAGGTACGGCTTGGCATCGTGGCGGGTGCGGTAATCGACGGGGTAGGGAATCACCTCCCACCCGATCTGCCGGAAGATGCCGACCGACCGCGGCATGTGCATGGCCGACGTGACGAGGACCCAGCGCTCCCCCGGTGCCGGCTTGACCATCTCCTTGCTGAAGACCGCGTTCTCCCAGGTGTTGCGGGAGTCCACCTCATAGATCACGCGGTCGGCGGGGATGCCGGCCTGGGCCAAGGCGGCGCGGGCGGTGACGTCCTCCTTGTACTCCTGCCCCAGCAGCCGGCCGGACCCGCCGGTGAAGACGGCCTTGGCCTCCGGATGGCGGCGGACGAGGTCGGCGAATCCCAGCACCCGCTCCGCCGCCTCATTGACGGAGGGATCGCCGCGGTCGGCCGTGATCGGCGGGTTGACCGCGCCGCCCAGCATGATGATGCCGTCGATCCGCCCCTCCGGCTCCACCCGCGGGAAGCGGTTCTCCAGCGGCAGGGCGACCAGCGCGCCCAGCCCCGTATACATGACCAGCAGAAGCAGCACCGCCGCCAGCGTCACCAGCCGCCGCCCGGCGCGCTGCCAGCGCCGCGTCCGCAACAGCACCGCCCCCAGCGCCACCGCCAGCACCAGCGCATTGCCGGGCGCGAAGACGCCCCACAGCAGCTTCGACAGGATGAAGGACAGCACCGGCACGCTCACGATGGTCAAGGGGGGGGAGGGGGCGGAGCATAAGCGGGGCGGTTGGGATGGGGCAACCGCGGTCGCTTTCAGTACCGTCAGCCTCCAACCGGCGTGCACAGCTCCACGAGGGTGCCGTCGGGGCAGCGGATGAAGGAGACGGTCTGTCCCCACGGCATGGCCTTCGGCGGTGCCTGTTCGGTGGCGCCGGCGGTTAGTGCGGCGGCGTGTGCCGCTTCCACATCGTCGGTGACCAGGGCGATCTCGACGCCCAACGGCTTGTCGCTGCCGCTGGCGAAGACATAGCCGGCGGAGTGATGCGAGAGTGCCAGTTCCTGGCTGGCGAAGGACAGGGTGGTGGTGCCGGTGTCCAACTCGCCATAGTCGCCCGTTTCGGCGAGGAAGCGGCGGTTCAGCCCGAAAGCCTTTTCGAAGAAGGCCAGCGATGCGGCGACATCGGGAACGTAGAGAATGGTGTAGCCGAATTTCATTGGACTTCTCGCAAAGGTTGGAATGCCTGGTGGAGCACTCTATCACGCCCGGTCGCGCCAGTACCCCCACACCGATGCCGGCGGCAGGTTCCGCAGCGTGAAGCCCAACCGCTCCCCCTTCAGCCCCAGCGCCCCGCGGTTCAGCGGCGAATGCGGCATGAAGCTGTAGAGCAGGAAGCGTCCGCCGGGCCGCAGGATGCGGAAGGTGGCGTCCAGAACCTCGCGCTGGAATTCCAGCGGGAAGGTGATCATCGGGATGCCGATCACCACCGTGCCGACCTTGCCGCACAGCGCTTCGCCCAGCAGGTCCGGCGCCTTGCGGCAATCGTCGGCGATGACGGTGACGGCGGGGCAGCGGGCGCGCAGATGGCGGGCGAGGTCGCGGTCGATCTCGAAACTGTAGAGCCGGTCGGCGGGGATGCCGGACTCCAGGATCGCGGCGGTGATCGGGCCGGTGCCGCCGCCGAACTCTACCACCGCTTCGCCCGGCTCACAGCGGATCTCGCGGGTGATCCGGCGGCGCAGCGCCGGTGAGGACGGGGCGACCGACCCCATCGCCCAGGGATCGGCCAGCCAGCGGCGGAAGAACAGCCAGGATTCGGAAAGCGACGCGGGCGCCGTCTGGGTCATCTCTGAGCCTCCCTGAATCGGGACAGCCCGGCGGCTGCCCTACAGCGGAGTTGCTGCCAGAAGTTGGTGACCTGCGTATGACAGCCCGCTCGCCACCAGCGTCAAAAACACCAGCGCCGCCACGGTCAGCCCCAGCCCAATGCCGATGGCGCCGCCGTCGCGCTCGATCAGCCCCAGCGAGATCAGCACCAGCGCGAAGCCCGGCAGCCAGCCGGTCAGCGGCAGCGGCACGATGCAGGTCAGCGTCAGGATGAACAGCAGAAGCCCGAACCAGCGCTCCTGATCGATGCGGGCGAGGCGGTGGAGCCGCGGCTTCAGCATCCGCTCGATCCCCGTCAGACGCGGCATGGCGGCGTCCAGCGTGCGCGCCGCCAGCCCGGTGCCGATGGAGCGGCGAAGCAGCCAGTCCGGCAGCCCCGCCCCGCGCCGGCCGAAGGCGAGCTGGGCGGTGTAGAGCACGATGGGGAGGTCGAACAGGCAGGACACGCCCAGCGGCACCGGTGCGATGGTGGGCAGCGACAGCGCCAGCAGGATAGTGCCGAGCGAGCGGTCGCCCAGCGCCCGGATCAGGTCGCCCAGCGTGACCCGCCCGGCCGGCAGGTTGGCGCGGAAGCGGGCCAGCACGTCCGACGTCCGCTCCTCCTCCATCGCATCGCACAGCGCGGGCAGGGCGATGGTGCCGTCGCGCTGCTGCTCGCCGGCCTCATCGGCGAGCGGGTGGTCGATGTGGTGATCGGCGTTCAAACGCCGGCCTCCGCCGCGGCGCTCTCGTAGAGTTCGAGCGCCTCCAGCCAGGTTTCTTCCGCGGTCGCCAGCTTCTTCTCCACCGTGCCCAGGTCGATCTGCAGCTTGGTCAGCTTGTCCGACGGGCCGCTGTAGAGCGCGGGGTCGGCCATTTTCGCCTCGATCTTGCGCTTCTCCTCGCTCAGCTTGGTCACCAGCGCCTCGGCGTCGGTGGCCTTGCGTTTCAAGGGCGCGAGCGCCGTACGCGCCTCGGCGGCGGCGCGGCGCTGGTCCTTCTTGTTCGGCCCGGCGTCGCGCTCGACACCACCCTTCGCCACCGCCCGCTCCGCCTTGGCGCGGTCGAGCAGATAGCGGCGGTAGTCGTCGAGATCGCCGTCATAGGCCTGCACCGTGCCGTCGGCGACCAGCAGCAGCCGGTCCACCGTCATCTCGATCAGGTGCGGGTCGTGGCTGATGATGATGACGGCGCCGGGGAAGTCGTTGATCGCCTCGATCAGCGCTTCGCGGCTGTCGATGTCCAGATGGTTGGTCGGTTCGTCCAGCATCAGGATGTGCGGGACTTCCCGGCTCATCAGCGCCAGCAGAAGCCGGGCCTTCTCGCCACCCGACAGGTTGGCGATCTTGGTCTCCGCCTTCGCCTGGGGGAAGCCGAAGCGGCCCAGATGGGCGCGCACCTTCTCCTCCAGCGCCAGCGGCATGATGCGCTGGGTCTGCTGGATCGGCGTCAGCGACAGGTCCAGTTCCTCGGCCTGATGCTGGGCGAAATAGCCGATGCGCAGCTTGGACGACCGCCGCATCTCGCCGGCCATCGGCTGCAGCCGGTTGGCCAGCAGCTTGACCAGCGTCGACTTGCCGTTGCCGTTGGCGCCCAAGAGGCCGATGCGGTCCTCCATGTCGATGCGCAGGTTGACCCGTCGCAGGATCACCTTGTCGCCATAGCCGATGCTCACCCCCTCCAGCGCGATCAGCGGCGGCGCCAGCTCGTCGGGCGGCGGGAAGTTGAAGACGACCTCGGGATCGTCCTCCATCAGCGTGATCGACTCCATCTTCTCCAGCAGCTTCAGGCGGCTCTGCGCCTGACGGGCCTTGCTGGCCTTGAAGCGGAAGCGGTCGACATAGGACATCATGTGCTTGCGCCGCGCCTCCTGCTTGGCGGCCATGGAGGCGATGCGCTCCTGGTTGGCGCGGCGCTGCGCCAGGAACTGGTCGTAATTGCCGCTGTAGGTGACGAGCTTGCCCTGGTCGATGTGGATCGTCGTGGTCGGCACCGCATTCAGCAGCTCGCGGTCATGACTGACCAGCAGGATGGTGTGCGGGTAGTTCTTCAGATAACCCTCGAGCCAGATGGTCGCTTCGAGGTCGAGGTGGTTGGTCGGCTCGTCCAGCAGCAGCAGGTCGGGGCGGGAGAACAGCACGCCGGCAAGCGCCACGCGCATCCGCCAGCCGCCGGAGAAATCGGAACAGGGCCGCTGTTGCGCCTCGGCGTCGAATCCCAGGCCGGACAGCACCTGTGCGGCGCGCGACGGGGCGGAATGCGCCTCGATGTCGGCGAGCCTCGCGTGGATTTCGCCGATGCGCATCGGGTCGGTCGCCGTCTCGGCCTCCGCCAGCAGGGCGGTGCGTTCGGTGTCGGCAGCAAGCACGGCGTCGATCAGCAAGGTCGGGCCGCTGGGGGCCTCCTGCGCCACCATGCCCATCCGCATGCCGGCCGGCAGGGTGACGGCGCCGGCATCCGTCTGCAGCTGGCCCGAGATCAGCTTCAGCAGGGTCGATTTCCCGGTGCCGTTGCGCCCGACCAGCGCCACGCGGTGCCCTTTGGACACCACCGCCGTCGCGTGGTCGAACAACACTCGGCCGCCGAAGCGGAAGGTCAGGTCATTGATGTGCAGCATAGCGCGCGAGGATGTAGCACGAGGGGCCGCGGATTTGAAGCGGGGGCCGGCGAATGGCACGGCTTTGTCCCGTGCGGGACGGCCCGGATGCCGGGCCTGCAGCCGGTCGCGGGGCAACGAATTTGTTTGAACACGACTATTCCGGAGAACGGAATCGCCACCCGGTCTTTTTTAATTGAACGTTCAATCAACAAAAATCAGTCTGTCCTCGTGGAATGATCGTGCAGCGATCCAATGCACCTCTGGGACCCGGAATCAGGGAGACGGGACATGATGCGATTCGGACGGCAGGCCCATTACATCCACGGCCGTCCTGTTGAAGGCGAGGGTGAGGAGCGTTTCGCCACCGTCAATCCGGCGACCGGGGAAACTCTGGCCGAGGTGGCGCAGGCGACATCCGCCGATGTGGACCGCGCCGTCGACAGCGCCTGCGCCGGGCAGGCGGTGTGGGCGGCGATGACGGCGATGGAGCGGGCGCGGATGCTGCGCCGGGCCGTCGCCCTGCTGCGCGAGCGCAACGACGCGCTTGCGGAAATCGAAACGCTGGACACCGGCAAGCCGCTGAGCGAGACGCGGGCGGTCGACATCGTCACCGGTGCCGACGTGCTGGAATATTACGCCGGCCTCGCCCCGGCGCTGGAAGGCCGCCAGATCCCGCTGCGCCCGACCTCCTTCGTCTACACCCGCCGCGAGCCGCTGGGGGTGGTGGCCGGCATCGGCGCCTGGAACTACCCGATCCAGATCGCGCTGTGGAAATCGGCTCCGGCGCTGGCCGCCGGCAACGCCATGATCTTCAAGCCGAGCGAGGTGACGCCGCTGACCGCCCTGCATCTTGCGGCGATCTACAGCGAGGCCGGGCTGCCCGACGGCGTGTTCAACGTCCTGCAGGGTGACGGCCGGGTCGGCGCCATGCTGGCCAACCATCCTGGCATCGAGAAGCTGTCCTTCACCGGCGGGGTTGAGACCGGCAAGCGGGTGATGGCCGCGGCGGGCGGATCGACCCTGAAGGAGGTGACGATGGAGCTGGGCGGGAAATCGCCGCTGATCGTCTTCGCCGACGCCGATCCCAACCGCGCCGCCGACATCGCCATGATGGCGAACTTCTACAGCTCCGGTCAGGTCTGCACCAACGGCACCCGCGTCTTTGTCCACCGCAGCATCGCGGCTGCGTTCGAGGACCGGCTGATGGCCCGCGTGCGCCGCATCCGCATGGGCGATCCGCTGGACCCCGACACCAATTTCGGTCCGCTCGCCAGCTTCTCCCACCGCGACAAGGTGCTGCGCTACATCGAGGCCGGCAAGGCGGAGGGCGCGCGGCTCCTGGCCGGCGGCGGCGTTCCGGAGGGGGCCGCCTTCGCGCGCGGTGCCTATGTGGCGCCCACGGTCTTCACCGACTGCCACGACGGCATGACCATCGTGCGCGAGGAGATCTTCGGCCCCGTCCTGTCGATCCTGACCTTCGACGACGAGGAGGAGGTCATCACGCGGGCCAACGCCACCAGCTACGGCCTTGCCGCCGGACTGGTCACCACCGATCTGGCCTGCGCCCACCGGGTGATCCACCGGCTGGAGGCCGGCATCTGCTGGATCAACAGCTGGGGTGAATCGCCGCCGGAGATGCCGGTCGGCGGCTACAAGCAGTCGGGCATCGGCCGCGAGAACGGGGTCGAGACGCTGGACCACTACACCCGCGTGAAGTCGGTCCAGGTCGAGTTGGGAGCCTACTCCTCAGTGTTCTGAGCCGTCTTTCAGAAAAGGCCACCTTTCGAAAAAGGGGTGTTCGATGTCGAATTCACCGACCTCCGGGGCCGCTGCGCCGGAGAACGGCACCGCTGTGCCCGCCGCCATGTCCACGATAGCCCCTGCGGCGCGCGAGTATGACTACATCATCGTCGGCGCCGGGTCGGCGGGCAACGTCCTCGCCTGCCGTCTGACGGAGGATGCCGGCGTCAGCGTCCTGCTGCTGGAGGCGGGTGGACCCGACCACCGGCTGGATTACCGCACCCAGATGCCGGCGGCGCTGGCCTTTCCGCTGCAGGGCCGCCGCTACAACTGGGCCTATGAGACCGAACCCGAACCGCACATGGAGAACCGCCGGATGGAGTGCGGGCGCGGCAAGGGGCTGGGCGGTTCGTCGCTGATCAACGGCATGTGCTACATTCGCGGCAATGCGTTGGACTATGACGGCTGGGCCGAGCTGCCGGGGCTGGAGGACTGGAGCTATCTCGACTGCCTGCCCTATTTCCGCAAGGCGGAGACGCGCGACATCGGCCCCAATGCCTATCACGGCGGCGACGGACCGCTGTTCGTCACCACCGCCAAGCCGGGCGTCAATCCGCTTTACGAGGCGATGGTGGAGGCGGGGGCGCAGGCCGGCTATGGCCGCACCGACGATCTGAACGGCTACCGCCAGGAGGGTTTCGGCCCGATGGACCGCACCGTGACCGCGCAGGGCCGGCGCTGCAGCACGGCCCGCGGCTATCTCGACCGGGCGCGGGGGCGGCCGGGGCTGACCATCGTCACCCACGCGATGACCGACCGCATCCTGTTCGACGGACGCCGCGCCGTCGGCGTCGCCTATCTGCGCAACGGCACGCCGGTGACGGCGCGGGCGCGGCGGGAGGTGCTGCTGTGCGCTGGTGCCATCGCCTCTCCGGCGATCCTGCAACGCTCAGGCGTGGGGCCGTCGCCACTGCTGCGCGAGCTGGGTGTGCCGGCGGTGATCGACCTGCCGGGAGTCGGCGGCGATCTCCAGGACCATCTGGAGATGTACATCCAGTATGAATGCCGCCAGCCGGTGTCGCTCTATCCCGCGCTGAAATGGTGGAACCAGCCGGCCATCGGCGCCGAATGGCTGTTCCTGGGCACCGGCATCGGCGCCAGCAACCAGTTCGAGGCCGGCGGCTTCATCCGCACCGGCGACGACGTGCCCTGGCCCAACATCCAGTACCATTTCCTCCCCGTCGCCATCAGCTACAACGGCACCAACGCGGTGGAGGCGCACGGCTTCCAGGCTCATGTCGGCTCGATGCGCTCGCCCAGCAAGGGGCGGGTCCATGCCCGGTCGCGCGATCCGGGGCAGGCGCCGAGCATCCTGTTCAACTACATGGCCGATCCGCAGGACTGGCGGGAGTTCCGCGCCGGCATCCGCATCACCCGCGACATCATGCGGCAGCGCGCCCTGGCTCCCTATCGTGGGGAGGAGATCAGCCCCGGCGTCCATTGCGTCACCGACGCCGACCTCGACGCCTTCGTCCGCCATCACGCCGAGACGGCCTATCACCCCTGCGGCACCTGCCGGATGGGGACCGACGACGGCGCGGTGGTGGATGGTCAGGGCCGGGTGCATGGGCTGGAGGGCCTGCGCGTCATCGACGCCTCGATCATGCCGCGCATCGTTACCGGCAACCTGAACGCGCCCACCATCATGATGGCGGAGAAGCTCGCCGACGCGGTGCGCGGCCGTCCGCCGCTGCCGCGCGCCGACGTCCCCTATTACGTCGCCGAGGCCGCCATCAACGAAAAGGAGACCCGGAAGGAGAGCCAGAGGGAACAACGACTGCGGGCCTGACCCCGCAAGCCGACAACGACAACCACAAGCAAGGAGAACAGGGATATGGGCAATACATTCGGTAAACTCTGCGGTCTGGCCGTCGGCCTGATGCTGGCAACCGGGACTGCCGCCCTGCCGGCGGTCGCCGCCGATCCGGCATCCTGCAAGGCGGTGCGTTTCGGCGACGTGGGATGGACCGACATCGCGGCGACGACGGCGCTCGCGTCGGTCACGCTGGAGGCGCTGGGCTACCAGCCGACCACCAGCATCTCGTCGGTGCCGGTCGTCTATCTCGGGCTGAAGACCAAGTCGCTGGACGTGTTCCTCGGCAACTGGATGCCCACCATGGAGACCTTCATCAAACCGGTGCTGGAGGACGGCTCCGTCGAGGTGACGCGCGTCAACCTGGAAGGCGCCAAATACACGCTGGCCGTGCCGACCTATGCCGCCGAGGCCGGGCTGAAGAGCTTCAAGGATCTGGCGAAGTACAAGGACAAGCTGGACGGCAAGATCTACGGCATCGAGGCCGGCAATGACGGCAACCTCGTCATCGACAAGATGCTGAAGGCCGACGCCTTCGGGCTGAAGGACTTCAAGATGGTGGAATCCAGCGAGGCCGGCATGCTGGCCGAGGTGAAGCGGGCGGTCCGGTCCAAGAAGTGGATCGTCTTCCTGGGCTGGGCGCCGCACCCGATGAACAAGACGATGGACATCACCTATCTGGCCGACGGCGACGACTGGTTCGGCCCGAATTTCGGCGGCGCCACCGTCAGCACCAACGTGCGCAAGGGCTATGCCGCCGAATGCCCGAATGTCGGCAAGTTCCTGTCCAATCTGGTCTTCACCCTGGACATGGAGAATTCGGTGATGGACGGCATCATGAACGGCGGCCGCAAGCCGGAAGCGGTGGCCGCCGATTGGCTGAAGAAGAATCCCGCCATCCTGAAGACCTGGCTGTCCGGCGTCACCACGCTGGACGGAAAGGACGGTCTGGCCGCTGCACAGGCCAAGCTGGGCGCGCTGAAATCCTGACCTGACTCCGTGTTTCCGCAATGCCTCCTCGACTCCGGCCGCGACGGGATGCCGTCGCGGCCGCTTTTTTTCGGGAGGCAGGCGACGCCCGCCCCCCAACGAACGCCTTGCCGCGCCGCGAAAGCGCCTCTATAAAGCGGCCCATCCGGCGCCCCGGTCTTCCGGCGGCGCCTGCGTGTTTTTAAATCGGCGAAAAGCCCCATTCCCGCAGGAGTCACCACCATGGCCGTCGAACGGACCCTCTCGATCATCAAGCCCGA
>PJUA01000510.1_pt1 | contig 19113 bp, 10 predicted proteins | sample 1512151 | NCBI WGS metagenome assembly PJUA01 (sample SAMN08177678, study PRJNA422409) | Soil metagenome, whole genome shotgun sequencing project. | isolation source: Soil enriched on filter paper: beechwood xylan treatment | place: USA: Madison | collected 2015-01-15
CACCTGCGCCTCCTACTTCACCCAGCTGTCGGACAGCGCGCTCGCCCGCCTGCACCTGATGGTGAAGACGGAGCCGGGCAAGATTCCCGCCGTCGACATCAGCGAGATCGAATCCCGGCTGGTCCAGGTCTCCCGCAGCTGGGCCGACCGGCTGCGCGACGCCCTGGTCGAGGCGCAGGGCGAGGAGACCGGCAACGCCCGGCTGCGCCGCTACGCCGACGCCTTCCCGGCGGGCTACCGCGAGACCTTCACCGCGGAAACCGCCGTCCACGACATCGACCGCATCGAACGCGCGCTCTCCGAACAGCGCCTCGGCATCGTGCTGTTCCACCCGCTGGAGGCCGACGGCGACGAGCTGCACGTCAAGATCTACCACCAGGGCCGGCCGGTGCCGCTGTCCGACGTGCTGCCGATGCTGGAGCACATGGACCTGAAGGTCATCACCGAGCAGCCCTACGAGGTCCGCCCCGCCGGCGGCGCCCCGTCGGTGTGGATCCACGACTTCGCCGCCCGCACCCAGACCGGCCAGCCGGTGGACTGCGTCAAGGTCAAGCAGACCTTCCAGGAGGCCTTCGCCGACGTCTGGGACGGCCGGATGGAGGATGACGGCTTCAACCGTCTGGTCCTGCGCGCCGGGCTGGCCGGGCGCGAGGTCACGGTGCTGCGCGCCTATGCCAAGTACCTGAAGCAAGCCCGCTTTGCCTACGCCCAGGACACCATCGAGGCGACGCTGTCGGCCCATCCGCAGACCGCGCGGCTGCTGGCCCGGCTTTTCGCCGCCCGCTTCGACCCGAAGAACCTCGCGGACGAAACCCCGATCCTGGAGCAGATCGAGGATGCGCTGGACGCCGTCACCAACCTGGACGACGACCGCATCCTGCGCCGCTTCGTCAACCTGATCCGCGCCACGCTGCGCACCAACGCCTATCAGGCCGCCCCGGACGGCACGCCGAAGCCGCATCTGTCCTTCAAGCTGGACAGCGGCTCGATCGAGGAGCTGCCGCTGCCGCGTCCGTGGGTGGAGGTCTTCGTCTACAGCCCGCGCATGGAAGGCGTCCATCTGCGCGGCGGCAAGGTCGCCCGCGGCGGCATCCGCTGGTCCGACCGGCGCGAGGATTTCCGCACCGAGATCCTCGGCCTGATGAAGGCGCAGATGGTGAAGAACACCGTCATCGTGCCCGTAGGCTCCAAGGGCGGTTTCGTCGTGAAGCGGCCCCCCGCCCCCAGCGCCGGCCGTGAAGCCGCTCTGGCCGAAGGCATCGAGTGCTACAAGACGCTGATGCGCGGCCTGCTGGACGTCACCGACAATCTGGCCGCCGACGGCTCGGTGGTGCCGCCGAAGGACGTGGTGCGCCACGACGCCGACGATCCCTATCTGGTGGTCGCCGCCGACAAGGGCACGGCCACCTTCTCCGACATCGCCAACGGCGTGTCGGTCGATCACGGCTTCTGGCTGGGCGACGCCTTCGCCTCGGGCGGCTCGGCCGGTTACGACCACAAGGTGATGGGCATCACCGCCCGCGGCGCCTGGGAATCGGTGAAGCGCCATTTCCGCGAGATGGGCACCGACATCCAGACCACCGACTTCACCGTGGTCGGCGTCGGCGACATGTCGGGCGACGTGTTCGGCAACGGCATGCTGCTGTCGAAGCACATCCGCCTGTTGGCCGCCTTCGACCACCGCCACATCTTCCTCGATCCCGATCCCGACCCCGCGATCAGCTGGGAGGAGCGCAACCGGCTGTTCGCCCTGCCCCGCTCCTCCTGGGCCGATTACGACCGCTCCAAGCTGTCGCAGGGCGCCATGATCGTGGAGCGCAGCGCCAAGACGGTGGAGCTGACGGCGGAGGTCCGCGCCCGCTTCGGCATCGAACCGGCCCACCTGTCGCCGGTGGAACTGATGCGCCGCCTGCTGACGGCGGAGGTCGACCTGCTGTGGTTCGGCGGCATCGGCACCTACATCAAGGCGTCGACCGAGACGAACGCCGAGGCCGGCGACAAGGCCAACGACGCGCTGCGCGTCGATGGCGGCCAGATCCGCGCCAAGGTGGTCGGCGAGGGCGCCAACCTGGGCGTCACCCAGCGCGGCCGCATCGAAGCCGCCCAAAAGGGCATCAAGCTGAACACCGACGCCATCGACAATTCCGCCGGCGTCGACACCTCCGACCATGAGGTGAACATCAAGATCCTGCTGGGCGATGTCATGGCGCGGGGCGACATGACGCTGAAGCAGCGTGACACCCTGCTGGCCGCCATGACCGACGAGGTGGCGGGGCTGGTGCTGGCCGACAACTACCGCCAGACCCAGGCACTGACCATCGCCGAGGCGCAAGGGCCGGCCCTGCTGGAGGCGCAGTCGCGCTTCATCCGCAACCTGGAGCGCAGCGGACGCCTCAACCGCGCCATCGAGTATCTGCCGACCGACGAGGAACTGGCCCAGCGCATGGCCGAACGGCGCGGCCTGACCCGGCCGGAACTGGCGGTGCTGCTGGCCTACGCCAAGATCACGCTCTATGACGAGCTGCTGGCGTCGGAGCTGCCGGACGATCCGGCGACGGTCGAGGATCTGCTGCGCTACTTCCCGCAGCCGCTGCGCGACGGCCAGCGCGAGGCGATCTTCCGCCACCGCCTGCGCCGCGAGATCGTGGCGTCGGCGGTCACCAACAGCCTGGTCAACCGCGTCGGCGCCACCTTCGTCCGCGACATGGTGGAAAAGACCGGCCTCGGCCCGGCGGACGTCGCCCGCGCCTATGCCATCGCCCGCGACGTGTTCCAGCTGCGCCCGCTGTGGGACGCCATCGACGCGCTCGACAACGTCGTGCCGGCGGCGCTGCAGACGGCGCTGATGCTGGAGACCGTCCATCTGCTCGACCGCACGGTGGCGTGGTTCCTGGCCCACAGCCCGCACCCGCTGGATCTGGGCCGCGAATCCGCCGCCTTCCGTCCGGGGGTGGAGGCTTTGGCCGCCGGTCTGGACCGCTTCCTCGACGAGGAGGAATCCTCCCGCCTCGCCACCCGCATCGCCGACGCCATCGCCCAGGGCGTTCCGGAGGATCTGGCCCGCCGGATCGCCGCCTTGCCGGTTCTGGCCGCCGCCCCGGATCTGGTGCGCATCGCCGAGCGCACCGGCCGCGCGGTGGAAGGCGTCGCCTCGGTCTATTTCGGGCTGGGCCGCCGCTTCGGCCTGGAATGGCTGCGCGACCGCGCCGCCGGCGCCAAGGTCGACAACCACTGGCAGCGTCAGGCGGTCGCCGCCATCGTCGACGACCTGTTCGCCCACCAGAGCGCGCTGACCGTGCGCGTGCTGGAAAGCGAGGGCGACGAGTCCGCCGCGGTGGACGCCTGGATCGCCAGCCGCAATCTGGTGGTCGATCGCGTCGAGCAGCTTCTGGCCGAACTGCGCGCCCAGCCGGCGGTCGATCTCGCCATGCTGGCCGTCGCCAACCGGCAGCTGCGCGGCCTGATTGCCGGGTAATCGGGGGGTAACGGTGTCACAGGGATAGGAGACCCTCGGTTCGGACGGCCCGGCTGCACTGTCCTGCGCAGCCGGGCTTCCGGAACGCCGGTGCCTTTTCAGGCACGTTCAGGCACCGGCTTTCAGTCTCCTCGCCTCGGGCGGATCCACGCACCCCGTGGATCCGCCCACTTTCTTTTTCGAAAGCAACTTTTGCGATTTGCGGTCCGGGGAAGGACTCAACCGTACTCGCCCTCTCCCAGGGAAGCCTCTGGAACAAAAGGAACTTTGCGTCATCCCCGCGAAGGCGGGGATCCAGGAAACTCCGCAGATCAGCGGCGGATGTGGCTGGATTCCCGCCTTCGCGGGAATGACGGCCGATAAGGCGTTTTTTGGGCTCAGCCCTTACCGCCCTTTCCCACCAAGCCCAGAATGCGCCGGGCGGCGTCGGCCGGGTCGATGGCGGCGATGCAATGCGCCTCGGCCGCCAGACAGGACACGCTGCAAGGCGGCACCGCCGCCTCGGGCCGCAGGACCAGCGCCCGCTCCTCGCGACCGCCGGTCCAGGGCCGGAAGCGTTCCGGCGCGTGGAAATGGTTGGGATCACCGCCGATGGGATGGCAGGAGAACACCGCCACCGGCACCCCCATCGCCGCCGCCACATGGGCAGGGGCGGAATCCATGGTGACCGCCAACGCCGCGTCCGCCATCACCGCGGCGGCGACGCGCAGCGGGGTGGCGCCGGTCAGGTCGATGGCCCGTCCCGGCAACGCCGCCAAAAGCGCGCCCGCCGCCGGCCGTTCCTCCAGGGTGCCCAGCACGGCGACCCGCGCGTCGAGCGTCGCAGCGACGGCGGAAACCACCGCGGCCAGCCGGTCAGCCGGATAGTCACGGCGCGGACTGGCCGCCCCCGGCGCCACCGCGATCAGCGGCCGGCCATCGGGAGCGCCAAGAAGCCGCCGTGCCTCTTCGCGATCCTCCGCCGTCAGCGTCAGTTCCAGCGGTCCCAGATCCGGCCGCGCCCCCAGCGCCTCCAGCAGGGCGGCGTTCTGCTCCACCTCGTGCCGGCCGGGCGGCGGGGTCAGCGCCAGCCCATAGGCGCGGTCGAAGCCCTGGTTGCCCTCCGCCTTCCACGGCGTCACCCGCTCGGAAAAGCCGGCGACCAGCCGCGCCCGGCTGTTGGCGGCGAGCGTCGTCGCGCCATGCCGGTCGAAGTCGTAGCGCGGCACCAGCGCCAGATCGAAGCCGGCGCGATAGCACTCGGCGAACAGCTTCAGCCCGCCGGGACTGATGCCGCGGAAATCGATGCCGCCGCCCTCCTTCGGCCGGGGGGCGATCACCCCGTCGACCCAGGGGCAGGTCAGCGCCAGATCCGCCACCGCCTCGCGCACCGCCAGCAGGATGCGCGCCTGCGGGGCGGCGGCGCGCAGGCCGCGCAGGAAGGGGGTCGCCATCACGAAGTCGCCGGCCTCGTCCAGCTTGACGACCAGGATGCTGCGGACGGTCGCCAGATCGCAGAAACTCATGCCCGCCCCTCCCCGTCCACCACATCGAACGCAGCCGGCGGCAGCCCGGCGCACCAGCGGCGCCATGCGGTGCGATAGCCGGCCTCCACCGCGCGGGCATAGCCGGCCTCGTCCATCAGCGCCGACCGCCGCATCCGCTCGCGCAGACCCTCGCGCTGCGCGTCGAGGAAGCCACGGTCGCTCGCCAGCCGCACGCCCTGCGCCAGATAGCCGTCATCGTCCCGCGTCACCAACTCCGCCATCCCGACCGCGTCGAGCATGGTGGCGCCCCAGCGGCCGATCTTGGTCGGTCCGCTCTGGTTCAGCACCGGCACGCCCATCCACAGCGCGTCGCAGATGGTGGTTCCGCCATTGGCGAAGACGGGGTCCAGCGCCACGTCGATGGTGAGGTAATCCTGGTACGGATCGGGAGTGATGCCGCGCAGTTCCAGCCGCTCCGCCCCGATGCCGTGCCGTGCGAAGGCGGCCAGCAGACGCCGGTCGGCACCGCCGCCGCTGCCCAGCCCCCGCCATTTCAGCACCAGCCGCGCCGTCGGCACCAAAGCCAGCAGCCGCGCCCACAGGGCGATGGTGGCGGCGTTCACCTTGGTGATGTTGTTGAAGGACCCGAAGGTGACATGGCCGTTGCGCTCCATCGGCGGCCGGTCCGGCGGCGCGAAGCCGGATTCCGCCGGGCGGTAGCACAGCACGCATCCCGGCAGCCGGATCAGCTTCTCCACATGCAGCGCATCCGCCCCCGGCGGCGCCACGCGGGGATCGGCGATCTGGTAATCGACGGCACTCAGCCCCGTCGTGTTGGGATAGAGCGGCAGGCTGACCTGCAGCGGCGCCGGGCCGCGCGCCACCAGCGGCATGCGGTTGCGCGACATGTGGCCGCCGGCATCGACCAGGATGTCGATGCGGTCCTGCCGGATCCGGTGGTCGAGATCCTCGTCCGACAGGGCCGCCACGTCGCGCCAGCGGTCGGCTGCCGCCTGGAAACGCTCGGTGGTGGCATCGCGGCTGCGGTCGTTGTGATAGCAGGTGACCTCCACCGCCCGGCGGTCGTGCCCCTCGATCAGCGGCAGCAGGAAATGGTAGCCCGGCCCCGGATAGCGCTGGAAGTCCGGCGACAGATAGCCGACGCGCAAACGCCGGTCCGGATCGCGGCTCTCCACCGCATGGGGCGCCGCCGGAACCGTCGGCAGATACCGCTCGAAGACGCGATGCTCGCGGAAGACCTCCACCGGATCGGCGCCATCGTCGAAGCACAGGCAGAACAGCATGTTGGAGCGGATCGTCGCATCGTCCGGCGCCCGGTCGAGCGCAGCGCGGAAGGCCGCCACCGCCTCCCCATGCAGCCCCAGCGCCATCCAGGCGACGCCGAGATTTGAATAGGCGAGCGCCAGTTGCCCCGGATCGTCGAGCCGCCTTGCCCGCTCCAGCGGCTGGATCGCCTCCTCCGCCGCGTTGGCATCCAGCAGCAAGGTGCCGATGTTGACCCAGGCCGCCGTGTCGTCGGGCATCAGCGCCAGCGCCCGCCGGTGCCAGGACAGCGCCGCCTCCGGCTGCGAGGCCAGCTGGAAGGCGGATCCGGCATTGGCCGCCAGCGCCGCGTCGCCGGGCGCCACGCGCACCGCGCGCAGGCTCCACCGCGTTGCCCGCTCCACCCCCAGTGTCGCCCGCGCCAGCCCAAGCCCCGACAGCGCCAGCCCGGAGGCCGGCGCCAGGGCCAGCGCATGGCGGTATGCCCGCTCCGCCGCCGCGGTCCGCCGGCCATAGAGCTGCCCGGCCAGCGCCAGCACCGGCTCGTCCGCCAGCGGATCCAGCCTCACCAGCCGCGCCAGCCAAACCGGATCGCTTTCGGAAACCCCCAGGCTCCGCACCGCCGCCGAATGCCCCGGATCCAGCGTCAGCAGCCGGCGCGCCGCCGCCAGGGCTCCCGCCCCGTCGCCGGCCTGCTGCCGGATCTGCACGCATTGCTCCAGCGGCTCCATCATCTGCGGCGCCAGCCCGGCCAGCGCCCGGAAGGCCGCCTCCGCCCGATCCGGCCGGCCGGCGTCGCGCAGGGCCGCCCCCCGGTTGAAGGCGGCCAGCACCCGGTGCGGCTCCAGCCTCGCCGCCCGCCCATACCAGTCGGCCGCCGGCAGGAATTGCCCGCAATCGTACAGCGCGTCGCCCAGATCCCCGGCGCTCCCGGCGTCGGCCGGTTCCAGCGCCATCGCGCGCAGCAGTGCCTGCGCCGCCGGTCCCTGCTGGCCCAGCCGCGTCCGCACCGCAGCCTCCATCCGCGCCGGCGACGGGTCGAGCGGCGCCAGACGGGCCGCATTGCGGAAGGCCGTCGCGGCCTCCTCCCACCGCTCCGCCGCCTCCAGCAGCCGGCCCAGATTGGCATGGAAGATCGGCTGCTTCGGATCGGCCTTCATCGCCTGCCGGATCCGCTCGATCCCCTCCGCCAGCGCACCGGTCTGCGCCTTGATCAGGCCCGACAGGTGCAGCGCGTCCGCCTGCCTCGGCAGCCGCTTCAGCACCTGCTCGTAGAGCGTCGCCGCCTCGGCCAGCTGCCCGTTCTGGTGATGGGTGACGGCACGGGTCAGAAGCGCCTGTGCGTCGGCGGTGCCCGGCGGGCGATGCGGCGGGCGATGGTTCGGTTTCATCCGCTGTCGGCACTCTCTGGTGGTCCGGCGGATAATGCTGGCCGCCATGGGGCGAATGCAACATTGGCGATTGATCGTCCGGCGGCGGGACAAGCGCCAGTTCGCGCTGCCGCTCGGCCAGTGCCGCTTCACGGGCGCGGGTGCGGCGGCGCTGCTCCTCGGTGCGGGCGCGCAAGTGCTGTTCCTGGCGCAGCCGGCCGGCCAGACGCCGCAGATCGTCGGCGGCGCGGCTTTCCGCTGCCGGCGGCAAAGCGCCCAGCGCCTCGCGGAAGTCGCCCAGCGTCGGAAAGCGGCTCCAGCCGCTGCGGAACCCCGCCCACACCGCCTCGAAGGCCGCCATCCAGCGGTCGGCCGGCCAGCCCGCCATCGCCCGCACGTCGGCCTCCAGCAGGTCGGTGTCGGGCAACTCCAGCGCGAAGCGCTCGGCCAGCTTCTCCAGCCCGATCAGCACATTCTCGATGCCGATCGCCGGGGTCAGCGCGCCAATGGCCTGCTCGACCCGGTCGGCCAGCGCGCCGATCTCCTCGGGCGACAGATCCTGCGTCTCGAACCGCAGATCCGCCGCCTCAAGCCTGGCCAGCGAGGCGAAGGCGCAAGGCTGCAAGGGTTTCACGGTTGCGGCCGGCGGCATCGGAGACGGAATTTGCGTGTGGGGGGCCGGCACGCAGAGGGCTTGAGCGGCGGTCATTGCGGGGCTCCCGGCGGGATTGTGGGGCGGAGGACTGGACGGACGGCTGAGAGGCAGGTGTGGCGGATGGCTCGGCCGGCACCACAAGCTCGCGGGCGATCCAGCGGCGCCAGGCGGCTCCCGGATCCGGCGGGCGGTAGCCGTTGCGGCGGTGGGCCTTGCGGCACCAGGACACGAACTTGGCCGTCACCCGGCCGGCATCGACCTCCGGCCGCTCTGCCGCTGCCCAGGCCAGATCGGCGGCATCCGGCTGCCAGTCCGCCGGCAAAGCCTCGTCCCGCCGATCCATCTCCCCACGATCCATGCTCCCACCCGAGGGGGAGGAGGAGGATTCAGGATTCTGGGATTCCAAGGAAATGCCGGCCGGCGAACCGCTGCTGTCAGCCGGCTGACAGGACATGCCGGCGGTAAAGCCCTCCATCCCCGCCAGCTGATAGGCGAAGCCGCGCAGGCCCCGGCGCGGCTTGGCGCAGACCAGCGCCGCCGCCGTTTCCCGCGACGCCTTCTCCTGCAGGCCCTTCAGCACGGCGTTGAACCAGGCGCGGCTTTGCCCCAGCTCTTCGGCCAGCTCCCCTTGCGTGGCGGTGCAGACACCGTCGCGGTCGGCATGGGCGTAGAGCGCGGACAACACCGCGATGTCGGCGGCCTGGATGCCGGGCACGGCGATCCAGCGCCTGTACATATCGATGTATGGCTTCATTGCGTTACCCGTCTGTCGGTCGATCCGTGGACGGGCGGAGACAAGGGAATGGCGTCAACGGACTCGCTCTTGAATCCGCTTGGCTTTGCGGGCCTGCCCTGCCATCATGGAGTCGCCAAACCGCCAGATGTGGGGTGCCCGGGTTTCCCTCGGTCTCCTCCGTCCGACACGAAGGGCCCGGAGCAATCCGGGCCTTTTGTGTTTGCGGAGGTCGGTTCTCCGTTACCGCATGCTGCTCGTTCCTTCAGAAAACACGGATGCAAACACCCGTGGCGCCGGCCAGCATCTGGCAAGGGCGCATGTCGATGGCGTAAGGGCGGTTTTCGCCCGTTTTTTGAAATGTGTACGTGCCGTCGCGCATCTGTCCACGGTCTTGGAAAAATCGCCCACCGACGGCATTTCGCGGACGCTCGACGGGATTCTCACGGCGGAATCAATCACTTGGGCCGGAGTCGCCGCGGCCGGCCGCCTGCAAGTGTCGCCGTTGTGCCGAAAGATTCGGGTCCAAACGTCGCCGTTGTGCCGAAAGATTCTTGGGCATCGGCAGCGTGCGACGCCCGGACCGCACGGTCGAACGTCGCCGTTCTGCCGAATGATGGAACGGATCTCTCCCCTCCCCCACCCTCCCCCGCATGGAATCGGCAGAGAATCGGGTGGGAATCGGCCCTTCGGCGGATCGTCCGAACGTCGCCGTTCTGCCAGTCAAAGGCCATCCAAGGCGGCATTCGACCGCCATCGCCGGGTAGAGGCACCACAATAACCCAATGAAATCAGTGCTCTGTCCGTCGATTCCCCCGCCCTGCCCCCCTCCGGCACGGCAGAACGCAGACGTTGGCGCCGCCATCGCCCGGCGGCAGCCGGTCCGCCGCCGCGTCATCGGCCCGCATCCGCCCCCGGCCGGCAAAACTGGCAGAACGGCGACATTCGGCACCCCAATCCGCCCTGGTCACGGGAATCTTTCGGCAGAACGGCGACGTTTGGTCCGGCAGTGTGGAACAGGGCGGCAGGCTTGTGGATTATGGCTAGGACCCCTTCAAGCCGCACGGGACCCGCGGAGAGATCGCATGACCCAGACCACCAACGCCGAGCTGCTCGACCGGCCGCTGCAATTGGCTCTGCGGCTCGATTCCCCGCTGACCGGCGATGTCCAGAACGACCGCCACATGATGGTCTACAGCCTGTTCGGCCTGTCGAAGGACAAGGCGGAATCGCTGCCGACCTATGATGACGGCAAGGTGCGGATCGAGGTGCGGGCGCCGAAGAATGTCGGCGTTGCGACGATCTGGGACAAGGCGGTGCTGCTCTACGCCATCTCGCTGCTGCGCGAGAAAATGGACTCCGGCAAGGGCTCCAAGCTGGGCGAGCTGCACTTCACCACCAGCGACCTCCAGCGCATCGTCGGCAAGACCGCCGGCGGCAGCGCCTACGACAAGATCGAAGGGGCGCTGGAGCGGCTGCAGGGCACGCAGATCAAGACCAACCTGGAAACCGGCGGGGAGGGCGAGAGCGGCGCCTTCTCGTGGATTTCCGACTACAAGCTGCTCTACCAGCGCAAGAAGGACGGCGAGCGGGCGGTGCGCGGGCTGAAGCTGACGCTGTCGGGCTGGGTCACCCGCGCGGCGCTGGGCCACAATCTGCTGAGCTACGACGACCAGTATTTCGCGCTGAAGCCGGTGGAAAAGCGTCTCTACGAGATCGCCCGCGCCCACCTCGCCCGCGGCCATGCCTTCTGGATGGCGCTGGAGCCGTTGCGCAAGCGCGTCGGCTCCGACAACGACCTGCGCAAGTTCAAGAACGCGCTCGGTCCCGTCCTGGCCGCCGACCGCATCCCCGGCTATGGCGTCCGCATCGTCGAGACGGCGGAATACAAGGAAACCATGAAGGCGCGTGGCGCCGTGCTCGGCCGCGTGCTGAACGCCGACCTGCCGGTCCTGTTCTGGAAGAAGGACCAGGGCCAGCCGGAAAACTGGATCGACGTTCCCAAGGTGGAATACGACGAGACGGTGTGAATCGCCCTCTCCCGCCCCGGGAGAGGGAGCTACATCCGTGCCCCACCCGTTCGGTAGACACCCGTTGCCGGAGTGGCGACGACTTGCTAGGGTCTCTGCCAACCGGTGCCGGGGCAGGAGGACGGGGCGTGACAGGGGAACAGTTGAAGGCGTTGCGGGAACGGCGCGGCCTGACCCAGACGCAGATGGCGGCTTACGTCAACGAGTTGACCGGCCGCAAGTACGACAAGCAGAGGTTGAGCAAGTGGGAAACCGGTAAGGAGGCCCTGCCCCGCGACCTGCTGGGCCGGCTTCTGCTGCTGGATCTGGAACGGCCGGAAAGCGCCCTCCCCCGCCGCGGCACCACCGTCGCCGTCGGCCTGCAGAAGGGCGGCACCGCCAAGACCGCGACCTCGATCAACCTCGCCTTCATCCTGGCGCGCGCCGGCAACCGCGTTCTGCTGGTCGATGCCGATCCGCAGGGCAACGCCACCGTCCATGTCGGCGTGCCGCAGACCGACGTGGTGGCGCTGACCGAGGCGGGGAAGGTTCTCTATCACGCGCTGATGGGCAAGACGCCGCTCGACGCGGTGATCCGCCCCACCAGCGTCGAGGGGCTGGACGTCGTCCCCTCCAGCATCGCGCTGGCCAGTGCCGATACCGAACTTCCCGGCAACCTGACCAACGCCCAGACCGCGCTGGCGGAGATGCTGGACGGCGTGCGGGAGCGTTATGACGTGATCGTCATCGACTGCGCCCCCAACCTCGGCGCCGTGACCATCAACGCGCTGACCGCCGCCGATTACGTCCTGGTGCCCTGCCAGGCGGAGCCGCACGCCATCCTCGGCGTCAGCGCCTTCCTCGACACCGTCGCCAAGATCCAGCGGCGCCTCAACCCGCGGCTGGAGGTGCTGGGCATCCTGCCGACCATGGTCAATCCGCGCCAGACCCAGGACCGCTCGTCGCTCGACGACATCCAGCGCCTGTGGGGCGACAGCCGCCGCGTGTTCCCGCCGGTGCCGCGCGCCACCATCTACGCCCAGGCCGCCGGCGCCAATGTCATCACGCTGGATGCCGACATCGGTGCGCCGGGGGTGGAGAGCTATGCCGCCATCGCCTCGGCCCTGCTGACCGCCATGGGCCGCCTGCAGGAGACCGTCGATGCCGCCTAAGAAGCTGACCCGGCAGACCGCCGCCACCGTGCTCCAGGCCAAGGAGGCCGGCTTCGCCGCCGAGACCGACCGCATGTTCGGGTTGAGCGGTGTGCTGCCCCGGCTGGTCGAGGTCGATCTGGACGCCGTGGAGACCAATCCCGGCCAGCCGCGCACCGTGTTCGACGACGAGTCCCTGCGCTCGCTGGCCGACTCCATCGCCCGCCACGGGTTGCAGCAACCCGTGCTGGTTCAGGAGGGGACGGAGAAGGGCCGCTATCGGCTGGTGGCCGGCGAACGGCGGCTGCGCGCCCACCGGCTGCTCGGCCGCGGCACCATCGCCGCCATCATCACCAAGGGCCGGCCCGAAGAGATCGCGCTGATCGAGAATGTCCAGCGCGTGGACCTCGACGCCATCGACCTCGCCCGCGGCCTGTCGCAGCTGATCGAGGCGCATGGCTACACCCAGGCGGAGGTGGCGGCGGCCGTCGGCTGTTCGGAGGCCGAGGTGTCCAAGCGCCTGAAGGTGCTGCGCCTGCCCGATGACATCCTGGCCGACTACCGCGCCAATCCCGATGCGGTATCGCGCTCCGCCCTGGTCGAGCTGGCCTTCGTCGAGGACGAGGCGGAGCTGCGCCGGCTGTGGCAGACGGCGCGGACCGGCGGGCTGACCGTCGGTGCGGTGCGGGCGGCCCGGCCGGCGGCGTCCAGCACGGCGGAGCCGCTGCGGGTGCTGGGCAAGGCGATCAACCGGATGGACAAGGATCTCGCCGCCATCGACACCGTCGCCCAAGCCTTGCAACGCGAACACCGCGAACGGCTGCAGGTTCTGCGCGACCGCATCGACGCCCTGCTGAACGGCTGAGAGTCAGGCTTTCGGAGAAAAGCACATCCCCCTCTCCCCCCGGGGAGAGGGTCGGGGTGAGGGGGATGCACAGTGTGGCTAGCCCGAGAATCCTCGCCCTGCATCCCCCTCACCCTAACCCTCTCCCCAGGGGGGGAGAGGGGATCTGTTCCTGCGTCTGGAACTGTATACCTCGCAGCATCATAGTGGTGGTGCCGGCCAAAGCTTTCGAATGCGAAAGCTCGCTCCGGTTGCGCCAGAAATCGAGAGCATCCCACGGTTGCTTTCGATTGCAAAAGCCTCTGGCGGTCGGCCAGGGTGACCGCCTGCCCTGCCCCGTGGTAAGGATCAGTGACGGGACCATCGACGTTACGGATCAGCCATGCCGGTCGTGCAAAGACGACAATTCATTGCATTGCTCGGCGCGACCGGGCTGGCCGGCGCCCTGCCGCGTCCGGCGATGGCCGCCGCCCCTGCCCTGCGGATCGGGCTGAAGGCCCTGCCCGGCGCGATCAACCCGCTGACCGTCAATGATCTGGTCGCGCGTCAGGTCCTCGGCTCGATGTATGAGAGCCTGACCACGGTCGATCCCCAGGGCCGCATCCTCCCCGGCCTCGCCACCGCCTGGGAGGGGTCGGAGGATGCCCGCCGCTGGCGCTTGACCATCCGCGACAACGTCACCTTCCACACCGGCCGCCCCCTGACCGCCGCCGACGTCAAGCGCAGCTTCGAGGCGGCCCTGGCCGGTGATGGCGCCAACTTCGCGGTGCTGGCCCTGTCCAAGGTGCGGGGCTTTCGCGAGTTGCGGGCGAAGACCGCCACCGGGCTGTCGGGCATCACCGTGGTCGACGACCGGACGCTGGAGGTGGTCTGCGACGAACCCTGCGCCGTCTTCCCCTTCGCCCGGCTGAACATCGTCGATGTGGAAGCGGCGGAAAAGGCCGGCCCGGACTGGTTCCGCACCATGTCGGCCGGTACCGGACCCTACCGGCTGGTGCGGTCGAACGACGGCATCCGCATGGATGTGGAGGCCAATCCCGGTTGGCGCGGCGGTGCGGTGCCGTTCGAGCGGGTGTCCTTCCTCGCCACCGGCATCGGCAACGACGGCATCACGCTGTTCAACGACAGCCAGATCGACTTCACCTTCGTCGACACCGACGCGCTGCGCGGGGTGATGGACGATCCCGGCTTCAAACGCTGGCTGTCGAACGTGCCGCGCATGCAGACGCGTGTGGTCGCGCTCGATCCCCGCCGGGTGAAGGCCTTCGCCGATCTGCGGGTGCGCCGGGCGATGTCGCTGCTGATCGACCGCACCGCGATGGCGGAGCGCTTCTTCCGCTGGGTGGCGACCGTCCACAACGGCATCGTTCCGCCGGCGCTGCTGTCGAACGAAAGGCTGGAGCCGCTGGCCTACCATCCGATGCTGGCGAAGCAGCTGCTGGAGGAGGCGGGATATCCGGAGGGCCGCGGCATGGATCCCTTCCAGGTCGCGGTCATTCCGGAATACCGGCGGGAGTTCGTCTATTACGTCTCGCAATGGAACAACGCCGGCATTCCGGCGAAGCTGGTGATCTCTCCGCGCCAGGAGTTCATCTCGCGGTCCCGCCGACGCGACTATGATTCCTTCCTGTTCGGCTGGACCGCCACCTACCCCGACCCGATGAACTTCCTGGACGAGCTGTTCAGCAGCCGCAGCCGCTTCAATCCGGTCGGCTGGTCGAATCCGAAGTTCGATGCTCTGATCGAACAGGCGATGGCCATCCCCGATCCCAGCCGCCGTGCCGAGGTCTACAAGGACGCCGAATGTCTGGTGATGAACGAACTGCCGGTGATTCCGCTGGTGGTGCCGGACTATGTCGCGCTGCGCGGCAATGTGCTGAGCGAGAATTTCATCACCCCGTTCGGCGGCCTGAACTTCGGCTGAGCCGGCGCGGGGCAGGGCAGGGTGACCGCATGAAAAAAGCCCCTGTCCGCTGCCGGACAGGGGCTTTTCGTTGAAGCCGGTGCCGCGTCAGGCGGCGCCCTGCGACCGTGCTTCGCGCAGACAGTCGGCCGGCTTGGCCTCACGGAGACAATCGGCCTTCGCAGCTTCGCGGAGACAGTCCGCAGTCTTCGCTTCCCGCAGGCAATCAGCCTTCGCAGCCTCACGGAGGCAGTCTGCGGTCTTCGCCTCACGCAGGCAATCGGCCGGCTTGGCTTCACGCAGGCAGTCGGCTTGCGCAGCTTCGCGCAGACAATCCGCAGCCTTCGCCTCACGCAGGCAGTCGACCGTCGCCGCCTCGCGCAGGCAGTCAGCCTTCGCGGCTTCCCGCAGGCAGTCAGCACCGGCGAACAGGCGGGCGCTGTCGGTGCGGGCGGCGGCCATCCGCTCGGCCGGAACGGCGACGCCGTTGTGATGCAGGTATTCGCCATAGACCGCCTCGCAGAAGCGGAAATAGGCGCGGGTGTCGGCGACGATGAACTCGTGCCACAGATCGTCGCAGGCGGCGGACTGCGGGACGATGTCGCGGTCCGGATGCTCGGCGCAGGCCAGCAGGAAGTCCTTCAGCTGGGCCAATGCGATCCCGGACGTGCTGCGGGTCATGCCTGAGGCGACGGCGCGTTCGACCACATAGCCGAAGTCGAAGCCGGCGATGATGTCACGGGCACGGGTGATGTCGGTCGTGGTGGCGCCGCGCATGGGATCCTCCGAGGTTGCTTCTTTTTCCGCCCTTGGACAGGGTTGCAGGACTGTCCTCGGGCGCAGCCCGATTGTTGTGCCACAGCACAGCGGGATATGTGAGATAATTTTGGTACTAAACATCCGGCTCCCGGCCGATGCCGTCATTCGCTCAGGGTCTTATGCGGAGTGGCGGTGCCGAGCGGAAGCGCCGCCGCCGGCCGCCCGGCGGTCATCTGCTCCACCAGGGTCGACAGCCGGTCCGGCATGATCGGTTTGGCGGCCACGGTGACGCCCATCTCCGCCGCGCGCGCCGCCACCGCGCCGTCCAGCCGTCCGGAGATCAGCACCGCCGGAATGCGCAGCCCCAGCCGCCGCCACACCGTCTCGATGAAGTCCAGGCCATTCTCGGTGGCCGACAGGTGGTAATCGGCGATCACCGCGTCGGGCCGGACGGTGCCGTCCTCCACCGAGCGCAGTCCCTGGGCGACCGTGGAGGCGCCGACGACGCGGTGGCCCGCCGTGGTGAGGAACATCGAAATGGCGGACAGCACGAACTGGTCGTCGTCGATCACCAGGATCGCGATCTCGCCGTCCTTCGCCGGCGCGTCGGCCAGCGTCGCCACCACCGCGCCATTGGCGGCAGCCGGGGCAGGGGCGGGAGCCGGAGCGAGGGACAGGGCAGGGGACACCGGCTCGTCCGCCGTCCCATCCGCAAGGGCCCGCTCCACCGGCGCCAGCGGCACGGTGACCGAGAAGACCGAGCCCTTCCCCGGCGTGGAACGCACCTTGACCGGGTGGTCCAGCACCGTGGCCAGCCGCTGGACGATCGACAGGCCGAGCCCGATGCCGTTGTCGCGGTTGCGCTCCGGGTTGCCGATCTGGTGGAACTCCTCCCAGATGGCGTCCAGCCGGTCCGCGGGAATGCCGATGCCGGTGTCGCGCACCTCGACGATCAGGCAGCCGCCGGATTCCAGGCAGGCGACCTGCACCTGTCCGGAATTCGTGTAGCGGATCGCGTTGTCGATCAGGTTGCCCAGCAGCCGCAGCAGCAGCACCCGGTCGGTCAGCACCGCCGCGCGGTGTTGCGGCACGGCGAAGGCCAGTCCCTTGCCGCGGGCGACCGGGCCATATTGCGAATCCAGCGCCTCGAACAGGTCGGCGACCTCGTGCACCGCCTTGTTGGCGGTGACGCCGCCGGCATCCAGCCGCGACACCTCCAGCAGCTCGTCGAGCAGCTGCTTCAGCGTCATCACCACCTGTTCGATCTTGCGCGCGGAATCCTCCACCTTCGGATCGGGGGCGGTGGCGCGCAGCATGGCGGTCAGCATCAGCAGCGACTGGGCCGGCTGGCGCAGGTCGTGGCTGGCGGCGGCCATGAACTTGGCCTTCGACGCGACCGCCTGCTCCGCCCGCTCCTTGGCGGCGCGCAGATCGATGGCGTTCTGGCGAAAGGTGCCGAGCGCCCTGGCCATGCGGCCGATCTCGTCGTCGCGGTGGCGCACCGGCACGGTCACCGTCACGTCGCCGGCCGCCAGATCGTCCATGGCGCGGGTCATGCCGGCGATAGGCAGCGTCATGCCGCGCGTCGCCCAGATCACGCCCAGCACCACCAGCAGAAGCGTCACGGCGCCGATCCCGCCCAGCACCAGCACATGGTGGCGGATGGCGTCGTCGGTCGGCCCGGTGTCCAGCCTGACCAGCAGGGTGCCGATGCTGCGGGTGCCGCCGCCGCGGTCCTGGTGGGTCAGCGGCACCGCCGCCACGGTGGCGGCGTCCTCCGCACCGATGGTGGTGCCCGGCTTGCGGTAGACGGCGAAGCGTTCGCCATGGGTGCCCAGGATCACCGCCTCGGCGAAGCTGTCGATCGAGCGCAGCGGGTTCAGCGCCGTCGCCGCCTCTTCGGGGTCGAGGTCCCACAGGGCGTTGGTCACATCTTCCAGCACGATGCGGGTCGCCATCTCCGCCCGGATGGCCAGCTCGGCGCGGGTGTTCCGCACATCGGCCTGGATCAGCACGATCATCGGCACGGCGACCAGCACCGACACCAGCAACACCGCCGATGCCGTCGTTCGGGCGACCAGGCTCCGTGAGAAGATCTTCAAGAACATGCCGAAGCCACCGAGAACAAGACGACCACGAACAACTCGCCGGGCCATCCTAGCCGAACCGCCGGGCAAACACGACATCCACGTAACGCCGCCGGTCAAGCCACCATCATCGGTAGTAGTAGGAAAAAAGGCGGTATGACTGTTTCGAATCGTTTCTTCTTCTTGTTTGATTGCCTGTGTAAAAGTTCGCGTCAAGCTTTGCGGGCGCGGGGGAGGGCGGAAGCATGGGAACGGGCATCGTCATCGCCCTGACGCACGGCGTCGGCCTGCTGGCGCTGGTTCTGCTGGCCTACCGCCATGTGCTGCGCCGGTTCGGCGCCCGCCGACGCCGTGCCTTCGCGCTCCTCTCCGGCCTGCTGTTCGGCGCGGCCGCCGCCATTTCGATGCTGGACGCCTATCCGGTGGCGGGTGGGGTGCTGATCGACCTGCGCAACGCGATGGTCGGGCTGGCCGGGCTGTTCGGCGGCCTGCCGGCGGCCCTGCTGTCGGCCGCCATCGCCGGCGCGGTGCGGCTGTGGCTGGGCGGCGTCGGCGCGCTGTCCGGCCTCGGCGGCATCCTGCTGACCGCGCTGGCCGCGCCGCTGCTGGCCCGTCCGATGGAGCGCCGCGCCGCCGGGCAGGGCGGAAGCGGCCAGGGAAGGGGGAAGGGCGCCCTCGGCTTCGGCCTCCTGTCGCTGTTCGGTCTGGCGATGACGCCGCTGACCCTGCTGGCCTTCCTGCTGCTGCCCGACCTCGACCTCGCCATGCGGGTGATGGAGGAGGCGGCGCTGCCGCTGGTCGCCTTCACCACGCTGGGTATCGGCCTGCTCGGCACCATGCTGGCGCGGGAGCACCGCCGCATCACCGACGAGGACGCGCTGACCGAGAGCGCCGCCCTGTTCCGCGCCGTCTTCGACAGCTCCGCCGACAGCCTCGCCATCGTCCGCGTCAACCCCGACGGCAGCTTCACCCTGCACTGCGCCAACGCCGCCGCCCTTGCCATGATGGGCGACCGCGCCCAGCAGGCGGAGGGCCAGCCGCTCGACCGCCTGCTGCCGCCGGACCTCGCCGCCAAGGTGATGGCCGACCTGCAATCCTGCATCGACGCCGGCGCCCCCACCCGCTTCGAGGAGCAGCACACCCACAACGGCGTCACCCGCTGGTGGGAGGTGTCGCAGGTGCCGATCCGCGACGAGAGCGGCGCCATCGTCATGCTGTCGGTCGGCGCCCGCGACATCACCCGCCGCCACGAGGCCGAACGCGCGATCCGCGCCAGCGAGGCGCGCTATCGCCTGCTGGCCCGCAGCGTCACCGACATCATCGGCCGCATCGGCCTGGACGGCGTGCGCCGTTTCTGTTCGGAGGCGACGCGCGACA